>Ga0179593_1280343_pt1 | contig 12932 bp, 14 predicted proteins | sample CZODoug2_1_08_16_FD_185931 | JGI IMG/M metagenome (GOLD analysis project Ga0179593, IMG submission 185931) | Vadose zone soil fungal communities from Angelo Coast Range Reserve, California, USA - CZODoug2_1_08_16fungal (PacBio error correction) | ecosystem: Environmental > Terrestrial > Soil >...
GAGGTCTCATCCCTCAGGCATAGGAATCTTCCAATAGGACCAAAGAAATCGGAAGGGTGGGGGGCTCTTATCATTATGACGAACCATAGGGAGGGAAGCGAGATCTCGACTTACGATGGGGTTAGGGAATTAGCCACAACGATATAGTTAGAGAGCTCAAGTCTCGGAATAGCGAAACGCATCGTGTTATCGAAACAATGGATAAGAAAGAGATCCGTTCTGACAGCCTCTGTAACCCGGGGGGTTAAAAATATCACACGCGACTGATCATCACCCACACGGTGGAATACAGCTTCTCAAGGGCATACATAGCCGCGACTAAAGGGTTAAGAGGTCTTTCGGTGCAAACGGGAAAAAACAGGAAATGCGCCGCGGGGGGGGGAAAGAATACTCCGGTAAAACGAATGCCAACCTTCCACGGGAAGAGAAGGAAGGAGACTTGGGCCTTCGGGCGGGCGGTCAATTTCAATTGAAAGGTGTCCGAGAGCGCTAAATCAAGTGGGGCCGGGGCTTTGCCGGGGAGGGATCAAAGTCGGGGGCCCTTAGTAGTAACAACGGAAGTTGAAAAACAAATGGGTTCAAAGGGTCAGACCACCAAACCGATCGCTTAGGAATTCAAAAAATGGGGATAGATAGCGTAAGATAATATGCGGTCTGCCGGGGGGCTAGCCCAAATCTCCGGCGGGGGAAAACTTCATATTATTACGGGAGGTCATAAACGGAAAGTAGCCTGCGATACGGGAGAACTCTTATTTGACGATTGCAAAAGCGGACCTTTTGCTAGATAACGGAACGAGCGGGCTCAATTGTTGCAAAAAAGTAGCGGGAGGAAGAAAATACTCACTGAGGGTTCTCAACACGCTGCTTCCAAAGTAGCAGAAAATCACCCCTATCTGCCGAGAAAGTGCTTTTTAAGCCGAGTGAACAACAAAGTAAGTCTTTAGAGCGACGCGTTCAAGATATGACTTCTTCGGGTTTAAACTGGGGATAAGACTGATAGCTGGGCAGTCAGTCTGGGATCGGAGGCCGGACATTCACTATTTTAAAAGCAAACTAAGGGGGATGCATCCAAGATCCATAATCCATGTCTTAAGTGAGCGGAAAAAGGGGGGCAGGGAAAGAACATGCGGAAATTGGGCACTTAAGTACGGTGGGCTTATGACGCAGCGTATCCAGCCCTGGTGGGATAATCTTTCTAATAAAATTTTTCATACCTTCAAAACCGTGAAAAGAAAATTTGGAAACCCACCCATGGGTATCGTTGGTGTTTTCTGGTGGAAGAAGGGAGTTCATGAAGCAGCCATGGAAAAGTTTGGGAAGAAGAGAATTGAGACGACTGGGGGGGGGGGAAGGCGAAGGGATCGTGGTCAACAAAAAGACATACACATCCGAAGAAACGAAAAAGATTCTTGGGAAGCAGGAGCGTGGTCGAAAAACACGAAAAGGTCAGAAAAAACAGCCCCTTCATGGGTGGGGCCGGGGTTGACCTGCCTCTAAGTCAAAAGGCCGCAGCAGGGTAAGATAAACCGGTAGAGAAACCAAATGTCTACTAGAACGGGGGCAGGGCTAAAGGGGACCAAACAGAGAGGAATGATACTCCTAGAGAGGAGCACGGTAGACTAAAAATAAGACAAAGAAAAAAAAGAAGGGCGCCTACGAGGGCGAAAGGGCCACACGGGCTGAAGCACTAATCCAGCCTGTCTATATCCTGCAGCTGCATTCACCGGGGGAAGTGGAAATCCGCTATCAATAATTAGGACATTGATGTCAGATAACGCGCTCTGTCCAGATTCGATCACATCTAACAATCGATTGGGCACGAAAATCGTCTTCGTCTTTGGGCGAGACAGGCTCTGATCTGGGGAGCGACCGGAATGCAGGAGGAAAGTTCTGATCCGCTGCGCTAGGATCTAAAAAAAGGCGCTATTGGGACTCTCGATGATACGGGCAAGTGTTCTAAGACCTGAAGGAATATTGAGTCACAACGGGTCGGGGTCAAAACAAGAACCTATCAAATACCGCTGTGGGGACTCATTGAACGCGGATGAGTCCCCAAAATAAGCAGAGGAAAAAGTTTCCGTCAAACTCTCGATGTGATGCCCATAGAAACGACGTGAAGAGACAGCTCAGCTTCAGAAGGGAGAAGAGCCGTCGCGGAGAAAATGTTTCGCAACCAGAGGCGAGCTCTATACAGTGGTCACCGTGGGTCTAAGGGGCTTGACGAAAAGCCCGAATTCTTCAAGCTCGTTCAGAATGGATCTCGTAACACCCCACGACAAAAAAAAAGACAAGTTGAAAAATGGCGGGAACGAGAAATGATCCTAAAACGGATCGAAATTCGCGGAGGAAGCACACACGTAAAATGAAATTTTTTTTACAACAGTGCCGGAATACAGTGGCTTTAATACGCGCTGGGAGCAGTATCTGCCGGAAGGCCGCAACTGGATCAAGCAGAACGAAATTGGCACTCCGTTAAAAATCGGACCATGGAGGGGGGAAAGAAAAATGGGGTGAGAGGCCAACAACACGGAGGAGAATAGGAGAAAAGTCAAGTGAGGGGACCCAAAGTCACTTTTCCCGCAGTGCATCGTAGTAACGAACCGAGTCAGAAGGGACACTCAATTCCGAAGCTCAGAGACGGAAAAGAGCAGAATCATCAGGGTACGCACGTATGGCAGGGACACCCTTTTCAAAAAAACAATTCAAGCTGGCTGAATGTTAGAAGAGCCTAGTGGAACAGAGATAGGTGCAGGGGGGATCCCGTCTTATAGTTGGTAAAGGGGCCGAGGGGGAATTTGGTTGTTTGGGGGAGACTAGGTGGGTCACACAAGAGCATGAAGAGGGATGCGGCAGGCGAGACCTCCAAAGGGGTCAGAAAGACATCAGGACTTAATTAGAAGAGCAGAGGGGCATGGGTTCTACAGGGGAGGATCTGAAGAAAAGATCAGGGAAGTCAAAGAGTGACGCGTTCAAAGTGTAAAAGCAAAGGTCGGCATCACAAGGACCGGGAAAAAAGGGAAACATTGCTATGTGGACATTTGTAAGGGTGCCAATCAAAAAGACAGAGGGGCGAATGCGAAAAAGCGATAGTAGGTGGAACCGAAATTTTCCGAAAGATGGAAGGCCAGGAGCGGAGCCTAATTGAAGAAAGGATAGAGAAGACACATAGCGCCGACGAGCCCATCGCCGGGAGACACCTAGGCTAGCGAAGGAAGGTGCGGGCTCCAGGTAGGACAGAAAAAAAAAAGACGAACAAAAACATACATGAATCGTACCAGGAGGTTGCCTCTTAGATAAGAAAAAAGGAGAAAGGCTTGGGGGCATAGATCAGAAGTTGTCATTGATGAGAAATTATCGCCATGCCGGGGTGAGAGCAGATCGAAGGGGTATAGAAAATAGGGATAGACTTCAAGAATTAGGAAGAGTGGTCTCACATGGGCGAAGGGGGACAAGGTAGGGCGTTGGTGTGTCCGAAGGACTCGTATCGAGGGAGACCGGCCCGGAATTCAGAAAGGGCCGCGGTCAAGGGGGGTTACCGTGGAAGGGAGAAATGGGCGCAAAAAGAAACCTTTACGCGGGATGAGACGGAACTTGAAACGTTCCGTAATGCGGTACAGGGTGAATTGGGTGCATGCGACCACATACGGGAGTGGTTGTCTATAACCCGGTGGGCGGTTGGATAACTAGGAATGCTGACAGAAAAAGTGAGAGTCTCTCTCGTAGGGGAGCAAGAAATCCCAGTGATCCTTCAATGACAGTCAAGGTCCAACGCACGTGGGGGATGGGACTGTCCCCTAAACGCTCAAAACGGTCAAAAGAGAGCGCACAAACTATTAACAGGGGGGGAGGGGAAAAGGTTCTTTTACGTTTGGAAGGGATTAGACTGTCTCGTTTAGACGGGAGGAGCAGGGAACCGGCTGGAGAGGGGAGCGTGTACGCAAGCCGACCGGGGTAGCTTAGAAAAGGCTCGCGAAAAAAAGACTGGGAAGGGTTTGAGGATTGCATACCATAGAGACTCAAGTAAACATGAGTTTTCTCACGAGGACGACCGGTCAGAAGACCGCTCAAGCGCTCGCTGGCAGTCTCCCACAATTCCCGGCGGCCGAAGGGTAGATTACCGAAGGGATAACGACGACAAAAGGAATTACGGGTCAGCACATATGGAAATTCACAGGGGAATCGGGGTCTCTTAGCAGGGAGATTCGTTGCTCCCTTAAGAAGATGAGACGTGGCTGTGAAAAGAAAGGGAAGACAGGGGGGGACACGGAAAGCCGTCGAAATTGGACCTGACGAAAAAGGGTGAGGAACAGGGAGGAAGCCTGAGGGACCGAAAGAAGCGGGGATCGAGAGGCGCCTGGCAAGGGGAGGCATACTTAATCCCTGCAGACACCATTCCGGAGTAATGAGCGGGAGAGCAAAAGGGCAGGGAGGCAGCTTCGGAAGAGGAAGAAGAAAATGCAGGCCATATTTTGCCTGGGGGGGGTCTGAAACCGCCATTCGGGCGGGGAAATCGGACGCAAGTTTTTCCGACGGGGAAAAGGGCCGAACGTGAAACTGATCGGAATCAAAGACGGAAAACATTCACCAGGACATGGGAAAAAAACGCCGTGATAGAACGGGGGATAAAGGAACTACATCCGCAATCGGGCATCGAACAGGGCAAGAGATGGTGTCCTGGGAATTTATCGGGCAAAAGAAGGGGGGAATCCTATTCAAGTGTGGAGTCAACCTAAAGGACGCCTTCTGGAAGAAAAATACCGCAGACTAGAAAGCGTGCACAGAAGAGGGGGTTTCCGCTTTGGGGATGAGCAGGGGTCGATTCTTTTTTGGAATCCTGTTTCAGGCCGTTACGAAAAAATATATGCTATTCCAGCAAAGGGGGGCTGATCGAGCTGAACTCTGATCTAGGATTGCTCCGGTTACAACTAGGATCTCTAAGGTCACGGGGGGGAGCGAGAAGTATATCGAAATGACAGCGAAGGCGAATCGATCCGATAATCGGCTGGAAAGGACCAGCGAAAGCAAACTTCCTAGTGAGGAGTCACAAGGGAGAACGGTAGGGAAAAGATGGCGAATAGCTGGAGCCGATACTGCTACCACAACCAACGAGAGGAAAAGAAGTCTATCGGGGTCTCTAACGCCTCTGAGAACAGGTGTACCTCAATCAAGAGGACATGACCTGGTGGTAGGCCGCGGAGAAGAAGATCGCGCCTCGATCACTTCAGGATGGGGAAGAAAGCGATGAAATTCGAGAAGGCCTCCACCAGAGGTCCGCGAGAATCGCGGAATCGAACGGGCCGCGATAGGATTTATAAAAGCAAACAACGGCGTACCGCAAGAGCAGAGAGGGGCAGGAGAATGCAAAACGCGGGGACAGAAGGGTTCATACAAAACCGCAAATCATCCAAAGAAAAAAAGGACGCAGATGCTCTCTCTTCAATCAAGGGGAGACGCTTTCTGGGAGGGAGATCATGGAAGGGGTCTCACACGGGACTATTTCCGATTCCAGGGGAGGGGGACCATGAAATGAAAGCCCAAGGAAGATGGCCAAGCCAATACTATTTGGCTAGTGGTAAAGTGACAGATTCGTAATTCTCCGGGATCAGGGGTGCGAAGAATAAAGCAAGTGGACTGGTCAAAGGGTGGTAAGGGTCGCTACGAAACCGTGAACGAAAAGGAATCGGCATGAAGGCGGAACAAACCAAAAGATGGGAACGAGAGATTGGGACTTTTCAGAACCATACCGATCACCAGAAAAAAAATGCCATAGGGAGGGGGATGATCTGAAGGAGAAAAAATGGGGGCCGCTCGCCCGAGCTACGGTACAATATCAGGATGGCCAGGTGCATACAAATGCAGGAGATTCATACGGGATAAGGTATATTTGTCTAGGGGAAAAATGAATTCATCAAAATGGGGAGCAGACAAACTTGTCGATAGGGCGTCCCAATGGGCCCATTATGGGAACCTTCTACTAATTTTGAGGCAAAGAAACCCTGAGACTTGAAGTCCTGGGGAACAACTCCAGCGTCGGAGGGTAACCCTATCAAGGCGTGGGTTGAAGTGGCGAAGTTCAAACCAGCTTTGGATGAATCGGGATGGACAGGAAATGAATAAAGGGATTCGCGTGGGTAGTAATGAAATATCTCGCAGTAAAGTAGGGCAGGGACCGTAAACTCGGAATCAAAAAAGATGGTACTGAGAGGAAGGGGACAAGAAGAAGCCTACAGGTCAGATTCCCCATATCGTGATCTTCAAGGTATACGCTGGATGGACCGAAGCGGTCACACCTGTCAAAACCGTTTAGTAATCTATAAAAAATAAGCCAAGTGGCAAAGACAAAACGATAAAACAAAAGGCATCCACACTGGGTCGGTGGGGGTTGCGGCGATAAGGTGGGGGTGGACTGGCAGTTGGCGTAGCGAACCCAAGGGGGGACTAATTATAAAAGAGGCACGGCATGATACGATTGGGAAGCAAGACGAGAAAAATCCAACCAATCGAAGTCCTGCTACGAGAGGTAAGAGTAGAAAAAGAAATCGGATCAAACCACCCGAAGCAAGGAAAATTGGGCCTCTAAGGGACAGTGGAGTCCAGGAAGGTTGAACTCGAAAAAACTCAGTGCCCGAGAAGCAGCGCGGCGACTATTTTGCGCAGGCAGGGCAGACCAAAGGAGCATGGAATAGCCGGAGGATCTGCTCAACGTGTTTTCGGAAAGTAAGAAACAAACCGCCAAAAAGAGAGAGAGAATACGGGGGCAGACAGGTGAGAGAATAGAAACATCTGACCAACGGGGACGAGGAGTTCGACAAGGAGAACGGGCATCGCCGACCGGCAGTGCGGATAAAATCATCATCTAGGAAAAGGTGAGATGACGGAGAAAAGAGTGTCAACATGAGGATCATCAGAGGGGCACGACTTGACGATCGATTGGGGAAGCCTATCGGCGCGTCAAAACGGGGCATCATTTCGGAAGTGATCGGGGGGGGGAATCGGGAAACTCATGGAACAAGGTCCATGAAAAGGATAGAACGATGGCGCGAGAGGCTCTATGGTGGCAGCAGGCGTGCCTTGGTCAGGCATGCGAGAAAGGCCCGGGGAAGGGCCATAACTTAAAAGGCATCACTGGGGAAAAAAACAGAAAAGAGCAACGAAGTTTGGAACGAAAAAGCAGAGTATTTATGGGGAAGAGGCAAAACGGCTACAAATCGACCATGGAAGGGTAAGACTAGGGACCCACGGTTGCTGGTACAGCCGAAAAGGGGCGTTCACTTAACGAAAGTTGGGAAGGGAGAAAGGAAAAAGACCGAATCTTGAAAAAATGTGCCACCGTAGAGAGAAACCATATGGGCACCTATGTGTGCTGAAAGGGCGCTACAAAATCGTCCATCTGAAAAAAATGAGTGGTTACGTGGGAAAGCTGTGAAAACAAAAAAAAAAACAAAATCCTTACTTGAACCTGGAGGGAAGATCAGATTGGAACCGCAAAAAGAGAAATCGGAACTCAACCGGTCAAGAAAGGGAGGAGAAATAAACATCAACGAAATAAGGATTTGGTGAACAGGGACAGGGTGAAACGGCGAGGAATATCGGGAATCGCTCTTCAAGTATTACGAAGGGGGCTGATGCCCCGAGCCCTATGCTCGCCTGCGCAAAAGAAATATTCTACTAAAAAAAGGTCAAGTTTCAAATGGGAAGTGAGAATATGAGAAAAAACACACGGAGGAGTGCAAAAAAATCCAGGATGTCAACAATATGTTCAAGGAAATGCAAGCTAGGGGGAGCAACGGGGGGGGAAAAGGACAAAAAAAAGGCAGGGGCCAGAAGGCCTACTGGGGGGGAGCCGAGAGTCTGGTTCTATCAGAAATTCAATTACAGGAAACTCCCCAAGTCAAGATCGGGGGCAGTAGGGGAAGAGGCAACTTGACCGAGGGAGGGGGGATGGCTCTAGGAACAGGGTGAATTCAGGATTGGGTTTGGGAGGAATGTAGTCAATCCTTGGCAACAGGGAGGGAGCAGCTGTAGCGTGAGGAAAGGGTACGTCATAACTGAAGAGTTTTCGAACACGTAAAAGGGGGTGTTGTGTGGGGGGGGGGGGGGGGGGGGGGGGGGGGGGTGGGTGTGTGGGGGGGGGGGGGGGGGGGGGGGGTGGGTGGGGGGGGGGGGGGGGGGGGTTTGGGGGTTGGGGGGGTTTTGGGGGGTGTTGGTGGGGGGGTGGGGGGTGGTATATTACTGCGTTAGTAAGTTGGGTCCAGGATTCTTCTCGAAGCTTGGACTGCGAATGAGTGGGGTTCAAGGGAACAACTGAGTAGAGTAGGAAAAAAGCTTCTGCAGCACACGACACAGATCTGACAACATTTGAAGTCTTCAGTTTGCCGGGGAAAACCCGAAAAGACTAGAGAAAGAAAAAGCGGATTATGTCGGACAAATTGTGACCCGAAAGGCCATGGCCGGGAAAGAGGACCAGGGGGGGGGACACGGCATAAATAAAAAACATATCCGTAGCAATAAATCGCAGCGCCTTTTGTCCTGAAAACTTGCCGGGCGATGCGTACGCAAAGGAAATGGAGAATCAACATAGAAATAACGATCGGCGTCCAAGAAAGATCAAGTAGCAGAGAAGAGGGAAAAGCGGCGGGGGGGTAAAACATAGAAATCGTTCGGGGATAAGAGTGGGTCATGAGTCATGATGCGCGAGGGGAAGTGTTAACGAAATATAACCATGAGGGATTAAAAAAAAAGATGTTTGAAGCTCGGACTTTGGCCGAAATCGGGGTCGAGGAAGTATGAAGCCGTTCCTTTGTGGACGAGCTCGGGGGGGGGTCGTCTAAGAAAAAGGAGCAAAGACGTGAATTCGGAAAATGCCTCGGGGGGGGGAGGGGGGTCACAGAGGGACAAAAACGCAATCTTCGAAAATTTTCTTCAATTGGGGAGATCGCGCTTCTTATGGGCTGGTGGATGGGTATGAGGCAAAACGGGCCAAAACAGTTGCTTTGGGGGTAGAAAAACTCCATGCTGTTTTTCGAACGATGCATGAGTAACAGAAGGCCGTCGGGCGAGTTAGAGACGGTATAATGCAATCACCTAAAGATATCATGCCTCTGCAGTCGAAGATAAAGGATCAAAAGGTGACATTCTATGGACAGCACGAGCATAAATCGGCCATTAAGAAAGACGCGACCCAGGGGGGGGAAAGGTCAATATTTCTGGAGGGGGGGTATGGCAACCTGTAAAAAAGATAAGAGAGAAAATATCGAAATATTAGAGCTTTGGCCAGGGAGGGCGCGTGGACTCAAGGGGTTTACGGGAATCCGCTGCGCGCGAAATTGTCTTTAGCTGAGAGTGCTCAACATCGACGTCAGTCAAGTTTGGGGCGGGAAAAAGGCCGTTAACTTTACCGCCTCGCCCGGGTCCAAATCGGATGCCTACGATATATGTCTACAGGGCAACGAAGCCGTTCATGCTGCTACAGGAGGCGTCTCATCGCAACGAATTCCAGTGGGCACAGCAAAGATTCAAAACAGCAGTGCCGGGGACACGAGTGAAGGAGCTGTATTGCAAATGCACGGCTTAAGAAGAGCGGTGACCGCATCAGTTCCAGAGGGAATGCAAAAAAAGCAAGGATCACTCACATGACGGAAGGAATTCTGCAAAACCCGTACTCATGTTCTCACAGTGCCGGGACCTTGGCCGTTGAGCAAAGTACGTGACGATAGGGGGGGGTGTGGAAACCAGTACGCGAGGGCGGCGGGACAGCCAAAGCCGAGATTAGCGTACGGGACGAGAACCTCACCTTTGATTTTGGGGGATGGGATCGTTTGGAGGACGAAGGGGAGAGGAATTCTTAGGAAGTTGGTCCGACTGAAAAAAAGAAGAAATTATTCCCTTGATCCGCACGGCGAAGAGAAATGAAATGGATAACCGTAATTTGCGCGAGCAGGGCAAAATGGAGTCGCAAGAGGAGAAAACGCCGCGGAAACACAGCTTCGAGACCTACTTTGGGGCAGAACGGAGTAGAGCAAGGGGGGGAGAACAGCTGAACGGTGAAAGAAATACGAAGGGCTAATCACCCGGACGAAAGAAAACGGTTCTGGGGAGAAGATCGGGAGGATTCCAGATGGGAAGTAGCTGGGTCTAATTGAGGAACGTGCTTCCTTACGCGTAAAGATTTGGAGGTTCCTTTAGGAAGGATAGGATAGCTGAAACATCGTATCGGGGATTCGGCTCCTTGTTCCGCTCTCTGATGTAAGGGGGGAGGCTACGATATCAGAAGGAGATCAACTCGTCATCTGGAGAGGCACCAAGGTGAAAAAAAAACTCTATAGATACCAACTGGCCGAGGGCGGGATTAGGGTCTAATTGGAAGTCAAGCCGGAAGCTTAGACCGGCTGCATCCTATAAACAAAAACATTAGAGGTTAAAACCTTGAAAAAAGACAACCCGATCATCGGTGAACTAAAAATGGAGTAACCTACCAGTCAAACTCAGGCAGTGTGGGGTGGCATAAGAAGAAAGAAGTGCTCTAGAGCTCGAGCTCTTGGTCATGAGGCATGAGGAGGCCGAACCGTGATATGTTTGAAATAAAACTCTCAAATAGGAAGAATACCAAAAGACTCTTAAACCGCTTCGCGAACGGGGGAAAACTTGCAAAAATAGTCGGCTATTTCAAGTCTGTGAACCGCGTGGAAAGAGCTACGCCGACATGAGAAGAACCGACAGTAACAACGCATAAGATAGCGTGGACTGAGCGACTGGAAAGGGGTCAGTAGCCGCGAAATTGCGTGTTGGTCTCACCCTTGACTAGCCGTCCAAAAAGTGTGGATGCACCACAATAAATGGAAGAATGTGCAGTAGTGGAGGCATTTCGTGGGACATGCTCAGTGGGGACAATTTAAAAAAGCGACATTCTGGAGACATTGTGTACATAACGCGTTAAATCAGGCAAGAGGGGGAGGTCCCGTCAGTCTAACCTGCGAAGATGGGAAAAGAAATGGGAGTTTTCAGGACAACACCTTCATCGGGGCAGAAAATAGGCACCATAGGGGTGGTTCTCGGATTCGCTCGGAAAAATGAAAGTTAGAATGGTGGGGCGCAACGCAGACCGAATGAAAGAATGAAAGCAGGAAATGAATTAATTGCAATACCCCAAGGAGGAATGCTCGAAAGTATAACGCGGGATTTGAGGGGGAAGAAGGCTGAGGGCCTTTACGATCAAAAAAGGGTACGCTAGGCACCATGCCTTTCGCGCGAAAGGAGGAATAAAGCTATCGGGGCTCATCTCAACTACGCTGCTTGAGCCGGTGAGGGAAAACACCATCCGAGACGGGAGAAAACGAAAAGGGGAAGGAATATGTGCAACGGGGACGGCGTGGAGGGCATGATCGGGTCGGAAACTCATATAAAAGAAAAAGGGTCTTCTCTAATTTGGAACACGCAAACTGATAAAGGGGGCCAGCAGCAGAAGTCCTCTGATTAATACCTTAAAACGTGATCGAAAAATGCATGAAGGAGAGGGCAATACTAAGAAGCATCATATGAGGGGAGCGCTAAAGCTCAAGAGGGGAATGCCTAGAGGTAAGGCCGTAAAATCAAGGGTTCGATACCTAGTGGAAAAAAAGCCGCGCATCTACTAGTCCAAAAAGGAACCGACCGAAACCAACTGGGGTTAAGGTTGGGGGGCGAGGAGTTTGACTGTTTGGAGGGAGATCAGGGCCCGAAAACGTGTGGACTTCTTGAGCCTGGGCCTTCGTCAGAGGATGGTATTGAGTGAGAGAAGAGCGAAATGCAAGACCTAGAAGGAATAATACAGACGGTCGTTCGAACACCTCTTTCTGCAGCAAAAACAAAGACGAGGGGGGGAAGGGACGTCCTGAAACCAAAAAAAGGCCTAACACAGTTTTTCCGAGCCGAAGTTCAAAGGAGAGGCCACGCGACAATGGGGTTGAAAGGGGGGAACGCAAGTGGACCACCGTGACCTAGACAGGACGACGAGGGATCTGACATAGGTAAGGAAGAAAAAAAAAAGCTAGCTCACTCAACAAGGATCGACTACTGGTAGGCTACGAGGGGAAGGAAAGGGAGCATCTACAATCCTAAGCCAGAAGGGGGTGCCGATTTATAACTCGGAAGGGAGGAAACAAGTCGACACGACAAGGCTTGCGGGCAGGGATTGATATGACCGAGCGCTTTCACAAAGACGGAAAAATGACCACCACTAGCAAACCTGTGAACTGTGGAACACAAGTCGTCGTCGCTGGGGGGTATGGCGACAATGATGGCCGCGTAAAGAAGGCGAAGGGGGGCTGACCGGAGATCCAGTTCTCTTCATGGTGGATGCGCGCGTCAATTAAGCCGGGTGCCCGGGAGAAAAGTCTTGCGGAACACTTTGGTCAAAAGAATAAGCGGTGAAGCGTACAGACTGAAAGTGGCCAACAAAAACGTGCTCACAGCCCAGGCACCGGGTGCCGGGCATCTCGGGGATATTCAAACACGTTTTGCATCTCCGGGGAGAAGGGGGAAGCAGCGAAGAACAGAGGAGAAAGTAATGCCTTCGCACAGACGCAGGAGAAACATGCCGAAAACTCATAGAGAGACTAACACGGGGAACCGATTCTTCTTAAAGGTAGTGCAACGAAACTCCGCGCCAGGAGGACTAAATGGAAATGGTGTAGGAGAGAGGCCAAAAATCAACTCGAAATCAAAGGACAAACTGCGGACTTCAGAGAGCACAACAAAACTCTCCCCAAGGCGAAAAGTCATTTCGCGGACGTAGCAAAACCCCATCGATTGGGGAAAAGGGAAGGATCCGGGGAAGAGGATACTCCGTTCAATGATGAGGAATCCAAGAGGCCGATTCCCCGCGCGGTAATGCTACTGCAACTAATGACTTGACTCCGGGGAACACGTTAAATGGAGGAATACGGGGAAGTTGC
>Ga0179593_1321056_pt1 | contig 12932 bp, 11 predicted proteins | sample CZODoug2_1_08_16_FD_185931 | JGI IMG/M metagenome (GOLD analysis project Ga0179593, IMG submission 185931) | Vadose zone soil fungal communities from Angelo Coast Range Reserve, California, USA - CZODoug2_1_08_16fungal (PacBio error correction) | ecosystem: Environmental > Terrestrial > Soil >...
CACGGCGCGATTCTGAGAAACTACCTTGTCTTCACGAAAAGTCAAGTATAGGGGGAGAGAGAGAAGCGGTAGTATCGACGGAGGGGGGGAGGAGGAGGGGATTCCTAGACGTTGGGACACCCTCAAATCGGGGGGGTACATCGGGGAAATGGGAGAGCCCGACGCCGCGGAGCTCGAGGGCCTGGGCGTACGTCTGGACTGGGAGGAGAGAGAAAAGGGGGGATCAGAAATAAGAGGTGCAGGATACCCACCGCAGCGGCGGCATGCGAAATTCTCAATAATAAAGGGTTGCGGGGAGGTCGGCTGAGGGGAGAAAGACCTCCAGACGTCGTCGTGCACCTACATAACCAAAGGGCGTGTTCTTATGATACAGAGGTCAAAGAAAGGGGGACAGCTGCAGTAAACGAGCAAGGCCTGCGCGCAAAATTTCGAGCAGCGCTCAAACTGGAAAAAAAAAGGTCGGAGCGCCGGTGAAAACCGCGCATCCCTCCCGTGGGGGCACGATGAGAAGAACGAAATCCCGGGGGAGGGCGCCGGTATGAGGTCAGGGAAGAGACAGTACACTCTCGAGAGTCCCGTACTTGCAGGAAAAAGAAAAAGGTTTCAAAAAGAAACTACCCAAGCACCTCAAATAAATCGGGCTTGAAGGGGAGGATACAGCATAGGTCTCACTTGAGAAGAGGGAAGCTCCACTTTAAAGAAGGGGTTAGAGCACAAAATGGAAAAGACTCAAGGTGCCGCAGAGAAAATATGAGAGAAGTGTCTAGGATCGCTTGCGATTTTGAACGTGTCCTCCTGTATAGAGCATATCGCAAGGGGGGGATCGTCAAGATGCTCGGAAATACGGGTCGGGGTCTAAATTTGGCTACTTACTGCAACTTCCTTAGAAGCTGGTAAATCCTGGCAAACGCAAATCGGACAGAAAAAGGGAGGAATTTTGAGGACGGGTGATTGAACCACCTTCGGTTCCTGAAACGCTGACGGTCTCTTAGAAACTCTAGGGAGGGCAGAAAAAAGGAATAAGACTAAAAGAACAGCGAAAAAGACAAGGCAAGAACAGTCGGGATCTCATGGGGCGCAGCCTTAAGGCTCAAGTCGGGTACTTATTATTAAGAAATTGAAGGAACAAGCCTGGACCAAGGAAGCTCGGACGAAAAACCCGACTAACGTACGAAAAAGGGGGGCGAGCCGGGCAGAGAGGAGTGGTGAGATTGAAAGCAATTTCAACGGTAATGGTGCCGTGCAGGAATGGCATTGTACAGTTTACACGGGTTACCGAAAAGGGGTCGGAGGAAAGCGCCGTCGCCCGGGGTGGGGAAGCGCGAGTTAGAAAAAGGAAGAGGGGGGTTCTGCGGCTCAGTACGCCACCGGGTGCCGACAGGACGCAGCTCCTCATCTGATGAAGAGGGTCACAGGGACACATATATATAAAACACAGATTAGGGGAAAAGAAAAAAGTTTCATGAACCCACAGCTTAGACCAGAGCAATGCGGTCACATGTTTGTCAATGGAGAGAGGAAACGGAGTGTTGCACGACGGAAACGACGGCAGGGGAATAATCGACCCACCGAGAAACGACAACCAGACACCTAGTGGAAAGGGTAAAAGAAAGGAATTGGTCACCAGCTCGCGCACACGGCACAAAGTGTTACTGGGGCCGAAGTCAAAAGGGGAGATTTCACAAAGAAGGCAGGGCGAGAACTCATCTCAGGACGGTCGGAAAGAAGGGACTAAAAATGAAGGTAAGTACCGCGCTTATGTGCCTGAGGCCTTGCCCCCACTAGAAACTGTAGGATCAGGGACTAGAAGAAGGAACATTGGGGAAAAAGGGGCATAACTCGCCGGTTGAGGGGGGAAAGTGGAGCTATGTTGAGAGTGAAAGTGACATAATGAAAATAAGTGTATCAGAATGTTAATAAAGATGGAGTCCCTCGGAACGGAAAAGTCAAAAGGCTTGTGTCCTCACCACCGCACAGAAATTAACAAGGCGTTAGGTGCCGAAGGTGCGAAGTCTACATCTCCTTCTGCTGGGGGAGAAAAGGGGACTCGTAAGATAGGTTCGCCAGCACGGTGGGGCAGAACTCAAAAAAAGAAGGGGGCAGCTTCTACGAAAATGCCTGCGCAGGGAAATCGGAAGAGCGCCGGGCTACCGGCCGCCGCCCGACACACTCCCTAGGATCAAGGGAGAGCGAGGGAAGGCTGGCAGGCAAGAATGCAAGACGCGTGCCCAAAAAAGACAAGGGACTCCCGCTGAACGGACCTGAAGTGAAAACTTCAAAAAAATCGGGAAAAAAAAGTATAGAAGGAGAGGAGGTCATGGATGCGGGGCGGATATTCCTAATGTTCCCGGAGAGGGGAGGGCAGCTCATCTAGAAGGAAAAAAAGAAACGAATCGGCGACCCTTGAAAAGGGGGGTTATGGCGGAGAAAAAAAGAGGGGTATCCTTTAGTTCACTGGTTGTCGCAGGCTTCATCAAATTAAACAGAGGGGAAAAGTGCGCAATCCGATGAAGGAGAGGGGGAGACGACATGTCAGAAAAGAGAAGAAAGTGACTCTGGCTCATCAAAACCGCAGAGGTGAGGAAAAAAAAAGGGAATGGAGAAAGCTTCGAGAAGCACGAAACCCGCACGTGTCTCGGCACGAAGAGTAGGTCGGGGGGAAAAAAAAAAACGCACAATGCGGGAACGCAAAAACTGAGGTGTAATCGAAGGTCCGGCCGGCCGATGCGGAAAGGGTTCAGCCAAAGGGGAAGATCGGATGATCAACATGGAGAGATAAGTCAAGTGGAAGCGTGAACATGCTTGAGAGCACCTAGAAGTGAGGGGAGAATCGGGAACGAGTCGAAAAGAACGGCCTCGAGGGGTTTATTCCTAGTGCCCCTTAAAGGAGAGGGAATACCCGACGCCTCAGGAAGAGATCATGGAGGACATTCCATTCTTGCTCCTCGTACAGTAGAAAGAAAAAAAAAAGGTTGCGAAAGGCACCGGACAGAGGGAATGCGCCATAAAGGAGGAGGCCAATCCGAGGAGCGTCAAAGGAAGACGATTGGAAAGGGAGGGAAGTAGAAACGAGTTTTTAACTCACGCGCAAAAAAAAAACACGCCGGAGGGGAATACATAAGGCAGGCAGACAAGGAGGAACGGGCAGGGAATTAGTTCAGTCCAAATGACAGGCGGACTTCAGGACAATTGTAAACTAGGGGGGGGGCGGCCCGACGGGAAAAAAGAACCCGTCTTTGGGGTGACCTCCCGGAAACTTGAACCTGGGAGGCCTGGAGGAAGCTAGGGGGGAGACTTCGGGGGTCCCCCGGGTCGAAAGTCGGGGGGGCTGTTACAAGGGAAGAAGACCCCGGCTGGAACCTAACGGGGTAAAATAATCGTGACGCAGCAGGGCTGAAAGCTGGAGGGGGGGGGGAGAGCCGTCGGCAGGGGAGAAATGCTTCGTAAAAAGTTAGAGAATGGATTGACAAAAGGGGGACAAATCAAACCAAGGGAAAGGGTTAAGAACGCCTAAGGAAGAGAGGGCAATCGGGCTGGGAAAAAGAGGTGGAAGAGATCCCGGGCACGAGTCCTTCTCCCTTGTTGAAGGTCGGGCTGAGAAGGAAATATCTGGAAAAAAAAAAAAAACAGGGACTGCTGAGGGAAGGAGTCGCCAAGAAGTTGTGGGGGTACTCGAATGTTTCATCCTAAGCGATAGCCTTAGAGGGGAGGAGAGGGTAGATAGGGAAAAGGAGAAGCAACACCAACAACGGGAGGAGTGAAGGAAGATTATCCGAAAAGCATTCGGAAATACCGCGTATAGGGCAAGCACTCACTTCTCTAACTGGGGGAGAAGAAGGTAGAGCCGGAGGGATCTCGGGGGAGAGAAAAAGCAAAATTGCGAAGCAAAGGGAATAATCATCAATAGATACAGATCTTTCTTCTACTTTGGAGAAAGATCTCGTCAGGGGGAACAACGACTGGCAAAGGGAGGGGAGAACGTTCTGTCAAAAAGAAGGAGATCTTGGCTCGGGGGAGGAGTTGGGGAAAAAAAGGAGAGACATCCGCAAAGAATTACCTTCACTTAAGCGACGGGAAAGAAACTGAATCCCGCAAGGGGGAAAAGAGCTACTCACACAGCCATCTCGGCCGGTGTCCCGGCATAAGGGGGGGGGCAGCGGCGGAAGCCAGATTGCGAAGGACTAGCCTTTAATCTCTTAAGAGAGGGCAGGATCGGGGAAAAAGGGAGAGCGCCTGTCAAAAGAGGAGGGGGTCGGGGACGTAGGAACGTGTAGCGTGTTGCGCAAATCAAAATAAGTAAGGTGAAAATTTTGTTAAGGGGAAAACAACTAAAAAACAAATCCAAAGTCCTAATTGAGAATCAGGGGCTATTAAACTTTGGATGCAATCAAGGCGGTCAAGGGCCGACAAAAAGGATCGCACCTTGATGGATCGAAGAGGGGAAAGTAGGCCATAGGCCGCTATGGCGAGACACTAGCTTTGCGTTGAACTGACAACAACTAGGCGGGGGAAGTCAGATTGAGAGGGCGCGAGATAGCGGTCGAAGAAACGACCTATCCTGCGTGAGGGGGGGGGTGCCTCGGCTCGGGTGGCCCGAAAAAAGATGATCTTCCGGGAAGGTCTCTACCTAGAAATAGATCAAAAAAGGTCACTGTCGAAAACGATCGCTGGGGGGGGATAAGCGGTTAAGCAATTGAACAGATAGGGGAGAGGAAGAAAAAAGGGAGCCCACCCATGCGCGGGGCTCATTGAGACGCCTGGTGGCAATGGGCTATCTTTCTAAAGAAGGTCGGGGGAAAAGAGGCCCTAAGAAAAAGTGCGGCTGGTTCGGCGGTGCGAGACAGATCTTCAGAACTCATCCTAGCAGGGTCAATGGCCACTAGAATTGTTAGGAGGGGGATCAGGGCAAAAAAAGGAGAGCCCGCAACAGGGGGGGAGAAAGAAGCACTGAGAGACAGCTAAAAAGGCAGGCATTATCTCATTTCTCTGACCAGAAGGGTTGAAGCTCCAGGGGGGATGAGTGCGTTCCCAGAAACTGCGGGCTGACTGACTGCTTTTGCCGTCGTGCGAAAAGGGTTAGCCAAAAGGAGTGACCAAAAGAAGCACGCAGGAAAAGCAACGCCGCAGGCTGCTCCGGGCGAGCTAGGGAAAGGGATCAAAGCTGGAAAAAAGGGTAAAGTGGGGGTTTGACGCGGCGCATCCGAAGCGTTGCTGCTGGACATGACCTCTCTAATACGAGAAGGAAAGGCTAAGGAAAAGCGGCGGGGGACGCCAGTAGCCGGGCGATATCGTCAAGCAGGAAGAGGAGCAGCGATGCACTGAAAAGAAGACGGTTTTGTGGGAAAAAAAAAAAAAGTGAAAAATCGAGCGGATCACCACCTTCCTTCACCTTTCTAAGGAGATGGACGACGAAGGATTAAGGGAGGGGGGGAGGGGGTGATGGAAAAAAAAGCCTGAAAACGGGGAAAATGAAGGGACAGGAAAGGACGGGGATGAAATAACAAGAGTCCTAGACTCCTTCAGAAAAGATTTGAACACAGAAAAAGAGAGACCATAGACCACGCACAAAAAGGATCTGCCGAGGAAAATGGATCGCGGAAGGGAAAGGACTAGGGCGACGGAGGAAAAGGGGGGGGTGTAACGTAGGTCACACTCAGTCAGGCCTTCAACACGTAAGACTTAGGGAAGAAAGAAAAAAAGTCAATGAGTGAAAAAAAAGGGATATCGCGTGGCAGATTGAACAGGGGGACTGGAAAAGGAAAGAACTACGGGGGTGCCCGGTGAGGACGTGAAGGGGGAATTAACGTCGCCTAAAAGAAAGCCGGTGTTCACGGTCTTTGTGAAAAGAAAAAAAGACGCGGGGGAGAGGGTTGATCAAAGTCAGGGGTGGGAGTCAGTCCCTAAAACGGAAGCAAAAGGGAAAAGGACAAGGCCTAAAAAAAGGCTGTGGGTTCATGTAAAGAGAAGAAACAACAACAACGGAGGGTAAAAGAGAGGATGGTGTCCGCAGAAGCAGAGCCTGACCCTTTCAAAAGGGTAATGCTGGATCGAACTTGAGAAGAAGGAAAAAAAAAGAAGTCCTGAGGAAGATGCCCACCAGGGCACATGGGCGCAAACACTACCGGAACGGATTGTAGGTAGCGCATTGTTGAAAAAGAAGAAAGAAGGCACAAGGAGCGAAAGGGAACAACGTAAAGGAGGGGGGAGAGAATAAAACATGTGACAATATGAAAATCAGAGAAATGAAATCTCGACGTCTTAGGGGGGCCGAAGGACAGAGGTCACCTCTCAAGGCCTGAAGGCTGTCAGGAAAAGGAGAACCTCGTACTAGAAAAAGAAATCGCGTCGCGCTTCCATTTTGACGGATGGACAAAGAGACTTTTGACAGGGGAATTGTAGTAGGGGGAAAACGGAAATTTCTGGGGACAAGCGTCTTGAATAAGGAAAAACCTGGTGGGGGTAAAGACGGAAAAAGAGGTGAAGGGAAAAATACACCGAAGCGTGCACTCCGAGCCGGGGCAGGGTAAAAAGAGGGCGAGACCAAGGAAAGCGCGGCAGACAAAGCTTTCTCAGAGAAAGCTGCTACTCGTGAGCTGGCCGGCCTCTCTAAGAAGGAAAGGAAACTGAGCGGCGGACAGGGCGACCGGACTCGAAAAGTGAACGAAGACGAGCCGCGGTCATAGCATCGTGGGCTTAGGGAGAAAAGAAAAGGAGGGAGGTTGAAAAAAAGCTGCTGCAAAGGCGAGTTACGACAGGCCGAGAAACTGCGGACAGGGCTCGTACTACGGCGGATCAACTGAGAAAGGGAAGATGCTTCGAGTGCGGGGGAGGCGGGGGGGTTGGGCACGGACTGAAAGGCGCCACGGGAACGTTCCCGCCAGAAGCCGTAAGGAAAGCGATCTGGGAAGAGGGGGGGGGAAAAAGAACGAAGGCGAGACCTTAAAAAAGGAGAGACCAGAGCTTCTATCGAAAAGCATCCAATTGTCTTCTGGGAAGGAAAAGATCGAACACGAAATCCTATAAGGGTCAGTGCGAAAAAAAGGGTCACGCGCCAATATAAAATTCTCCTTGACTTACCACATAAAAACCTCCAAGGAGGGGACTATCCCGAATCGAAGATCCCTAACCATCAGCAATTGGTAGGAAGCTGTCAAAGAAAGCTAGGGGAGTCTTTCAAGGGATCTCCAAAGGAATGGTAAAAGGAAACCGAACGTTCGTCGTTAAAAAATCTAAGTATAAGGAAAGTTAGGGGGAATCTTTTATCAGCGCTAATCGTTGTTTCTTAAGACCCCTTTATAAAGGCGATCACTTAACGAGGGATGAAAAGCCCGAGAAGGGTGGGGGCGGATCCGTCGTCCGAGAGGGGGGGGAAGCGACATGACGTTGTTCGGGAAAAAGGGGCATCGAAGAAAACGAGAAGGCAGTTCGGCTAGTCTTCGACCTGACGAAAGATCCCTAAATACGATCTGGGGTGCGGGAAAAAATGAACGGGGTCTACGGTCTCTCCGAGGAGGCGAGGGCGAAGAGCCAGAGAGGGGGGGGGGGAGTGCGCCGTGTGTCCTGTAGTGGAAAATCACAGTTCGGACAACCCGCCGCAACAAAAAAAAAGAGGGTGCACGAAGGAAAATAGAGCAGGAAAAGGAGGAGTGGGAATTGGTTCGTTCATCGGAAATGACGGACGTACTTCTTGGCGAAAAAGGTGGGGACGATGTTTGGGGGGGACGCCCGCGAAAGCGACCTGAGGAAGGGGAGGGACCGACGCGAGAGGCCCCTTGAAACGTGATGAGAACTGGGGGCCACACGGGAGAAACTAGATGTGAAAAGGAGAAAGAGGGGGGGGGCGAAGGGGAGCGGAGAAAATCCAAAACGGCTGGGCAACAACCTCGCAGCAGTGGGAAAGAGAGGGGGTCGCGAGGACGTGGAAAGTTGTCGGTCTAATTCGGGCCAGGGACAGGGGCTGCTGCTGTTGATCTTTCGAGAGAAAAAGTGCCCAAAAAAACCGCCAAGCGGGGAGGAAAGTGGGGGAAGAAAGGAAGAATGAAAGAACGGAAATCGGCTGAACAAAAGGATCATCTGATCTGGGAGAAGACTTGAGAAAAAGAGGGAGAAATCTCGCAAGACCGGGGTGGATGGAAATGGGAGAGGGTGAGCTAAAGGGACGAGGAGCCCTAAGGAAAAAAACACAGGGCTTGTCGGGCAGACCCACTTTTGAAAATAGAGGGTGTAGAGGAAGAGACGAGAAAGGGGCGAGGTAGGGCTACGGTACTCATCAAAAGACCGCTCAGGCGGTGAAAAGAGGAGAGATCTCTGAACGAATGCGTACGATACTGGGGGAAGCAAAGGTCTGATCGGGGTTTCCTCAACGCAGAACAACAGAAAAGGGTCACGGGGGGGGGAACTACGGCAAAGGAAGGGAAGAGGGGTGTACTAAATGTATATCCGGGAAGTCCACTCTGCATCAAAACGTTTGTCACTGCGACCTAGGAAATATGGGAGAGAAGACGTCTGCGAAAACCGCGTCAACAGCGCATACAGGTGGGGTCAAGAAAGAAAGTTTTGAGGGCTGGCGGTCAATAGACTATTGGAGTGGTCGGAAGGGGGGGGAAATCGCCTGGAGAGAAAGAGCCGCAGAAAGAACCTGTAAAAAGCACTTCGAGACAGATCAAGAAATCGAAAAAAAAAAAGAGAGGGACAAAAATAGGAGGAAGGGGCCCGAAAGAAGGGGGAGGATACGTCGTGAAAAAAGAAGAAAACACCGAGTCTATTCTAGGAGACCTATCGACGGCAGCCGTGAGAAATTCGGTCTCGCAATAAAAAAGGATCCGGGAGTCTTGTGGGGGGGGGGGAAGAGACGACAACAAGGGAGAAAAGCGGTGCTAAATCAAACAGAAGTAAATGGGGGGGAAAATGTGGAGAGTGGAAGGGGGGAGGGAACACTCAAGGTGGCCACTAAATTGAAGGCAGCTTGCAAGGGAAAAAGCCGGCGGTGGCACCGTGAAGCGGGGAACGAAAAAAAAACATGTCAGGGAACCTCAGCACATGAGCCTCAAGGCGCGCGAGACGTCACCAGGGCGATACTGTGACTTCAAACCCAGTGTTGAGGAGGGGGGGGGGGGGAGAGGGGGGAAAGAGACGGAAGAATCGGTAAGAAGAAGGCCACTTCGCATCGGGGGATGAAGGGGCAAAGTTGTCAAAACAACCCCGCAAGGAAGAGAAAAAAGAGCGATGAGAAGGGAATCTGCTCGATGGAGAGGTTCAGGGAAAAAGGGGGGTCGCGGGAAGATGAGTAGGGGGCGTTCCAAGGTGGGAACAAAAAAGAAGCAAGGGGTGGACGGGAGCCCGTGACTGAAGGAGGCGTCTCGACATCGATTAAAAGAATGTGGGCGACACAGCGCTGGCGGAGACAGGAGCGATCGTGCCAGCATCCAATTGGAGGCTGGACGGCGTTGGACGGCGAAAAGAAGGGGCGAAAAAGAGAATGGTCGGGAAAAAGACCAGGAAGGTTCGGGAATGAAGTCTGGCCCCTGGAGGCCGAGAGGGGGGAAAATCGCACAGGGCGACCGGGGGGGGACAGCCCAGGACGAACAGGACAGAAAAACGGGAGAGCTGAAATCGTGGCTTCAGGAAAATTTGAATGCTCCAGTCTAAGAGACCTGAGAGACTACGTGAAATCTATGACTTTGACACGTCAGCAATCCGTCTAAAGGGAATTCTGAAAAAAGGGGCAAATCGACGAGAAGCGTAAGAATCAGAAGAGGCGCGGTGAAGCTCCGCAAGTGATCCTTGAAGGGGAGGGTCGAAAGCAGACGATCAATAAGGGTCACAGACGGTTAAAAGGCGACCACTAATCGATACGAGGGCAGGAATTAGGATGGAAGTCCATATTCGTCGTACGCGCTAAAAATTCATGGGATCTCGAAAACGAAAGCTCAGGAGGTGAGGGGGGGAAGCCAGGACTGGGAGAAGAAGACGGACGTTGTTCAAAAAACGGTGTGCGGAAAAGCAAAATGTGCCAGGGTTCCAGGAATCGCCCTGTGCGGAGGTCGGACTCTAGAGAGAAGAAAAAGAAGGAGTAGGAGGGAGGGGGGGATAACCTGGAGTTCTGAAGGTTCGCTTAAGAGGGATGAGATTATAATTTCGATGACAGACCGAGTGACAGAAAGAGGAAATTTTGAAAAAATCGCCAAAAGAGAAATCACACGCAACCGGGAGGAAAGGGGATCTCCATCTTCAAATGAGACTAGAAAATCCATTGAAGAAGGTCTGGATGGGGTTATGTTTCCACGGCCCTGGCAGCAGAAGGAGAACCAAGAGCGTCAAAAAGAAGGAGTCACTACAAAGGACGAGAGTGCAATCGCGATCTCGCAATGTGGCAGGGGAACCGGTTGGAAGAGTGCCTCGGGGGCCGACGATTTATAGGATGGGTGACACGGCAGAGGAGGGGGACAGAGGTTTCGGTGCGGGGGCTCAAACGCCTGTCCGGGTTTGAAGAATTAGGACCGTATCCGGAAGGGTTTTCTATGTTCAAGAAGACCTAGGGGGAAGTAAAGAGGGAAAAGAGGGAAGAAGGGACTTCCTGCCGAATAAGAAGAAGGGGGGTCATACAACATCTACTCAAAAAGTGGGTAGGAAAGAGTTGGAAAACCCAAAGTCTGCATGAATTCAAAAGCCGCGTTAAACATGTTCAAAAAGTAACAAGCAAAGGGCTCAAAGAAAAGGGAAAAGGGAAGAAAAAATGAAATCTCTGGGAAAAAAAAAAGAGACTTAGGAATAAAGAACGGAGTTATGCGAGGCAGTGTGGTCAAAAAATCACGGTCCCAAGCACGTACGCAAACTGCACAAAAAAGGAGGTTCTTAGGGAGACAGGAAAAGGGAAGGAAGGCAAATAAAGGGGATCAGGAAAAGATTCCACTCAAAGTCTAATAATACTGCAGTACTGGCCAGCCATGTCGAATCTTTTCCAAGTACTAAGAAAGAGGGAAGGAGCCGCAAGGAGGAGCGCGCTACATTGGGAAAGGGCAGAAACTCAGGTGGGGAGTGGAAGCTATCTAGGGGAAGATTAAACCGTTCATATGTCGGAAAAGAGTCAGGAGATACTTCGCCTGTATCAAGAGAAGGTCAAAGCGGAAAAACCCAGTTCAGAAAAGAGGCTGTGTCCAGCACCAAGAAATAATGGCGGTCCCGAGGGGCTGCCAAGGGGAACTCCAGGCAAAGGGGGAGGACATGAAGAGATCACACTCGAGGTGGCTCCTCACGGGGGGAAAAAAAAAACTTTCGTCCATCAATGCTCTACGGCCTGGGTCAAAAGGTCCTTAAGGCGCTGATAACCGAAATATACGAGGGGATCACTTCCTCGCAAGTACACGGAAATCGGAGCGAAAAAAAGGGAAGGGGAGGTTCATAAAGGAGAGAGGAGGGGGGACTTCGGCAATCAGCAAACGCTTCTGGCAATTGCATGAAAACTACGAAACAAGGAGAGGGAAAAAACCGTCGGGTCTAGGGGGGAGAACCGTGGCAGGACTCGCTGCGCCAACAAGCCTACAGGGTGAGGCGTGGAACGAATCGTCTCAAAGGGAGAAACGAAGGGGGGGGGGAAAAAAATGCAATCATACGAATTACAATACACGGAATCATCTCCGTAAAGAAGGCTCAACCTGAGAAGAAGCTTTCAGGAGCCCAGAGGAAAAGGAGGGTCGCGGTCGGAACGGATGAACATCGATAAATGAATAGCGGGAAAAATCAGCCAGGGTCGGAGGGAGAAAGGAAAATAAACACTGAACCGACACGTGCAGGGGAAAGAACCTGAAACCTGGGATCAAGATCCCAGAGGTTATCGAAGACCAGGAACCAGCCCTTCAACCGTGGAGCGGGGAACTAGAAGGGAGAAGTTAAAGTATTGGGGGGCCCAAAGGGAATATCATGCCGCACACTAAGTTCATCTATGCGAGACTCGATGCGGCCTTGAAAAAAGAACCAAAAAAGAGAGACGTAACCTTAGGTACATTACAGGCGACGAAAAGAAGAGAAGGGGGGAGATAAATAGCCGACTCCGGACGGGAACAGCAACGATTGATACGTTGGGATTTCTGACAACTTAACGGGGATAAAAAAAAGATCAGAGTGAGAAAAGAGTTAGGTAAGGATAGGGGGAAACGATCAGCAACTACTGGAAGTGAACGGGTCAAATCTCTCAAAAAGTGCTTCCTAAAGCGAGGGATCCGAGGTAATATCTTAGTACATAAATGTTTCACTATCAAGGAGAAAAAAAACACTGAAGAGTAAGGGGCACGAGAATAATCAAAAAAGCAATTAATTTGGTGGGGACAGGAAATCACTAAGAAAACCAAGTCCAAATGAGGAAGGATTGGAAACAAATCAACTGGGTTGGAAGACACAGCACGATGCAAGTTTCGTGACGGGGACGAGTGGGCAAAGGGGGAAAAAAAAGTGCTGGAAAAAGGAGCACGGGGACGGCTCGTCGAGAGAGGGTCCCAATTCGAACGGGGTATGGCCGAAAACTCACAAACTGTGAAAACCTCGACCGAGAGGGGGGGAGAAATCAAAGGGGGGCAAGGAGTGAGGTTGAGGGGGCAACTTCCGTCTGGGACAGGTGACCGTGAAGGAGTAGGGCGGATCTGTCGAGCAGATATTAAACTAGACCCGGAGACAATACTCAACTTTTTTACTACCCCAAGAAAGGAACAGTGCAAGAGGCAGGGGGAAAAACGGGGAGGAGGGAAAGGGGGGAAGCAGGTCAGGAAGAGGAAGCAGCCGTAGAAGTGGGAGTCTTCTCAACTCGGGGTTGACGATGCTACGGGAAACAGTCGTAAGTCGACTAGGAGAAAAGAGGTACCGGGAGAGGGGGGGAAGAGGCGCCCAGTGGACCGTTTGTACCGGGGGTCGAGTATTGGGTGTAGCCATTCGACCGGGGG
>Ga0179593_1387145_pt1 | contig 12932 bp, 20 predicted proteins | sample CZODoug2_1_08_16_FD_185931 | JGI IMG/M metagenome (GOLD analysis project Ga0179593, IMG submission 185931) | Vadose zone soil fungal communities from Angelo Coast Range Reserve, California, USA - CZODoug2_1_08_16fungal (PacBio error correction) | ecosystem: Environmental > Terrestrial > Soil >...
GTGACATTTGGGTGTCACGGGCCGGAGAGAGCCGGGCCCGAACACACGTGGACTTTGCCACGAAACCCAAGGTCAAAAAAGGAAGCAACACGACATTCTATAGAGGGAAGAAAAAGGCCACTACCGACCGCCAAACCACAGGTAAGGCAAACGGCCAACTGCAGATCACCAACCGAACTAGGGGGGCAAAGGGAAAAGTCGTGTGACGTTCCTGGGTCCTCATAAAAACCGAAGGTGAAGGAGTCTCGATCGGGAGTGAGAAACAGGGGAAAAGGACCAGTAGGAAGCTCAGGAGAAAAGGAGAACCCAGTCTGGAGAAAACTACCCAAACCCGGTTAAACGGCACCACTAGTGTTAAGGGTCAGGAGTTTCTTGGAAAGGCAATAAGGTACAGGGGCCGTGAGACTCTTAATAAGAAAATAGAAAAATAAGGGGAAAGACGTCAACTAGATTCCTTACCTACAACTAGGGGGGGACACAGCATGTGGGGGTGTTTTTTGAAACCGCGTTGGGCCCGTTGAAACACGAAAAGGGCAACGGGACATCGGTACGCCACTGCAGGCGGTCAACTGGGTCCTAAAGTTTTACAAAGGGAAAAAAAAAGAGAAACAGAACGTGGTACAGATGGGGACGGGACAGAACAATCCCGAACGGGAGATTCAAGCAAGATGAGTTTGTGCCTGTAAAGGCAAAAGGGGGGCTGAATTACAGCGCGAGGTAGTCAAAACAGGCCGTTGCACCAACCGGGAGACTGGGGGGCAGCCAGGGGGGGGTTCGAGTGAGAAAAAAAACCCTGAGGATCTAAGGTGACTGGGCCATGGGGGAGGGCGGCGGAACCAACCGAACGGCCGTGTGTGTGGCCTGCACGCAACATCCCCCACGGAGAAAAAAAACAGCCGGCGCTCACCTATGAAAAACGTGCACAGGAAATGGTGGGGGAAAGGCGGAACAACGCACCAAATTGTTGGCAGGTGCCGGTTTCACGGTGGTTTTCACTGGTGGGTGGAATACACAATTCAATCACCAGGTGGAGGGCACTGACAAAGAAGTCGATGTGGACCGCAGGCGCCCAACCAAAACAGAAAAAAAACGTACAAGGTCACTCTGTGACAAGTTGCACAAAGGCAAACCGCGGCAGAGTCGTGACCCAAAGCCTTCAACTCCGGAAAGAGTCACTTGGGACAAGGGCAGGTGTCAAGGGAACTGAAAACTAACGAAAAAAATGGGGAAAATCGGCACAAGCTCTGGGACTTGGCAAAAAGAAAGGGGGGAGAACATCCCATTGGACAAAAGAAACTTTCTTCCCAAACATTGTGTGGGGGAAAAAAACTATTAAGGAACAAGGTGTTAATTCTACTACAAGGGCAACCGTGAAGTTAACGAAAAGGCACAAACGGCTGACATATCTGGGAAGGGAGACAGGGCAAAAAGTCTGAGAAACAGGTCCCTGGACCGGGAACCTAAACCAGCAAGGGAGTAAGACGGAGGGAACCAACACACACAGATGAGAGAGTCAGGGACTCACGAGTACTTGGTGAAGAATAGAATGCAACGACTCGTGACTTGGCCCAACAACAGACAAAAAAAAACCGAACCTACTAGTAAGGAGGGACTCGTGTTTGGAAAAAGGGTAACGCACAAGGCGGAACTTACTACTGTCCCCAAAAGTTGGGAAACTGGTCCAGGGCCCACCCAGGGGGCGAAGCCCACGGAACGATTTCGGAGGACGCCTTTTCACTCAAGTCAGAGGAGAGTGTGGGAAAAGCGGCAATCAGACTGTGGACGAAGACGAGGGGAAAAGCTGACGAACCTAAAGAAACATGGGGGCAGTCAAAATCTTGGGGAATTGTTGTACGGGGGGTTAATGGGGGATACGCATGAAATGGGGCAACACGAACGGAAAAACAAAAAAGAAGGTTCGTTTCCTTGACCCCTCGTCGGTGGAAGGCAGGAAAAAAAAGAAAATGACGAATACCTTACACCAGAAAGAAAAAAAGACAACAGGACTTCCCCGGAAAACTGCCAAAAAAAAAGAGAAGACAAAGGAAGGGTTACAACTTGCCCCCGAACCGGGAAAACAATACAGGTCCCAAAGGTTGACAGGAGCGGAAGGAACTACACTTTTGTAGGCCAGAAAAAAAACATAGCAGGGTTCACCAGCACCATGAACAAGCGAACCACATGGCACATGGTGGGCAGGGAAGTGAAAAAGAAGAAAGGTCGAAGAACAGCCCGTAGATCAGAAAATGCCGGGGAAAAAAGGGGGGAAACGTAAAAGGAATATCGGAAGCCGGGAAATCAAAGGTGGAAGTAACGCGCAAACTCCAGGGTGGGGAAAAACGTAAAGAAAAAATTAATCAAACGGGACGTCCGAAACGAAGACAGGCCCGAATTTAGGGCGAAAAAACCCGCAACAGGCCCCCAGGACAGGATACAGCTATCGGTCCATTCGGGGAAATTGCACAAGGACCCGAGGGAAAGGAAGGGAGCTGTTGACGCCTGGGGTGTCGGCAAGGGTGGTTGCATCCAGGAGGCATTGCAAGTGTGGGTTGCTGACCCGACCCAAGAATATGTCAGTCTGGGGGGGGCCCGAAAGAGACAAGACAAGCACAACGACCCGAAGTGTCGGACGTTGAGACGGCAGGCACCACAAAAATGGGTTTTGTGCAACCAGCGGGGCGGTCCAGCGGACCTTAAAAAGAGCCACAAAAAGGAGCTTTTCCAATGGAGGAAACCCCTACGAAAAGCGTGGGGCGGAACGCGCGGGGATCACAAAAAAAAAAAAAGCAAAGCGATACCACCCCCGCAAAAGACATTCCAACACAATGCTAGAAACGGGAAGCATGGTAAAACACGATTGAGAAAAAAAAACCAGCCACCAGTTATCACGAAAAAAAGAACCACACCCAAAAAAACCCGGTAAATTCAAAGTGATACAGGGGAAGATCGTAAAAATCATCCAAATCCCTGTTTAAAGAAATTCCTGGGGGGTCAACACCCGAAATCTAGTAAAAACTTGAAAAAAAAAACAACGAAGGGAGGAATTTAATAAGAAAGAAGTGAGGGGGTTGTGGGAACATAACTTGGAGGAAAGGGCTGCGTCGGGAGTGATCACGATCCGTGTAAGTCACCTTTCGTGGTGGGGGGGAGCGAAGAACAAGGGGGGAGTCAGGACGTCCCTTAGAGGGTTACCCGAAAGGTGGGGGAGGGGGCAATATCGGTGGAAACCCGTTGGGTTTGTTGGGGGGGATAACGCAGAGGACAAATAGCGGTAGCGAAAGCCCAAGCGCTGGAACAGGTTCAATGCAAGCGGAAACGGAAATCGGAAGGCTCGCGGAAAAAAAAAAAGAAAAGATTGGAGATGGTGCTGTCATGGCCGCGTCATGAAACAAGACCAACTTCCATACAGTACTGGACTTTGAATCAAGCCAGAACAGGAACAGGGCACAAGGGACCCTGGGTATTAACAACTCAAGGGGTAAAAAAAGAAGAAAAAGAAAGTACGAACGCCCTTTGACCCACCCTCCGTTCCATGTGCAATTAAGATAAAAACGGGAAAAAACTGTATGCTGGAGCCGGGGCCCGATCTAAGAGAGGTTTAAAAAAAGTAGTGGCCGTACTTGGTGAACTGTAAAAGGAGCCAGTTGAAAAGAATCAACAGGAGTAAAGCAAGTCACGGACGCCAAAAAGGGTTGACAGGCAATTTCAGAAGTGAAAGGCCTGTTAAAGTACGACCAATCGCGCCAACGTAACGGATCAGAATGGGGGAAGCGGTTGAGAACTGAAAAAACAAAGCGTGGTTGGGGCCGACAAGTTCGGACTCACAAGCCATGAAGACCGGAAAAAACTAGGTGGTCCGGGGGGGTCACTAAAAAGGGGGTTTTGTCGTCTGTAGAGGGTAAGACTATGTAAGGTCTATTTCGGTGAGGGGTCGTCCGTGGAGAAAAAGGGTTTCGTCGAGGGCGGACGTAAACACCTGAAGCGTCCCAGAAACGAAACACCTGGGGGGGGGCGGAAAGGGGATGGGTGCAAACCAGAAAGACACAAGAAGGAAACCCATGGCTACCTCGGGTTGCACGACAAGAGGGAAAAAAAAAAAAGACGAACAACCGTCTCGGGCCACCAACGCAGATGCCACAAAGGGTCTACGCCTGTAGGAGAAGGGGGAAGGACCGGAAAAAAAAAAAAGAAAAAAAGGGCCCAGTGCTCAGACCCAGGTGACCACTACATCACTAAGACACGTTGGGAAACTAGGCAAAGAAAATGGAAAAAAACAGAAACCGCAAAAACGCGGGGAAATGGGACTGAGGGGGACGAACGGTGGGGGGGAGTGGAAAAGTACGAGGGGGGGGGGGGTGGAAGAATAAAACATGAAACGGAACAGAGAGGGACGACCCCGGGAGGGGTGGTGGGGGGAACCCAATAGCGTACCTAAAAACTCGTTTGTGGGGTTGACCTTAAGAAAGGTGGAAGCGCAGGAGAAGTCCCCAGAAGGCGCAGCGGTTGGGCACGGGAAGAGGGAAATAAAGCCGGTTACGCGTCCTGATACAAATGCCCAGGGGAAAGTTTGGGGGGGGTAAAAGAAAACTGGTTGACGCCTTTTGAAAGGTCAGGGAAGGTGAGAATTGAAGGGGACAGTAACCAAAGGAAAGCCCATGGGGGCCACATGGTAGGTCGAACAAGGGAGTGCTGTGCAAGCATACACTTCAAAGTCCACATTGCCAGGGGACACGTTGTAAAACTAGGTGAAGGGTGGGGGGGAAGAAAACGAATGCGCAGCGGGGTGCCGTTGCAAAAAGATGGGAGCACGGGAAGGGGGTTCCGGTTTTGGGGGTGGTGGGGGACACCTGCGAAACATAGAAGCCTTGGGAAACACCTAGACGTGGGGGAGATGGATGCCACCCACCGCCAAACAAAACCAAGAAAAAAAAACGGGGGTTGGGTGGTTAAAGAAGCGACATAATGAAACGGGACATCGTTTCCAACTCAGGGGAATTGGTGGGGAGACAAACGCGTTGGGGATGGTGCGCCGCAAAGGAAGATGAGACCTCCCGTGAAAATGGCCAAAGTCCAAAAAGTAGGAAGTCATCATGTGCGAACGACCTTCTTGAAAGGGGAGAGGGGGCCAGGAAAAAGGAAAATCAAAAAAAACGAAGTGAAGACTGGTTGGCACACCTTCCGTAAAAAAAGGAGGACGATCAGTGGTCCAGAAAAGGGTGCGCCGGGTGAACACCTAGAACCACTCGTTAACTTTTGGACACATTGGGAAGGGCAGCACACCCGGGGGGAAAAGCTAAAAAAAAAGGCAGGTGGCCCATGCGTTTGCAACTTGGGCACACTTGGAAAACAAACGTGAAAGTGTGAAAAAAAAGTGGTCGTGAAGAGCAGGGGGTGGAACGTTCTAAGGGGAGTGGCGATCAGAAAGGGGTCAAAAGGACCGGCCCTTGTCCATAAGGAAACGCAGACACCCATAAAAAAAGAAAGGCCATTAACCGAGGGGGGAACCGTGAAAAAAGGTGGGGGGTTTGGGGAATCGATTGCCTGTGGGACCCAGGTAATCGCAGAAAAGGGAAGGTGAACGCCACGAAAAAAAAACCGTTTTGGTGGGGAGAGCACTGACGGACAAGATTGGGAAAAAGGACCCTATGTGGGGAAAGGGAAAAGAACATTGAAACAGGGTGCCAGGAAAAGGTGTGGTGGTGGGGTGAGGGAAAGTTGGGGGGGGGAATTCCTCGTCTCGACAAGGTGGCCAAAAGACAAGGAAACGGGGGGGAGGGGAGAACAAGACCCCTTGTCAGGGAAGCGGCCAAGACCCAAGGAATGGGTCAAATCGTCTCTCCAAAACAACAACCAAATATGAGGGGGAAGGGGAGGGGAAAACAAAGGGAAAAAAAACGGCCGTAGAGTGCCCGCCGGCTGTGGTCGCATGGGGGAACGGAGGCAAAAAAAGCGGGACTTTCGGCCAAAAGAAAGGGAAAAGACGAGAACAAGGAGCAACTCGAACAGACAAAAAAAACCACCAAAGGAAAAACGCCAACTCAGACACAAAAGCAACCAGGGCCGGCAATTCCCGTGGAAGTCTTTCCGTAAAAAAAGAAAAACAGAAAAAAGGGTGAGGTACGTGAGGGCGACAAAAGACAAGGAGGTCGACTCATGGGGACCGTGGGAATCGATCCACAAACACAAAGAATCGTTACGGGCGGCGTTTCAAGGATGCGGAAGGGGAGGAAAAAGGTGGCCGGAGAAGGTGAGATTCGACAATCGCGAACCGGGAAGCAAAAACACGAAACTATTAAAGGAACACTGGGGGCACAAAAACTGGGGGGGGTTGGTGTGTTGAACAAAATTTCCCGGTAAAAGAGGCAACGGGACATACGGGGAAAAGACCCAGGCACGGGAAAAACCTTGGGACCAACTGTGTATCAAAAGGGTTGATGGAAAACACTGAACGCAAGGGGGGAGGAGACCGAAAAGGAACCCATGGAAAACCGAGTTCAAGATAAAAGAACTGGGGGCCCAGGACGGCAACCAAGGCTTACAAAGTCAAGTACGAGAGAAAAGGGAGTGGGGGGGAAAAAAAGGGTTAGGCAAAAACCAACAACCTGCACAAAAAGGCGTTCTAACAACAAACGGATGGATCATACGGGGTGTTACCTGTTGCATGGGGCGCGGCGGGGAAGCGACGGGACAAGGTGCGGCTGCAACAAAAGACACCCAAAACGGAACGTGGAAACCACAAAAAAAAACTTAACAGGGGAAAAACACGAATTGAAACCGGACGTAGGGGGGGGTGGACACCAATGTATTACAAAACCAAACGGGGGTGGCATCTGTGGCGGTTTGGCGGGTTTCAAGGAAAGCTAAAAACGGCGGCGAAAAAACAAAAAGGGGGCAAAATGACGATGTACGCCATAGCCAAACAAAACACCAAAGGAACAAGCCGAGGGACACGGTGCAACCGTCCCCACGCGCAGTGGAGGGTACACCACTCCCTTAAAAAATGAGGTAAAGCACTGCACAAGTGAATTGGTGGTCCAGAGAGGGGCAACGGACGAAGGAAGTGCAGACATATTTCTGCCAACAGTGACCAAGTGGAAGAACAGTCCGTGGGAAACTCAAAAGAGCAAAGGACGTCAAACAAGGGTGGGTTGGAACAACCAAAGAAAAGAAAATGTTGTCAACCGGAGAGAAAACCCGCCAGGTGGGAGTGGTTACGGAGGGCGGGGGGGAAAAAAACCTGCAGGGCATATCTGGGAAAGACTGGACTCACACACGGAGAACCAGGTGTTGGGGTGAAGGCCAGTAAAACCTGGGGAGGGAAAATGAGAGGGCACCACCACCACCTTCCCGTGGGACGTGTTCCCCGACAGGAGGTACGGGGGGTTTTCGCATTCTGCCAACCAAACTCGGGAGCTGTGTCATTGAATACCACGCAACAAAGGAAGAAAAAAGTCATGACTCGTGGGGGTGCGGTAAAAAGGGGAAAAATATGCGAAATGCGGAATAGGGCACACCGTTAGGGGCGGGGTCGGGGCCCCCTTGGCATATCAAAGGAGAAAGGTATGCGGGAAAACGGCTGGGCTCCGTCAATGGCAGGAAGAGATCCTGTGGGGTGGGGGTCAGCTTCCGTGTGCAAGAGAACTGACTGGGACGTCATAGGGGAAAAAACAGGGGGTAAAAAAAGTGGAGAGGCCAGTGGGGTGTACTGGACATGACCGGAAGAATGGGACAAAAAACGAAAGGAAACAGGTTAGTTCTGGGGGACACAATCAGGAGGGGAAGAGGTAGAACGCCGGGGAAAAAATAGCCGAAAGAAAAGACCGCATAACTGAAGGAAGCTAAGAAAAAAGAGAAACGTAGAAAAAAACAGTTTTAACGGGCAAAACAAGCAAGGGGCCAAAACGTTCCAGGCCATGGGACGGGAGGCAGAACGGGGGGCACAAACCCACGGCACGGTGGGTAAAAAGCACCATGTAACACTCGAAAAAGGGCTTGAAGAAAGAAGACACGGGGAAAAGATTGTCAAAGGAAAACAGTGAACCGGGAGGAAAAAATCCGGAAGCGGGCGAACTGCCACACAATTACGGTAAAAAAAAAAGGAAATCGTGTGGGGAAAAACGGCATACTGGGGGGGGATCACAAAAAAGAAGTACGTGGACGGCCGAAAAAGGGACGTAGATGGAGGCTTTCTTGGCCGCATGGCACAGCCCGGGTTGGAAGCTAACAAATCAAAGATCCACTGGGTGATTTTACAGGGTGACATGGCAGGCCTTAATAGTTCCTTCTCTTTCAAGGCATGGTCAAAAGAAGAAACGGACCGGGGGAAGGAAGAAGGGACCGGGGAAATGATGTCACGGACGGGGCACTGAAAGAAAACGACTGACGCCGACAAAAACAAACGGAACACGAGTCGGTCCACAGAAAGAAAAGTACCGACAGGGACGGTGGCAAGCGGCCTAAAAATCATCTAAACTCTGAGAATGGCAAAAAGTCAAATCCTTCAAGCCGCGCGGTCGACCAACCAAAAGGGAATACGTCAACAACTCCACCGAAAGTAAAAGACAAACTAAAGGGCGGGGGAAAGGCATATGGAACCGAAAAAATTGAATCGACAGACCACCACACAGACCGGTTGAAACGTCACATCATAGAAAAACGTAAGAACCGAAACATCAAAGTGTCACAATCCAAAGTGAACACAAATAAAAAAAAAGAGAGAGACACAACATCTCGGCGAAAAAAAAACACGGAAGGAGGAATGGAAAAAAAATGTCCTTTGGGGTTAAAACGCAATTGAGATGGATTGGAGGGATTATTAGGGACTTAAGCCTGCGTGAAAACACAGTTCTTTTTGTGGGCGGCGTCGGAAAATGCGGTCCATCTGACACCACGTCGCATTGTGGACTCCAGTGAGGGGGGGGGATATGGTGGGGGGAAAGGGTTTTTGGAACCCGCGAAGTAATCGAGGTCGACCCAGGGTCACCAAAGAAGTATGCACTCGTTCAGAAACAGTAAAAACGGAAGAAGGAACGTCAGGGGGGAATGGCGCAGAGAAAAAAAGAACGCGGTCCGGGGGGGGGCTTGGTGATGGTGTGAGAGTCAAGAGCCCCAGGCCCAAGAGCAGTCTGTTTGTTAAACTGGGGGAACAGAAACACGCCCGTATGAAAAAAGGCGTTCCTAAAAGGGTGGGGAAAGAAAGACCTTGACCTCGCACAAGGTCAAGGAAAAAAGTGCCTCAGGGGAGGATCTGGCTTTAAATACCACCCGGGAATAGAAGACTTTGGGTCCGTAGTACCCGTACTTGGTTTACGGACAAACCGAAGCCTGTAAATAACAACGGTGATGGGGAAGAAAATGAGGCGTTGCACAGGTCAAGACGGAGTGTCAGTAGAAAGGTCTTAGAGCAATCAAAAAAGGAAAGGCAAGGGGGTTCCTCGTGGCATGGGTGGTACAACGTGGGGTGTCCGACCAGTTAGGGGGAAAACCCACTCATCAAAAAAAAGGTGGAAAAATGGGGGGTGGCGGGTGCCAGGGGCCGAAGGGTGACGTCTTATGACAGGGAAAAAAAGTCGTTGCTCTTCGTGGGGGGGAATAAGAGAACGGATTGGAAGGGGGGGGACATTAGGGGGAAACCGACGCTTGGGGAAAAAGAAAACAAAAAAATGTTGTGCGGGGACGGGGGGGGTGCCAGAGACCGGGAAGTACAAAACGGACCCAGAAAGGCCAAAAGTTCACAACAAGATGGCCCAACGGCACGCCCGCGTCTGCGGAAAAAAACCACGGCAGATGGGCAAACGGCCGGAAAGCCGTCGGCGGGAATCCGTCTAAAAAGAAATCAGAAGAAAATCGCCAACCAAGAAGGACGCACAACAAGGGGGGCAATATCGAAGGACAACCACACATTGGGACGAAGAACGCACCGACAAAAAGACAAACGCCGCGTACGGGTTGTTACGTTGAAAAAGGTCACGGAAATTGGGGGGAACATATACGAACAACGAGGTCACAACGAAAAAAAGGGGGGTGGGGGGCAAACTCGGAGACGAACGGGGTTGGAAAAAAATCCGGTCCAGAGAAGGGTTTAGCTCGCCCAGGAGCAGTCACCCAGATCTGCAGCATTTTCCGTGTCACGACAGAAAACACAACAGAGCCCCGGGTGATATGACGAAAGACACGAAAAAGGGAAGTTTTGTTTCAGTGGGTGGGGACAACAAGTGCGTCCAGGACCTGGGGCTCAGGGGCCGGTTTGCAGTCAACAGATGACCACATTCTTCCAATTTCTCCAGGCGACCCCACAAGGCAAAGAAAGGGGCCGGTGGGGGCACAGGGCAAGGGGGACAGGTTTCAAGGGTGGACCTCGACGGAGCCTGACCCAGTGCAAATTGAAAACATACTGGTAATTAGGGAGGGACAAAGGGGGTGGTTGCCTGCGAACAAGCAAAGAGAGAAGCACTTGCCCGACTAGCAAGGTGGAAATGGGAGGCCACAAAGCCAAAGCCACAACCGAAAAAGGACAACACAAATTGGGGTGGTACTGGGCGGGCTAAAAAAAATACTAACACGTAATACGTTCACCAACAAAAAGGTGTTGGGTGACCTCACGTGGGGGGGTTTGCAGAATCACAACTCTTGGGCGTAAGGGGGACCTAAGATTCCCAGGGTGCAAAGATTAAATCATCATGGTGTTTTCAACGGTCCTGCTGCAAAAAAGGTGCCAAAAAGGGGCCGGAGCTCGCAGAAGACAAACAGGGAAAAGTGCAGGTCAAAAACCAGCTTAAGCACGTCAGTGGAGAAGGGGGGGGGGTTAATTCGGTCCTTGACGAACCCGGTATGGGGAAAACAGGAGAAAAGTAAGGGCCTGCAAAGGCCGCTACCTGGAAGTTGACAGAGTGGCAAACCATGTCCACCAAGGGAAAAAAAAACATTTGAATGGCACCCGAGGGTGACAGGGAGAGCGGTTGACGGGATTTCGGGGAGTCAGTCCAAAAAAGGTAAATCCTGACAACTGTCCAAGGAACGAGCAAATACAGAGAAAATCCCAAAATACGGCCGTTGCACAGGGTTTGGGGGGGTGCGGGAGGCCTAGGAAACATGAAGTTTGGAAGAGCCGGCAAAGGGTGAAAAACACCGCGAAGACCGGTTTGGGGGGGGGTGGGAATAGGGCAAAAAAAGAAGTCCACAAGGGAAACCGGACAAAAGTGCGGTGATTGGCAAAGGTCAGGCCCAGGGGGTTGGGGTCTGTCCGAGGGGGGGAGGGGGATAGATCATCGACGGGCAGAAAAAGAAAAGGGGGGGAAAAAAGGTGTCGTGCAAAAAAAAAAAGGGAAAAAGGTGGCACGAACGTCTCTACCTCCACAAATGAAAATTGTAACATATCCTCAAAAACAAAAACAAAAACGGAGAAAAGGGGGGGGAGAGAGAAGGGGGGAAGGAGTGGTCAAAAGAGCGAAGAAAAGGGGTGTCACCTGGGGTGAGAAAAACCGTACATTCGTCTTTGAGAAAAAACGGTCAGAAAACCCATGAACCAACAGTCCAAGACACCACAACACCCCATCAAAGGCACACGAAAAGAAACACGCAATCGGGGAAGGGCATTTCTTTAACGTCGTTAGGCAAATCCAAAAAAACAAAGTGCCGACGAAGTGGAACGAGACAAGGAGTAACACGAACTAATGGTCCAGCAGGAATCCAACGAAAAAGACACGGCCTCAGGGGGGGTCTGACCTTCCATTTCACTGGGTTAGGGGGAAGGAAAAGGGGGAGGAAAAATGGGGCCTGAAAGAGAAAAAAGAACCAAAAATTAAGAAAGAAAGCGGAGAAGAATCATAAATACCTTATAAATCAAACTACCGATCGGCGACACTATCACTTGGCAACAAAGGACAAATGGGGGGTTTCCCCACTGGGGGCCCACCAAACAGGGGAAAAAAGAAACAGGGGCGGCCACTGGGAACTTCAAGGGGATGAAGAAACGTTTGAAAACACAGGTCGAGGACGAAAAAAAAGAAGGAATCTTAGCATAAGCAGAAAAATTGGTGAAAACCAGACAGACAAAACCAAATTTCGGAAAAAAGGAAGCGGGAGCACCAGGTCCCCACGGAAAGGCACACGCGAAACCTGGGGGGGGAAGGCAGGGGAGGTAGAAAAACAAAACCTGATGATACCACATGCTTTGACAAGGGCCCAGGAGGGCTGCTAAAGAAAGGGAAACGGCTGCCCCACCTCACTTAAGAGGGGGGAAAAAAAAACCATCCGGGGAAGACACGAGGGACCTTATGCGTATGGTTCTAAACAAGACGAAACAAACGGTGGGTGGCAGGGTGGGCGTGTCGGTGTGGGCAGAAACACCTAAACCCAGGCAGGTGGCCGGGGGCAGTGGACAGGAGAGGGGGGGTGGTCGACAGGCGAACAAACAACGGAAAAAAACTAAAAAAAAGCTTCACGTGGGGGGGACCAAAGCAAACCGAACCACGGGGTGGGGAAAAAAAAGTAAGGGGGGGGCACGCCGGGACAATAGTACAGCACTGGAAAAAGTGTACCTTTAAGGGGAAAGGGAGGGGCAGCGGCGAAACAAGGGAAAGCAAAGCCTGTAGGACGGGACAACGGATAAAAAAAGCAGGAAAGACAACGGGAGTCAAGAATTGGGAACAAAACCAACAAAGGTCCAACACCCCCAAAAAAAAAAAAAAAAAAAAAAAAAGGGGGGGGGTACTCAGAAACGCTACAAACGGCGGGATTTACTATGGTACAACACGGGGGGAGATGTGACTGGCTCCTGTAAAGGGGAGACAACAGGACCCTAAAACGGTACCCACGGTCTGTAACGCGAAGGTTGCACAAAACCAGGTTTACAACGGGGTTTGAAACTTGAAACGACGGACGGGTTGTGTACAGAAACAAACAAACGAGGGAGGGGTTCCCCTCAAAACGAC
>Ga0179593_1425043_pt1 | contig 12932 bp, 12 predicted proteins | sample CZODoug2_1_08_16_FD_185931 | JGI IMG/M metagenome (GOLD analysis project Ga0179593, IMG submission 185931) | Vadose zone soil fungal communities from Angelo Coast Range Reserve, California, USA - CZODoug2_1_08_16fungal (PacBio error correction) | ecosystem: Environmental > Terrestrial > Soil >...
GGCTCATGATTGATCACTGCCTTGGGTTATGTGTTAAGACTACATCTTTCTATCTTCCCCCTCTCATAAAGTGATGCTGGGCTCCCACGCGCAACTGTGGGACTATGCCTGGGCGAGCCTCACCGCGACGTTGCGCATTTGCTGTGTGGCCAGCGGGGCTCTTGATATCGGAGCCATTCTGACTTCAGGAGGTTTTGGGTGTGATGAGGGGCGTCGAAAAAGTCACGGATCTAAAGTAGGCTGTGAAGGCGTCGTCCAGGCAATGCCCAATGGAAGGGGTGTGCTAGGATAAAATCGAGGGTTGGCGAAAGAGATGCCTCGATTTTCCCGAGGATCCCTGTTGACATACCAAAAGGAGGGGTCGTCAGTTTAAGTTGTGACTAAAAAACTCTTAAGGTGGGGGAAAGGAAATTACTAAAAAAAGAAAACTGGAACTTCGCATTCTCCAGTAAGCACAAGAAAGAGAGGGGGTGCGAGTCGTATACAGGGCTGGCAAAACCGGGTTTGGCACTTGCATGGTGGTTTGGGTGGAAAACGTCGTCAGAGTGCGCTATAAGGAAAGCGTACTAGAAATACAGAAGAAAAATGAAACAAACGTCAAGTCAACCTGCCTAAAAAAAAAAAAAAAAAAAAAAAAAAAAAAAAAAAAAAAAAAAAAAAAAAAAAAAAAGAAAAAAAAAAAAAAAAAAAAAAAAAAAACACAACACACCAACAACCAACACCAACACCCACCCAACCCACACAAAAAAAAACCCAACTCGGGGTCACGGGGGGGTGGGGTTGTTTGGGTGTTGAAATCAGACACATTGCTCATCCGAGGACGGTAGACTTCCCTCCAATTTCATGGCAATGTTTTCTCAAATATCCTCTGGGGTCACACCTTAGAGCCAGCCACTAAAAGAAAAGCATCATACAAAAATTCGTCCCCCTCGCACCAAGTCCGCCCTACTTGTAAATATCTTTAAAGCGGAAGGATATATTGGTAGGAAGAAAACGCGGCCAGGACACAGCCATAGACAGAAGAAGAACACCACATTCAAACAAGGAGACAGCATGGATCATAGAAGCTATGCCGAAGGAGGAAAGGGATCGGGAAGCGGATTGTGGCAAAAATTCGGTAAGGACAAGTTTGCACTCCTAATCTATTAAATGGGACGAGAGGAAGGAGAAAAAGTGAAAAGAAGAAGCACCCCCGAGCCGATGCGCCGTTACCTTGTTGGGGAAGAACATTTAAAAGACGCTGTGTCATGACTCGAGCTTGGACAAATGACCCTTGGGGGTCACCCTCATTTCCATATACTTGTACACCTGAATTACATGTCTGACTCTATATCTTTGTATCTCTCTCCCAAAAAAAAAAGAGGAAAGAAAAAGAAAAGACTGTTGGTAAGATATATATGGGGGAAAAAAAAAACGGAGTCATTTGAAAAAAGGACGAGTCAAGCGGGGGGATTCAAGGATATCATCAAACAAGGGGAGAAAAAAATCCACAAGGGGGGGGGAGGAACTTCTTGCTCCTGGGCAAAAGTCCCAAGGTCGTCCCATGAATGTCAATGTGTCATGAGGGGGATGGCAAAAATTGGCAGACGGACACGATCCAATGCAGGACAGATCGGATCTCATGAAACGAAAAGGAGAACTGGTGGCGGGGATGTCCCAAAGAGGGAGAAAGGGGATTCAGGTGTTCCAAAAAGAAGGCCGTATCTTTCCACAGAAGCCTGAAAAAGGAGTCTCAGTCGAGATCGATGGGGGAGAGGGTGAGTGAAATGTATTGGGGGCGTGGCATGCGGGGGTGGCGTATGAACAAGATTGTAATTAAAGACATCTACCGAGGGTGTTGGAGGGGGCACGGTAAGGGGGAGGATAAAATCTGGAAAGTCTGGGATAGCATGGTTCAGGATGATGGAAAGAAGTGCGAGTTCCAGACCGTGGGAGGGTTCGAGTGTACATTGGTAGTGTGTAGATAATTTGCCATGAGTCGAAAGAGATCTGGACCCACGAGATCCGCACTTGCAAATTTGCCAAAACAGGTGCCATAACCTATCATTGCACTCAAAAGCAAAAAGGCACCTAGAAGCATTGAGATTGTAAAGGGAGATATGGGACAACTGAAGGAAAGGTGCGTTAAAATCCCCAGACTTGGATAGCTAGGCACAAACGACCAGGAAAAAAAAGGTTCAACGTCGTCAGTTCAAGAGAATAGGCATAGAAAGAGGGGGGGGTTCGGGGAAACTCGATTAGACGTGGATCGACATTATTTGGAATTCCTGCACCCTCCAGGCCTAGCCGAGACCAGACCGTCTGTCCAGCTGTGAAGCCGGGAGGCACCGTCAACCAAAACCCCCTGAATGATTGGAAGGAAGAACACCCCCTGCGTGCCGCCTCGGGGGAAGGAGTGCGTCAGTTGGTCAAAAAGGGAAAAGGGGGGAAAAGATCCTAATATAGTCGGTTGACAAGATCGTCAGGGGGTCAATGGAGTACCCCCCGTTACCCGGCAATGAGACCTAATCGGAAAAAAAACCGAAAGAGGAGGTACAAGGGGAAGGGAGGGAGAGGTGGTAGCACCTGAACAGAGTACGTGGGGGGGGGGAAGACGCGACGAACGATATCATGCTCGGAAGTAGCAGAGAGTCCTTTCATCGTTTGGGAACCAAGGACGACGTGGTAGAATGCAGAGAGCGAAAAAATGTTTACCACCAGCGATGGAATTTAAGACAGGCGGTGCGAGGGGGGGGGGAAGAAAAGTTGGACTTGAGGGGAGGGGTTTTGGTGTGGGGGAGAAAGGGTTGGCAACGGCTTTCCCTCACGAAATATGGAAAGGATGTTCGAAGGGGCTCGAAGGTAAGCCCCAAAAATCCACCTAGGAATACTTAAATAGTGTACATCGAAGGCGCGATGTGCTTATTCCCTAATTGTGTTGTCTCGGAAATAGGGGGATGTTGAACTGGAGGGGTAAAGGCCGGGGGAGAAAAGAAGGTCGGAAGTTTAAAAATCGGGTTCTGGATTCAAGACTCCTCGCACAAAAAAGGCAGTGGGCCTTCGTCAAGCTCCGTAAAAAAAAGGTTTGAATTAAAAGCACGACCGTCTAGTGTGGAGCGGGTGCTTGCGCGTTTAATCGAGATGGCTGTCCCTGTGGGGCACGGAAAAGGGGGGAATGCAGGGTATGCGGGGACCTGACCGCAATGACAACACATACATGAGTACCAAGGGTAAAAACTCAGAACACGGTCTTGAACTCACACTGATATCTTTCCAGCATGCACAGAGATTAGAGGAACTTCTTCCGAAAAAAAAAAAAAGCAAGATGTTGGAAAAAGGCCCGTCCTAAAATCAACAAAGCAAAAAATTCGGGTGTAATTCCCACGCACCGTGTACGTCGTATCCCAACACGCAAATCATTACAGGGCAAACCGAAAAGAGTGGCAAGAAGAACAAGTCCATCGGATGGCGGGAAAGCCGCTACATAAATAGAAACGAGTCCTGTCTTGCAGACTGGCATCACGTACCGCAAAAAAAAAAAAAAACGAATCCAAAGAGGGCGTTAGAGCGTGTGGGAAGGGGAGAACTCAGGAGTTAAAGTCGCACTCCTTGGGTTAATTTTAAGACACGGAAGGGAACAGAAAGACAAGAGGGGGAACAAAACATTTGGCGACGTTTTGCTGGTTGGTAAACTAGGACAGGGGGAAAAAGAAGCACAGACGCGCAGCGTACTTGGGGGGTCACCTCTTATAGCGGGCTCCCTGATGGAGTAACAGTCTTTCAGCGGGTAGGAATGGTGTATCTCCAAAAAAAAAAAAAAAAAGAGGGAAAGAAGGGAAAAAAAAGAGATCAGATGAGAGAGCAGGATATACGTGCATTCAAAATAAGGAGGAACGTAAGTCCTGTGGAGCATAAAAATGTCTAAGGGAAAAGTCGGAAACAGGTCCAAAAGGGGGTGCAGGGGGAAGGGAGTGAACCTGGTTCATCGTCAGCCAAAAAGGGGCATCGTTCGACATGGGTGCTTGGGGGGACACCTAACTCAACATCGCCCGATAAATGACAGCCGAGATCAGATTGTGGGAGGGGAAAATATGTATGAGGTTGGACGTAATTGTGGGGGATGGCGAAGGAGTCCAGGGAATCGTAACTATTTTCCGTGTGCTCGTCCAAGGTCTCCCGAGATCGGGCTCCAAGAGGGGTGTCCTTGGGGGAAAAAGAGTCTAAGGGGGGGTTGGGATTGAGGGGGGGCAAATTGAGAGAAGGGGGGGGCTTAGGTATAGCTGTGAATAGAACTTCTTTGATTTGGGGTGATTGGGGGGAGACGGGGGGGGAAGGGGGGAAATAGAGGAGGAGAAAGAGAGAAGGGGGAAATGCATCGGTGGGGCAGGGGATGGAAAAGCCTAAAGGTGCAGGTGTCGATTTCATACAGAGAGTTTCGAGGGGGGTACCACTGGTAGATGGAAAAGGGATGATGGTCTGGGGGGGCAAGGGATGCGGTCAATGAGAAGGACTTAAACTGCGATCGTGTTACCACGATGTCACTTGAAGGGGGGAAATGCCAACAGGTCGGGGGCAAAAGTATCCAAGTCTGAAAACCTTCCTGGGGGATAAATTGGACGAAGGCCCCCGGGCTAGTGGTGCGAGGGAGGGGGTACCATGTGTTTAGTCAAAAGGGACCACCGGGGGCAAAAGGGGTTTAAAACGTAGGAAAAGTCACAACACCCTCCCCCATAATAAAAGCACATCGGATGGAGGGAAAAAGCCAACTCTCTTAGGGGACTGAGGAGGAAGAATGGGGGGGGGGAAAGTTGACGAACCAGGAACCATAGCAGAAAAATCTACCAAATAGAAAAAACCCATCCTTTCCAGATGGGAATAGTGCAGGCCATCGCAACAACCCCAAAAATCAGTGAAAAACTAGGAAACAGAACACAAAGGGAAGAGGGGGGAAGGATTACCAGTAGAGCACTGCATATGCTACATCCCGGGGCTTTTTGCACAAAAAATGAAATAGAGAGGGAAAAGGGGACTAGAGGGGGGGGAAAGGAAAAACGTCCGCGTCGGGGAAAAATGATGAATCACCTCTACGAAAATCACAAAGAGAGAGGGGGAAAAATCGGGAGGGGGGTCATGATTGATCAAAAGAACAGTACCTTTGGTTACTCATCTTACGGGGTCCCTTCTCTAAGAGAGGGAGGGAGGAAAACCCGCAGGAAGGTGGGGGGGGGAGGGGGCTAGATATGCAAATATTGAGGAGAAAGGGGAGCATTTGCAGGGTGCTGAACACGACCTGAGTCATTCAGGGTTGGGGTGCTCTATTGTTGAGCGCCTATCCAAGAGGAGGCTGGAAGGGAGTAAGAAAAGGGGTCGACGGGTTCAGAGGGAAAAAAAACAAAAAAAAAAAAAAAAAAAAACAGAAAACACCCCCCCCCACCCAAAAAAAGACCGACAACAAAAACCAACCCAAACCGCCCCAACTACCACAAGTTGGCGACCACGACGCCTTTGACTCTTCTCCTCTTCTTATCTTCGAAGTCCTCGAGGGAGTATACCGTAGTAGGAGTCTCGTAGTCCAGTGGCGACTAACGTAGGAAACCAGTGGTTAGTTGTGAAAAACCATTGGGAGAAATCTCGCCCACAGTCCTACAACCGTGGGAAAAAAAAGAACCGCCATACGAAACGTTAGGGAGATCTTTCGGGCCCGGCTCGGAAAATGGCTGCCACCTGTTTTGGCCAAGATTATATGTCCAAGAAAAGTAAGAAAAATTACCTCTAAAAAGGGCATTAGAGAAGGGGCGATCAGGGCCTCCTAAAATGGCTAACGCTTCGTAAATCATGGCCCGGCTTACCACGTTTCCCGTAGGTCCACTTTCGAATACCCCAATAACATGCCAAGCGGTCGGAAGATAAAGATGTTTACAAACCTTCGTACGCCAATGCCAACTACCACTCAGTCATCCTCGTCCCAAAAATCCTCAAGCCATAGAATGGGAAGGAGGGCACAGCGGGGGGACTGCCAGGGCGAGTACCGGCAAGATGGGGAAAATCCAAGACAAGTTCCTCAGTCGACATCGCCTTAGAATCGCGAATCTAGAGGCCGGTGAAGGGGGGAAAAACTTCAAGGTCAATATGAAAAAACGAATGAGGGAAAGGGGAGACGGAGTTTAGGCAAAGGACAAAACAAAAGATTGGAAGCTGCACGTTTCCCCCTTGTTTTTGCTGTTTCTCTATGACGAATTTTGACCAAACTCGGATCGCTAAAAGACGAAGGGGAATGAGTCAGTTGTGGGATCCATATAGATCGGAGGTCCTCGAAACCCACCACGAGGCAAAGGAGAGATACACAAAACGATATAAGCTGTTACTCATCATGGGAGTAAAGCTATAGGATGTGACCAAAAATGATCAATTGGAATAGAGAAAAGGGCGGAGGAAAAGGAAAGAGAGAATCCACCGGATCGGCGTCCGGGGAGGTCTTGTACTTGGTTCTTCATGCATCCAATCCTCATTCTGTAAATGGACGCCATTGGGGAGGCGTGAAAGGAAGGGGAAGGAAAAAACCTCAAGGAGAAAGGACATGCAGGAACGTCTCGCTTCTCAGGAGAAGATGCCCAGGGGAAGGAAAAAGGGTGCGAATTAGAAAGTGACATTTGCCGGAAGGGGGGGGGTGAAGGATTCGAGGCACCACTAGGGGGGGAAGAGTGCCAAGTCGAGGCACTTTGTAGGGGACAGGACGAAGTGAATTAGCTGTATTCGTGGCAATGGGGGGACTTGAAGAGATGAGAGGGAATTAACCAAGGGGGGAGGTGTGGTGAGGAAGTTGTTAGCGGGAGGAGAAGTGAGGGAAGTGCCGGATTTTGTGTGCGAGGGGGAGTTTATGAACCACGTGATCAAGTGAAGAATTGGAGTGAGTAATGCTCCAGGTTTGCCTTATACAACGAAACTCTGACGACACTAAGAAAAATGCACTGCAAAGAAACAGTTGAACAAAAGGATTCGCGCGCAGGGAGGCTTGAAGTCCAAACTGTCTGTTAGATATGGACCTGTCTATTGAAGGGGGGGGGAGGTTATAAAAGCTAGTGTTTAGCGGGGACGAAAGACTAGGGGGAGGGGTCCCGTATCAATTGAAACAAGAAAGAGGGTAAACGATCAAGAACGGGAATAAGCAAATCTATTAGAGTCGCCCAACATCGATAAAAGGGTCCTAGATTAACTACGATTGGAGGGACGGCAAGGAACAAGGAAATCATCCAGCTGGGCCCGGCTGCGAGACCATCCCCCTCAATAGGCAGTAGAAACCCCAACGGCTAGAGGGGGGGCGACAGGCCAGGAGGGAAAGACCACAGGTTGCGGTGGTGCAAAACCCACATGGAAACGACGATCGACTGGATTAAAAAGACTCCGTAATGGAGTACACAGGTACTGCATGAGATCAACCAAAAACACAACGAAGGGGGAGAGATTAGTTCAGAATCATGATTGACAAGACGGAAAACCCGAGGTTTGTGTTACTCATCGGCGGGCTTGACACTTAGAAATTAAAGGTTGAGTGGGGTATGCGGAGATCTCAAAAAATGGCTCAGGCAGACGTGCGCGCTGTGTGCCATGCCGCAAGGGCTATCGAGAATTCTACTGCATTAAGGGTGTGGAAGGGGGTCAACACCGTACTTCCCTGGGAAAAGGTCTAGGAAGGTGGCATATGGTGGGTTCGAGGGGGCTAAGCCAAGGGGAAATCAATCACGTAATAGAATGATAGTCCGGGGGGGGGAGACATCGATCCCAAACGATGGAAAGGTTATGGGCTCTTTTATTGTTGACTTACGTCAATCCGGGAAATAACGTGTAAAAACTCTGGAAGTTGTGAAAAAGTGGGTAGAGGGGGAGATCATACCTCGACCCTCTAAGAAATTCTTCCATTCTAGACCCAAAGGTCTGGTTACGGAAAAAGGCGGCTGGCTAGTTCGAGGGAAAGGAGAGTATAATGGCTGAAAAGGGAAGGGTGCCAATGGCAGTGCATGGATGAGGAGTGGGGGGGGCCAACCACGATCGTCAGATTAGCACTTCAACATGCCATTATAAGGTGCACGTATAAAAAGGGGGTAAACGACTCAGGAGGGAAAGCACACAACACTAAGTCAAAATGGCGCTTATCATGCAAACTCCTCCTACAGAAGGGGGATGTTTCACCCCCGTCACACTTCAAAACGTCGCGGGGGGGGGGGGCAAAACGCTCAGGGGGGAAAATAAGAAAAGCGGGGAACACAAATAAACCATAGTAATTCCAATTGACAACTGTCCCCTCATCTACCAGGAATGAGACTTGTATAACGATATGGGCGGGGTAATAGTACTCGATAGAAAAGCGGAAAGAGGGCATGGCAAGGAAAAGAAACAATCATCGGGGATTCCTGAGAAGCAGACTTCCAAGGCATGAGGGGGGGTGGGTGGTCGAGGTCACTGTTGGCGTCTGGAGACTCAATGACGACATGGAAGACGAAGAGGATGAAAGGAACACAGGAAGCAGGGATTGGGTGGGGACTCTATGTTTTTGAAACCGCTTTTCTGAAGCTCTTTGGGGAACAAATGACTCAGGTTTGTTCCCCTCTTTCCATATTGGGAATGCGTCCCTTCAGAAAAGGGGGGTCGAGAAACACAAAGGAAAAAAAAAAAAAAAAAAAGATATGAACTGTACTCTGGGGGAGCTATCGGAGTGAGGGAAGGGCATTGTCCCAAAGATCTGCGTCAACAGCTTCATGGGGAGGAACTGTAAAAGGAGAACTCAAAAACTCAGAGTTTTGGAGGAAAAATATTGTTTTTCTGGTCATCCTATATCACATCAACAGCGTCATTGGGAGTGAAGACTTGAATATAAATTCTTTGCCACAATAACTTCCCGCTCTCCTATCCGCAAGAGGGAAGCCGTCGCCTTCATGATGTCGCCATGATGAACTGGGGGAATTATTTTAAAATAGAGGGGAAGGGGGGAAGGGTAGAAGGAGGAAAAAAAACACTTCGGGCAAAGACAGATGTAGCGCGCCCTCCCGTCCCTGAAACCAATGTGGGACGGGAAAAGAGAAGAGGTTTAATGGTGATTGGGTATGGGTGCGGCACTGGAATTAACTCAGAATATGCATGGACGTGTTGAATGAAAGTGGACGGTAAGGATAAAGGAGGGAGGTGGTAGAAAATGGTATGAACCGTGGAGGAGTTTGTCTTTTTTCCAGGGTGGTTTCGAGAGGGGGGGGGGGTGGCGCATGCAAGTTGAGCGATGTGTGAAACACGATCAGCGACATGCACTTGAACATTGCAAGGAAAAAAGGTGGCTCAGCACCGTTACCAGTGCCCAGCACCTGGAACGTAAAGGCGAAGTAACAAAAAGGGGGAAGAAGACAAAGGACACTTAGTTAGATGCCGAGGGGATCTCCACGCTACCAAGGGAGTAACAGTGGACGACCCGTAGTCTCGGGGGCGGACAAAGCTAGGGTGACGCACCAGGAGGACAAAGAGATATTACATTTACTAACCTAGACACACCCATACTACGAAGGGGGGATGTGACAAGAAGTACAAAGTCCAACCAATCAATAGGCAAAGAGAACCAAAAGTTGGGGGAAAAAGCGTCGAGAATGCCAATACAGCCATGAACAAACCCCCTGAATGCGCCGGCTGGCTCATACACCCAACGTCTAAAAAAGGGGAGTCCCCATGGGCATAAGCATAACCGCTGTGCCCACAGCTAAAAATTATGAGAGTCCTGGGATGATATGAGCCGAGCTTGGTCAATGGTACCCATCCACCTCGTTCGGGAACAGGATAATAATAGTTCTAAACAACAAAAAGGGGGAGGATTAGTTTGATTGAAGGAAATCCTCTGAAGTAGGGGGGGGGGGAAGGCGAACAAGTCGCGATCTTGCATCACTCCAGCAGCTAGGTTTCAGATGGTTGCGAAAGGTGGTTAGAAAGAAGGAGCACAAGGGGGAAAGACCCCCCTCGACGGGGAGGCTTGCAGTCGTTGGGCGGATAGAACGGAGCCCTTGCCTGAATTCAGGGTGGGGTGTGGCTGCGATTGTGACGCAGACAGGTCACGGGAAGATGAGGTTTCTAAAGGTACGGGTGCATGGGGGGGGGTTCTTGGACATCACAAGGGGGGGTATCCAGAGTGTACGATGTTGGCTGACAGACGAAGTATGCCCGCTATAGGCTCGTGGCATATGGATTGTTGCGAATCCATTGGAAAAAAAAGGGGGTAGTCATTTGGAAAAAAGTCTGGAAGTCGGGGGGGAGAAAATAATAAGAAACCAGCTAATAAGGTGGACCATTTCTCTCCCGAACAAAGGTCTGTTTCGTTCACGAGACGCTTCTATCGGGGGGGAGGAAAAATCAGATACAGTGAGTGGCAGAAACGGGCATAGGTCCGTGTGGGAAAAACATGAGGGACAATGGACAATATCATGCCACAATTGGCAAGCGTACCATACACTGTGGCACTTCCCTGGGTAACGACATCCCCACGGCGGGCGAAAAAACTGACGACCATCGGAGGGCGGAGTCCAATCAGGAGGGACCAATCTGTGGACGAAACTGCCCAATCAAAACATAAGACCATCAAAGGGAAAAATCTCTTGTGTCAACTATGCCACGCACAAATCATCAGTACATACGTCAAATGGTCCCCCTCATCTAGCCACCAGACAAGGGACATGGATGAAGCGAATCGCATGAGGGGGGGTAGGCCTGTTAGGGGCGACAGGAAGCGAGGATGAAAGCAGAGCGTCCGACTACATTGAGGATCGGGAGAATTGAGGGGGAAGAAAACTTCACTTCACTCCTGACATGAATGACGGGGGGAAGAAAAGAAGGTAAGGATAAAAAGAAAGAAAAAAAGGAGATGCGACGTTGGGAAGGTGTTGTTGATTGTAAGAGGGGGGGACTCAAAAGGAACATGTCGCTCATCTACTTTGGGACTCTTTTGTTTCACCCTCTATCTTACTTCTCTCCATGATGAGGTTCAAAATCGGGTGTGTATCGGAGGAAAAAAAAAGGAAAATAGAGGAAAAAGAAAGAAGAAGGGAACTGTTAAAGATGTATGAAAAAACTGAGTCATTTCAAAACCAAGATGCGAGTCCATGACCTGTGGCGTCCCTAAGCCTTCATACAACACAAAAGGTAACGTCGCAAGTGCTTCCTCTTCATCGTCAAGAGTCTCCCATTCATCGTTGTAGTATTGAGGAGTGCACGACAGGGAGAGAAAGTGTCTTGAAACTAAGTCACGCGACTCACCGACTCATGCGAGGAGGACGTCTCGCTTAAGGCTCATGTATCAGTTGCATGTAATGATGTGGACCGGCGAATGTTCCTGACGCCGTTCCAAGGTAAACGGTAGCGAGGAACCCGTAGGAGGAGACAAAGAATGGAGGAGGAGAAGGGGGGGAAGGGTATGTGGAGGGGTGAGGGGGGGGGCGTGGGCTTGGAGAGTGGCGTAAACAACTGTGAATAGGGGAGGTTGGGGGGGAATGGTTGGGGAGAGGAACTCAAAAGGGTGAGAAAAGGAAAGGAGATAGCATCTTCATGAAATATAAGTCATGGTGAAAGGGGGTCGACCGTAGTGTTTTCGGCAAACGGGGAGTGTAATGACGATGGGATTCGCCAGACGTAACTCTGACGATAGGGTGGTGAAAGTATTATCCAAGGGATTGCCAGCCAAAGAAGGAACGCGCACTAGCCCAGAAAGTCTGTACCTTGGGAGAGAATGGACGGCCACTGAGAGGTAGGGTGATACTAAGGGTTTTAAAAGAGTTTTAGTGAGACCACCGGGGAGCGAGGGACAAAATAGAAAGCAACAGGGGAAAAAAGCTAAGTGGGGAATACATCGGAATACTTCGATGTAGCCAACATCGATTAAACTACCTAGTCACACCCTGAGGGGAATGGAAAGGCTGGGGGGGAAAGGAAAAAAAAACATATGCTACACCTAGACACATTCAATGAAAACTGACTGCGGAACCAACCAAAACCCCTGAATTACTTCAGGCTCAAGACCAAGCAGAACACAAAAGGACCCGCAACGTCTAACTAGGGGGAACCATGTGATGCTAGGGATGAAGCTAAACCACAGTTGAAAAAAAGAAAACCCCCTTAGCTGCTAATAGAGTCATGGGGAGGGGAGATCTTGTCAATGTACCACCCATAGTGATGAAGAAATGAATCACCTATCAACAACCGGGAGAAGGTAGTTGATCTCAGCGGAGCCCTGTGGGGAACAAAAAGTTGTCGAGAGACTATCAGAGAGGGAACATTTCCCAAGCAGACGAACTGGGTTATCCTAGTATCAGAGCGCCATCCACCCTTAGAGAAGGGGGAAAATTTGTTTGCAACAGCAAAAGCCACGGTGCTTTGGTGTGGCTGAGGGCCGGCTTCAAGAAGGGAAAGGGGAGTGGGGAGGTACTGTATATTGTAAGGAAAGAGGTTCTGTATTTCAGCCCAGGCTCAATGTGCAAAGAGGTAGTAAGATGTTGGGAAGGCGGGTTCTTAAAGGAGTAAATTATGTTGAGTGAGGGACAACAGTTGGAGACGAAACGTCCATTGGTACCCCAGGGAGATATTACCCAAAAAAACAGGCTAGGAAGGGGATTGGAACGTCATGGGAAGAGTCTGGCCTCTAGGAGAGGCGAAAAGGCGATTTGGTGCAATCAAGGATGAATCGTTGTCACGATCGTCAGTTGAGGAATCAACTCATTCAACACAGGGGGACAACACATCGAAAAAAAGGGGAAAAAACGTGTAAAAAATCCTAAACTAACACAGATAGGTCCATCGGCCGATAGATCAAGGATTCTGACATCAATGCCACTGAAAAAAGAAAAGGCCAATCATCAAAATAAGCAAAGGAAAAAGCAGGCTGAAAAAGGCGTAACCACACGCACAAATACCAATCAACATCCTTCGACCTCTTG
>Ga0179593_1469151_pt1 | contig 12932 bp, 16 predicted proteins | sample CZODoug2_1_08_16_FD_185931 | JGI IMG/M metagenome (GOLD analysis project Ga0179593, IMG submission 185931) | Vadose zone soil fungal communities from Angelo Coast Range Reserve, California, USA - CZODoug2_1_08_16fungal (PacBio error correction) | ecosystem: Environmental > Terrestrial > Soil >...
GGGTCGTATGGGACTTGAAAAAGGATGGACTTTCAGAAACCCAAAGAGGACAAGGGAAAGTGGACCCAATACGTGCTGGATATTGTCGACAAAAAGTGGAAAACTTCTACCTGGCCTTTGAGGGACCTACGTAGATCGGTGAAACATGGGGGGGGGGGAGGAATCTTCTGAGCAACGTGAGTGGTAGGCGCCGGTAAATGTCACGTTGCGAGATGCTGAGGCGAATTAAGATTCGCAGTTCTAGTATAAAGGAAGGGGCAAGAAACGGAAGCTGGGAGGGATTTGGCCATTCTTCTAGGGCCGCTTGAACCAAAAAAATTTGGGGCCTTGAGCACGCCCGAAAAGGGCCGAAAAATAGCAGTCGAAAGAATCCGGATAGCGCTGTGCTTCAACGCCTGGCGGGGAAAGCCAACTTGGAGCAAAAATATATCGCAGTGAGTGGATCATCTTGGGTCTGATCACTGATCATTCCACGGAAGGGAGATAATTCGAAAAAGTTGGGCGGGCATTTTGGATCGGTTCTGGGATATAGGGAAAAAAGGTCCTTCTTGTCGTAGTGGGGCTCTGGGGAAGGATCGGGAAATCGCGGGAACCGTTACAAAGGATAAGGCTGGGAAAAAAAACGCAGACCGCATTGAAGAGATGTTCCATTGTTGGGATCTTGGTGCAACTGCGAGGAATACGGACGAGACGCAAATGCTCAGAAAGGGGAAAAAAGAACGCAGCGACCAGGTTAGTCGATCGAGAAGGACCTTCCAAGGCATGGCAAACGGATCCCCACCGTAAAAGAAATAAACGCCGTATCGTGTATTTAAAATATATTCTTGGGGTATAAGTTGGGGGCCGGGTTCGATCAAGCGATAAAGGTTTGCGCTCCTAAAATGGGAACCGGTGAGAGGACATATCCTTTCAGTGCGTCCATAAATCATCATAGTCGAGGAGGAGGAGGGTGGTGGATCCCGTTCTGGAAAGTGATTGTGGGTCTGGAAGTCCTTTAAGCATTGTTAAACTTGATAGTTGACTCCACTACCAGGCATGCTGATTGAAATGAAAGGGGGAACCAGACTTTAAGCATTTAGGGTCTGGTCTAACTCAAAGGATAATTCGGTCAACCAACCATCGGGGAGGTCACAGCACTCCTCAAACTTCAATAGTGAGTCGGGCATTTACTTCTCGGAGGGAAAGAATTTATTGGGGAAAAGGGGGGGTCGGTCTTTTTTGGTTCGAGATGCAGATCGCCTGGCGAGTTTTATCTCTCGAACAAAAAGAAGGAAAAAAGAGAGGGCTATCAAGAATCGAAAAAGACCGAAAAACATCTTCTGGATATCAATCATAATCTTCAAAAATCAAATAGGGATTGGCCGAGTGCTGCTGGGGGGCAAGACGCCGGTGGTGAAACACGCATTAGCGGCGAAGGGAGGGGGGAAAAAAGCCCAGAAGAGGAAAATTCGTGGGATCAATCAGGATGACCTGGAGTCCACGTTGGGGAAAAAGAATTCAGGACCAATTGATGATCGGGGAGTCGAAAAAACCCATCAGAGCTGGGAGAAGTCACAACAGCTATCGCGTAGAGGGACTGAGGTTCAAAAGATTTTAAAATTCTCCCAAATAGGAAGGCGTAGCAACGGGGCCAAGGGGGGGGGGCGTAAGGATTTTCATAGGCGCGGGGAAAAATCAAAAATCCACTCCCATAAAAGTTGAAAATAAATGAGAAAATACGCGGGAGCCAAGGACAAGGGTAGTTTTGCTTTGGCATGCCAGCCCTTCCTTTTTCGCCTACGTCAATTAAAGAGCGGGACAACTGGTCGCTGCAAGTTGGGAACGAAAAAGTCAAAGTCCGCGCGGAGACAAGGTGCCCAATCTCCCACAACTGAATCTATTCCAGGGTTCTGGTCTTGATTCTTGACGGCTGGAAGACCTGACGCATTGGATAACCGGGGAATTCCGCGATAACGCCGCGCCGGGGAAAGGGCACAAAGAGAATGGTGCGATCTGATTAGACCAAACCAAAAAGACCCAACGCCGCCGCAAATGGACTTCGGAGAAAGGGGAAGGGATGAGGGACTCGTGATGCGGAGGAGAAAAGAGGATCCAAACTACTAAATTTCACGCAAAGGGGGTTTTCATTGAAAGGGAAGAAAACACTTGAAGGGGTCCCAGAGGAAAGGCAGCAAGGGAAGAGGGGTGTCGAGAACGGACTACGGGGGCGAGCCTATGCTTAATGGGAGAAAAGGACCGGTTGGTTCAGCAAGAGCGCCGAGTCCGGTCCAAGTGAAATCACTGAAAGGCTGGCCAAACGTCGACGAGAAACGAAAGCGGAGGAAGGAGCAAACGGGGCTCTCTGAAAAAACACTTTCGATGTTAAAAAGAAAAGGCAGATCAGACAACAAAAACTGGGGGAAAAGGGGGGGGGGGGAGGACTCGTGAAGTTACTCAAGAACGTCAAAGAAGATGGAGGACAGGGGGGGGGGTCAACTAAAATTATGCAAGCGGAAAAGGTCGTGGAAGAATAAGGCGCCGCCGGGCTGCATTCGCGCAAAAGGGGGGATGAAATCTGCGAAAACATGAAAAAAACCACGGGGGGGGATATTGATGAAAATATAATAGGGGCGTCAGATTTCCCTTCAAATCTCGGCGTAAACCCTTCCCATTCATCGAAAAAAAAACTAATTTAGTGGGAATAATTGTGGAAAGGGGGTCTGGTGGAAAGTTTATACAAGGAGTGTATGCCATCTAGAGCCTGAAGAAAGGGGGTTTTGGAGGGGAATCTTAGGGGAAAGATTGAGGGCCTGTAAATTCCCTTAATCGGATTGTCGAGAGTCAAGTCAACCCCTTCACAATCCGTAAACAAAGAAGGTAGGGGGGGTAAATTGGAAGACAGGAATTCGAGGGTCAACTGGTTGCCGAATAACTTCGGGGAGGAGATGAAAACACATAAGGGGGGGTCGTGTCCATAGAATAAACGTAGACTCCGAAAACCAAACAAGCCCCCCGTTAGAAGATCTAAGGTTTCTCCATCAATGAAATAATCGAGCAGCCAATACTAATAGTTCTGTTCCTGCAACATGGAGGAATATTTTTCGAAGAAGAAAGTCAGGCACAAAAAGTACCGAAGTCAAAAAGTTGGCTGCGGCGGGAGAGGGGAAGAGAAAAGATCGCACCAGGCTCCTTAGTGTCGGCGGCAAGGGGAAGAGGGCTTGAGATCAACTCTGAATGTTGGCCACCCAATCTTATTAATACCTCAAATCAACCCAGCCGAAATCATCTTTTCTAGTTGGTTGGGAGTGGAGGTAAATAAGGTGGTCATATTGATTAGAAAACTCTTACTAAGGTCATTAGGTTGAAGTAGTGACAGTAATCTAAAATTTCTATCTATTGGATATTAAGCAGGTGGTCATTTAAGTTAAATTGCCACAAACTAAAAAAAAGGTAGAAGGAGATCACGCCGAATCTAGGGTGGGATTTCGTTCTTGAGGACGGGGGGGAGTACGGATCATTCCTCCAGGGAGAACACCGTGAAGAACATGTGGGAACTGGGAAGAAGACTCTCAAGGTCTTCGCCTGGTAGCAAGTCCAAGGAAAATCTCCCGTTATAGGAAGCGATCAGATTGTGGTAAGCCTCTCGCAAATTGGGCTGAAGAGTGGGAAAAGGGGGAAAAGTTGCCTTCGGAAAAGCCAAGTGTAGTTTCAGGATTTGGGATATGGGTAAAAATCCTGAAAAGAGGGAAGGGCTTGTTTTGCGAATCGTATCGAGGGAAGGTAAAAACCTTCGGCCCGCGGAAAGCGAAAAAGGAAAGGCAAAGTTTTACTCATTTAAAAATTGGAGAGTAGAAGAGGTTTTGACAAAGGAGGTTTTCATTGAGGTAGACAACGAGCAGGTGAGCGGGGGATAGATCAACAAAATAAAGGATCACCTCAAAAAAGGCGGCTAAGAGAAAACCAGACCTCAACAAACGATTGAAAAAATAGTAATAGGAAGAAAGGAGAAAGAGGCTAAATAAAATAAATGGGGGGGGAGGTACGTGGCCAGTGACGGAGAACGGTGGGCTCAACACCGGACGGCCGATAATCAACAAGGCCGAAAGGCGCCAAGGGGGGGGAGCTATTTATGTTGAAGGAAAAACTTGGGAATGGGATTCAAGGACCTTACGGTCAGGTGGACTTGGAAAGGAGCAGCAGCCCAACAAAATAAAGGCGTCTCAGGTCACCAAGGCTTCGCTACATTAGAATTTTAAGTCGAAATTCGAAAAAGGGGCTAATTCGTACAAGGTCAAATCAAGTTTTGGAAGGAAACGAAATGCATGATCAGAATCCGGACGACACCTCGAAAAATCCTAAACATATATTGGGGAGACCAGAGGAGTGATACTGTCCTACGAAACTATTGGGGGGTAAACCTACCAAGGCAGGAAAACGTCCAGATAAGGATCAGACAGGAGCGCGGAACTATTCGGGAGGGTGGACGCGTGCGAAATCTTGCCAGAGAGATTGTTGCGCAAAAAGAAAAAAAAACTGGCAGGGAATTAAAAGAGGACGGGCGAGAGGGGGGGTCGGGATTCCTCAAAAAACGCGGGGGGGGGGGATAACAGTCCCAAAATGAGGGACTCCTAACGCCCCACGCGAGAAGAATAAGGCCGGGGGAAGGTTCGGAAACGCAAATCAAAGGGAAAATTGATCGACTATAAGGAAGGGGGTGAAAAGATACCATTGCGATGGAGAAAAGATGATCCCCCAAAGACCAACGCAATATGAAGGGTATTGGTTGATGACTAAGTCCTCCATTAGTTAGAGAAAAAAGCGAGATAAGTTACTTGTTGGGGAAGAAGTTTAAGCTTACTACCTGCGGACAAGGGAGGGGTTGAACTCAAGAGTCAAGGGGTCCATGCACAATTAGGAACCTAAAAAATCCCGGATGGCCACGCATTAGAAGCGAGAAGTAGAAGAGAGGTCGAGACCCGAAAGAAACTCTTGGTAGAATCCGGCGGTACTAACTGGGGGACCGTATCACAACCAAAATTGGTGAAAGGGGGAATTAAAAGAGTTCTATACAAGGTCCGGAGATCAATGGTCCTCCAATGGGGGACCCTGGAAAGGACTTTCCCTTAAGGAATTGACGCTGTCGGAAAAGGGGACCTTTGGGACAAGAGACTAACCATGAGAGACAAAACAACGAGGAGATAAAAGATTATATTTTTGGGTGGGGCACATGGCAAGGGGCCGCCCGTAGACCTTTCCATTATTAACCCAAGACAGTCAGGGAAGAGTGGAAACTGGGAAGAGCGCTTGGACTTTTGTAAATAACCTGGATTCCCTCTTCTTCAGAAGCGTGGGTTGGATTCGGGGGACCGTAAAGGGGCAGGGGCCGGATCAGGAAAAAAGTTGGCACAAAAATAACGGATAAATCCGTTCCTTCATCGGAGACAGGGGGCGTCGCATTTCTAGTAAAAGGGAGGTTTGAACAGAAAAAAATGAATCTTGGGAGGGAGTCACGGGTTACGCCGGTTGGGGCGCACTGCACCCAAAGTTTGGGAACTGGAGCCCCGAGTTAGAGACGACAAAAGGCCTTCATAAATCAAGAAGGTGGAGTATTACCAAGCAAGGGAGGTCCTCCCGGGACAAAATATGGTCAGGGTACATGAAAGAGGAGAAGGGAGGAAGAACACGGTCGCATTGCACGGCAGGGCGCGAATAAAAGGGGGAGGTGGCGGATTTGTTAGGCAGAGGGAGGAATGCAATATAGGGACTACCAGGCCTTTGGGAGGGACCGTTATCATTTGATTGCGTCTGTCGGAAGTTAGGACCACTGCTTCCAGGGCTTAGGAAAAAAGCAATACTAACAGGGAAAAGGGGGTTCTCGGGGGGGTGGGTAGCTGGGTTCCAATCCGGGGAGAGGTCGACTACAGCGCACTCTATGCAGAGAGGGACCAGGGAGACTATGTTATCGGGGACTGGAAGGGAATTCAAGTGCATGGGAATTTAAAAACAAGAAACCTCCTTCTAGGAAAAGGAAACTAAGGGAGATCATGGATGTCACCGTATTGCGGGATGAAAGGGGTCAGTCCGGGGGAGGAGAGAAGCAAGTGGGGGGCCTTGAATAAACGTGCTTTGAAAGGGGGGGGCCAATAGACGGTGTCCTGGTAGCCTTCCAAAGACACAGTTCGCGAGCGAGCTGGGCAGAACGCATCATCATGGGGGGGAGGGCCTGCTGATCCAATTTTGTTAAAAAGGCCTTAGGACCGGGGGAAAAAGCCGGATCCAGGAAGGAGGAAAGAATCATTCCATAGAAAGGAGAGAGGTATGGGGCTTGTGATTGGAGAATAGGGCCTAAGGTGGTGGACCCACCGGAGACTAGGCAGAAAAGGGACCATATTTGATTCGCCGGGTTCAGCAGAGGACGATTAGAAAGCAAGTTTGAAAAAAAAAGAGTGGGTTTACGGTCGTGCTGAATGCGAGCGCCTTTGAGCGTGTTGAGCGAGGAACTGAGGGGAAAAAGAGAGAGAAACGAGAAAAGGCGGGGAAAACCCAACGAAACAAAAAAAAAGGGAAAGGGATCGAAAAGAAGGGAAGAATAAATGAACACTATTGGGAATTGAGGGGCCGGAGGGCTGCTCCCTAGGAAAGGGGAGAACCAACGGCTCGGCCGAGGGGTCGACTTCAAAGGGTTAAAAGGAAAATGTAGGGAAGGGGGGGAAGGCCGGTCCACGTTGTATTTCAAATGTCGGACAGTAAGGTAGAAGAAAGTGAAACCATCATGAGAGACATACCAAGCGATCGCCAGGGAAACATTGTCAGGGGCTAACCGGAGAAAAACCGCTAGTTGAGAAACGGTTAACATGAAAGGGCAACGTCTGTTCATCGGCGGGGGGTAAGAAACCCCTCTACTAATAGGGGGGGGGACAGTATATACGGAGGGAGAAAAGGGGTCTAAAAAAGGGGGGCAGTGGGAAAAAGTGCAAGGACCAGGACTGGTCCTGGGCTGAATCCCATGATTAAAAGGAAACAAAGAAACTATGCCCGATGCAGGCGGACGAGAGACCTCTAGGAACGGGGGAAAGAAGACTCCAACCAACGGGAAAAGAAGTCACCAGGTGAGGAGGGGGGAGGTCTGGCGGTCAGTAATAGAGGAAAAGTGTCGAAGTTCATTCCTCTCTGATTACCCGGGAAGACGTACAGAAAAGGGAAGTAGGTATCTTCGTCCAGAAGAAAAAAACTACTCACAAAACAAAGTGGAATTCTGCTACCTTGCCCGTCGGATGAGTGCGAAAAGATGAGACACCAGAGGACCCGAAAATTCGTGTTGGGACTCTCTAGACAATAGAAGGGCAGGTTATGTAGCACAGTCGAATATCCGGAGGAGGACGAACTGCTACGTGGGTTCGCAGGGACAAGAGCGGCTCCCGCCAAAGGGGGTGCATAGAGTGCAAAACCTTCCGTTAAAGAAAGAAAAAAAAAACTTCATGTTCGAAAATCTAGCAATGCGACGCAGGGATACGGGGAGGGGGGACTGAATCTAACACTCAGGGGAGGTTCAATGGAAGGCGAAAGAACTAATCGAGGTTCTCAACAGAGGGCAACCAGTCAATGAGCGCATATCGTTGGAAGAATAGGACCAATGGACTCTCGAGGTCCGCCATTAGAGTACTGTCTTGGGGGACCTAGAAAGGGTCCGGCAGTGCAAAGAGAGAATACTTTGGACGGGAAGAGGAAAACTCAACAACCACGGAGAGGAGAAGAGGATTGGAGTAAATGGGGGAAGAAACCAGGGAGACGCCGGGTCAAAGGAACAGGAGCCATGATGGAAAGCCAGTTCCTTTTATATTGAGAAATTTGGACGAGCGAAATTGAGACCGGCTGAAGGAACGAGATAAGGACAGGTTAAAAAATTTGTGGATGAATCTGTTAAACCGGGTAGGCAAGGGGTCTTAAGGGCGGAGTTTCCATAGCCTTGAAAAAGATGGAGAAGGGGGGGGCGCCTAAGGGTGGCCAGCACCGGAAGCTTGTTTTCGCTGGGAATGGGAAAGACCTTAGGGATCTCCAGCAAAGGGTCAGGAGCCATCTAGAGGAATCTCGCACCAGAGAAAGTCGCAAAGCCCTCCGAAGAGCGCTGTTCTGAAAGACCTGGGTCGTCCTCCCTTTGAGCCAATAGGGGGGGATTTTAGGAAAAGAGGGCGTTGAATCTTGGGAGGGCAGCACAGGTCGAAAAGTACGAGTCGAAACTGTGAGGGGATGTTGAGGGTTCTAGGGGGGGGGAGGAGATGCTAATTCTCACACAAGTCTCAGGAATCGGCCGGTATCATTTTAGCTGGAGAGACAACTATCGAATTCTTTGGGAGGACGTGGGGAAGGGGGAAGACATAAAAAGGCAGACGGACCATTTGGGGTGTAACAGTTTTTTTGAGAGTGATGAGGCCATAGGGACAAGTCTGGGAAGGAAGGGGGCTCAAAAAGGAAGAAGGCGCGTCGATGTGGGATGATTGGACTGACTATGCAAAGGGTCGGGCATTTAAAGGCAAATAACCTGAAGTATAAATTTCAAGCTAATTCTAATTGGGAGGGGGGAGGTCTCAAAAGGGGAGAAGGGAAGTAAAGGCCATTAACAGGCCGGGGTATTATCGAAATTGGACCGTTGTCCGCCTAAAGAGTAGACTGGAAAAATGAAAAACGATGACCTCCCGAGGTAAGATCTAGCAGGGGTGACGAAAAAGGGAAAAGCAAAAGATTTGGGTCTTGGGAGACTATCATCCTTTGGAAATCAGCCTTGTACAGCCAGGTCAAGCCGGGGCTGGGGATTAAAAACATCTGGGGAAAACCGTAATTTTGGGGCTTGTTGTTGTCGAACGAGAGAGTTTGGGGGGGGACAAACCGTCGAAGAGGGAAAAAAGGCAGCACAACTCCAACTGTAAAGAAGGGGGGGGGAAAATTAAAGACGCATTTAGCTTTCTCTTAAGATTGAGGAGGGGGTTGGCTACATCCTCTTAGGGGTCGGATTTGGGGGTCGATAAGGGCTCGGGGGGAAAGAGGGGGAGTCTCAACAACCAAATTAGGGGGTAAGGGGGAGGAGATACCTCTCAAAATTCGGAGACCGGTGAACAAACAATACTAAAAAAAACTCGCATAATAATCTTAATAAAAGGGACATTGGAGAAAGAAATGTTCCTTAAAGGTGGGGGGGGGGGGACTGCGGGTCTCCGGGGGCACGAAGGCGTCGATTCGCATCAACAAGCGGAAAGGGTGGTTACCAAAGCATGAGGTATCCCGAATGAACACGGGAGGGTCCAATTCCTTAAGGAGGGACAGGGGGGGATTATCTATTCGTGAAGTCCAAGACGAGCTTAATTCACCAAGCAAGAGAGAGACCTGGATGAGGTAATCGTAATAAAGTTGTAAAAAAAAAAGAGGAAGCACAACGTTTAAATCAAGGAATCAAAGGGAGGTCATGCTTATCAGAAGATGAAGAAAAAAGCGAATCAGAAAGAGAAAAAGAAACAAGGGCGTAAGACTTGATACTAATAACTTTGGAGGTAGAACTACCATTTCCTTGGAAGAAGTCAAATAGATCTACCTTTGGTTCCGAAAAGCCCTGAACTAGAAAAAAGCGAAGGGACGACAGGGAAGCATTTCATCTTGCACCTAGAATTGGGGGAATCCCTCTCCCCAACAAATGCAAACAACCTAGCCAAAGGAGAGGGGGATGGGCGTCAGCAGCCTGGACAAAACTGGGTAACGGCGTGGCGACGAAACCCTGATACGGCCAGAGGAAAAAGTGATCCGGTTTCTGAAAGGTATGCGGAAGAGAACCCGAAGAATTCAAAAAGCACAAGGTGATCTAGGTCATAAAGGCCTTTACTACTTATAAGGGGGAGAAAAAAAGGAAGTCACACAAACTAAGACCCGCAATAGAGGGTCGTCGATCCACTGGATGATCTGAAATGAGAAAAGGGAGAAGCCGATGAGGGCCCGGGTGGAGGGGCTCGCCTTTGCGAAAAGATCAAGGCCAAAAAGGGAGTTGGAGAGAAATAGGAATGTGAACCGCCAATGAAAGCAGAAAAGCTTAAAAATGGGGCTGTGCCAAAGATTCGAAGAGGGCGGCAGTTACGTATAGGAGACGAAACAAATAGCTAAGGAATTTGCGATCCGGAACTAGACTAAAAGGGCGGTGTCTCAGCCATTCGACACACCCAACGGGTTCAAAGGAGAGGGTCGGGGGACTAATGGGGAAAGAGGGTCCGCTAGGACAAAGGGTACCAAAGGGCCCCAGGGTCTTGGGTCCAGTAAGGGACCGCAAAGTCGGAGTCAATCGGGGCGCAGAGGGTGAAAGAACCATCAAAATACAAAAAAAAAAGAACAAACTGGATTAGGGAGGGTTTGAGGAATGCTTCCCACATGGAGGTCGCGGGCCGGCGCCATACTGGAGTACCAAAGGGCGGGGGGGCCCTGGAATCAGGAGGAACGTGGTAGAAAAATGATTGGATTCCCTCGATCCATGCAGAAAAAAAGGGGTGGGGGTCTGATGCTGGAGGGAAGCAAGGGGAGGGGGGGGATTAAGCCGTATCTAAAAATGGGAATTCTATGGAGCCGAACCTGAAATCCGTCGACCGCGAGCAGTGAAGTTGGGGGGAACCGGAAGCTTTAACGGCTGGACAGGACCTTCTGCTATGCTCTAAGGAACAAATCAAGGTGCAGGGAGCACCGAAGAGATCAAAGCGCCGACCAAACGTATGAAACAAGGAGCGATGTGATTAAAAAAAAGGGATCCCCTCCCGTGGAAAAATAAAAAAGGAGGGGCACGCTGCCCAAGAGAGGAGTGGAGAGAGGTGGAAAGCAGGTCTCATGCAACGGCAGGGTATCCTAAGGGCGTGAGTGGGTATGCGTCGAGGGGGAAAGAAAAGTGCAGAAGGAGGGGGAGAGGAAAGAGAGGGGGAAAGGCGGCGAGCACAGGATGCGGAAAAAGAAAGAAATCGGAGGACGCCTCCCAGCAAGAAGGACAATTTTGAAGCGGGGGAACAGTTGGTTGTGAGCGGACGGGCAAAGAGGGCTACAAGAACCAAGCGGAAGTGAGGGGGGCATCTTGGGCATTGGCACTACCAGGTCGAGTATGGTGAGCGGGCTGAAAAACATTAGGTAAGGGCTGCACTTTCACAGGAAGGCTGAAGAAATCGCTCACTCAAGGGGGTAACGAAATGTCCGAGAGGCGTGGAGGGGAGTTATGTGGTCGGCCGGATTAGACTCGCAGGAAAGCCTTGACGTCAAATTGTTGGCGCTAATTCCGGGCTGGGGGGACCTGGTACAGGGTTTCCACGAAAGAAAGCAAAGGGGACTCGGAACGGGTTTGAATGAACGCGGCGCCATGGGGGGGCTGCAAAAAAAAAAGGGAAGAAAAAGGGGTCACCTTGACCGTAAACGGACCTTAAGAACCAAAAACGTGGACCAGGATATAACATGACATCTGGGGGAAACGAAACCGAGGCTTGGGTTTGGGATTAAGGACCGACGCGTGGGGAGCAAACCGCGAAAGCAGCACTCCGGCCAAAGACACGGCAATGGAAGAAAAAGGCATTTGCTCGAATCTTCCGGGAGGGCTGGGGGTTGGGGGAAAAAAAGCGTGTTTCGGTCGTGGTGTCAAAAGAAAAAAGCGTGGCGCGAAGCACCAACACAACTGATGAGGGGGAGTAAAAAAAAGAAAAAGAGCGCTCATGAGAGAAAAAACCATAAAAAAAAAGGAAGAAAAATAAGATCTAAGCAAAAGAAGGAATGAGCTAATCAATATGGGCAGCCGGGAGGAGGCTGGACGAGGGCCTTGGGAAAAAAAAAGACCCAGCTGCCTGAGGAAACATAAAAAATAAAGCTGACGGAGTGGTTACCCAGAGGGAAAGTAAATCATAAGGGGAGAACACGTGGATTCAAAGTTTGAAAATTGTATGATCGGGCGAAAAGAGGCGCGGCAGCGGATTAAAACAAAGCCTCGGGACACGGACGGTAGCGTGTTAAGGCCCAGGGGAAGGGCTCCAACGGTTAAAAAGTGTATGGAACTAAAGATCTGGGGGAAGAGGAGAATCCGTACGAACCGGAGAATTCCAAGCGGTGACATCCATGAGTAGTGCTAGCCTTTCTAAATCGCGAAGGGGGCAAGTGCCCAACACAAAACTTAAAGGGCCATGTCCTGGGGCTAAAATCAAGGGGATCGATCGACCTGGTCTGCCAGCAGGCCATTGCTAGTCCTAGAAAAAGAAACTTCTTGGGAAAAGAAAGGAAAAAAAAACCCACTGGAACAAGCGATTCCAAATGGGGGAGAGGGCGATCACGGGACTCATTGGATACGACAGTCAGACTATTTCACTGGGAAAGAGAATCCAAGTACGTCCAATAAGATGTCGGGGTTGGGGGTGGGAAGCCGATCCCCAGCCCCTAGGAACACAACTGCCCAGGAAAGAAAAAACTTTAAAGGGGGAGTAGACAGGGAGAAAGGGGAGGAAAAAAAAAAGATGACCTACGTGTGGCAGCTACCACGCTAGTATTATGGGTCCGGCTGGAGCCCTTGGGGCCGAAGAAGGGCTTGATTTAAGCACATCAAGCTAAACAAGGGAGGGGGGGCTAGTCATGACTCTCCTGGGTTTCAAAAAAATGAAGGTCGTCCAAAGGGATGTGGGTGCATAAGCTCAGGGGAAGGTAAAGTCCACGGAAAGACTAAAAGAAGGGTGTGTCGTTCCAAAGTGGAGGAAACGGTCGACGTAATGAGGAAGGAAATCCGCTGAAGTGAATTTCGATCAGGAAGGCTTTAAAAAAGAACCCATTGTGGGAAAAGTTCAGGGAAGGTAAAAAAAAAAAACTTCTCCAAGGTCCGCGCGAGTCAAAGGTCTCAAGGAAAAAAACTGACTGTCTTTTGGTACCGAAAGCCAGGTACCGGCGTCAAGTCGCGCAGGGTCAAGATAAAA
>Ga0179593_1576648_pt1 | contig 12932 bp, 21 predicted proteins | sample CZODoug2_1_08_16_FD_185931 | JGI IMG/M metagenome (GOLD analysis project Ga0179593, IMG submission 185931) | Vadose zone soil fungal communities from Angelo Coast Range Reserve, California, USA - CZODoug2_1_08_16fungal (PacBio error correction) | ecosystem: Environmental > Terrestrial > Soil >...
CTTATATCTCGTTGAAGAGTACGAGGCGCGAACCAGTCGAAAGGGGCCTACTGGTTAGAAGAGGAAAAAAGTCCTTCGGGGACAAGAGGAGGAGATGGTGAAACTTCGTTCTAACCGATCGATGGGGGTTTCAGAAAGGAAATGAAACTCAGAGGGAGGTCTCCATGGCGGAATAAGGTAAAAAAGCTCTGCATTTGCATATGAAAGGGGCTAAAGAAGAGCCATCATTGAAACACTCCAAAAAAGAAGCCGGAGCAAATTCCCTCGAAAGGAGAGAAAAAAGAAGTCTTTCCTTGAGAAGAGAGTGGTAAGATCCTTCTAATTAAAGAGGATCGAAAAGAGAGAGAATACTTTGATCAGACTCCGAGGAGGAGGCAATGGATGCATCTTACTCAATAGCAGGCACCGACGGGAAAGGAAGCCGCCGTTGCCAAATTGGGAAAAGGAAAAAAAAATCTACAAGGGGAGAGGGGAGAACATATTTCATTCTAAAAAAAAAAAAAAAAAAAAAGGGAATCTTCCGAAAAGAGGAAGACTGGAAAGACTGCGACTGGGCGGGAAAAAAGGGCGAGGAATTTGAAGAAGAAGAAAAAGAAAGGTCTATGAGCTGCACTTGGACTGCCAAGGCTCGGCAAAAAGGGATGCGCCTGGAAGCGGTCTCAAAAAGAAGCAGCAAACAAAGCGGAAGAAGAGGAAAAAAGGGGCGAAGCCGGCAGAAAGGAAAAAAGGGGAAAAAGAGGGCGACCTTTGAGAGAGGGGGTATTACCACAGCAGAGACAACTTCGTACGGAAATAATGAAAAGGGCACAACAGGCAGAAAAAAAGGAGGAAAACGATTTGTTTCGTGGGGGGAGAGGGAGACACCTCAGAAGAGGCCCTCTAAGCGCCGGCAGATGGAGGGGGAAACTCCAGACAGCACTCAGTTAGAACACGAGAGAACGGCTGGGAGAGGGTGGGAGAGTGAAACCATTTAAATCATCCCCCTCACGATAAAAAGAGACCATTGGGTGACTCATGTTCCAGTTTTCAAAGGGAAAAAATAACGCCTACAACACTCAAAAAAGAGAGGCTGATGGGATCTATTCCTAAAGGGGAGAAAGAGATAGAATCCCTCGCGCTTCATCTGGTAGGAAAATGCACTCAGAGGAAGGGAGGAAAGGAGTGCGATTAGTATTTGGGGGAAAAGGGCATCGGAAGATCACCACGTCGGGTTTAGGGGGTAAAATCGTAACAGAAAGTCTTGTAATCCCCGACGAACGCGATAAAGGGGGGGTACCGAGGGAGGTCGTCATCCCTTCTTCCAAAAGGACCTCTTCATTTACCTTAAAGAGGAAAGTAAGTCCAGGAGAGGATGCGGAACAATAGAGAATGGCATTTACCTCCAGTATAACAAAGTGTTAGCCGGCAAGACGGGAAGGAGAAACTTAATTTTTACTACCTCTAAAAAAGAGAAAAAAGGGGCTGGGGGGGGAAGGGAATGAAGATTGAGGAAAAGAAGGCGCGGTTGTCCACCCTCTCTTAGGAGAAAGGCCACTACCGAGAAAAAGAGAATTCTCAATAATTACATACAGAACACGAGAAGAAGAAAGAGAAAATGCGGGGGGCTACTCAAAAGAGAAAAAACAAAAAAGAAACGTACGGCCCGACATAGAATTGGGAAAAGCGCCATATCCTCGGTCTTGTGGGGGAAAATTCTGGAGAAGGTGCTTCTGTCGTTGAAAGCAAGGGATGTGGCAAAGCTCACTACAGAGGAAGTAAAGATTCCCTTAGAGAAAAAGAAAGGTAGCAGTTTTCGCCTATTGAGAGGGAGGAAATTTCCGGTAGGAACGGATGCCGTGAACATCCTGGAAAAGGCGGTACATGCCATGGTGGTGCATCAAAATTCCACGAAGGACAGAGGGGGCCCTGTTTCCAATGAATATTTCCACTAAAGATTCGAAATCGTAAGAATCTGGGTATCTGCTGGGTTAATAAAAGTTAAAGGGAAGTGTAAGAAGGAATCTACAATCGGGGGAGGGTTGTATTCTCTCCAAAAGATCGAAGTTCATGAAACGAGCGAGAAGTGGGTAGTAGGAAAGAAAAGATGCCGGGCTCGCGAAACGGGGAATCATTTCGGAAAAAAAAACCATGTGGAAGACTATTTTTTGAAGCGTTTCAGGGCGGAAAACCAGTCTAAAAAATGGGAAAAAGGGACCGGAGGAGGAACAATGGGCCGAACTCTAGGGAGGGGCAATGTGGTGAAAAGGGCCACGCACCATCCGTTCTCCGGCCGGGAAGAAAAAAAAAAACCGACGGTAAGTGGGGAGTGAGGTATGGGGGGTCCGTCGGCTGAGAGGGGGAGGGAAAAAAAAAAGTTCTTGTCGTTGTTCGATGAAAAAAATCTCTGGATAAAGTGTTTTTTGCATAAGCGAGGAGGGAAGGGGGGGGACGGGGGAGAAGGTGGGGAGAGGACGTGGTTCGCGCAAGTCTAGGGAATAGGAAATCGCTCTTCCCCGGGAAGGAAAGCTCTGGCAGGTGGAAATTTGAGAGGGGAGGGAAAATCCTCTGCGAGATTGAAGAAAGGGGAAGAAAAGGGCAGCTCCACGAGCATTCTCATGAGGGGTTCTAATGAGAGAGGGAATGCCTCTCATTCAATAGGGGAAGTGGAAATTGGCGACGACGCCGAAAGGGAACTTCGCCACAGGGAGAAAAAAGTCTGTCCAGCAGCAAGGGAGCATAGGGGGGAATTTGCCACGGCGGGCTTCACAAAAAGAAAAGAGTGGAGGGACAAGTTTCCATAAAAGAAGGGGGAAGGGGGGACTTCTGATCAAAGTATTCGGGTGCCCGCCCTTCTAGGGGGTCCAAGAATGGAGAAGGATACAAATGAAAGAAACGAGGTGGGTGAAGGCGAATATCTCTCGGACAGGAACGAAGGGGGGAGTGTTTCCCAGGGGAGGCAATGGCTTCGTTCAAAAGCATGGCCAAAACGAGCTTTCTGGAAAGGAAACGCATATGAACAGAGAATCCGAAGGAGATAAGGGGAGGAAAAAAGGGGGGGCACCAATCTGAAGTAAGTTCACCAAGCTCAGGATGATGGAAAAAGGGGGGGGGTCCTGCGGAAAGGATGCCTTTTGTAGTCGAGAAAAGAAGGAGGGGAGGAGGATGTCACGGCAGACTAATCGAGAGAAAAAAAAGGGGAGGAGTATGAAAAAGAGAAGCTCGTTGGAGGGGGGGAACGATCTTGCAAAGGCGCACCAGTAAACGGGACTAAAGGTCCTCGAGGAGCGTTCCCATCGCTGAAAAGGGGGAGGAGGAAACGGGTGAACATACACTTCAGGAGAACAATTGATTTGTGGCAATAAGGTCGGAGTTTCTGAGGGGAGAATGGGGGGAGTCCATGGCTTCCTCCTAAAAGCCTCCGGGGGGAGGGAAAACGGTGTCTGGCGAAAATCGATTAAAAGGAAACACGAAAGAGAAAACGCTCAGAAGATTAGGCGATCCCTCTAGAAAGGAAACCGATGGCTCCTCTATTGTATGGGACACCTCAGGCTATATGAGATCGCGCAGAGGGAAAGGGGGTGCGCCGCATACTAAAAGAAAGATTTCCGGAAAAGGAACATTCTCTCGCGCGCATCGCGAAAAAAAAAAGACCGAACCTCAAGGGAGAAGGTGGAAGACCCCTTTCAAAACAAAGGAGAAAGACCATTCTCATTTTCTGCGAAAACCTGGGAGGGTTCCGCCGCTTACGCCGAAAAGGAACAAAACCCGCGAGGAAAAAAGGAAAAGGACATTGAAATAGACTTCGTAAAAAGAACGCATTCTATATGCTTCTCGTAAAAGGGGGGGAAGGGGCCAAGGAGAGAGGAGTCCTTCGCCTATTATCGAGGGAAAAAGGGAAAAAACCAAGCAAGGGAAAGGGATGTGTAAAAGGGGCGAGAAGCAAGGAGAGCGAGTTTCTTCCGAAAGGGGGGGAAGAAAAAAGGAGAAGGGTATTACAAACACAAAAGAATCGTCCGAAAAAATATCACAGTGAACCAAAACAAAGTAGCACCCGGGAGAGTGGGGGGGTCTCCACCTGCAAGAACGTGAAAAAGACCCTCGAATCGCCGGCCTTGATGGGGAAGAAAGAAACCGCCTGAAAGCCGCGCTGGTCGAATACTATTCAAAGGAGAAACAGCGGGGGTGAAGGGGAGAAGAAAAAAAGTAATCATCCCCCTGGAGAGGGGAGGCGGCATTCATCTACTCAGGAAATGGTAAAATGGCGCAGGAAAACTAAAGAGATTCTGGTCGTGAAAAAGGGAGGGGAAACCCTCTATGGAGACGAGGAGAGAGGCTCACAAACGAGATCTTAGGGAGTAGTGGGAAAGGACAAGGAACTCGAAGAATTTTGGGGAGGGGGAGATTCCCTACACCGAAAAAAAAACCATCTCTACAGCTACTCTTCCAGTCAGAGGGCGAGGAACAATACAAGGATGGGAAATAAAACCCAGATGACTGGACCTAGGTACAAGAAAGCTCCCTTAAAGAGGAAATACAGCCACCGCGGAAGTCCTTAAGGGACGAAAAACTCGGCGAAAAGGGGGAAGGTGCGAAGAATCCTTCTGGCGAAGGAGAAAGGAATGGGTAAAGACCTCTCTCCAAATGCGCCTAAGAAGCTTTGAGAGGGAGGTAATGAATCTGGTTGGAAGGAAATGAAAAAATTAAGCGGCTGTGGAGGGAGGAAGGGGGTGAAAGATTTACTTTCAAGCAGAAGAAAAGAGAATGCAGTATTTCTACAATAATTAAGGACCTCCAGTCGAAGGAGGGAAGAACCCTCTCTCAACCAAAAACGGGGAGAGTCCAGCATGACTAAGTCAAGAGACTGGGAAGGGAACAGTCTGTATTTAAAGGATTGGGAGATGATGAGCATTGCGTTGCTGCGGTCGGTCAGAGGAAAAAAAGAACAACCGCGCTTGCCTTCCATCAATGAGTGTCAGGAGTAAAGAGAGGTACCAGTGTGAGAAAGGAAAGAGAGGGTCGTACATTCAGTTTAAAGAGCCTGAGAACATAGGGGGGTTATGCCATGGCTCGCGATTTGGAAAGGTAATCCGCAACTTATAAAAAGTCACGAAGACGTCTTCGGAAGAAGGAGAGAAAGAAGCACGACCTCGGTAAGAATCGGGAGGGAGGGGTTCGGAAAGGAGGGCGCTTTTCACTCGCAGAAAGAGGGGAAGAACAAAGGATGGGGTCATAGGAGGAATCATCGCCAATGAGAAACGGAAGCGAGTGCAGTGGTCACGAAAGGACGCGCGCGGAGAAAGGAAAAGAGTCTTGATCAGGGGAAGAGGGTAAACAAAAGGGACAAGGGGAAAGACAGAAAGGGCGTTTCCATGAAGAAAGGAAAAAACTGGAACCCTGAGTATAAAAAGGGGGGAGCGAGAGGGATGATTTCAATGGTTTCAAGAACAGAAACCAGCAGGTCGCAGGCATCGAGGGGGGAAGGGGGGAAGGGGGGGGCTTTCTTGATTTTCGGGAAAGAGCTTCTAGGTTGGGGAGGGAAAAAATAGTGCTGGGGAAAGTCAGCAAAAAGAAAAGGAAAGACCTTTTGGTGGGTCAGACGCTCGATCAGGGGGGACGGGACGAATTTGGGAGAATCCATTTGTAGCTCTTCGCAGGAGGGAGGGGGAGAAATAGATACCTACCGCTTCGAGGACAAGATATGAGAGGCTTGCAGGGAGGGGAGGGACAAGAATGCGAATTCCTCCTTTCACGAAAAAAAAGGGGGACCGTCCAGGGGAAGAAGAAGGCGTCTTTGACTAAGTCGATCTTCAAAACCTCAAAAGCGTCAAAAGGTCTGGGTGTCTGCTCCGGATGGAAGGAGGAAACGGCTGAACTATCCTCAAAGCAATCTGTCCTAGCATCAAAGAGAGGAAGAGGGGGTAACAGGAAAAGTTGAAAAGCGTCCGGAGGGGGGCGGCTCCGATGCTCGCAAGCAGAAGAAAAGAAAAAGGGGCGGAAAGAAGAGTACTGTTAAAGAAGGGCCTCACAGGGAATGCGCCAGGGGGAGAAATAATTTTAATCTCAGGAGAAAATCGAGTCAAGACTATGTGGGTTACACGGCGAATATCTCCTCATCGATAAAGCTTTTTTATTTTTTCCAGGAGGCTGGACTCAGATAGGGAGGGGCGGACCAATAGGGTCATAGAAACAGAAGGGAAAGGATTAGGACTCCCTTCGAGAAAAAAATCCTCGCTGGGAAAATTCGAGATAAATTTAGGTCCAAGTTGCAACCCGAGGGTTTTGGAGGAGCCACGGGTGGCAAATATCAGGAAGATGTACAGGTATTCGCCAGAGGAATGGGGGGCCTTGTTCTCGGTAATGGGCGGACTTCAAAAAAAAGGCAAAGTCTCCTCCTGAACAACTGAGGAGGATAAATCTTAGAGTTGGGGGGGGGGGAATTGAAGAAGTTCCAGAAAGCCCGACATACAATTGCCTACTTGTAAGGAAGAAGAAAAAAAAATAAAAAAAAACATCGGCATGCTCCTTGAAAGACTTGTGATAGGGCGAAAATTCTCTTTGTGAATGGGGTGGGAAAAATTTTATCTCAGAAACTAGGAGGAGGAGGATTTCTCGCCAGGGAAGGTGAAAAAAACAAAGCGAGGAAATGGGATTGACTAACGCAGAATAGAGGGAAAGAGTGAACACTCAAGAAGAGTCGGGAAGCGAGATATTAAACCAGGAAAAAAAAAGAAGGTGTCTCCACAATGGGAGCAGGGGCTCCTGCAAAGGGGGGAAGCTAACCGAAGAAAGACTCTGTCTCGGGGAGAATTTGGGTCGACATTGAGTGCAAGGAAAACTTTCAGGAGAGGAGGAAAATAGCGCTTCAATAAGGAAAAAAAGCTCTAATTTTACTAAGGGCAATTGGGCACCTGCAAAAAAAGATGATATCTACAAGAAGGAGACATATTTACTGATGAGAGTCGTTCGCCGCTTACTTGCCTCCTGCAAGAAAGAGGAACAATCTAGACCTTGCGTACAAAAAAGAGGAATTGAAAACCCTTCAAGAAAACGTCCAAGGGATCTTCACTTGGAAGGAAAAAGGAGAGGAGGCGGTATCCTTCTCAAAAGGAGCATCATTATTGTCAAAAAAGGGGACTTTCCATTTGCCGAAGCCGGGGGAAGAAAAAGAAATTGCGAGGAAACATGGTTAGAAAAAAACTTCGTCAGGGAAAGAAAATGAACGGATCTATCGGAGAGACGCATCAAGGGTTCTTTCGCGCGCGGGAAAAAGCAAGAACGTGAGAGAACGCCTCCGATTGGAAAGAAAACTCCAGACCTCCCGCCCGTAAAAGAGGTAAATAGGAGAAGTCTTGTGGCGGCGGAAGAAAATGCAATCACCCAGAACGAGAAGAAAAATTGTGTGCATCTACTCATTTTAAAAAATTCGACGGGAAGCAAAACGCTTCCAACAATCAGGAGAAGGGGGACATGGGAAACCATCTATCTGCATAACGCATACTGCGAAAGACATCTGGTCAGGAGGGCAAGAAAAGCACTCGCTTCCGTTTCTGAAAAGGGGGAAAGATCCTATGCACCCAGCTCGGGGGGAAAGGGAGAACATAAAAGGCTAGGAGACGAACTCCCTAAGGAGACTATACGCGATCAAAAAGAAGGAAGGAGGTCGATTCGTTCGCAAGCCGACCGCAAGAGGGAAAAACAGTCCACAGAGGCGGGGCTTAAAGAAATTGCCTGAAAGTTCATTACTCCATTAGAAATGGGAATAACGTCTGTTCTACTGTACCTTAATGGGGAAAAAAAAGAGGGGGAGGCAAACCTGTAACGGGGGAAAGGTAATGAACTTGTTGCAAGAAGCGGGAAGAGGAATAACGGATGTTGAAGGGGGGGGAAACTCGCGAAGGGAATCACTACCGAGAACAGAAAGGCTCCATGGGATACAAGAATTACATACGACCTAGGATGGGAAAGGAAAGAAAAAAATTCTGAGTAACGGGAAGAAAACAACACTAGGAGTGATGAAAAAGAGAGAAGGAAGCTAAAGTGAGTACTGAAAGAGAAATAGTAGGAACTCCTGACAATGAGAAGTGGGGGGGCTGAGGTCTTTAACGTCCCAGAGGTGAAACAAAGAAAAAATACCTGGGGAAAAGTGCGTCACCTTCGGCAACAATATTCATTCAAAAAAAAAAAAGTTTAAAAGGTTTCGAAGAATTTGGAGGGGAAGGTATCCTTCGCAAAGAAGGAGGACAGGGAAGAGGGTGTTATCCTGGCGGTACAGTCTAGAGGGAAGGTATCCGCGCCCGTCTCACTAGGATCACGAGTTTGGTTTACAAATGAAGAGGGAAAACTGACTAGGAAATAGAAGAAGAGGGGGAGCGTTCGTGGGAAAAAGGGTAGGTGAGTTCACTCGCACCTTAGAGGGGACACAGTTCCGAGGGAAAGGAGAATGAGAGAAAAAAGGAGGAGAATGAAAACTGAGCGTATTTCCATTGGGAAGACTACCAGAGGCAAGAGAGAGGAGATTCGCGCTCAGGGGATCAGTTTCTCCAGTTGTGAAAAATGACCACCAGGGAAAGTGGAAAAGGAGTGCTTTGGGAAAAGGCGAAAGTGGCTGGAACCTGGTAGATGCAAAAAAAACCAAAAAAAAACAGTGGGAAAACGAGAAAGTGATTCTGTGGAAAAATGGGAAAAGTTTACAAACTCCAAAAAAAACCTTTCGAGAAAAATAGGAAGTGACCAGCGCGGTGCCGAAGGGTCTGGGGGGTCGGGACAGTGAAAGAAAGGGGCGGTTGCACACCAGTGGGGAAGGGGCGGTGAAACAACTCCAGTAGTGATTAAAAGTGCAACCTGGTATTTTTTTCGGCGGGGGGGGAAAGGGTTCGAGCGTTTTGTAATACCGAGGAAAGCTATATTTCGGGGGAAAGAAAAGAGCTAGGAATCTCCCAGTGTTCAATCTCGGAAATATTACTGCTGAGACGGGGAAGAGGAATCAGAAAGAATCTCCTGGGCAGGTACAAAGATCCACTATCAGCTCATAGACCTTTAGGCGGGGGAGTTCACTTCACTAGAAGGGAGCAAGTTTCTCCGGACGCGGGAAATTGAAGCTGTAAGTCGGCAAAAAGGAAACGGGATAATGCAATATTGGAAGGACAAAATGATCCTGTTATATGAAGGGGGGGAAAGGTGGAAAAAATGCGTCCCCTTAGGGCAAAAAGATGTTAAGGCGTGCAGAGCGATTGAGAAAAAAAGTCCATCACAGACGTGCAAAAAGCGTCTGATCAAAAACCGCACCCTCTCACAAGAGCGATCTCTGTAAGGGCAGAGCACCTGATAAAACAGACTAGGTTGGGGGGTAGGGGCGATATCTCTCGAAGATCTCTAAGTCGCGAGGGGAAAGAATTTGGGATTGGGAGAAAACAGGAGAGTTGTTAAAAGAGTTTTTCGACGAAGGCCCATGACGGGAGCCGTCTGGGAGGACGCCGTCTGAGCCAAGAACTCCGACGGAAAGGGGGATTGCTAGATAAATTGAGGGGAAAGTGAAAGAAAGGGAGGCGTCCGCCCAAGGGAAGCTTTGACAAAAAGGAGAAGAAAGGGGGGAACGATTGTAATTCTCAGAAAGTAAGTCAGTGGGAGTCTGCCTGAAAGGGCTTTTCAAGTAACTTCAAGCTTGAAGGAGCAACAACAACACGTATGAGGAGTCTAGGGGATGCGTGAAGTACGAAGAAAACAAACGGAAGTCAGAAAAGGGAAAATAAAAAATTGGAAAAGAAGGAGCTGACGAAAAAAAAAAGGGCATCGTTCATGCGAAAAGAAAAAAAGCTTGGGGAAAAGATCCTACCACTTCGCGTTGGAAAAAGTGGGTCAGAAATGATTCAGGAAAGGAATTATGAGCGGGGGAAGACGCCAGTCGTCCCTCCTTGAAGAGAGGCCTGAGAAAAAAAGAGGAGAACAGCCATCGCCTAGAGAAAACACTAACCAAAGCTCAGCGATTAAAGCGAAACGAGAGATAGAAAAAAAAAAAATCTTCTGGCAGTGGTCCTCGGGGGATCAGGTGCTCCTGGAGATCTACCAATAGAGCCACTCTTCTCGGGGGAAAAAGGGTGTGGAGGACAAAAAGGTTCTTTCACATTAGGGAGGAGGAATCGCGCTGCAATCAGAAAAAACTTCCGAGAAAAAAGGAAGAAGCATGTCCAAATTTTCCAAAAAAGATCTCCAGAGGGGGTGCTATGCCCTGAAAATTTTATAGAGTCCGCAAGGGACGTCCTTCCAGCATGCGCAAAGCCTGACGCCTAGGGAAGAATATCCTTCGTCAAAGACTCCTCCAGGGGGAATAGTAGTAAATGTGAAAAAGGAGCGAAATCAGAGGGCGATTCGCCAAAATAACAGAAGACATTAGGAGGGAATTTTCCAATCGGCCATACTTGAAAAAGGGGAGGCCGAAAGATTCCGAAGGGAAATGTATTACGCACCTAAGAAACAAGAAAAATCGACCGGACAAAACCTGAACAGATCTGAAACAGGCTCAATCCGTTAGGGGGGATTCTCTAAAGAACGAACTTTAAAAAAAGAAGAGAAGGCAGAGTGTGGGGAACCGAACGCCAGAAAGGAAAGAGCGCATTTTCTGAAATAGATTCCGGATACTGCTGGGGGGGGGGAGCTTGAAAAAGGGGAATACAGCCCCCTCACGAAAAGGGAGCAGGGTGGCATCTACGAAAGAAAAATTTTCCAGGGAAAGAACGCAACTCTTGGGGAGGAAAGTGCCACCTGGGGTATAGGAGAACTTATCACTCCTCTGGGAAAGAGGGCATACTGGTCGGTTTCCCAAAAGGACAACTGCAAAAAAAAAAAAAATTGCTTGGATTAGTTTGGAAGAGAAAAAGATCCTATGCCCCCATCAGGCGGAATCAGAAGGCTGGAGGGAAGAACATCCCTCAATTCTTTGAATCAGAAAAAAGGAACATAGCCGGTCAGATTCAGGGGGAAAAAGACCTGAGAAAACGAAAGACGGAAATTGAAAACATTCCACCGAAGGGGTATAATTTCGCCGGGGTTCACATCTAAAATGGAAAAGAAAGGATCTATGTGACCCAAGACCTGCTACCTGAAGTTGGGGGGGAAAGAAAAAAAAGAATTCTCCTAGGCTCAAAAAAGGGGGGAAAAGGGACGCTACGTTGCTGAAATAGGGCGAATTGCTGGTACTGCATCGGAGGAGGCAAAAAAAATATGAGAGTGCCAAAGGAACCTGCACGACCGAAGGAAACAAGAATTAACATAAGACGAGGAAGAGGTACCCTCCAGTCGCCATCGTGGAAGGGAAGGGAAAAAAAAACAACGGGAGGGGGAGAAGAGGGGGAGGTACGTCCCTCATGGCGAAAGGGAGGAATAATCTCGTTTAAGGGTAGGTGTAGAAGGTTCTGCGGTCGGGAAAATGCCCAGAGGGAAGGGGACACCCTCGCAGACAGACCGCGAGGTCAGGAAACAATCTGCAGGAAACCGCTCAAAGTTACCAGTTTGAAGTAAGATGTGAAATAAAAACATGGACGTCGCCCCAGAAGGGGTTTATATCCGGAGGGGAAATGGCGTCTCTATGTCAGCAATAGGGAAATTCTCACGAATAAGGAGTTTTCACCAATTAAGAGGTCCTGCAGGGAAGGAGGGAGGAGTACGAGAAGAGGTTGGATCTCGGTCGGGAAGGGAAAAGAATATTTATTTTTCTCTCAAGATTAGATTTCAGAGTAGAGGAGGACGAGCTGTTTTCATATTATATTGGGGGGGGGGGGGCGCACATATATAAAATTCGAAGGGAGGGGTCCTTGGGAGGACAAACCATATTCCGCTCTCGACTCTGCAGAAGGGAGTGAAATCATTTCTCCTGGAGAAAATGACCACAGGGACGCAGCATCTATTTGTTTGCGTGGGAGTTTCCCATATGTAAAACGGGAAAAAAGAGAACCAATGGGCGACCGAAAAAGAGGTGATGATTGAGGTTCAGGGAAAGGGGACCTCCTCCCAAGCAAAAAAAGAAGGCCGAATAGTATTCTACCAGAAGGGGAAGAGGGCGGAGAGAAAGGGAAAAAATCGGCCTTCGAGAAGGGGGAAAGTTAGGAAGACGCCTCAACAAATCGTTCCTCGGAGGGCGCCTGTTGTTTCAGAAGTAGGGGAACTAGTTTTTCGAGTTCGTGCGGGGATAGTAGAGGCATCTAGAATAGGGGCGGAAGAAACTAGAAGAGTGGGGCCATTGGGACAAGCTATGGAAGGGGAAAATCATTCAATCATGCGGGGGGCGGCCAGATAAAGGAGAGACTCAGTCGATATTTCCGAAGGAAGTGAAAAATGAACACAACGCTTAGGACGGAGGAGCTTCAATTCCGACGAAAGAAAGGGGGAACGCAAGGCTCGAGGGTTTTGGAAAAGGAAAAGAGAGGCTGCGTAAGAAGGGGAGGGAGCCCCTGTAGAAGCAATCTGTCCAAAAGGGAGAAGGAGCATGGGTGAAAACGGTGAAGGAAGAAGTCCCCCGTCGCGGGAAAGGCGTTTGCGAGGTCGCAGAAAAAGCAGAAGATGGGAGAAACAGGGACGGAAAGAGGCTGAGGAAAAAGGGCGCAAGGGAAGAAAGTTGGGGAAAGTCTGATGTAGCGCCATGAGGCCCCTTTAAAAAAGACATAAGTTTTTTTTCAGGGATGCGACGGGGATCGAGCGAGGCGAGCGAAAAATGCCTGTCCGCAGGAGATGGCGGGTTTCGCCAGCGTGTAAGCCATAGGAGCTTAAAGGGGGAAGAGTCAACGGCAGGATTGAGTTCAGTTAGGGGGAAGAATTTCTGAAACGGGAAAGAGAAGGTGGCACAAAGAAAAAGAGGGAAAAAGGGGAAAGCCATCCGGCGTTGAAAGGAGGGCACTATTGTATTAAAAGCGTAAATAAGAAATGTTGTGAAGGTCTCTAATAAGAAACACGCACAATGGGTT
>Ga0179593_1611733_pt1 | contig 12932 bp, 13 predicted proteins | sample CZODoug2_1_08_16_FD_185931 | JGI IMG/M metagenome (GOLD analysis project Ga0179593, IMG submission 185931) | Vadose zone soil fungal communities from Angelo Coast Range Reserve, California, USA - CZODoug2_1_08_16fungal (PacBio error correction) | ecosystem: Environmental > Terrestrial > Soil >...
CTCGGAAAAAGGGATGGATGGCGACTTCGTGTATCGTCAATCTGAGAGCATTGCGGTCTCAAAAGGTCTGCTTAACACTAAGAGGAAAAAAAGCGGAGATTGGGAGCTTGTCCGAGGGAAAGGGCTTTAAAAGGGTGAGAAAGGTTCTGCCACCGGCTGTCAAAGCCCCGAGGGGAGGCAATTTAGAGGGGGTTTGGGGGAAAAAAGGAGGGCTGAATTGAGGGGGGCCACTGAGGGGTTTGGAATAAACATCTCGAAAAAAGCACTCGGGAAAAGCGCATTACTAGAAACTCAAGGAGAGGGGGAAGCCAGCGCAGCGGTGCCGAAAATCTAAGTCACTAACAGAAATCTCGCTCTTCAAGGGCGCGCAAGGTCTTAGGGAGAAGCAAAAGAGATTCAAACAAAAGGGAGAAGATACTCTCCTGGAGAAAAAGGTTCTCAAACACAAGGGAGAGAGAAAGAACATGCTAACGTATCCTCTTTCTCCTGGATAACTTCCAAGGTAGACCAGGGGGGACACAATGAACTTTCGCAAACCTCTCAGAGCGGGGAGGAAGGGGAAATCCTCGCTTCCTGAGGGACCTAAAGAATATGAAACACCAGGGGAAGGGGAAGGTTGTTGAGCTTGAATGTCATTGCAAGACGAAAGGAAAAGAACGACGAAGAATTATTCTCCTCCGGGGGTACTGTCGAATCCTTTAAGTCCTGGGTCAAAGGGAGTTTGCGTAAACGAAGCTTTCTCGGAGAAGGGGGATCTATAAATCGGGGTGAAAGGGGTGCCTTGGCGGCTTTAGAATTTTTCGTAGGGTGGGGGGGGGGAGAATTGTGAAGAATATCTCGAGGGAAGAGGGTTTCCATATCCCATTCTTCATGAGCAGTGAATGAGCATGCGAACCTGCCGCAGAAATTTAAAAAAAAGGGGGGACGGTTCTCCGCCTGTTCAAGGGGGAGGCCGCCATAGGTGGCTATTTAATTTCCCTAAGAGAATCTAAACTAGGGGGAAGGGACCCGAAGAGGGAGAGACTAAGTTAAAACAGAACCGCATAGAAAAATACGCCGGGAGGATATGTCTGATTACTTAAGCGGTTGTCGTAATTCAGCATGTTAGTTTCCTTCGAACCTATAGATCTTCAGAGAGAAGGGATGCTAAGAGGGGGAGGAATTATTTAGGAGAGAAGGGTCCTGATGTCGGAATGGGGAGAGAAATTTATTTATCTTATATAACCTTGACAGAGAGGAATACTAAGGGAACGTTCTGCACAAACTCCTTATAAGGGGGATTCTGAAGAAGGGGCATACATGCACAGGAATTTCGAGGGGCATTGTCAGGGGGAAAATCGAGCAAAGTTTCACTATAGACAGCCAGCACGCGCGGGATACCAGCTCCGCCCCGGGGGAACTCATGGAAGATCTCCAACAGAGCGCCTATGGCGCACCAAAAAGAGGAAGGTAACTCCTAATACATATCAGTGGAATATCAGTCGGAGGAAAATACCGCTGCCAAGGAGAAGACAAGGGGGGGTAATCTCTTTCTGGTCCCCTTTCTTTAACCAAAGAAGGAACACTCCCTCTGCTAATTCACAGAGACTCATGAGAAAGGGCGGGGAGGGTGCAAAAAATTGACCTGACAACAGTGTTATTGGTCGGGGGGTAAAAATTTCAATTTTGTTCAAAGAAAATCTCTCAATTGGTGCAAATCAAAGAGACCCAAACTCAATGAGAACCTTCATCGCGTCTGCAGGGTGTTGATAGGGAAGGGTGGCTGTGGCAAAAACGGAAAACTCGAGAAAGGACTAAGTTGGGAACTTTCAAAAAACACCTGCAGAGAGGGTTTTCAATAGGGAGCCACGATTGTGTGGTGTCAGACCAAAAGGTGGGAGGCCCAAGAAAAAACCGGCGGCGTCGTAGCTTGGCAAAACGGGGGGATTCATAGCAGAAGAGGGCGGACATGGGGAGTAGTTTTAATCGGCCTGGCATCAGGCTGAGGGGGGGGGAAATCCGGGAAGCGAATAGTGATAAGGGAGAAAGGATAATACTTACGACACTTCCTGAATTGATGTTGGGGAAAAGGTCCCGAGGGGAAGAGAGTCATGACAGAAGAGAGGACCTCTGCTAAGCTGGGATCGTCGAAACCGGAGGGGGGGGAAAGGTTTGGGCAATCACTTTTTGAGAGAATTTTTTTTCATGGGGTTGAATAGAAGCAACTCTCAAAAAAAAAACGGAGAAGGATTTGGCATAATGTAAAGTCAAAACAGGACTCAAAGATTGCTTGCACAACAATTTCGGGAGGAAAGGAATCCGATGAGCAGGAAGAGGAGGGGGGGAATGCTTGATGCTAGTGGTCATTGAAAGTTCTGCATGGCCGGCCGGTAAGATGGGAAGGGGGAAGGATGCACTCTGTGCCGCGAGCGTGACATTTGAAAGCCAGGAAAATTAGACTGGGAAGGAACGACTCACAGGTTCGGAAAATATCTTGCGGGAATTGGGTGACAAGCCATCACGAAAAAGGCGGGAAAAAGGGAAAGATAGAAACCTTGGAGTCAGGGGGCAGGGAAAGATGTGGTTCCGGATTCAACACAGGTTGGGGGGGTAAATCGAGGGGAATGAAAACCTAAGATGCAGGATTTGGGGGGACCAAATACTGCCGCCATCTCAGAACTCCTCAAGGAAGGGTCAGGGCGATCGCCTAAAGCCCCCAAGAAAAAAGCTTTGGGTTGAACGCTTTCTTTGCACAACTTCGAACTTCTAAAAAAGGGGGGGGGAACGGGTGTACCAACGATCCCCCCAGACAAAAAACTTTCAAGGGGGGACATCCCGCAATTGCTACGTCGAGCTGAGATTTTGAAGAGGGGGTGCAGCGTCAGTTTTCCCCATAGCTACTATTAGATTTAGAGTAGGACTGCTATTACTCAGGGGGGTGATCGACTCAAGGAAAAAGGAGTGTTAGCATCAGAAAGCTTCGGGGGGGGTGCCTGCCAGACGGAAGGGGAGTGGGCTCGCTTGATCGCAAAGACCGAAGCAGATTAACGGACACATAAGGAGTATGCAGGGAGGATCTCCGCGAGGAGCTTCATACTCGGCACTATGTCAAAAAACAAAAGGCAGATGTGCTGACTTTCGAATATGCTAGAGTCCGTAGAATAGAGACAAGGGGAAGGTTGGTTACCCGACGTGCTGTGTAACTACGAGAGGAGAGTTCAGTCCGAAATCAGACTCGACGACCGAAATCTGTCGGTCGCTTAGGGAAGAAAAGGGAGCCGTCTCTTCTATCCCCGCACCCGAGAAAGTAAGAGAATACTGCGAACACTCCGTTGAAGGGGAGTCTTAAGAGAGAGGAAAAAGAGGGTCGGGTGCAGATGGCTACTTGTTTGGGTTCAATAGAGAAACGACGGGCGAGGGACCATACCGCGTTCATTAAAGAAAAAACCGAGGCGCTCGCCGATCGCCATGACCATGACCAGGAGAAAAACTTGAAAAAAGGGGGACAAAGAGGGGAAAGAGCAACTGACCGGTTTGGTCATCATAAGGACCGGGAAATCGACATAGCACTCTAATTTATATTTAGGGGTCCTAATGGGTTCAAACCACCAAAGGAAGAACTGAACTGCAAATCCTCAAAGAAATGGCAATCATAGGAGCTGGGGGGGCAGAAGGGGGGAGGATCGGTCCGGAAAGAAACGATTTCCGACCCTTCAATTACAACGTCTGCACGTCGAGAAATTCCTATTCAGGAGTAGGGAAGAGCGTCAAGAGGGACGTCTCTCGGGGGACGGGGGAGTGGGCTCCAAGGGCAAAGGCATTCAATGGGAAGACTGAGACACGAATTAATCTTATAGCGCCTCCTCTAGCCTCTCTAGTCCGGACATTTCTTCGAAAGAAAGGCTTCGCGAGGGGGGGGTTCAATTGAATAGAATTTTACTCTGCGGGATGCCTTCTGTCTGAGAGGCAAAGGGTGGTGCATACGGCCAGAATTCCTACCTCAGGGGGACCGACTATATCTCTTGGACGCCGTCTACCATGTGGGGGAAGCGAGATTGGGAAATCGATGGGGAAGTCTGCTGAGGAAGAAGCTGGAATTAAAGATATAGTGAAGGATTCAGATGTCGAATGATATTCTGAACTCATGTGGAAGGATTCATAAGGAGATCCTGCCGGAATATTTTTAAAAAAAAATCATAAAAACTAAGAGGAAGACTGTGGAAAATTTCGAACGCTAATTGAAAAAGCGGCAACATGCGTCACGAGGGGAGAACCAAAAGAAGGAAGGGAGAGTTGACCCAGACTGGAAGCGCAAGACTTCTGATCCGCTTGACGAATACTCGATCTCAGAAAAAAAAGGGACTGAGAAATCTCTCTCAAAGACGGATTATTCAGTCAAATATATATATGGGGGCCTCCACTCAGTAGGACAATCGAGAGGGGGGGGTCTATTACGGACAAGCGGAAGAAAGTCCTTTCTTTTCCATTCTGCGACCCAGGAAGGAGGGGAACGTCGAGGCACTGTCCTTCTACTCAGATTTCCTGGATTTGAAGCTTAAACGGTTCGCAAAAAAGAGCACCAGAGGTTACTCTCAAGGTGGGGGGAGTTTTGTTTAGGGGGAAATTTGGCCGTAGGGGGATACAAAAAAGCTGCCCAAGATGATTGCCCTCAGAGAGGACTTACGAAGCAGAGCTGACTAAAATTGACGAAAAGGCGCGTCGGGCCGCAAGAGCTTCCGGGCGCCCTGAACCCGAAGGCCAGAGCGGATCAGGCGCAGGAAAAAGGGGGTCGGGAAAATAAAGATAAAGGGAGCGTAAAAAGAGGAGAAAAAACAAGAGCAGGATTCACGAGAAAAAAACAAAAAAGGGGCCGACAGGGCAGGGAGCCTCTACAACGGGGAGAAGGGATCAAACTGAATAAAAACAGGGAAAAGACGAGTCTGCCGGCCATGGAGGATCGGGAGATAGCGAAGGAGAGCCGAGGGAATTCCCCCTTCCTGGCGTGTAAGGAAAAACATCTGAACGAAAAAAGGCCTTCTGGGGGAAGAAAGGGAGTCCTGGATCCAGCGACGCTTACAAGAGGACCTCTTAAGAATTTAGAAGGAAGAAAGCTGGCAGAAGAGAACGGTCAAGGTGCCTTTGCGTCCGTAAACCGCTCAGGAAAAGGGGAGTATGAAAACTAGGCTCGTGGTCTCTTTATCAGTGTTCGGGTGGGTTGGGGAGGGGGACTAAAAAATCTAGTTCGCTAGGTCGGGGAAAAGGGAAGGCTAACCTGGACTTCAAGGGCCTGCCGCAAGGAAAGCTCCAGGGGGACTCCGGGTCCTGGCGTCGTCGAACGCAATAGGGGGGGAAGTCAATCCAAATCGAACTCGGGGCTTGGTGCCCAGGGAAAAAACGAGGAACACGCCAAACACAGCGCCCATCTTCACCAAGAAGACGTGCCAGAGTCCAAAAAGGGGGAGAGCCTGGGAAAAGGATGGGGTCTTCGGCAGAGGGATCATTGGAAGATGGGGAAAGAAATTCAGAAGCAGTATCGCGCTTTGACGATAAGATTTTCGGGTTGAGGGAGGGAAGTCTCCTCAGGGAGGCAGGCATAGGTAATTGGGGAAATCGTGAGAGTTGAGAAGGGGAGACAGAAACAGTTAAAGGCACGCTACTTAGGAGCGCGGAAAAGTAGTCGGTTAGGGATCGGAAGTCCCTTTAGTCGGCGATCGTCTTTCAGGGAGGAGGAAATCACGAGGGGGATCTGCAACATAATCTCATCCGAGAGGGGGAAGCCGAGGGGGGGGACCGCATTGATTCTCAAGAATACTTCGTGAGAAGATTCTGCACAAGACAAAAATCCTCGGGGAGGAGTGGGCTAATATAAGTGTCTATATCAAGTCGGAGAAAAGAAATTAACTAAAAAGGAAAGAAGCGGACCGGGTATCCAAAAACGCCTTTCACTCGCTTGATTGCAACCCGCCTCGAGCTCAATGGAAAAAATCTAAGACTTTTCGGAATTGGGAGAGGGTCCTACAAACGATTCTTGGGGGGAAACCGTCGATGAAGTTTCAAATTTAAGCTCTCATGGTGCAAAGACCGACGGAGAGGCTAGCAAAAAGAAAGCCATGGGATGGTGCTGCGGGATTCCTGGGGGGGGGCTGGGTAAAGCCACTCCAGCGAGCGTAGGAAGGGAGGAGAAAATCGGGGAAATAAGTCACCAAAATCGTGTTGGTTCTAAACGCCAGCCTGAAGAACGTCTGCGGACAGAATCCGAAGAGAGAATTTTAAAGACCCTTGGCTGAAGGCGTGTCATGGGAGAGGAGGGAGGCGCAAGGGCGAAAGAATCACGGAGCGAGGAGGGAATGAACAGCGAATCCGTCAAGAAAAGGGCATGAAATTGCTGAGACATTTTCCAGAAAAGAGAAGTTCACCAGGGAGACTACGCGTTGGATCGTAGAAGAAAACCTCCCCGAGGGGGGGAGGGTTTGGGGAAGGAAGTGGGGGGTGGAAGGGGGAGTAAATCTCTATCAACAAAAACTATTAGATAAAGGGGAGGGGAGGGCTCATCGGGCACCGCAAATTCTCCCAACGGAGGCACAAACGGTAGTGAAAACGATAAAAAAGGATTAGATCCTTGAGCTTATTGAAAGGCATTGTATGGGGGAGGTCGGGGAAAGGATAATTTCGCAGGGGAGTGAGTCGCTTACCTGGAGAAAAAGCGGAGATGCGCCATGGGCCCTCTATCAACGGCGCCAGGAACGCAAAAGAAGGTCAAGAGGGGGGGGCTTTAAAGGAGGTGCAAAAAATCCTAAACTTGGAAGGAAGGGAGATAAACACCTTTTCGGGGCCTCGGCAAACACGATGGTTGGGGGGGCCTTCCGGAAAAAAGAAAGTTTTGGAAGAAACAAACTCAACGGAAGGAGATTGGCCTGCAAAATCACCGCACAACGAGGAGGGAGTCGAAGAGGGGGGGTGACGAGGTGGGCGTTGCAAATTGATAGAAAAGGGGAAAACGTGTTAAAAAAAAAGCTCAAAAAAAACATCCATCCGGAAAATTGGGGGAATCAAAAGGCGCAAGGGAGGCGATGTGAGAGGCAAAAAAAGGGCCAGAAAGTGGGGGTTCCACGAGTGGAGGGGAGAGGGAGAAGGTATGGCGCTTCGGCGGACGTCTCGAGAAGGAGAGGGAGGACGTATGAGGGGGGGCATCCTACTCAGCGGCGGGTGTGTGACGGCTAGGTGAGGAGACGTTAGTGCAAATGACGTCTACCTTAAAGCGACGCACTTTACAATACCCGTAAGGAATTCTTCGATCGCAGGAGGGAGTCCGAGGTCGGAGGGATTCGAGTAACTATCTGCGGGGATACGAGTAGGAGCGCTCCATGGGGTTAATTGGTGTGGGAAGTTCGGGGGGAAGGTAACCCTGGGGAAGGCCTGTGTGAGGAATCAATAGAGGCGAGAAAGCATCAAGGGAGCTCCTACATCGAAATCGCTTGAGCGGCGCTTACTCAAGAGAGGGCTATCTGCAAGATAATGGTAAAGGGGAAATCTATGCCTGACAAAGAAGTCGAAAAAGCTGAAGGAAAAGATGGGAAATGAGGGGGGGGGAGTTGAAGAGGCGTCTCGGGGACGCATCGGGGGACAAGACAGCGTTCGCGAAAGGAACCGGAAAAGGGCAGCTCGCCACCATGAAAAGAGAGAAAAAAGGGGGAAAAAAAAGGGTCAAAAAAAGAGGAGGACAGTGGCGCTTAGCACGGGTAACATCCGATTCCACCTGGGGATCGAAGAGAACTATATTGCAGTTCAAGAAAGAAAAAAAAAAAGGCCCAAGCCCAAAGAAAGCCGAAAAAGACGAGCGGTTAGGGGTCTCTTGAGAGAAGTCCGGACGAACAAAAACGGAAGAAAAAGTAGAGATTAGGCATCCTTGGTTCAAAAAAGCGGCCGCGTGTACTTGAGGGACATTCGAGAAAAAAAAAGAAGGAAATATACGTTGCCGGAGATTTTTCAAAAACGTAGAAAAGCCTACGAAGACATGCGCGGGGGGCAGAAAGGGGGGATCTAATGCCCGGGCCGACCTGCCTTTCGAGAAGGGACGTGACGGAGTGTCGAGGGCACTAGTCACTGGACGGCGATTCGCAAATGTAAAAAGCGAAAAATCCAGATTCTCCGCGCCCTGTTGCTGGGAAACGAAGGGGTATAGGAGGCCGAAAGGGCCTGCGGAAACCGAGAGCGGGATGCTGGGGCTTCGTCAGGAAGAAAGGGTGCGGGATGAAGCGAGGTCAAAGAGGGACGTATGTCTGCATAATGGTAGGATCGAGGTCACGAAAGGGGAAGAATCCTGGGGAAACAAAAAGCCACTAAGAAGAAAGAGTTTTCAAAAAAAAAAAGAAGCACATGGAGAGAAAGATTGCTCTGCGCCTTGGCACGAAATTGCTAACGCTGCTGAGAAGCATGAAAAAAGAACTCCGAAACGGAGGAGAGTTCCCTATGGGAAACGCAATGATCTGATCGCGGACTATTACAAAATCGAAAAAAAAAAGGAGAACTCGCTGGAAGAAGAAGGTCTTTGGCATCCTCAAGAGAAAAAAGGGATTATTGAGGAAAAGGAAGAAAGGGAAAGACGCAGCATCAATGAAAGAAGATTCGATGGTACAAGCGGGGATCATAACAAAAGTCATTTGCGTTTCCATGCTTCAGGGAAATGAAGAAGGCTGGGGGGGGTCGGGAACTGTCCACGGCTACTATGAAGGGAAGGGAGGGGAGGGCAGCAGAGTGGTGGAAACCCAGTTTCGACAGGGAGGAAAAAGGTTTTGGTGGGAAATTCCATAGGTGCCGGAGGGGGGGGTTTTTCATAAAAAAAAAGGGGAGCATCAGGTCCAGAAAAGAAAAAATCAGTGCGACTTACGCATAATAAGTCACTATACGAGCAGGAAGGTCCACCATCTTGATGAACTCAGAAGATCAGGGAACAGGAGCAGGCCGTCGGGCGTACCAAGATAATTCAAAATAAGCGCAACCCGGGGAGGAAAAGAGTCCTTTATGGGGGGAGGAACATACCGGGCGATAGACTAGGTCTATCCGAGAAAACGAGAAGGGGAACTTAAGGCAGGCCAAAGGGATTTCGTAATAGAAGGGAATTTAACGGGAACGGGGGGAAAAATAGGAGCAGGGGTGCCGTCGTCGGCTCTTTGCCCGAAGAAGAGAAGGGGGAGGAAAACAGAACGTAACACGGAAAGATTCCTTCTTGGGTCTAAGGATGTCAGTGACTATCGAAGGAAGGTTAAGCGGAATAATTATCAGAAAACTCGGACTGGCGAAGCCTGTGCAAGAAGGAACGATGGCTCCAGGAAGAAAATCACGGCTGAGGAGGTCCTCGTGGGCTGCGGACAGGGGGGGTGTCGTAGAACGTCGTGACATGGCGAAAGAAAAGTACCTAAAGATAGGAAGGGTCAAAGTGAAATCTGCTCTCAAAAAGGAACTCATGAGAACACGCCGAGATTTCAGGAAGAAACGGTTTTTATCTTACGTTTCATGGGGGGGAGTCAGGGGGACAAAAGGGGGTATAGGGAGAATGTCAAGGCCAGGGACGCGGTCTTTCCGCGTGTCGCTATGAAAAAAGACACCTCAAAAAAACCAAAAAGACGAGGACCCTGCGCGCTACTCTTTCCGGAGAAACGAGGTTAAAACCAGTTCAGGAGTGAAAAGACAGGGGGGGGGAAATATGCCTAGGGCCTATCCGTCTACTTCAGTGAAAAAGAAGAAGACTATTTCGTCAGGGAGGGGAGTCGCTAACGTAATGGATGTCAATTCAAAAGGTCTGGCTCAACCCGGTTGAAAGTCTTAATAGACCGAAAAAGGTCAGGCGCAAAAAAAGGATCCGTGCGCGCGAATGGAGAATGGAAGGCCAGTGAGGGAGAGCGTTCCTTTTTGACTCTAATCCAGTATTGATGCGGGATCGACGACCGCGCAGTTGGAACCGTAAAGGGAAAGTCATTGCTATAAAAAGAGCTGCCACGGTCTTGAGCCCCTTATGGGAGGGATGGACTCCGAATACGCAACAGGAGGGTTAGTAAGAAGCAGGGGCAAATCTAAAATCTGAGAGCCAACACGGGGGAAACCAAAGAAACTCGAACACTCGTTTCAAAAGGCATCGCTAGAGCAACACTCTCCGCATTCGAATTCGGGGGATTGTGGGAAAAGACACGGGGGTAGATGGTTTTTAGCGATGGGGGGACAACTTTCAAAATCTCGGGAAGGAAATTCAAGAAAACTCTTAGATCCTACGGAACCGCGACATCTCTTCTTGCATGTTAGGAGGGCTAAGGGGGAGGGAAGACGCAAGAGAGTCATCGGAGGGAAGGGAAAGCGTTCCGAGATGTCCAAAAAACTGACGCTGGGTGGCTAATGGCCAGAAAAGATTTTTGAAGGGAGAAGAAAAGAGTGTTATCTACAATCCTAGAACCTTCTGCGGGAGGAGAGGGGCAAAAAAGAGGGTAGAAGGGTCTGAAGGCTCAATCCTGTGCTAGGCATCTAGGGGAGAAAAAGGGCTCAAGAGAAGGCATACGTAACTGTGGAGATCCGCAAAACCTAAGGAGAAACTGACGAGGGATGGAAGATAATTGCCCAGAAGACACGTAGGGAAAGAGCATTGACCGATAAAAGGTGGCAAAAGTCACAAAACCGAAACGGATTTTTTTGCCGCATTCACGTTGGGGAAAAAGGTTTTCCGGGAAGATATCAAAAAAAAAAGGTATTAGGGGGGGAAAAAGAAGGAAGGGGGGTTTTCCAAACAGAACGGCGGGAAAAGCCTGGAGGGGATTCTTCGACGATCAACCACCCGGAGGAGTCTTATCCTGGGCGGGAGGGTCGGAAATGTAGTGCATCATTCAAAAATCAAGATGGGCTGAGGAGTACAAGGACTGCTTACTTGGCCCGGGGGGGGGAAGAAATCTGCGTCAAAGATGGTCAAAAAGGGGAGTCTGCAATATCTTCTGGAGGGGGGGATTAAGGAGTTGACAATCTCGGAGCCGCAGACGGTTCTTCCTTAGGGGGGGGAGAAAAATGGAACCTTGGGGGCAGGTTCCTCAAAAAAAGATTTTTTGGGACGTTGGGCCCACAATATCATTGGGAAAATCAAGAAAGGGAAAAAGTATTGGAGGGGAGTTGGCCTTGAAGCCACCCTTCTCGCCATCGCATACGCCTCCGACCGGGAGTAGAGGTAAAGGGACCTCAGAGTGGGGGTTGGAAGGGAGGTTCAAAATTAAGAGAGACGGGGCAAAAGTGGAAGAAAAAAAGAGACATCCTTTTGTTCGGTCACAATGTGAAAACAAGAAGGGCGCATAAGTTTTGGCAGGAATCGCGCGAATTTAAAAAAATTGGAAAGCTTGGGAAACAATGCGTAGTCGGAGGGATTCTTCTTGCGGAATTCTTCGACGAAGTGAGAACGAAAGGATCGGAAAAGAAGGCAAAAGCACGCTAGTTTGGTGCCTCCGGCTCCGGCGATGAGGAGGGCAATGAAATGCTACCTTAATCGACTTCGCTCTGGAGAAAAAAAAAGAAAAAAAAAAAAAAAAAAAAAAAGAAACAAGAAAAAAATTATGCGCGCTGTCCCGGAGAGACGGAAAAGTCTGTCACAGAAATAAGAGGGACAGAAGAAGAGACCTAAGTAGGGCGGCCTAGGGGTGCCTCGAAAGGGTTCGTTTTTACTAAAAATTTGGAGGCGGGACTATGAAAAAGGTTCCTAGTGATTTCCTCCATTCATTCGCTCGAAGACAGGAAAAAAAACGAAAAGAGATTACCAGACTTCAGTAGGGGAAGAAGGAACCTCAAGGTCCTTAGAAATCTATGGACAGAAGGTTCCAAGCTTCGCCCTAGGGAACTTAGGGAGGACGATGGCTGAGGGTTTTTGGCAGGGGTCAAAAGGAAGGGAAAGACAGCGTTCTCTTTCTAGAAATATCCTATAAGTGATCGAACATTAAAAAGGGGACTGGGAGTTGGGCAGGTAGCTTGGAGGAGCCTTAAGGGGAGCATCCCTTGGGAATCTAAACGAGATCGGAACTCAAGAGGATTCAAAATTTCCCAGCTGTTGTAAGGGCATGACAAAAAAAAAAGTCCCTAAACGGATAAAAGAAACGAGACATGTCAAGAGACTTGAGAGGAAGTTGTATAGAGGTTTCCTTAAGCATTATTGCGACACGGAAAAGTTAAGGGGAGGACCAGGGTTTGGGGTTTTAAAACTAGGAATAGAGCGTCAGACAGGTCGCTCGTCGCGCGCTAAGGAGGGAAAACCGAAGAAGATGAACTTTGGCTTGAGGGATTTTTCCAACCGGGAGGAGCAGAACCGCAGAGAATTCTCTATGCGGGAGATTTAGGGAGGGGACCTACTGATCGCGAAGGGGCAGGGAGCATTTGGGGGAGGCTGACTGGCCTGTCTGCAGGAGAGATTTGTGTGTTGGAAGAAAACACCATGGATGCTGAGGAAAGGGATCCTGCGGAATGACGAAAGACAGAACAAAGCTTAGCCCTTTTAATAAGAGTTCTTGTCATCTTCATTCAAAAAAAGAAGAGGGGTGAGGCCACCTAGAGCCGAGCTTCCAATAGGGGAAGTAGGAAGTCGATATGAAGAGATGCTCCTTGGTGAGAGACACCCTCCCTGCCCACTCCTTCGCAAAATATTTGGAATCAACTGGCGAAGGAAAGGAGGTGCTGCGAAACGGTGGCACAGGGATTTCGTAAAAGAGAAAGATGCGAGGGAAGTAAAAAAAGTCAAAGGGCTTTCTCTGTGGCCCTCAATATGGCGCAATTGATTCATGGAGGATGGGGGGACGAAATTAAGAGGAAGACCAAACAAGAGAAAGAAAAAACGAGGGACACCCCCCAACACCCCCTCCCACCTAAACCCCCCCAAACACCCCACCAAACACACACCCACCCCCCCCAACCCCCCAACAACTTCCATCGTAAGAGGGGAG
>Ga0179593_1819344_pt1 | contig 12932 bp, 16 predicted proteins | sample CZODoug2_1_08_16_FD_185931 | JGI IMG/M metagenome (GOLD analysis project Ga0179593, IMG submission 185931) | Vadose zone soil fungal communities from Angelo Coast Range Reserve, California, USA - CZODoug2_1_08_16fungal (PacBio error correction) | ecosystem: Environmental > Terrestrial > Soil >...
AAAAAAAAAAGAGGGGAAAGGGGCACCGTTGCGACTTCATCTCCGCCCTCCTACTACAATCACAATCCCGTTAAAAGCCGGCAAAGAAAAAACAGAAGAAAAAAGAAAAGCGAAGTGGAGTGCCACGGTACCGTTTCCCTAACGGAAAGGGGAAAAAAGGATTTAAGAGAACCAACTCCCGTTCCGACGTCCTTGATTCATCCCATCTCTCCAATCTCCTGCGTTCCTACCACGAAAAAGGAGGAAAAACTCTGCTGGGGGAAAGGGAGGCCAAAGTAGACGCCAACTTACCGATACAGATCTCCTAGCGCGCGATTCAGCTTCCAGCGTCCAGTTACTCTCCAAGCCCCCAATTCGGTGGAAGAGGGAAAAAGAGAAAAAAAGAAAAACACTTATAGAACAAAAAGAGTTGGATGAGGAAGGACGCGTTGGTGTGGTGGTACCATAACGAGGCTCACACACCGATTTAGGGCGGGGAAAGAAAGAGGAAAAAAAAAAGAAAGAAAACCTCGGAGAAAAGAAGAGGAGGGTTGTTCCAATCCTTGATTGGCTTTTCGCGAGCCTGCCCTGGATCCGGGAGGGAAAAGGAGGAAAAGGGGGGAAAAGATTCTCGGTGCGCCTACTTTCGCGGGTCGCGATGAGGGAAAAGGAAAAAGCCAAAAAGAAAGGGCAGACGGGACTCAAGTGCACCAGCCGGCTTCTTCCCAATTTCCGAACGGGTGCACTTCCCTCCGACCATTTTTTTACGAACGACTTCGACAAAAGAGGAAAAAAGGCGGGGCGAGAGAAAAAAAAAAAAAAAAAAAGAGAAAGATTCGCCGGAGTGCAAGATAATTGGCTGGTCCCTCCAATTCTCGCGATATTGTAGTCCGCTGGGAGTTTAATCGCCCAAAAACAAAAAGGGGAAAAATGACCGAACAATACCTGGTCGTCAAGCGTGCATATGAGGTAATCCTTATTACTTTGGAATCACCACGCATTAAAAGAAGGAGAAAAGAAAATTACCGTAGAGAAAGGAGAAAGAAGAAGACGGTGGGCCCGACAATAGCTTACTTCATTTCCCTGTTCGGGCCAATAACTCCTTCAATCAATCCGTCGGTTGCCCAGCGTATGGACAGGAGGGAAAAGTTCAAAGAAAAAAAAAAGAGGGGGAAACGGGATCTTACATACAACCCTACTTAGGTTTCCAACGAAACGGGGGGGGGGGAGGAAAAAACGGGGGAAGGAAATTTGGAAAGAAAGGAGGGGGAGAGAGTGAGCTTACGTTGGGGAGTCACAGCGTCGACACCTTTGTCAACTACCATCTCACCGCCGCTACGGTCGTTGGCCTCGGAAAAGGGAAAAGAAGGGAAAAGTGGAAAAGAAGGGAAAATAATCAAAGGGGGAAAAAAAAAAAAAAGGGGGCAAGGTGAAATTCGACCGGCACTTCTCTTTCTGCTTCTGCTGACCACCACGGCCTACACATTCGGCAAGGAATGGGAGGGAAAAAGGGGGAGAAAAAAAGATGTCAGCAAAAAAAAAGAGAAGAAGACAGTTTGCAGATATTGTGTACGATCTGCCGTTTGGAAGGGTAAACGCTTTGTTTCTTCGGAGGTGGCGCCGAAGGGGGGGGGGGGGAGGGGGAAAAAAAAAATTTCCAAAAAAAAGAAAAAAAGAGGGAGAAAGGCAACACACAATACGCCGGATTTGGTTCTCCCGTGCAGATCCTTCACGGTAATCGGCCCCGGTAATCCTTGGGGGCAGAAGAGGGAAAAGGAAAAGAAAAAACCCGGAAAAAAAAAAGGCGGGGGCAAAAGGAGCTGCACTCTCCTACGTCCATCCGGTTTACTTAGCTCTAACATGTGGATCTGCGCTTGAGTCCGGGGGGGGAGGAAAAAAAAAAAACATTTTTGGGGGAAAAGAGGAGGGGATAGCTGGCTCAGCTTAGCTTCTCCATATCACACCAGTGCCAGCGGCGCCCGCAAAATGAAAAACGGGGAGAAAAAAAAGCAGAAAAAAGAAAGGGGACGGGGCGCGCGACATTCCGACAACGGTTCAGGTAATTTGGAATTGCTGGCAAATTAAGATCCCCACAGGAAAGCGATTCGGAGGGAAAAAGAGGGGGGGGGTGGGGAAGGGAGGCCGCGACTGCCCTTCCCGCAGTCCCCGGCTATGCATCTTGAAGAGAAGAAAAAAAAAAAAAAGAGGTGTCCACGAAAAGAGGAGAGCAACCAGAACCTGAGAAACGCACGACGTGAAAACGTGAAGCGCCATTTGGCTCCTCCGTACGCGAGGCCATAGGGAGGGGGGGATGGGAAGAAGGTCCACAAGGAGAGAAGGTCGCGCTCCACTGCCCCTGGGGAATTCAAAAAGGGAAGAAAGTCGCTGGCCTGGCCCTATCAGAAGTTGAACTTTGCGCTCCAGTTGAAGTTGGGGAGGGGGGGACAGGGAAAAAGGAAAGAAAAGGGGGAGACACCCCCCCCGCCGAGTTTGCCGCTTTAGCGGCGAAGAAAACTTCGTCGTATTGGTGGCGCCAAAGGACTAAAGAGGGGAGAGGGAAAAGGGAAACCGTAACCGGAGGGAGAAGGAAAGGGGGAAACTCAGAATAGTTCCGCCCCCCATTTCCGAATGTATCGGCCGCCGAGCGGCGAAAGCCGAGAGGGAAGAGAGCAAAGAAGAAGACCGGGAAGGAACTGCACGGGAGCAACCAAATCCATCCGTCGTTTTTGGTGTTGCATGGCGAAAAAGGGGAAGGAAAGGAAGAAGAACGGAGAAAAAACTGGAGATGCGCCATCCACCCAAACTTCGTCTCCCAACTTCCGCAAGAAAAAAAAAAGGGAAAATGACCAAACGGCAGATCTGTACCAATACTCCTGCACAAAGTACGTCGTGCGATCGAATTCGTTCCGGGAGTAAGGGAGGAGGGGGGTAGAAAAGACATCCGTCCGCCCGTTTGAAAGCCCTCCTTTTCCGAATGTTGTAGGACGGGGGGGGGGAGAAAGATAAGGGAAAGAGTGGTGCTGGATGAGTATCCGTCAAAAAGAGATTTCGTGTTTGCCGTTCGCCAGAAGGGAAGGAAAAAGGAAGTGTTAAAGGGGGGGGGGGAGGGGGAAAGAAACGGTGTCGACGCTGTGCTCCCCACGTAAGCTAAATCTAGTAACGAAGCTCCAAGTCATCGACCGCTGGTAGGAAGGGGAGGAAATCAAAAAAAAAAAAGTAGGGGGAAACCTACAGTCGGTTTGTACTGCACTCCCCCGTTAAACCGGAAAAAGGAGGAAAAAGGCGCCGTTTGTCCACTCGGCATCACTGCCGGGCCATAGCTGGAAAACGACGGGGGGGAGGGAGGGGCCCGAAAAAAGGAGGAGAGCTAATCCAGAATCCCGCGCGGAAGACGGTCGATTCCTTTAGACTTTAAGCCCGCCCCATGCGCGTCGCGAAGTATTTGTAGGCGTGGGAAAGGAAAAAGGAAAGGAAAAACCGGGAGAGGAGGTAAGTTGAAATCCTCCCTTGGCAGCTTGTGTGGCGGCGGATCACACTCCCAGCGGACTCACTAGAGAAGAGGGAAAACACTTATAAGAGAAAAAAGGCTCGATATTGGGAATAAATTTTCCATATCTCTCCCCCGCCTGACCACGGCAATAAGAAGGAAAGAGGGAAAGGAGGAAAATGTTTCGGGAGGGGGAAGGAATGAAAAACGGCTGTGCACTTGAGTCCCTTCTGTCCATCTTTGAAGGTAGAGAGGAAGAGGAGGGAAAGGGGAGATGGAGCAAAAAAGGGAGAAAAAAGGAAGAGAGGCACGAGAATCTTGGTCCAGGTTTTTCTCAAATTCATATTGGTTTCCGACCGAGAAAGGAAGTCAGCGCAGAAAAAAAAAAGCAAGTGAATCGTAATACCCAGATCCCGCGGTTATCTGATCGATGTTAACGCCGGAATACCGAGAGTGCAGGAAAAGGAGGGAAAAAAAAGGGGGGGAAAACCCAGCACCAACGCGTAACTCCTCAACCAAAGTATTAGAGAAACAAGCGATTGTAGGGGAGAAAGATTGCGAAAGAACTAAAAAGTGTTTTTGCCTGGTCCGCCCACGATCCACCAAGAAAGGGGAACGCGGAAGTCTTCCTCCGAAAGAGGGAGAGGAAATGTTGGCGTCTACTTGGCATCCCGAAATCCGTTCTTTTGTGGAAGCACGCAGAAAGAAAAAGAAGGGGGGGGAGGGGTGCAAAAAAGGGAAGGGGGGGGGGGAGGAAGAATGGGATTTAATCAAAAGTCCGTCTTACCGACGTTGCGCCACCAGCGGCAAGGGAGGACAAAAGAAAAAACCGTTAGTTGCCACGCCCAGGGCGACGAGGAAAAGAAGAAAGAAGTCACAGGAAGGGAAAGGGTGTAGTCGGCGTGGTTACGATTACTTCTCAACTTTCAAATTTCCGTCGGCAACAAGGGTAGGGGGGGAAAGGGGTATAGGAGGGGGAAAGAAAAAAGAAGTAATTATTATTGATCATCTCTCTCAACACCCACAAACTTATTATTATTACAATATATATATTCCTCAATAAGAATAGCTCTTTGAAAAAAAGGGGCAGGGAAACAAACCGATTCACCATCCCTACCACGTGTTTGCCGATAGGAAGTGAAAGGAAGAAGAGGAAACCACGCCGACGACACTACAATCCCTTATCGTCAATCCGGATGGCACGGGCCGCAGCCGCTGGTGGCACGAGGAAGGGAGAAGGGAGGAAAGGTGAGAAGGTCCGAAAAAAGGGGGGAGCCAACGTCTTTCCGACGGCCTTGATTAATCCCCATCTCCGCCAAGATCCTGCGGCAAGAAAGGGGGGAAAAAAGAGAAACACGAAAGGGGAAAAGGATTCGTGATGCCAAGTAACGCCCAACCTTACCTTCAATATCGCCTGAGCGCGCGATTCAGCTTACCAAGGAATGGAAGAAAGAAAAAAGTCGGGGAGGAAAAAGGGGGGGAAGGGACCGGCTTTCACAAACACTTATATCACCGCTCAACTACATCGCTGGTGAGCAGAGAGGTTTGAAGAAAGAAGAGGAGCACAAACCGATTTAGGTCGCGACTAACTTCTAACTCTCTGTATCCCTGCGTTACCTCTATCAATAAAAGAGGATCGTGGGGAGGAGGGGAGCGGTGGGGGAAAAGGGAGCAAGGGGAGGAAACCAATATTGACTTTTCTAACACCTGGAGCAAGATTCCTCATAATACGGTTAAGGGGGGGAAAAATTAAGAAAGAAAAAAAGGTGCAGCCCGCGCGTCCCTATACCTTCAACGATGGACAGAAGGGAAAAGGGGACAGAAAAGAAGAGAAAATCATTGTACTAACGACTTCTCCATCTTTCTGCGGGAAGGGAAGGGGGAGGAGTGGAGAAAAAGAGGAGAAAGAAAGTCTTCGCCTTCGTGCAAGATAAGTGGCTTGTCCCTCCAAATTCTCGGCGGTATGGGAGTCCGCTGGGGGGGGAAGAAAAAGAAAAAAAGATTCCAGAGAAAAATAAAAAGAAAAGGGGCCGTCAGCGGCATAGGATGTAATCCTTATGCCTTTGAACACCACGCATTCCAAATACTTTTGAAGAAAGGAAAAGGACTTCACGGAGAGGAGAGGAAGAGAGGGGCCCACAATAGCCCCTACGCCTTTTACAATTTCCCTTTGGCGGGTCCAATAACTCCTTCAACGGAGGGGAAAAAAAGAGAAAAAGAGGCCGAAGGGGGAAAAGGAAAGGAAGGATACCAACGGTGGTTCCATCGAACTTGATCATTACCAACCCACTGTAGTTCCACCTACTTTTTGGTCCAATCAGAATTCAGAAAAGAAGGGAGAGGGGGGGGAGAGGAGGGGAAGAGGGAGGGAGCTTACGTGGGGAGTCACGCGTCTACACCTGTGGTCACTACACTCTCAACGCCGCTACGGTCGTTGTCCTCGGGAACAAGGAGCGCAAGAGTGGAAGAAGGAAAAACAATCTAAAAAAGGAAAAAAGGAAAAAGTCTCGGCGGCTTCGCGACCACCACGCCTACATATTTGGGAAAAAAGTCTTGCAAAGGGGACAAGAACGGCCGCAATTACCCCGAACGACTTCGATCGCACGCTACGCTTATGTGCAGATAATTGTGTACATCTGCCGTGGGAAGGGGGAAAAAAAAAGGGAGGAAGGGGGGGGGGGGGGGGAGGGAGCGCTCCATTTTTTCTCACGCTTGATGTCGGGTTCTCCGCTTTACTTTAACGCTAGTCCGCGCCCTGCGGGAGGAAGAAAAAAGGAAAAGGGTTGCGAAAGGAAAAGGTCGAGCTGCGCCGTCGCCGCGGCCGCTACCTTCGGCAAGTGGGTCGAACTATCTGAGCGGCCCTTCTTTTTCACTGGATGCTGCACTCTCTAGTCCATCCGGGGAGGAGAGAGAAGGGGGGCTTGAAGGAGGGGGGCGCGCCCGATACAAGGCGGCAACTCGGCGGGGATTACGCTTGCCACAGTAGTCTTCGGCCAGATCACCAGTGCCGCGGCGGGAAGGAAGGGAGGAGGAAAGGGGGAGGGGGGAGGAGGTAGAAAGGGTGCCAGGCTGGACGGCCCCAGTGGCCGTTGCGCTTACCTTCCGACTAACGGTTTCGGAATGTGGTAATTGCTGCAGAATTAAGAAAGAAAAAATAAATCGAGAAAGAAAAGGAAAGGGCCAAAAAGGCGGGAGTTCTCAGTGGTCTTGTTGATTACTCCGCGACTGCCCTTCCGCGTCCAAGAGAAAGGAAACGGGGAAAAAAGAGAGATCTCAAAAGAAGGACGGGGGAATCGGGAATGGCAGTCCGCGGCAGTCATCACCCAATACCCCTGATAAACGCACAGACGTGAAAAATGGAAGAGAAAGGGGGGATAAGAAAAAGGAATCGGGAAAAGGGAAAGGAACACCGTTGTCGTAATGTGTCGCGCGCCACTTCCACTGTGTCCCGTCCAGCCGGCAACCGGGAAGACCGGCACAGAGAAGGAAAAAGAGGAGTTGGAAAAAAAGAGGGAAAGTGATCTGGCCGAAGCTAACTTCTTGGCAGCGTTATCCCGCCGATTGCAAGGAAGGGGGGAAAGCTGCGGAGAGAAAGGGGGAGAGCGAAGAAACGCGGATGGACTTAAGAGTGGTCAGCAATCCAGTTTGAAAAAGCCGCCCGCTCAGATAGTGAAAAAAAAGGGAGCGGAAGAGGGGGGAGGAAAAGGACCCGATTACCCGGAAGGATCTTCACTGTAGCAACCAAATCCGGCTTTTGGTGTTGCCTGGCGACAGAGGGGGAGGGGGAGGAAGAAGAAAAAAGAGGGGGCGGAAGAAAGAAAAAAATGACAAACCACCCAAAACTGTCGTCTCCAACCCCTAATAATCCAACGTTTGCTCCCTTCAAAAAGGAAATGAAGGAAAAAGAAGAAAAAAAAAATGCTAGAAGGAGAGTTTGATTGACATAGAATGCCCATTCCTCCATCTTCGCCCGTTTGAAAGTCCACAATAAGGGAAGGAGAGGGGGAAGAGGGGCCGGGGAGGAGGAAAGAGGGGAAGAGGATAGTATGCCGCAAAAAGGATATTCTTTTTGGCCGTTCTCCCGAAGGAGTTAACGAAGGGATGTAAAGGGGGAAAAAAAAAACGACCGTAAGGAAGGGGGAAAGGGAGGGGGGGGAAGAAACACGTAAGCTAAATCGAGACGAAGCGCCAGGCAGCGACCGCTGGATCGCCGCGGGAAGAGGAGGACAAAAGAGAAGGGGGGAAGAAATTCGGGTTGGTAATTATCCCCGTTCTATGAACCACCGTGAGAATAGAGGGAAAAAAAAAAAGGAGGGGGGGGGTCTCAAGGAAAAAAGGGAAGGGAAAAGAGATGGCAACCGCCGTATTGAAGGAGTTATTGGCCCGACAGGAAAGTGTAAGGAGAGGGAGGAAAAGGGAAGGGGGAGGGAGAAAACGGTAAGCCAGCCCCAGGCGCGGCGCGAAGTATTTGAGAAAGGTATGAAAGGAAAAAAAGGAAAGAAAAGAGGATTGTCGCAGTATGGTAATTTGAAAATCCTCCCTGGGCCGGGGGTGGGGGGAGGAGAAAGGAAGACCAGCGGAAAAAAAAGGGGAGGGGAAAGAAAGGCAAGAATGGAGAGGCTCTATATTTCGTGAAGAAGTGCCAGATCAGGGGGGAGAAAAGACTGAAAAAAAGAAAAAAAGGGGAGGAAAAAGACGTGCCCACCTTCGGAACATTGTTTAAGCACGACGGCTGGCACGGGAGGGAAAGGGAGGGAATGCGTTGAGAAGGGGAGGAAAGGGTTTGCTCCCTGTAGCAAAGCATCTCTAAACCCTTCTAAGTCTCTCCAACACTTAACCGTATATTGCAGAAGGAAGAGGGGTAAGGGGTGTTCGAAAGGAAAAAGAGAAGAAAAAGAAAGAAACGGATTGAAAAACCGCCGTTAATCGTTAATCCCACTATCCCGCTGTTACTCTGATCGAGTGTAAAGAGGGAAAGAGAAAAAAAAAAAAAAAAAAGACGCTAGGGGGGAAGAGGGTAGGGTACCACCCATCACCCAACGCGGAACTCCGAACCAAGTAGTAGAGAAAAGAGAGGGAGGGGGAAAAGTCTTCGTAGGGGGGAAGGGGGAAAGAAAACGAATATGGGGGCTGGCGAGTAACTGGACGCGGTACTCGAACGCTCGCTCGGCTATCTTTTCTGTAATGTGGGCAGGAGAACGGGGAGAAAAAAAAGGGTCTAAAAAAGGGGGGGAAAGAAGAAAGGGGTGTTCGGTTAGGAACGCCCTGAGCTTGGCTTAGATGGTATTAATCAAGGCCGCGGAACGACGTGGAAAACAAAAAGGGCTGAAGAGGAGAAAAGGAAAAAGTGGCCACTCCCAGATCGTACTCTTCCACCATCGGCTGGCTGCTCCGTGGCATCCGGATTGCCGCTAAATGCGAGTAAAGGGAAGGGGGAAAAAGGTAAGAGAAAAAAAGGGAGGGATGTGCTCTGTGTTTGTTATTCGCCTCGTTTGTCATAAGACTTTCAATGTCGCAAAGGAAAAAGGAAGGAAGAAGGAAAAAAGGGAATCTCTCAAAAAAAGGGGGGAAAAAAAAAGGAAGGGAGGGGAAAGAAGAAGAAAAGAAACCTTCTTTCTTCTTGCCGACTATCTTAAAGTCCTATGACCACGAGGCGAATACAACCGAGTCACCATACAGACCCAACGGGGGGGGGAAGAGGGAAAAGGAGGACTAAAAAGGGAAAGGGAATAAGAGGGACGGGCCGCAGACGCGGGTGGCCGCGTCCTCTCCTGGCGTGCCACGTAACGGGTCTAACTGGCCAGTTTACGCGTTCAAGACAGGAGGGGAAGGGGAAAAGGGGGCAAAGAAAAAAAAAGAAGAGGAAGAACGAACACAAATCTTCCTTGCAACACGAACACTACTTTCTCTGCTGGCTTGCCACAAAGAAAGGATTTAGGGGGAGAAAAGGACGCACACGATAAAGATCGCCTGATCGCTCGAATTCGCCTTCCAGCGTCCATTTACTCTCCAACCCCCATATGCGGTGTGAGGAGGAAGAAAAAAAAGGGGGGGAAGGGGAAAAAAGGGGGAGAGAAGACGGTTGGGGAGGAGGGTCCGCGTTGGTGCTGGTTGTACATAACTAGGCTCACAACACCGATTTCGCGCAAGTAATGCAAAAAGAGAGGAAACGTAACCAGAAAGAAAAAGGGAGGGGGGTAAAGCCCGTTTGATTGGCTTTTTCGGCGAGCCTGCCCTTGATCCGGTCGGAAACCAATTTGACTTTGAGAACAAAGGAAAAAAAGGGCTCAGGAGGGAAGGGGGGGAGAATGCTTTGCTTCCAGGAGCAAATCGTTCGCCCTCGCGTCCTCTATCCCTTCACGGATGGCCAGAGACAAGGGAAAAAAAGGAGGGAAAGGGGAAAAAAAAAAAAGGTGGGCAAACAAGAGGGAGGGGAAGGGAAGGGGGAAGGCGGGCGCGAATCTTGCCACTTTCTTCCCGAACGATAGAGACGAGAGGAGCAAAAATTCGCAGAGAAAGGGAAAAAAAGGGGTAATATCCGCCCGCCAACCAGCTTCCCAGTTATGATTTTCAAATTACCATCCTGCCGACATAACGGTATAAGAGGGAAGGGGGAAGGAACTTTGGAAGGAGGAAAGGAGAATGGCTGGCTTACGTCTAAGTAATCGACCGTCTTCCGCGCTGGATTCGGATTAGCTATACGCCGGTGTCCCGACAATAGATAAAAGGAAAGGGAAAAAAAGGCCCAAGAGAGAAGAGGGGAAAAAGGAGACGTTTCCGAAGGTTTTTCCCTCCCTTATTCTCCCTGTGTTTCCCTCGAACGGGATCATTACCGAACCCGACTGGAGTGAAACGAAGGGGGAAGAAAGCCAAGAAAAAAAAGGAAGAGGAAGGGGGAGAGGAGGGATCGATTTAGCTTGCACAACTTTGGGATTCACAGCGTCGACACGTGGTTCAACTACAATCTCACGCAAGGAGAACGGGAGGGGGGGAAGAAACACACCAAAGAAGGGGGGGGAGGGGGGGGAAGAAGAAGCAAGCTACAACGCTTTGCATGTGATTCTACCGTCACTGTCCTACGGGAGGGGAGAGAAAAACAAAGGAAAAGAAGGGAGAAAGGAAGGCGGATGGCTTCTATGTCATCAACGCCGCAATTACGCCGGTAACTACTTCGATCGCCGAATACCTTTGGTCGAAAGGAAGGGGAGAAAAATTGGGGAAAAGGGGGAGGGGGGGGCAGCTCCAGTTTTCTCACGCTTATGTCCGGGTTCTTCCGCTTTACTTTACACGCTAGTCCCGAAGCAAATGAAGAAGAAAAAAAATCAGGGGAAAAAGGAAGGGGGCCAGCAGCGCGCTTCGCCGCTCCCTGCTGCCGCTCCCTCGGCAATTTTTGCGGAACTATCTGAGCGGGGACAAGGAGGGGGGAAAAAGGAAAGCAGCTCTAGAAAAAAAAAGGGGGAGAGGCGCTTGGATGCCTTTGTCCGCCACCAATACGCAAGAGGGGAGGAAACTCAGAGAAGAAGAAAAATTCGGCCAGATCACCACTTTCCCTCTCTTGCCGCGAAGGGGAAGAAAGGAACTAAGGAGAGAGGGCCTTCAGTCTACTTTCTGGTAAGTTTCGGCTGACGCCAAGGGGAAGGGAGAAAGAAGGAAAGAGTTTGAAAAGAGGGGGGGGGGGAGAGAAAAGAGGAGCCAACATGCGCTTCACGTTTCACGTCGTCGCGTTTCTCAGTGGTCTTGGGGTGATGACTGCCGCGAATGAAAGGAAAAAAAACCATGAGAGAGAAAAGAAAGAGAAAAAAAAGCTACCTGGTACGCTGGAATGGCAGTCGCGGCAGTGAACCCATCACAAAAAAAAAGAGGGGGGGAAAAAGGGAGTAAGAGACGCGATGCCATCGCTGTGGGGATCTTAAATTTGCCAGCATTCCACATTCCTACCGTTAGGAAGAAAGAGGAGAGCAAAAGGGAAAACGTCGCTTTTCCGGCCCGAGAAAGGGAAACTTTGGAGGAAAGGGGGAAAAAGGAAGGCCTGGAAAGCGTTATCCCCGCCGATTTTGCCGCCGTTTATCTGCTAATAAAAACTTCTGCGTAGGGGGGGGGGAGAAAGGAGAAACGCGAGCAAAAAAAAAAAGGGGGGGGAAATGAAGGGGACCAGCTCGATATTCCGCCCCCACATTGCGAATGTATCGGCCGCCGGAGCTCTGCTAGCTCGACGTTGCTGACAAAGGAAGAAAGGGGGAAGACCCAGGGAAAGTATCTGAAAAGGAAAAAAGAGGGAGAGGACGAAACGTGAAATTAAATCGTCCTCCCCTCGCCCATCCTTACTTACAAAGCTGGAGGGAAAAGAGGAGACGGCCAACCTCACGCCCTCAAAGAGGAAAAGAGAGCACAAAGGTAATGCCGTGCTATCTAATTCTTTCCGGGCTTAATTTCGGCGTGGAAGTGAAAGTAACTTCAAGAAAAAGAAAGGAAAGGTGTAGGACGTGGTGGTCTCGAACCCGCCCGAAGTGCCGGTCGAATTTCAACAAAGGAACCAGAGAAAAAAAAAAAAAAGGGAAAAAGGAGGGTTTGCCGTTTCGCTCCCTAAGGAGTTAAACCCGCGGATGGAAAGGGTGGGACCGAAAGGGGAAAGAAAAAAAAAAAAAAAGAAGCGAATCGAGAACGAAGCGCCAGGCATCGACCGCTTTAATCTGCCTCGTTCCACGATTCCACATAGGGGGAGGAGGGGAAATTCGGGGGGGAAAAACAAAGTGCGGACGGAACCACCGGGAGAATAAGGTATTTGAAAACCATTTCTTTAAATTCCCGTTTTGTGAAAAATAGAGGCAGAAAAGAAAAGAAGGGGAAAAGAAAAGGGTAGGAAACGGCGTATAGCAATCCCTAATCCATCGCTTAGACCGTGTGATTGCCTTTAGACGTAAGCAAGAAAAGAGAGGAGAGGGAAATATTTGGGGGGGAAAAAAAGGAAAAAGGGAAGAAGAGGACGAGTAAAGACAGCGTATTGTCGCAGGATGGTAATTTTAAATCCTCCCTGGCAGAGGGGGTGTCAACAAAGGGGGGGGGGGAAAGGGACAAGACCAATTATTGCACTAATGCGAATAATTGATAGCCGATAGTTCGGGAAGAAAGGGGAAAAGAGATCTCACAAAGAAGCTGGCGAGTCGTTCGTAAACTGTCGAGAGTGCCACCGGAGAAGTGGGAAGGGGAAAAGAGGAGGGCCTGAACGTTTGCTCCTGGATCAAGCATCGCGACCCCGGTCGAAAGTCGGCGCCAAACGGAAAAAAGGAAGAAGGGGGAAAAATCAGGGAAGGAAAGGAAGCGCGACGAAAAAGCCAATCAAACGGAATGGAAAACCCGCTTTTAAAATCGTACTAACCCACGATTCCCCGACAGGGGAAGATGAAAGGAGGAAAAAAGGGAGAGGGGGTGGTACCTCGTATGGTAACCACCCAGCACACTACGCGGA
>Ga0179593_1176617_pt1 | contig 12931 bp, 18 predicted proteins | sample CZODoug2_1_08_16_FD_185931 | JGI IMG/M metagenome (GOLD analysis project Ga0179593, IMG submission 185931) | Vadose zone soil fungal communities from Angelo Coast Range Reserve, California, USA - CZODoug2_1_08_16fungal (PacBio error correction) | ecosystem: Environmental > Terrestrial > Soil >...
CTGTCTATGAAACGGCAAGCTTTAATGTTACCAGGAACTTTGGGGATCCGTGAGGGTCGGGGTTGGGAAAGGAAAAATCATGGTGCAAGCGCAAATCGCCCCAAAAAGAATATCGCAATCCGGCAACGACGATTAAAGTACATAGCGCTCGGAACAAGGAGCAAGGTAGAAGCTTAGGACCCGCTTAGAAGGAAAAAGTAGGAGGTCTAGCGGGGGGACATGATGTCACGACAAGTAGAGAAATGGGCAAAACCGAACAATGCCCAAACCGGCAGACAACAGGCCAAAACTGCAGAAGTCCTTTGAGAGAACGAAACAATGGTCTCACAATGGCAAGCTAAGTCCATACCCGGGGACCTCCAAATCAACTCAAAAATATCGACACCAAAAAGAGGGAAGAGAGGGCATCTAAACATCGTTAAGGGTCAAAGGCAAGCCTGTGGGGTAGTGGGGTCTCCAAATCGTCAATCTGCAATCAGAGAGGGGAAGACAGAAAAACCGGAACCGAACTGGGGAAGAAACATAAAAAAAAACAAACTTAAATGCTAGTCATTTTAAGGGGCCGGATAGCCTCGTTCCTTTACAGGTAATCAGGGGGGGGTAAAACAAAAGATGTTTGTGCTTGGGGAATAAATGGGACGAGAAAAGAACTAGTCGAGCCGGATTGGAAAGCAGAAAAGTAGTCGAAAAATAGTGAAAAACAAAGTGGGTCATGAAGTGGTTTTGATCCTCAGGGTTTTGATAATGAGGAATTTGGTTTCAAAGGGGTGGGGGGTGGTTTGTGGGGTTCGTCAGTGGCGGCTTCGTCCACACTAGTCCGAGTCGTTGGCCTACCTTAGGAAACACTCTCGTAGGAGAAAACAGTAATCCCCACGAATACGCTGGGGGGGGGACCCGAGGTTTAATTTTAACTTTCCATGGAGGGAGAAAAGGGAAGGAAAAAACAATCGAGGAATCGTCCGTATTGGAAGGGTAAAGGTATAGGAAAAAACGGGAGCGGGGGGAAGAGAAAGAAAGGCAATGGGATGGCCAAGAACCGCTTCGCCTCGCCGAATTATCACTCTTTTTAACAGAGCGGGGCGAAGGGAAGCAAGGACGCCCCGTTCAGAAGGGAAAAGCAGATTGGACATCTCTTTCATCGATCAAGTTAAAGCGTGGGGAAATAGGAAATTCGACTTTTGACGCCACCACCAACCAAGTGTCTGAAAAGGCAAGAACCAAGCGACACCTCTTTGCCGCAAAAAAAGAGTTCTGAAGGAAACGAGGCTACACACAAGATGTGTCAGCCGAAAACAGATAGCCAAGGGACAAAAGTTTGTTCTTCAGCGCATGAAATAGAGGGTCATGCTCCATCAATCAAGAAGCGGTAGCCGGAACTGTAACCAGTAAAAAGAGCGACTAATAAAGGAGGACACTGCAACAATCATTTTCCCGCTCACGGGAAAAAGGCTTGCGGCCATCAACGCGAAACTGGACACTAAGGGGGTGGGGCCTCGCTCAAAAAGAGGAGAAGAAGCAAAAAAAACTTTCGCGTATCGGAAAAGCAAGAACCATCAGTATCAGATGAAAGAGTACCTGTCTTCGAAAGAAAGGCGAGGGGAGGTAGGGAAAAAGGGTATTTGGGGGAACCGCAAGAAAACGGTTAAAGGAAAGTAATTTCGAGGAAAAAAAAGAAATCCAGGTTTGGAGGGGCGTACAAATAAGGTGACTTAGTCGGCGTCCAGGGGGAGGGAAGCACTAAGTCAGGGCCAGAGGAGTGGATCTACCTTTAGAGGATCCTGATGTTGCAGAGCGGGCGGGACTTCAGAAAGGGTCAACGCGGCGTGCAAGCAGAGAGAAGCTTAAAAGGACAGGGGGGAACCACCAGATATAATCGCAAAAGACTTGACATAAAGCTTAAGAGTTAGACCTCCAGCAAAATCGGATTTCGGTGCCGGTTTTGGAAACATTAATGCCGAATAACTAGCAGAACAACGAATGCGGGGGGGGAAAGTCAGTCGGGGGAAAAACAATTACGAATGCGCGCGACTTGGAAGGCTGACATGTACTATGAATGATCCAAAGAAATGAGTTTACAAGACGCGCTACATGGGGCCGGGAAAGGCTTCACCGAATCATTGGGCGGGGGGAAAAGTAAACATTCTGATAAAAAACAAGCCGCGCTGATTACGAGACAGGCCTCTTATAAAGGGACTTCATGGGTTCAGTGACTCACGAACTGACACTGCCTGATGGATCGATTAGGGCTGCGACTGAAGGGAGGGTGAGAAACATACACTTTTCGGAGGAACTGAGAGAAGAAACAGGGCGGAAAAAACTCGAACGCCTTGTTGAAGCTCGGTAAAAAAAAGAGCTGGCGGGTACAATCACGCTCAAAAGAGGGGGCGGGAGTCTGACACTTAAATTACGGTATGACGGGGGACCAAAAAAAAGGGAGGATGCGGGAAGGCGTCGCATCAAAATTTGCAGGGTGCTTGTAAGTGAGATCAGAAAGAAATCTCACGATTCCATCTAGAGAAACAACACACTTATTATAGAAAGAGAGAGAATGGAAGACTGAGGAAAGGAGGCACCCAGGATCTAACAGACAAATAAAAAAAAGCAAATGGGGAAGCGCGAAGGCTCCCACAATCAGGCAGCCTTGTTGGGGCAGAATAGCGCGTTGAGACGAAGCCATCTTGGGCTGTTATGGGACAAAAACAGACCGCGCTGTTTCAAAAAGAATCAAAAGGGGCCTAATCGCTCGGCAGATGAGGGAGCGGAGATAACACATTGGCAGCAAACACGGTCAGATGCTGGGAGGACCGCAGAAAAACCCACCCCCCCCCCCCCAAAAAAAACAAATCTGCAGGAAGAATCAAGCGGCGGGGGCAACGAAAAAGTGAGGGGATTACCGGAAATGACAAGCAGTGAAAATTAGGAAATTCCAAAGAAGAATCATCGCGGCGAGAGAAAAAACAGGAAATTGGACAAGCCCATGAACATCGAGGGGAGTAAATAATGCTAAACATCGGTAGCGAAGAGGGGAGGTAATTTACAAACGCAAGGGAAGGGGGGATCAGGGAGGTCCATTAAGAGTCTTAGCTTAAAAAAGCATCGACATTTCAAAGCAGAAGGGGAAGCATTCGCCAGAGGTTGAGAGTTCATTCGGAATTAATGGGAAAAAAAAACGGGGAAAGGGAAATGTTTTCGGAGTTTATCCGTAGAATGGGGGCAAAGATTCGATGGGGCGTCAGCGGGGGTCAATGATCAAGACCATGCCGTAGAGGAGGAGGCGCCGTCCTCGTTCTAAAAAAGTCTGAACGAAACAAAGCCTCAGCAGGCAATAAAGGCTTGAAACAAGGGGGGAAAAAATGGGCATACTTCTGGGGCCCCTAAGGCGAGGTCAAAGCAGGGGAAAAGGACAGACTAGAAGGAAATTATTGGGGAAAATTCAAAACCGGGAGCGACTGGAAATCGGAACTTTAGTCGAACTTGAAACCCGTCTGCCGGCGAAAAAAACTGGACTAAAAGAAAAAAAATTTCCAAACCGACAGTGTAACGAGGGAAAGGGGATACTGATTGGGTGCGGTGTGCCGGATATCGCCTACCGATACGCCTAAATTTGGGGGAGCGACGGCTTACAAAAAACAAAGGTCCCCCCCCGCGTTTGGAAGGCCCGCAATCCAGGACGGCGACAGGGGATTAAAAGTTAGGTGTGATCAGCGCGCCGGTTAGAATGGGCGCGAGGGGAAGCGAAGGTTAACATGGGGTGGGGCTATACAAAAGGAAAATTTGCTGGCGAAAGAGAAAAGGAGGACCTGAGACGCGCGAAGAAAAACTTTCATGTGAAACGGCAACGATATTAGATTACAAAAGGGAATGTGGGGGGGGAGTCTTTCTTGAAGGAACCGAAAGGGAGGTGAGAAAAAGAAGGGGGTTCCGCCTAGCGCGGCAAAGCTTAAAATGAGGATGGAGTGAAAGTCGAAAAAGGCCAATTCACCGCGCAGCGGGAGAAGGGCCGGTTAAAGAAATTCAGAGAGGTGAACACGGCGACCGATGGGCTTGGAAGGGAGGTCCTGCGAAAAGCACGCTCTTGGGAAAAAAGGGGAGACTGGGGAAAAACAAAAGCGTAGTGACAATGAAAAATAAATAATCGGTTGCGGTTGACTCTTCAGCGACCGGGGGAGGGAGTGTTCCAAGAGAGGCCTAATCACCGACGATGCAGGACGAGTGTGGTTCAATGCGCGTTCTCACGAATGGCAAGGGAACGGGGAAACGTCGGGCCCCAAGGCTTTGGTTAAAAAAAAAGGGTTTACCTTAGGGGGGAACGCAGAAAAGGAAAGGACTACGCCGCCCTAAGAACACCAAAAAAGACGTGACCCAAAGGCGGGAGAATACAAATGAAATATCAAAACAAAATCAAGAGAAAAAAATAAGGGGGGTACGCTTGAAAACAAAGAAAAACTAGGGGATGGTGCGAGTCCCCAAATTTTTAATCACCCAGCCACTCAAAGAGGAGGGCACAGAGGGGCGGTCAAAAGGAAAGATCATCACGGCAATTGAAAGAGAGAGGGGTAAGTGGTTTCTTTACAGTTCCTTTGAAGGGGTTTTTTCTGATTCGAGAGATTGGAAAAAGTTTGAGGGGGGACAAAAAAATTGGCGAACCTGCAACCCTAAAACTTGCAGCCATGCCCGAAATGGCTGGAGTCCCTAATCGTACAGCGGGGGGGCCGGAGAGCGTGGATACGGGCGGCGCACGGGGGATGGAAAGGGACACCTTGCTGCGACGGCACGGGGGGGGCGAGGAAAAGCCATCTTGTCGAGGGAATGTGTCTCAGGGGGGTTGTGACGTGTCGGGGGACCCCCAAGTCTGAGAATGTCAGGACTAATGTAAATCGAGAACTCTAATTAATGGAGAAGCTGCTGGTACGGACCGGTGTCAAGTCTAAATTCCTACTAGAAGGATAAAAAGAGGATGGCCTGAGGGGGAGACGGTCTGTTGGAAAAAGTTAAAGAAGCTTGACCATCATTATCTAAGAGGGGTCGACAAGCTACCATCGATACAAAAAGCGCCTGCACAAAAGACTCACAAAAAAGACACGCCTGAAATAGAGGGAAAGAGGGAAAGACATCGAGATAAACACAAAACTGAGTGATGAGGTAAATGGAGTAAAGGAATTTGAGAATATCAATCTGAAGCTGGCGTGGTGGACCCAAAAAAAGGGTGAATCTCGTGATTGTCAAGTTTTGAAAAATGGAGAACGAAGCCCTTGGCAATAGGATAAACAACCCGTCAGAAATCGAAAATCATGAAAACTAACATATGAAAGGAGAAGTGCGCGAGGAAAAGGCAAGCCTGGACACGCTGTCCGCGCTAGACAGGTAATGCGAGTTGAGGGCGTACTCTTCCAAGGGGCGCGAAGGGAGAGAAGGGGGGAGTCCAAAAACAAAAAAAAAAAAAACAAAAACGTAAAAAAAACCCAAACAGACCAACAAAAGGCACATCCAAACAAGGATGAAAACTGACAAAAAATGAGAAAAAAATCAGTTGTCGCGAAGAGAAAAAAAAAGGTAACGAAAAAAGAAGCTCACTTCCCAAGTAAAGGGCAAAAAGCCATCGAATCACGCGAGGGTAAGCACAGCTGGAAGACTCAGGATAGGACACTTGAGGGGAAGGGATTCAAGCCTGGGGTGGGTCCAGGGGGGGAGGGACGCACAATCAGGTTCCGCTTTTGCAAAAAGATGATAAATAAGAAAAAAACCGGAAAGGAAACTGGGGTCAAAGAACCAAAAAGGAAACTTAAGGGCCGGGGGGAAAGGCCGTGATGTATCGAGTTGCACCTTGCGGAAGCACATTTCTGCGAAAGTGTAGTGGGTTTTGGAAGGAACAGCAGCAAAATACTCGGGCGAGCGAGGTTCCCGAACTTACTCACAGTCTGGGTTGCGGAAGGGGGGGATACTTCAGGGGGTGTGTTCGCAAAAATTTGGGTTCAAGGTTGGGGGACAATGGGGGGGGGGGTGACGTCTGGAGGGGTGCGGAGTCTTCCACACATGAGGAGGTGGTCCTACATAAGGAAAACAGAGAGGAAAAGAGGAAGACGGGGGTCCTCCGTTTAAAAGGGCCATTATGAGAAAAGAAAAATAGAATGCATCGGCAGGGGGGGGGGTGTCCGGCCGTTGATCGGAAAAGAAAAGCCAGGTCGCTCCTTTCGCAAAATAGCTGGGGGGAAAAGGGTAGCCTCAGCGCTTCGGGGGCATCGGAAGGGGAAAGGAATGCCAAAGGGGGGAAAAAAAAAAAAAAAAAAAAAAAAAAAAAAAAAAAAAAAAAAAACAAAAAAAAAAAAAAAAAAAAAAAAAAAAAAAAAAAAAAAAAAAAAAAAAAAAAAAAAAAAAAAAGAAAAAAAAAAAAAAAAAAAAAAAAATAAAAAAAAAAACAAACAAAAAAAAAAAAAAAAAAAAGAAAGAAAGACACGAAACAAAAAAAACAAAAGAAAACAACACACAAAAAGACAAATAAGACATTAAAGTAAACAGACCCTCGGAAATGGTCCCTAAAGTTATTCCTCTATGTTCCTAAAAATATCACCCTATGTCTGGGACTTGCTCCGGCTTTGGAATGGAAACCACCAAAATCATGTGCGTGAATCGTGCGATCCCATAGGCGAAAAAGACGTGTTCCTGCCAATCATATCGGTACGTAAAAGAAAAGGAAGGCACAAATCTTGTAAGAGAAAGAAAAGTCGGCAAGTTTCTTCAACGCAGGAAATGGCAATTAAGGGTCGCTTCGCAAGGACCAGGAAAAGTAATACGTGTCGAACATGCCACTGTAAATCTGTGCCTGAGAGCCCGATTAAAGGAGAGAGAGCAACAAGCAGGGCAAAAATCGCCGGTAAAATAGGAGGGGGAATTGGATCAACTCTACTGAAAAGACAGGGTTTACCGAGCCACTGAGGAGAAAAGAGAAGGACTTAATTAACTATCGGCAACTCTTGAAGAAAAAGAAAGTTCAAGTGGAAATCAAACGGTCGGGTGCTGAAGGTAGTTAGTCCTTAGAAATGTAAGGGTTTCGCCTGAAAGGGGGTCGTTAACGATAAAGGGATAGGGATTGTTCAAAAAGAGATCAAAGGTTTGGGGGGGAAAGCGTAAAAGCAGTGTCTGGGCCACGTGAGGGGGGAAGCCGAGGAAGGCCAGAGTAGTTATGCAAATTGACTAGTACGAATTCAGGAAGAAAGAAGCGGGGGTCGGGAAGAGGGGAGAAAGAGGGGGCGGCGCCCCCCGCAGCGACGGCAGGGCAGTGGTCGCCGGACCACCCTGACGACAATCGGAAAAACTAAAAACTTGCCATACGAGGAAATCAGGGATAAAAAAAAGAAAAAAGCAGGAATTTGGGGGAAGGGGGGTGAAAAGAGGGACAAGAAGAAGAAAGGGAAAGGGGGATGAAAAGGGTAAAAAAAAAAATTTCTTTCGGGGGGAAATTGACGGAAAATTGCTCGCGCTGGGTAGAACTTCTTGAAGGGAAAAAGATCAATGCGAAAAAAAGAAAGGATTGGACATACGAACGGGAGAGAAGAAAAAGGGGGTAATGAAGGGAGAAACGCGGGGATGTGAAGGGCTAAGCCACGTCTTTCTTGATCCCGAGAGGGAATTACGCCGCAGGCATAGACATTTTCAGGGGAGTGTCATGTGTAACAAGACTGGGGACGCTTCCAAGGGGAGTCTGCGACTTAGGGAGTGAAATGGGCAGCGCAAAGTTAATGGAGAAAAGCAGCCGGCGAGGTAAATCTTTTCCAGTGGAAGTCTCTGGAGAAACAGAGTCGTGGGAGGGGCTCGACAATCACGGCTCCAGAAGGGGATGGAAGTCTTCCAAAAGCGGCGGTCGGTACAGTTGTCCACAAAAGAGTTCGGAGGGGTCGCCTGAACGTCAACCGTCAAAATTGGGGAGGGAGTTTTTCAGTGATATCAAAAGGCGAATCTTCAGCGGGGGGGGAAGTGACCATATAGATCCAAAAACAAAGAGAGGTAGGAAAGATATAGGATTGAATCGGCTGTATTGAGCAAAAAAACAGAAAAAGAAAAGCAAATTTTTAGCGAACGACGGGAGCAAAACAGCAGCAGAGAGAAGTTTGTTTGGTCCCACCGTCACGAAAAAAGAAGGCGTGAAAGACGAGGAAAGGGGGGAGAGTGGACGACCTAAGGGACGACTGAAAAGGCCGAAGCGGCTGCAATGAAGGCTGCTGGAGGGAGAAAAGGGTTACCCCCCTCAAGCCAAGGTGCCGGATGCTTGATCACACGAAAGAAAGAGAGAAACCGAGCAGCGGAAGAGGGAAAAAAGGAGGGTAGGCAAGCCCGTGAAAAAAGGGAAGGAAGGTAGAAAAACTGATCAAACGCGTCGGAGAATAGGGGCAAGGGGGAAGTCCACCCATGGAAAGCGCAAAGTGGGGAGGGACAGGACGGAAAAACAGAGGAGCGCACGTATGGACAACGATTTAGGGGGAGAGTTCCATGAATGAAGGCTGACACGTCAGAGAGCTCGGGAAAGGGGGAACGGGAAAAATTGGGAAAAAGAAGAGTGCGGCGGGTAGTGAGACTAAAAGTGGGGAATTTTAAAATCAACGGAAGACAGATTTTTTGCTTGAGAAGACCGAAAAACTGGCAAGGGGGAGGGAGGGGTCGATTGCGTCAACGTGGGGAAGAGAAATCGACCATGAAAAGCGACTGCGTAGGGGCTCCGCACGGCTAACGAAAGACGGAACGAACCTACGATCTGAAAAGAAGAGAGAAAAGGGACTAAGATGAAATGTCGCATCATACTAGGGCCCTGGCTGAGGCTTCCAAGGGGACGAAACGACTAGACTAAACGGATGGGTGTACGAATTTCCCCAAATGGAGCGATGGAAAATCGGACGAGTCAGGGGAAATTGCACCTAGAAGAACCAGACTGGCCTAAGACAAAAGGTAGCCAGTGGAAATCAGAAAACAGTGGTAAAGGGAGATTGAACTGTGGTTAGAGGAGGAATGAAGAGAGAACTATCTCGTCAAGCTTGTGGAAAAAGACTGAAAAAGAGCGAGGGGGGAAGGCGGAGGGGTGAAATTGCCAAAAAGAAGGTAAAGGCCTAAGGAGGGAAAAAAAAGGGGGTGGTGAGCGGACGCGGGGTCATTATGCGAAGACTACGAAGGTTACAGTGGGGGGCATGCTAGAAAAGAGATTGATTGCTTGACAGGACAAGGTTCTTCTGCGACAGGGAATGGAGCGAAAGAACAAAGGGGAAAGGTCACGGAGACGATTTCATTCGCTGGGAAAATGTGTGGTAAAATTCTGTGGGGAAAAACGAACTCTGCTGCAAGTGTGCCGACTCTGGCAAGAAGCTTCCCACTGGGGGTGGAGGAGGGACAAAAAAGTCGAACGGGCGATGCCAGAGGCAAGGTGCGAAGATGGGGCTCGGAAAGGCTGAGAAGGAACCGGGGTGCGTGGCCGTGCTCCTTACCGGAAAATCGAGGATCACACCCGAGGTGGATACGAGGGGGCGGCGGCCAAGAGAATCGCGTAGCAAAGGCGCCAGATATTTTTGCCTTGAAAAATCTTAGCTACACTGCTTATGCCACGATAACGGCCGGACAATCAAAAAGAGGACATTCGATTGTTTCAATGCATAGTTGATACAGGCAAGTAAAGGGACCACTTCGGGAAAAAGCGAGGTTGGGACTCGGTGGCCTTATGTAGGACACAGAAGAAACCGTGGGAGGAAGAAGCCCCAAAGGATCGAAAAAAAAAACGAACAACAAGGGAAAAAAAATTAGAATGATAAAACACATGTGACAACGCAGCAACAATACTCGGGAGGAAGGAACTTCTGGGGACCAGCTGCGCCCGAGTATTGGAGAGGAAGTTTGGTACTCATCAGCAACATCAGGAGGGCAAAAGATCCTCACTGTGAACTAGAGATCAAAATGGGGGAAACGGGACGAGCAGGGGTGGTTTCTTTCACATTCCGTGTGAAGGTTTTTGGACATGAGCATAGTTCACGGGCAAGAGGGGAAGAATTTGGCGAAAATAACAACCGGACATACATGGCAAACCGAGGGGGGAGAAGATGATCAGAAGCTGGGTTGGACGATAGCTGTTGATGACTAGTGGCGGGGGAAAAAAGGTTTGGAATGAGCTGAAAGGGGGCGGTGCGACAAGAGTTTTGAGGAGGAGAAAAAAGAAAAGAGGGTCGACCGTTTGGGGGGGGCTAAGGGGTGGGTCGGGCGAGACGACGTCTCTCCTCGGTGAAATAGAAGCAAACCTAGATTAATTCTAATCGAGGTGGACGAAAGGGGAGGAAGGCACTGTCGAGAGGAGACAGTTACTGGTCGTGGACACGTATGCGATAGGGACGGTTGGTTTCTGAGGAGCTTGAAAAAAAGAATCGGTGCAAAATCTTGCGAAACAGAAAATAAACAGGATACCAGCGCAGGTCAACAGCTCACAGCTGAAGCCGATAAAGAAATAGTATGCATCTCTAAAAAATAAAAACCAACGGAGTGATGAGGGAAATCATAAATGAGGGAAGCTGTTCATATTAAGGAGAAAAGCTAGGGTGAAACAGCCAGGCGGGTGAGAAGTTATTTGGTTGGGGGGTACGAAACTAAGGGTCCGGGTTGGCAATCTCATAGACAAACACTCAAGATCGGACATCTGGGAAAAGAACGTAAAAAAAAAACACTGAGCAATTACTCTCAGGGACAAATTAGGAATTACGGCGGTACTCGCTTATGAAGTAAAGGTCACGAGTGACAGGAATCTTCAAAGGGGAGGCACGCTAATGTGGGGGGCACACAAAGAACAAAAGTCGCAAAAAAACAACTGTCGACAAGATGGCCTGGAGGGGTCTATAACGAAGGTCGCAAGCAGGGAAAAAAGCAATTCCCATACCCGTGGCAACGCAAAGAGAAGCAGCGAAGAGCCACAAAAGCACAGCATTTAGGGGGGAGGAAGTGGGCCAGGGAGAAAAAAATCTCTGCAAGAAAAGCTAGTGATAATCAAAAAAAAACGGAAAGTGGGGAAGACAACACACCTTAACCGCATCGTACAGTTGGACGTGGATTGAAGAGTTCAAGAAAGAAGGGGCCGAAGAGGGGGTTGAGGGGAGAAACGTGACATGCCATACTAGGAAAGGGGAGATGGCACGTCTAGAATTGTTGCTGAAAGTGAGGGTTGGATCCTGGAAACAAGGAGGCAGTGGGGGAAGGTGGGGGAGTTCGGGTCGGGACGGGAGAGCACAAGGAATTGGAGATGTCCTAAAGAATAACTCAAGAAAGCGCTGTGGGGAACAAGACTTTGTAAACGTTGACCTGCATTCGTGAGAACGAGAAAGAAAAAAAAAAGAAATGAATCTCGGAGTGGCTATCGGAAAGACGCCGGGGACGCAAGATATAGGAAAGAAAGCTGGGAGGAAGTGAGCCTCCACGCGTGCGCAGCGGCCGAAGGAGAGAAAAACACTGGGGCTCATCAGGTGAAAGAAGGACAAGTAAAAATGGAGCTGGTTCAAAACAAAAAAGAAGGGGATGAAAAAAGGGGGTGTCACGACAATATAAGACCAACAGCTTGAGAGGGGAAGGACCTCTTGAGAAGAGAAAAAAACCACCATCAAAAAGGGAGAAGGAGAAACAGAGGCGAACCTCTTTTGGACCCAAAAAAAAAGCAGGACGGTTAAAACACTACACACATTTTGGCGAGGGGAAGAAACTCGTCGACAGGGGAATGAAAGGGGGGACTTACTAGAGTCAGGAGGGGGACAAAGAAAAGGGTACATGCACACCCAAATAATCGTGGGACGGACTAAATGTAACCTTCGCTTAGCAAACTAAATGAACCTTCGAACTAGACTCAAGAATTTAACCGCGGCTCCGTGTAAAAAAAAGGAGTTCGGGGACGCTGGGGGAAGGAAACGAAAAGGGTGAGCCGCAAGAAACAAATCAGTACGAGAAATATCGAACCGCCTCAAAATTCCAAGCTGTTACCTCGGACAAGTCGTTCGGGGGGCGAAGACTCAAAAGGGGCATCGTAGTGAAAAAGGGGTGGGGCGACTGGAAGAAGGGGGGGCACAAAGTTCAGATGGTAGAGATTTTGCCAGTCAGGATAAAGGGTTGGAAATCCGGAAGTCATTCGGGCGTCCAAATGTATGGAATAAAGGAGTATTATATGAGAACATGGATAGGTCCCTAACTAATGAAGGCGAAGGCGTTAGCCTCCGGTAGCAACGCTCCACAACGCAAGCTACAGATACAGGGGTCTATAAAATACATAACTAATACAACAACAAGGAGACGAACAAGCCCCCGAAAGACCTTGCAAGCGCGACATGAGGAGACAAGAGAAAAATACAGGGTGGAGTTTTGGGGGAAACGAAAAAGGACGAAAGAAATCGAAACCAACGCGGGATGCGAATGGGGGGAGTGCCAATTGAAGTCAGTCAATGGGAGAATGGAAGCGACGGGTAAGCAGCTTCAAAAGATCAGGAGAAAGCCATCAGGAAATACGAACGTTCCTAAGGGGGGCCGGAATCTCGTCAGCACAAGGCGATTTTCAGGGGGGGGTCATGGGAAAAGGGAAATTGCTGGCTTATCCGCCGCGAGGATTAGAAATTTAAGGACAAAGGAGGGAAGGGGGGTAACCAAAGTTCGATGACGACGACTCGGAGGGCTGGATTTCGGTGAAAAAGAGCTGCACTTGGCTGGAGGGACGTGAGACGAAGAAGCCTTCAGCAGGGCCGCCGTGCGTCCTTTGAACATATGGGGAGAAAAAAGCGGAGGTCTGGGCATGCCGCAATCAAGAGAAAAAGGGCTGAGTCTTCCAAAGCGGGACGTGACGGGGGTCCCCAACAAAAGAGGAGGAGGTGGGGAAAGCGAAAAATCGGTCAAAAATTTTAGGGGAGTTGGGGGGAAGAGAACTTGGGAGAGAGGGCAG
>Ga0179593_1472031_pt1 | contig 12931 bp, 11 predicted proteins | sample CZODoug2_1_08_16_FD_185931 | JGI IMG/M metagenome (GOLD analysis project Ga0179593, IMG submission 185931) | Vadose zone soil fungal communities from Angelo Coast Range Reserve, California, USA - CZODoug2_1_08_16fungal (PacBio error correction) | ecosystem: Environmental > Terrestrial > Soil >...
CTCCGGGGGGGGTTTGTACCCGAGAAAAAATGGGCTCAAATCTGGGGGTTAATCACCAAGATCAAAAGCCTCCAAGAACCTGAGGCGTGCCGCACTCTCGTGGTGAAAACGCCCCCGGGGCACTGAAGAGAAACTCATGACTGGGGCAGTGTAACGCTTGCAGGGGAAACACCAGGGGGGGAAAACGAGGGGGAAAGTGCAAAGGACAAGAATGGTCAAGAACGCAAACAATTGAGCGTCCTTCTGAGGGGTTGTCCGGATTCGAGCTTTTTTGTGGCTAAAAAAAAGGGGCGGGGGTAAAAAAAAAGCAAGCTCAGCGGCCGGGGGGGAATTACCTGGACGGAATAGAAATTTCCTGAAAACTAAAAAAAAACTTGGGGTCAACAATCAAAAACAAAAAATCGAAAGGAGGGTTCCGCGGAACAACCTCACGATCGTTCTGCAGGGCATTAAGACAATGGTTCTCACAAAAAGGATGGCGGGACGGGGGACAAAATGTGCAGCACGCGAAAATACACAACGAAAAACCCCTCAGGGGTGGCCACTTTAACGAAATTTGGTCTTCTGTATGCATAACACAGGAAATATCATCGTGGACACCTTAAAAACTTGGAAATCCGAAACAAGACAAGAGATGCTACCCAAAGGTTGGGCTAATCAGAGAAGGTAGTTTGCGGTCGATCTTAGGGAAGTGTATGGGGTGAATTAACGAAACACGCACACAAACGGTATCTCACCACAAACGTTGTGGGCCCCGGGTCAGTAACAAAAGCTCTGGACTCCACGGGGGGAAAACCTTGCACAAGGGGGGGTGCGCTTAACGTAAGGATAGTGAATTAAAAAAACAAAAAGCGGAAAGAGAAAAAAAAAAAATCAACTTTATTGAAAAGAAAGGAAGCATCGAGAAAAAAAACCTCCCAAAAGCCTGCCTGGTCTTGGTTGTTCACGGCCAGTTCGGGTAAGAAAAGGACAGGACAAAGCCCTCTTCGAGGAAGAAAAAGGTACTTGACAGGGGCTCAACGAGTGAAACAATGGGGGTACCGGGAGTGCAAGTAGGTCCGCCGATCAAAAGAAACTCCAGGAGCGGCCAGCAGTTTAGGTGCAAAACACCGTGGGGACACCACGTTCCTAATCGCGGTGCTCCACGAACGCCCGCGTTTCCCGGCCGGCGCAGAGTGCCACCAACCACGTCCAAACTCAGTGCGGCCACCCGTGGGTCTGGTAAAAACCCAGGACTTTATATGGGCGCGCCCTCCACGGTGACTTCAAAACATGTCGGACCTCTGTGTGGGAAAATGTGGGTGGGTGGACAGTGTTCCTGACCCTATAAGGTCCACAGTGAAAAAAACCCGGGGGTGTCCAAGGTGTGCACCGGGGGGACCGACTACAATTTTTACAAACACCCCCATGAAGACCAGAAGTTGGGGCCAGGTTTCAAGAGGGGAGAGGGCTCCCACGACACCCCTGGCACTCTTGGGGACTGAGGAAAAAACATTCACAGAGCTGCCAAAGGGGCAGTTTTGTAAAAAGTTACCAAAAGTACTACGTGCCCAATTGGATCACCAGAACCAGAATATACAACGGCCAAGTAACTTTCCTGGCTCGGGGGGGGGAAAAAAAACAAACCGAAAAGGACGTGGGGGGGACCCTTCAATATGTGCAGTCGAGTTGGGGAGTCATACCTATTTGTCTGGATCCTAAAACGTTTGTAAAGAAAGAAGACAGGAATGGAAAATCTCCAAGGAAAGGGGAAAAGGCGTAAATCTCATGTTTCAGGTCAAAAATCCATTAACACGAAAGAATAACAGTGGGGGATCCCGCGGCAAAGAAGGGGTGCCGAAAAGGGCCGACCAGGTTATTCTCGGACCCAGTTGGACAAGGGGCCTAAGGGTTTTACTTGAATGACGAGGAGGGCCTCATCAAAGGTCACGGCCACTTAAAAAGTTGGCCAACTCCAAGGGAAACGTAAAAGATGATAAAAATAACGTTAAACAGAAGGGGGTAAAAGGCGAGGGTCACTCCCCTTCTCGGGGAGTGGGGGGGGGTTTAAAAAACAAATTTGGAGGGGGTAAGGAAAGAGACCGTAACGGGGGGGTGCACGGGGGCGAAAAATGCCGGAAAGAGTACCGACACTGGCCTGTCAACACCAGCCTGACAAAAAAAACAAGATGTGTCCCACAAGTCCGCGTCCCTAGCCAGCAGCACGGCTGGTTTGTGGGCGGAACGGGGGGGTGAGCCCCTTAAAAAAGGAAGTGGGGGGCTCCAAAGCAGTAGGAAAACAGACCAAACGGCCTAGGGGGCAGCAAAGCTCCTCCGGCATAAGGAATAAATCCGAACTTTAATAGAGCCAACAAGCCACAGGCAAAAAAGCAGCAAAATTCTCTTGCACAGCGTCAGGGGTCACTTGGTACCCGGGGACCATCGTGGCAGCCGCGTTACTTGAATCCGGGACTGGCAATCGAAAATGTCTGGGACCCAAAAAACTACTCTGAATCAAGGATACACGTCCACAATACGAGGTAGGTATAGGGGGCCCTTCTGTTGTAACTCTTACACAACATTTTCAAAAGCACTGGTGTCACGTAGACGGCTGCGAAAAAACCGTGGAATAGACCTTTTTCGCAAAAAAACTAAAAAACGGTAGCAAAAGAGGTGAAACGCAAGAATACTTTTGTTTTTTGTGGAGATCCTGTTGGGTCCAGAAAAGTGGGGTTCATCCGACGGGGCAAATAAGGGGAAAGGGTTGGACATCTGAGAGAAAATGTTTTGGGGGTACCGTCAGTGGAACGTTAAGAAGCGGGGGTCTGTTTCCCATAGAGGGGTAATCATCAAAACAATGGGATCGACAACAAAAGGAAAACGGTCAGCACGGCCCACCTCTCGTTTTCTGGAAAGTAGGGGGTGGAAATAAAAGCCAGAAACCACACATGGCAGCACAGTTGCGGGAAGGAACAAACAGGTATCGAGCAAGGGCCGCCCAAAAACCCAAAGGGTAGTACAACGGCGAAACTCTTGTCTCACGAGGAATTTGGGCAAAACAATGGGGGGGAAAGCGCAGCCAAAAGGCAGACGGTGGGGACTGGACGGCAGCCCTTTTCACCTAACAACCTGCCAAGAATAGTTGAAAAGGTCCTTCGGAGGCGATCGAAGGAAAAGGGGGTAATTTGCCCATCAACTGATAAGATCCAAAACAGCGGCGAAAGGGAATGCATAGAATAAGCTTTGTCGGGGAGTGGCCGGGCCACGAGGGGGCGAATACCAGAGAGGAAGGAAAAAATGGGTGGGCAAGTCAAAAATCATCTTGGCTCAAAAAAATGGTGGACAAGGGGACGGGGGAGACAAGATAGAAGAGAACCATAGGACCCACCGGGGAAGACAAATCTGCCCTACCTCTTCACCAAGCATCGCACGGCCACCACTGCAGTCTCTGCCGCCAGGGCTAACCCCCAAGGACCTGCTCAGGCGAAACTGGGCCAGGGAATTGGGAAAAATGAAAAGAGTGGAACGCCGAAAAAACAAGGATGACTAAGCAAGGGGGGGGGGGGGACAATCACAAAAATTACTCAGGTAATCCCTTCCTGACTGTGCTAAAAAGACTCTCATGGGTTGGCATTTCTTCGAAAAAAAAGGGATGGATGAAAAAGGTGGCAAGGGGGGCGCGGTTCCAAAAATAGGGCAACTGAATGTAGGTACCGTATAAAAAACCGCCATCGGGAAAACGACCGGCCCCACGGTACGAAGGGTCAAAACAGTCACCCCATGGGCCTACGCGGACAAGGGATGTCAGAGGGGGGGCTCGTGACGACAGCGCACCAAACGCGTCCTTGATTTTTACACGTCGAAAGGGAAAAGCGGCGTGGGGAGAAACCTTGAACCGAGCCCAGAATTCTAAGCGGTCAGCAACCACCACACCTGGGTGACAAGGAATAAAAAACAAGAGAGATCTGGCAACAGGGGGGGGAAGCAGTGAACAAAACGACGGCAGACAACTTACATTTCAACGAATATCAAGGAAGGGGACAGGTGTACAGGAAACGGGATGACCCTAAAAGGTGAAAAAACGAAAAGCAACTCGGGGAACTCTGACTCCTTCCCTGGGGAAGGTCACAAGCAGTGTTAGAATAAAAAGTGCAGGGGGAGCCCGCGATGTGACCTCATGCCTCCTGTCATACACAGCACTTTTTGAAAACGCAAGACATGACAAAAAACAGCTGACCGGTAGGTCGGCACCAGCAAGAAGAAAAAAAGTTTGAAGCCCAAAAGCTGGAGCAAAATCGGGGCATGTGGCACAAAATGTTGGCAAAAACCGGCACCGGTCCGCCCGTCCGAAGGGGGGGGGGCTGGGTCCGGTGAAAAGCGCAGTGGCCACCTAAAGGACATGGTGTTCTGTGGGGCAATGACTACCAGGAAGGACTGTGAAAGGGGGAGGGTTGCAACAGGGGGGGAGACGAAAAGGGAAACAAAACCAGTAGTAAGAGGTCGCGACCATTAGTAGGGCAACCAAGAAAAGGTGGTGTCGCACTGGTCTAGAGAAACATAGGCGGCACCCGGCACTACAAGAAAAAAAACAGGATCGCGCAAAAAGGGATGCTACAGGTGACGGGGCTCCAACGCCACTACTCGGGGGGAGGGGGGGCAGCTCTGTCAGGAAAAAACTAGCGAGCGAAAGGCGACCTCGGGGAAATACATTAACGACTGCGGACCCAACGGAACGGCCAACCGTCAGGACTGGCCGAACCGGGGTGGCGCGTACCTATTGTTCACACGAGGGATCGTGAAAAGGGGGACCGCCTGGCTGGGGGGGGAGAAACCTGCTCGCTAACATGGCACCACGGAAAAAAAAAAACTACGGCTTCCAGCTTGGGCGTGTATTAAGATTCACCCTAAGGAGCCAACTTAGAGTGGGGGGTGTGGGGACGCTAAGAACTACCGATTCAAAAAAGACCACAAAGGGTTGGAGGTCCCACATGGGGGGGAGATGCCAAAATTAGGGGGGAAAACACTTACAAACAACTGCGCTTTCTCCCGGGGGTTCAATGGAACTAGCCTGGACAAAGAAGCCCTTAATTTGGTGAAGACAGTGTGGGATGAAAACGGGCAAAGAAAAGGGCCCATCTTCCACGGGGGGTAGGAGAACTGGGACGACAAAGCTTCTAAAAAGGGGTTCGGACACGGACAAGAAAGAAAATCATGCCCAGGGAAGGGTCAGGGCACACTACGGTTGACAACCTCGAAACAACGCCCCAAATTATTCACTGGGGTCCAGGGACAAAGGGGAACTCACAAGCCAAGCAGTGAAAAAAAAAAAAATCACTGGGAGTTCACAAAAAAAAACGGCCAGAGTAAAAAATTCGAGACAACCGCCTTTTTTCAGCGTGGGAAAGTTCAACGGAACGAACACCTTTGCGGCTGGCACATGTCAGCATGGAGCAGCATTCAAACCTAAATGACTTCTCGACCAGGGACCTTAGGAAAAAACATCTTAGACCCTACCGAGGGGGCTGCAAAGTAAGGGGTGAAAGTTTGTACACAAATTTTGTTGGAACCAAAAACCTTCCGGGTTCAGCGCCAACCGCGTGCTTCGCCGACTGGTGGGAAGGTAAGAGTATGTCTGTGTTTTCTCAAATGCAAAAGAGGGGGGAAAAAAAGGCCCAAGGATCGGAATGCTGAGGAGGCAAAGCTTACCCGGGGGGTACCTCGCCACCATGCCGGCACGAAAGGGAGGGGGTGGGGAGAAGTCATGCCCACTTTTCGGTTTGCCCACCCCAAACAGGTGAGACTCGGAGACAACAGGAACAGCTCAACGTGGGGAAAGCTACCTTGTTCAAATCATGTTTTGCTCATAATACGTCAAAACTGTTACACCTTGTTCAGAAGTTACCCACTCCTAAACAAAGTTTCGGACAAAAAGAAGGGGAAGGGATGATCGGCTAAGGACACGGAACTTTAAGACCAAACGGGCTTCTAGGGCACGGAAACAACGGGAGATATTGAGGACTGCCAACAGGCGTGTGTGGTAATGGTGGGGACGGCGTGGGCAAGGCCAGAACTCGGGATAGGTCGCCACGTTTTTCTCCGACATGCAGGGGCCGTTACGCACAGGGAATGACTTAGAAAAAGAGAAACACAAACCAGGTGGTGCAATCTGTTCCCGAAGTTTTTAGGCCGGCATCAGGAACGGGGGGGAATACATGGGGGGGGAAAGGAAACAATGGTTGTCCCGGGCAACCTTGCGTGCGGACCGAATGGTGGATAACTACGGCTACGTTGGAAACCTCATGGCCCGGGGCGGCGGTCAGTTGGATTGGGGGGGGGGTGCCCCGGTCAGGGAAAAGGGGGACCACAACGAATTGTTTGGGGTGTGGGAAAGATAGTGGGACAAGTAAAACGAGTCCCCAAATCAACCGCTCTTCCTTCCCAGCCAGCAAAAAATTTACCACAGGGTGACGGGAGTCCAGGCCAAAAAAAAAAACTCCTCGTACTGTTAGGGTCAAAAGGGCAGGGGAGGTGGGGGGGGGCCGGTGGGGGTAGAAAACAGCGCCTCCAAGTACACTTGCATTTTTCGGCAAAACCAATAAGCGAAAGGTGGGTCGTGGTCCCCTGACAGTACCCAAAAAACACGAAAGGGGTGCAGTAGAATGGCACAGGGGGGACTTGGTTTTGTGGCAGGGTGTCCTACGTCACGGTAACCTGGGCAACGGAGCCACAAATTACCCCCGGGGAGAGCGACAGTGGAACTCAACAATCCTCGTGTAAAAATACTAAACCCTGGAGAGACAACATACGAGAAGAATCTCAACCAGCCCCATACCGCACCAACCCCTGAAAGTCAGGGCCGGATGCGCAAGGAAAAAATCAAGGATGTTCCCAGAAGTCTTTGAAAACCCAGTACGGACGGGACCCGAAAGGGGACGGTACAAGGAGTCCAGGAACACGCTAAGAAAGGGTCACAGGATTCGGAGAAAAAAAGTGGGGTGAGGTGTGGTTGACCCACTGCGACTCACGGGGGATAAAAATAACACCTACCCTGGGGGGGCCGGCCTGGAGTTTAGGGTTCATCCTCCCAGGGGAGGTGGGAAAGAACCGGAATACGGTGACGGTCAGTTGCCTACCCCGCATACAGAAGCCGAAGGGAAGTGGTTACGTGGGGTGAGACAGAATCAAAAATTCTTTTTACGGGCTTTTGGGGGTGGGGTGCAAAAGTTTTTGACTTTTTCGAGTCACTGTACGTGGACTCATAAAACGGTACACGACAAACTTACCAAGATCTGGGAAGGGAGAGGGAAATGTTGCTCGGCCAAACCTGTTTTCCTTTCCCGTTTCTTCGGATATCTTAACTTCAAACGTCCAACCCAGACACATTGCAATTGTCGGCGAACTCGGGCGTTGACTCCCGACACTTGGACGTGGGACTGTTGCAGGAAGCATGCCGTGGTAAAAAATTTTCAGGGTCATCAGTATCCGAACAAAAAAAAAAGGGGAAACGACAACGAGCTCCCAGGTCCGCTTTCAAGAAGCTGACGGAGAAGTTCTGTGTAACTCTTTTTCACCTTCACACCAGGCCAAACAAATGGGAACAGGGTGGTACCATGGTGGAATTGGTTACCAACTTCAAAAGGACCAAGTTGGGGCACGCAGGCACTACCCGGGGTTTCGTAAAAAATTCAATACGGTGATCTCACGTGGGGGGATTGGGGTCCTAACGAGTCGGAAGGTTACCAATCTCACCGGGAAAGATCCAACCACACAGGCTGAAACAAAAAAAAAAGGAGGATGCAAAAGGCAGAATACTAACATGTGTGGCGGGGAATCGGTCAAAAAGACAGGGGCCTCGGGTACTCAATAGCCCACGGGTCCCCTGGCAGGACTGTCACAGCATACCGGGGTAACATACCAACCTGTGTCACGGGTCAAACAAAGTTCCTTTTGCATGCACGTCGAAAAAAAAATACCCGTCAGGGGGGTGACAGGACAGTAGAGTGCTTGGGGGGGATACTGCAGGGAACCCGTGCAGTACAGCACACTAGGGCGAAATTCTTCATCCATTTTCCCTGAGAGGGGTTTTCGCAAAAAAGGCCGCGAGGTAACCAAAGCAATCCGAGGGGGAAAAAGGGGGGGGGTGTAACCTTTCCTTTTCGGGGAGAAGAAGGGGGTTTGCACAGGAACAATTGCAAAGCAACCGCGCCTGTTCCACCTCCCCTCCACGTCTCAGTCGGCATGTGGCCCGTTGGGTAGGTCCAGGGGGCTTGCACCTCACGTTCGCGAGTGGGAAATCAGAGAAAAGCCAGAACAACGTCCCGACTGTATTCTCGGCACGACCAATGGGGAAAATCGGATAAGGGGGGGGGGGGACTGGGCACAACCGGTATCCCGAAAGAACGAACAATCCAGAAGGAAAAAAGCACCAGTTAAAGTGGCAGGGAGCGGCCACAAGGGGGAAACTTAAGGGTGCAACTCAAAAACACCCACGGCAAAGAGAAAAGACTGTCCCAAGGGAAATCTCTTGTCAGCACCTCTCCTTTCCCTAGGGGTGTCCCAATAGCCGTACCATCCTTGAAATTGTCGAGTGGGGGAAAAGTATACCCCGCAACCACCGTTCATCTTGCCGCTTGGTTGCTCTACAACCGAAAATCCCTCCAGACTAGGTCCGGGAAAAGCAACTGGTATTTCGACGAATGGAACATTGAAATAGGCCTTTCCTGCGCTCAAAGTCATAAAACCGTACCAGTAAAAAAAAACGGGCCCCCATGCGGTGGGGGGGGGTAGAAAAACGGGTTTAACCTGTAAGCATAGGTTTTCGACACCTGTTCCCCCCGGCTAGGGTGGGTTGCACCGCCCGCAAAAAAAAAGGGAAGGGAACGGACACCAAAGGTTGTTAAAAACTTTGGGGTTAATTTCCTAGCAGTTTGTAATGACCCTGGAGGACGCGGTGCTTCGGGGGTTCACTTGAGCAATGGGTAACCTGAAGAGGAGAACGAAGAAAGTAAAGTGTGTTGACTTGGGGCCCTACTGGTAAAAAAACTCACCATGCCCACCAAATACGGGGGAAAACCCACTACCTCGGGCCTACGTAATCCATCTTTGTAACACAGAAGCAAAAAAAGTTTACCAACAGGAAAAAAACGAACCTTCCCAGAGACAAAAAAATAGAGAGGAGACTCGCCAAAACTTACTAAAAATAAAGTCACCACCATCGCTTACCTTCACCAAAGGACAGGCTAGGGGGGAAAAATCGGCGCCGTAAAGGAGACAATACTACAATGGGGGGCGACCCACTCCAAGGCCCCACCCACAAAACGTTGGAATCGTGAAGACTACCAGAAGTGGACAAGTAAACGACCACCGAAAGTCCAAACGAGTTTACAGGGAAACGGCCCAAGCTCGGGGGTGGCTACTCCTAGACCGTTATTCAAATGTTTCCAATTTGAAAAAAAGGGGGGAAAAGCAGATCTGAAATCTGGTTGTGAGGGGGAAGGGGGAACAAAATCAATCGGTCCGTTGAAGCTTCGCATATCCCCGGCAAAGACACGGTAGAAGAGGCCGTGGCGCCCGAAAAAAACTACGACTAGGCCTTTTGAGATAAAAGGGAACAGCGGGAGGGAGGGGAACTTGCAAGGGTAATCCTTCAGGCTACTTGGAGGAAATTGAACTGGACAACAAGAGAAAAACTCGAGAAAGGAGCGGTCTAAGGGGTGGAAATAAACTTTTAACACACCTGGGTGTCCCCCAATAATAAGTGCCCAAGCACAAAAAAATGAGGGGGGAGGGAAAAGACAAAAAAAAGGGGACCAGAAGACAAAGCCAGCCTGAAATCCTTTAGGACTCTTGGCCGGCGAACCAGAGCCAAACTTCACTCAAGATTGGTTCGTCATATACCTCCTCAACACTTGACCTTAAATCCGGTGAGAAGCATCACGAGATGGGGGGCTATCGTCCGGTTAAAAATTAGAGGGTCATGAAATGACCGTCACTTCAAATCGGGTAGGTCTGAGTTCGTGTTAACCCTCTTCAAAGTGGCTCAGGAATGAGCGGTGGGAAAAAAAAGGACGAAAGCTTCATGCCCAGGCCATCAATACACGGTAGGCACTTGGAATACCAAATTAATTCGCCGTGGGGCAAAAACGCAAAAGGCTGGTAAAGAAAACTTTAGATCCGCTGGTTAAGGGGAAGCGCGTCGAGACATTCCGCCGGGAACGAAACCAAGGGGGGAGGGGGGGGAAAGGTGACACCACCTAATTTAGAAACCAACATGAAAAGAGTCGGAACAACAACGATAATGTGCGGCAATCTTCTCAACGTTTCTGGCAAACCAAACTCTATTGTGCGGAACGCCGGTGAAAAGAGACCATACTAAAAAAAAACACGCAAAAAAAGAAACCTCTTTTTCTCCTTGGGTAAGAGGGTCAGAAAAGGTAACGTCCACCATATAAACAAGAATCGAACTACGGTCACAACAAACAAGGGGGTGGTGGGGGGGAACGCAAGGAAGGTCGGCAACACGAACGGTGTAAGCAGGGGGCAACGGTTGTGTCATCTTTCATCAGCTCATGGAGTGAAAAAAAAAGTAAGTAGGGGGAGAGAAAGAAAAATGAACTCTGGAAATCCTAATTGGGGAATTCCAATGCAATCTTTAGTAGGAAGCAAGAGGATAACCCATTGGAGGAAGCCGGGGACACGATTGATAACGAGAAGCGACAAACCAATAACCCCACGGGGGGAGGGCCATGCAGCAGTTCAATAAGAAAAGCGGAATTTCCAACTACGTTCACGAAATTGACTTGCAGATAAAACAAGTAATAAACGTCGAAAACATTTTCTAAAGCTTCAACACCAGATTGAGCTGCACACCCGCGGATCGTCACCCTCAGGGGGAGCCCTGACCCTCTAAAAAGACCGGAAAGAAAGGAAAGGGTGGCCAAATAATGTGGGACAAAGCGGAGGCTATCAAAAGGTTTGGGGACCTCCGGGTTCCGGCCTACACGGGACAGGACCGAGAGACTTGGGGGGGGGGGGGGCCAGGGACAGAAAGTTTATGAATGGGCGGACTTGTGCCAACTCTAGCACAGCCCGAAAAAGGAGGGGATAGGCGAAAAAAAAAGGATAAACGTGAACCTTCAAACATTTAAAAAAAAGAAAACTGTTCTCCCCCTAGCCGAATACGGGAAAACAACCATTAAAAGTGGGCTCCGACGCAAAAACGGGCATCTTGTACCTGGGAGAACATCAAAGTGGTAAAAAATTTGCAAAATCCCAAATCGAAGATCCGAAAAAAAAAACAAAGGGGGAGGGGGATGGGGAAAAGAGTGAGAGTATGGCGAATGGTGGTTAATCTACACTAGTCCGGATGCACGTCCAGAATACGCCGTGTGCGAAGTCGAGCAGGAAAAGGGTCCACACGTTTGGGGGGTGTGTGGGACCAAGGCGGAAAGTTTAAGGGCTCAATGGGGGAGACAGCCCTGCCACCGGTCTCCAGGAGAGACTACGAATTAATAAGGGCAAGGCAGAAGAAGGTAAAAAAACCGGACGAAACAACTCCATCCGGGCATAATACAGGTCGTACATACAGCGAAACCATGTGGACGCAAAACTAATCCGGAAAGGGGGGGTGTGGAAAAAGAAAAAAATGAAGTGGGGGAGAAAACAAGAAGGACTGCCCTGGTTCACTAGACACCTGTCCAAAACCGCACTCGGTTCGCGCGGATCGGAGAAAGGAGAAGGTTTGGGTGGGGGGGCGTGGACTAACAAAAGATGGGTAAGGATAGGGGGGGAAATGGGGCGTAAGAAAAGGAATAAGTGAGATCGGGCCATTCGGCTTTTACCATCATCTGCATGGGGAGGGTCCAGTCACAAGGTGGGTACCTATTTCTTATCTGGGTGACAATCTTGGCAAACCCATCAAAAACATAAAGGGATAGCATGGCCTAATGCTGTACTCAACCGTAAAAAACACTCCACGGCGTCAGACCAGTGACGTTTCACACAAGAGGAACATAAGGGGAGGGGAAAACTGAAGACAAACATGAAGCAGCAGGTTAAGTCTGGCAATGAAACCTGTCCACGCACTAAGGAAGGGAAAGGGGTGAAAGAAAAAAGATCAGTCAGAAATTTGTGCGGCATGCCCGACCCAAAGAAGGTGACCAGGTAGTGCCTCTTTGACAGGGGTTATCCTTGATTTTCTTCAGCCCGCCTTCTGACCTACTGGGGCAAAAAACCGAGGCCATGAACATTCCAGATGGTCTCACATCATACAATTGGGGTACAATCCTAGCGGAACCCGGTAAGAAGAAAGTGGGGGGGGCATGGGAACTTTTTAGATTTACATTATTGACCTGAAACACTCACCAAAAAATGCCGTAAGGGAAGAAGGTCGGATAAAGCCGGCACGTTAAATGGTGGAAAAGGTCGGGGAAAAAAATTCGTACATGGATAAACTTTGCACCCTATTAGTTAGGGAGCCCGGGGGGGGCCGGGGGGAGGGGGGAAACTTCACAATAATAAGCCCCGAAATGCACCAGCACGGTACCCAAAAAGGGGCCTGAACATCGGAAAGTGGGAAAACAGAAAAAATACAGGGAAGACCCCAGAGTGACTCGATTGTGGCATTAACGCCTTTTTCCACGGGTTTTGAGAGGGGAAAAAACGCAGGAAAAAACAATGCAACAATGAACTTATCAATTTCAGCTTGCCTCAACTGTCCACAAGGACCAGGGGAAAAGCACTCAAGAAGCGTTGTAAGCACTTAACTTCGGTACAACCTTTCTAAAGCCCACGGCAACAAACGGGGGGGCAAGGAAAACGGGGCAGGCGAAGGATTGGTGGGTGCCTAAAATTCAGACTGGCGGGGTGGGAAAAAAACAAAATAAGGGCGAAGGCCTCCGAGCAACGGCAACACGCTAAAAAAAGGGGAGGTCCCCGACAGGAACAACGACCG
>Ga0179593_1536985_pt1 | contig 12931 bp, 13 predicted proteins | sample CZODoug2_1_08_16_FD_185931 | JGI IMG/M metagenome (GOLD analysis project Ga0179593, IMG submission 185931) | Vadose zone soil fungal communities from Angelo Coast Range Reserve, California, USA - CZODoug2_1_08_16fungal (PacBio error correction) | ecosystem: Environmental > Terrestrial > Soil >...
GGACGAAGGAGCACGGGGAGAAAGAGTCGGCCCGATCGAGGGGGGCAGCGTGGTAGTTATAGGCAGGGGAGCGCGGGGTAGTCATTGTAGCGGTTCTTGAGGGGACTCGTGCCGCGCGTACTAATCACTTGAAGGCGGCCTAAAAAAACGATCTGAAAAGGAAATCCCATAGATGATCTGCGAGAGAGGGGAGGGTCCGGTTCAGCGAAGGGGGGGGTAATATGCGAAAGATCCCGATGTTCGTGGCCACACGGCAGCTAGGAAAACCAGGGAGGGACCTGCAATACGTGAGAGGGACGAGGGCTGCTTCGGAAGTCACCACGATTCCTTGCCGAGTACGTCTGCTGCTGCTCGAACGATGAACGATCGTTGTTGGGGGTCCAGTGAAAGATCGTGAGAGGGGGGGCATGGGTGAATCTCCCGTCTTCCGCTAAGGGAGCGTCACGCCGGTAAGAGAAGGGGCGGGAGAGTCAGAAGAGAGGGGGGGGAGTAGAACGAAAGCCTAGTTGGCTCCGCTTAGGCTCGGTGACGCGAAGGTGGTATCAGAATGCCAGGACTAACTGGGGCCGGACTTGCGGGAAAAAACAGAATTTGCGCAGGCTCCGCGCAAATCCACCCTAATCATCTTCACACCGGGAGTTAGACTAAGTGGGTGCTGATTTCCGCGCTTCGATAACATGTACGCGGCGTAGAGCGGAAGAGATGCCGACCCTATGGATCGGCGAAACATTCCTATCACGGTCCACTCGAAAAGAGACTTTGGAAGAAGAGGGGTGTCAGGAAAGGAAGGGGGTCGGCGTCAGGAGAAGCCCATAGCATGGTCCGGCATCGCGTAGAGGGGGATCGTTAAACAATCTGGGAGGAGGGGGATCATGTGCCTGGAGGGAATAGCCCGAGGGAGAAAAAGGGATGCCGAGACCACCAGAGTCCTATTCTTTGAGCTTTCCCCAGCTTCGCTTAATCGGAATGAAAGGAGGTTCTGGTCTTGGACATCAAGGTCTAAGACCACTTGGAGGAAAGAAAGGGCATGATTGCCGAGTCACGGAAGCGGGTGTCTTGATTGGAGCAGCCTCGCACGAAAACCGTGACCGATTCTCAAATTGAGTCCCCCAGTGGGAAGGGGCTGTTCAGAGAAACGACGTAGAGTCCTAACCGGAAGGCCGCCAGCGCGAACGAGGGGGACACACCTGCCCTTGGCCTAGCGGGGAGGAAGTAGAGAGAATAAAGGGGGACAAGAGAGTAGACCGGGAAATATGAAAGTACTGGCGAGAGGATCATTTTGTAGGCAGAGGGAATTCTTTTAGGCAAAGTCGTGGGTTACCGCCATACTTCTTTCGACGGAGAAGTTCTGTCGGGGACCATCTCCCGACCTGGAATTCTGACTAAGTAGTGCTATTTTGAGGAAGTCCGAAGAGAACCAGCCGCTTGAACCTCGCGGATCGAGGAAGGTTTAACGGATAGAGGGGCATGCCGTATATGAAGACCGGAGGATCCCCGTACCTCAAGCGGACGGCGGAAGGGGGGAAAAGAGGGTTGTGGTGGGGGGGGGGGGGGGGGGGGGGGGTTGTGTGGGGGGGGGGGGGTGGGGTCGGGGGGGGGGGGGGGGTTGTGGGGGGGTGGCGAAGCGCAAAGTAGTGAACATCAAGCCCAGGAACGGCATTGACAGTTCCCGGAATGGAACGGAACCGAATAGCGGGTAGGATAGGGAAGTCCCGAACGACGGCGGGCGGCGAGATGCCGATGAGCTACGCGTTGGAGTGGCCTCGTAGAGGATAGGCAAGAGGGAGGGGGGACAGTGTCAGACCCGGTGTCACGGCGGGAGCCACGTCGAGGGTCGTAACTAGCGGCAGCTCGAGCAGGGGCGTCAGAAAGTGCATTGTGGCGAAAAGTCCCGAGAAAGCCGACCGCGAAAAGGTGTCCGGTACGAAGCGAGAGGTGCTAGACTCGCTGAGGAAAGAAGACTTTACGCGGCAAAGGAGTGATCCTTGGAGGCGAGAACAGGTAGAGCGGAGGGTTGGAGCGGGGGATTCAACGAAACCATCGGATGGACGGCCTCATGATAGCCTAGGGTCCTGAAAGAAAAAAGGCGTCGAGTGATTCAAAACGGTCAGACACGAGGGGGGCAATCTCCGACCTCGACAAGCGTACGCGGGCGCGAAGGTCGATAACAAGAAGCTTATATCAAAGGAGGGAAAGGGGACCGTTCTGGTAACATGCGTCCGTGGGCAAGGGAAGGAAGACCCTTACAGGCGCTTTTTTGTCCGACTGCAGGATCTAGGGGCCGCTCTCGGGATTTGAGGGCTCGAGGGGGGCGCTTCTTCGGAGCGCGCTGACCCTAGACGGGGGGGGGGTGTGGATCCGGCCGTCGAGCTGGCAAAGATTATGGAAGGGAACCTATCGGGAATTAAAAAAGGAAAGGAGAAAGAGGGAGTCCGGCTCGGATCGCCCTATCGGTGGCGCGTGGACAAGTCGAGAGACAAGGGAGTCAAAAAAAGGGGTTGATCGGGCGGAAAAGAGGGAATTGTGCTCGAAGCCCGACGCGATCTAGGCCTGCACCTGAATCAAGCAAACTCGGGGGGATGACACCTCGTCATGAGAGGGGGGTTCAGAGTTACTCAGGCATAGCGGCCAGCATGGCGTCCAAAACCAGGCGGCGGGGCAGCTCTCTCGGGAAAAAGTTCGGGTCTGGGAAAAGGGGGAATTGACAACACCTCAGGGAACCTCGCGGGGGCGTGGACTGGGTTGAACCTCGCTCCCAACTAGGTACGAAGATCATCCACTGCAAGGCAAAGAGGGAAAGACTTCGAAGTCACCAAAAAACGCCCCGGCCCTGGTCCGGGAGGAAAGGGCTCCTTCGCGGCGCAATCAGGTGCTCGACGCGATAGGGGAAATGGGTGCCCTTTAGGGGAAATAACTCGGAATTTGCGATCTGGGTGGGGGCGACGGGGTTCGACCTGCCTAGGACTACCATAAAGAAAAGGACGATCGGGAACTGGACAAAGACGTGCAACAACTGAGGTCACGATCCGCACCGGGGGGGGAGAAGGGTGTTCAGTAGGCGGGGACCTTTGGAGGGAAGGTTCGGGGCTCTACAGGCCGGAAGGCAGCAAGGGTCGATGGTCCGACAAGGGTGAACCTGAGGCGAGTTATACGAAAGGAAAAGAGAGAGAGGGGCATAAGAACATCCGGCGACGGGAGGGGCGCGGCCGGTCTCGCAAGGAAGGGGAAGGAAACAGCAGCTCCGGGCCCCCGCCTTCACCCCCATGAGGGACACGACGCCAGCCACGTGGAAATGGAGGAAAGCGGTGGGAAAAAGAGCCCCGATCGGGCCAAGAGGGCTTGGAGAAAAGAGAGACGAGCACCGTCCGCACGAACACCGCCCTACCGAACCATATCGCTAGCCTTCAGAGAAAAAAGTTCAACCGTTTACCCCGCGAAGAAGAGGAGGAAAGGAGGTCTCCGGCCGCATGGCCGGGGCAGGGGGGGTAGGTCTAATAGGGAGGGAAGGCATGCCGTGGATGAGCCCGATATGGCCCCTGCTCTACCTCGTGCGGACGGGGGTGAAAACACCAAAAGGACCGAGAGGGGCCTTCAGAACAAAAGAACACTGTGGACCAAAACGGCCCGGCGAAAAAGAAGGCACCGCGAAAGCGCGCACCCGCCTTTATATTTGGGGAAACTTGGCGCCCATGATGGAGACTACTCTCATGACCTCGTCCTGGACACGGAAAAAGTACCGGGGGGTGCGACTCCCCGCTCGCCCGCCTATAGGAGGGGGTCCCGCGAGGCTATCCCAATGAATTGACGCAAGCTTATGGGTTCCGAAGAAGTTCGACCGAAAAGCGGTCCATAAGATGAAGGATCGGGCGCAGAGGCCGGCATTTGAAAATTAGCGGTCCTCGTGTAGCTGGAGTCTTCACCAGAGGAAAGGGGGGGGAGTCTCTCGGCCGGCCCAACCAAAGAGACGTCATCATCGGGATACAAAAGAAGAATCGCCCACGAGGCTCTCTACATCTCGACCGGGGGGATGAATTAAGGAGGACGAATGTACGGGAGGAGGAAACTCTTGGCACAAAACGAAACGTTCCATTAACCGCCCGCCGCTACTCGAGGAGATCAAGTTGTGGTAATGGGTCTACGACGAGTTCCTCCGGACATGCAGGGTTACTACGACCTGGGAAGGGAGGGGGAGCGCGGTTTGAGGGAAGGGGGGCATACATGACTCTATCGCCCTGATCTCTCGACAACTTCGAGTTCTCGGGACTGTGCGGACTCTTGTGAATAAAAAGACTCCACCGGCGCTAAGTAACCGGGAGAGAAGCCCACGATCATCGGGGCCGGTCCTGAATCTGTCTGAACAACCTCGGGATCGAGCACGACAAAAGGCACCAACCTCGTGGAGGGGAAAGCTCCACCATGAAAACCGCGCACGCACGACAGGAACGCGCGCTTATCGGCCAGAGGCGCGGGAAGAACTCACGGGAGCATAGAAAAGAACCACCGGGAAGCCCCTAAGGAAAGCCCGGCCTCGCCCTAAAAAAAAAAACTCACTCCCAGAAGGAAAAAAAAAAAAGGCGGATCCCGCATCTCTCGAAAAGCGCCGTCTTTCGGCATCAAGACTCCTAAACCGCAGAGATCAGTCCGCCCGCAGGGCCTCATACCGAAAAGGTTAGTGAGCTGAGGAAACGCGCGGCCGCCCAACCGCGAGAAGAGCGTGGGCGGACGCGGGGAATCTCCGGCATGCACTAAGCGACCGTTCAATCGGGAAGTTGCAAGCAAAAGGAGGGGGGGGCTCGGCGTTGCCATTCGGTCTCTGGCGGAAAAGAAAAGAAACCCGGGCGCCTACCTGAAAGTCTGCGAGATTGGCATTCCAGCTCATCGCTGGCTCGAAAAAGAACTGCGAGCCTCTGCTGAAACAACTAAGCGGTATGGACTCTACAAAGGGAAGAACGCTCCCTAAAATCAGGCTGCCTGGGCTACTGCATCTCGAGGCCAGTCTAGCGAAAAATTATGATCCCGTGCTACGAAAGCTCAATCCTAGGATAGAACAACCCTTGCGTGCTGTCCGAGACCTCGTCTCTTTCGCAGCGGTCTGCCAGAGAAAAATTCAGAGCGGCCCTCTAGCGAAGAAGGGTCATGGCGAGGCGCAGGTTCCTCGGTTGGGGAGAGGAAGGCGAGGCGCCCTCAATCGCCATACGATTCCGGGGAGAAAGAAGAAAAGAATTCGCGAGGGCACACAGGGGGGGGGTGAATCGACTCCCTGAGAACTCGCTCCTGTCGATGGGCCATAACCTCCTATCAACGAGACTCGACGCGTGGACGACTGCAATCTCCGGAGAAGCCTCTTGATAGGAAGACACCCCCCGACGAAGATCACCTATCTATTTTCAGGAATCCCCGATCCCTATTCACGTAAATCCTATACGCGAGGAAACCTGCTCATGTCACCTCATCCTGAAAAAGGGGGAGGGCTCGAGGCCAAAAAGGGGTTCTCTTCCCGAGGAAGGGGATCGGCTTGGCGCAACCATCGGTGCGCCTACGAAGAGGAGATCTACCTTCGAAGAAGGACTAGATGAAGCTCCCGGGGACTCGCAACCATCGCTCGATCTCTACTCAAAAAGGGAGGGGGAGGGACTGGCCCTGCTCGGAATCGCCGGGCTTGTCTTAGGGTAGACGAATACAAATTGCGGTTCGGGAGAAATTCCCGTTCGAGGAGCTTCCAGGCAGTGGGGGGGATACCACCTGATCGAGTTCAAGTGCCTCCAGGAGAAGGTTACCGCTTGGCAGGGAAGAGCCTGACCAACTTTCCTGAAGGGACCCTGCTGTCCAAATAGAGCGCGAGCGCGCCGCAGACTCGCGGAAAGCATGACGAGGCACCCACCGAAAGAAAAGGAGGGGGTCCTTCAGTACAGGGACTCCATCCAAACCTATACACACAAGCAGGCTCGAAATCAGCGAGAGAATCGTCGACCTGAAAGGTCCACAGGCCTACTTCCAGCGAGTGAAGAGAAGTCATTAAAAACGGTGCGAGTTTCGTGTAAAGAGGGACGCCTCACCGAGGACGGTGTCTTCCTACCAGGGAATAAAAACTATTACCCAGACCCGAAGATAGAAGACGGGGGGGGGGCAAGGGGGGGGGGGGGGGGGGGGATATAAAAGGTCTTCTTGGCTTCGACATCATACTTCTCATGACTTTAAAAACTAGGCCGCCTTACATTTCAGAGAGGGCCCAAGAAAAAAAGAAAAAAAAAAACAATACGCCTATAAGGAACAAGCCACCCTCTCCGACTTGCGGCAAAACTCGCAAGATAGTTTCGATAAAAAAAGGCAACGACTTCTTACGGGGCTCTGACAACAACAACGGAGTTAAGGATCCACAGTGGAAGAAGGATCTTCTAAAACGAGGAGGGGAAATCCCATGCCGCCCGCGGCAGGGGGGTTTCGATCGGGGGGGTCCTTGAAAGAGAGAGGAGTAAGCGCGATCGTCTTGTAGTCTGACTGGGGGAACTGTAGAAAAGCTTACTTCCAAAGGGGCTCCGGGAAAAGAAGACTAATTAGAAGGGGGGGCTCCGCCCCAGAAAGCACCTTCTCGGAGAGCGAGGCGCGGGCCTGTTCATCGGAGGGCGGTTAAGTCTAGATCATCTGAGAAGGACACCTCTTAAAGCCTGAAAGTGGGGACCATATCCCAAGAAGGCCGGAAGTCGTCTTCCGGAGACCACCCCGTGTTTTAGTCAGTAGACTATGACTATGCTTCTGAGATGCCCGATCGGGCCAGTGTCGCTGCAGGGAAAAAGAGAGGTGTTGTTTCGACAGGGGGAGTCCTCCTGTCTTCAAAGATAGGAGGCGCGCTCGCGCTCAGAACCCGGCAGTCTTATCTGGCAGACGGGGGAGGTGTTGCTCCGCGAAAAGCGTAGAACGTCGGGGGGGAAAAGCGGAGGGGGGGCTGGCGTTAACTATATCAGGGGGTAACTCACCACCACGGACCTGGATAAGCTCCTCTACACCACTGTCAAAACGACCCAAAAAAAAAAGGTAAGTAGCAGTCTCCCCTCCGACCCATACTATGCTCAGTCCAGTGAAAAGACCGGCGTGTGAGGGCCGGGTAGTCCCGGGGGAGGAGGAGAACGGGGGAGTAGGTGTGGCCGAAGCGACGGTAGAGGGCGCCTCCGGGAAAGGCTCGCACACGGAAACTCCTCGAGGGAATGAGCAAACTTGTGGATTTGGGTAAGGCCCGCCCTTGGGGCAAGGTCCTCGGCTTCGAGATACAGCTCGTCCGGGCAGCGAAGGAAAGGATCGGATCGATCAGGGGGAAAGAGGGGAGGCGCGGGGGGGTGGTCTTTTTCGAGAAAGAGGATATGCCGGAACAACCTCGATTGGCCGTGACCTCCGGAGGCTTCCATGGAGGGGGAGAAATGTTACTCACGGGGCGTCCGGCTACTTGGAGAGGGGCAAGCAGAACAGTGGGCGACCGGAAGTCTCAATAAAGAATCGGAGGTTTGAGCGATGTTGATTGTCTCAAGAGCACTGCGCACTCGGAGAAAGGGGATGTGCGCCGCTGCAATTTTAATCGAGGGGCAGAAGGAGGTTCGCGAGGAATGGGAAACACGACATTAGATGCGACCGCGTCAACCGCGACGAGTCTGGCCATCAACCACTGCCCGGGAAGAGTAGATCACGGGAAAGAACTCCGAGTGTAGGGAGAATCGAGAACTGGAACTCGAGTGAATTAATCACTGCAGAAGGGCGGGAGCTGAGTTGCAAGGGAAGCGTCAGGACAGGAGCAGGGGCCGAAGCGAACAGGCGTGCTCGTCCAAAGATGAAGTGTTGCTGGAAAATTGAACCTTGAAAAATAGGGGAGAAAAAGCCCGAGAAAGAAGCCCTAAGGAACCGTGCTTGCCGAGGGTTGCCCGAGATACGTCCTCGATGAGGCACGTTCATAGATAGATGGACGCGCCCCACGCGAGGGAAGCAGAGTGGCCTGGTTCTAGTTACGCTCAAGCGTAACCTAGGACTCTGGGGGGGGCTTCCAAAAAAAAAAAGAACCCTTCGGCGAATTACCATTAATTCAGACCGTCGAGAAAATTTAGGATGAGGAATGACGGGGAGCTAGGCGAGTAAGATCCTCGGTAAAAAAAACCCTTTGTTCTGTGTAGAGGGTTCTTTCTCATGGAAAGTGGTCGTCCTATGACTGGCCACTGGTAAAAAGGGGAAAAGCCGCCAAGAGGATAAAGGTCGAATTGAAAAGTCCGCAGCGGAAAGATCCTTAAATTGCTTCGCGAAGTAGAGAAAGGGGGGGGGGTGCATGGGGGAATTTGTCACAGAAGAAAAAGCCGACTCTCCAAAGGGGGCCTGTACACTAAAGTCGGTCTTTGTCAAGCTTACCCTATATCGGAAAGGTCCTTCAGGAAATCGAGAAAAAGAGTTCTGGCCAGGGTAGAGATCGCGCGGTGGTGGGGAGAATCGTCCCGCACCAGCGGAAGGCGCCTTCACAAAAGCCTCTCAGTCTCGGAGAAATAAGAAGGAAGCGATCGGGGGGGACCGCATACAAAGAGGGGAGCCCCGCTCAGACGAAGGACAAGGGCGTAGGACTCGGCTCGAGACGGCTAAACTCGTTTTCCACAGGGTCACAATGGTCGGAGAGAATAGAAGGAGGTTTCCGGGAAGAGGAGTTCCAGAGAAGGGTGAAGGGGAGAAAAAAAACCTTACAGGCGCTTGGTTTTCAAAATAAGGATCTCGCCGGGAAGTCTTTTTCGAGATGTCCAGATGAACGTTCCCAGGGAAGATGGGTTGTTGGAAGAAGAAAAAACTCTGGGAAAAGGTTGGCTCTGCGGCGGAACAGATCTGGTTCGGAACACGAGGAAAACGAACTCGTCCCAGCGGCAGGATGCTCCCTAAAAGCGTTGGAAATCGTGACCGTCGCCGAAAGGAAATGGGGGGGCTTCAAACATTGGGAGGCTTGCTGAATGTGTCTTCTGTAAGGGTCTCGAAGAAAGGGTCGAGCCGGCTGTTCCCTGTGAGGGGGAGAAAAGGGCCTGTAGGAAATCGTCATTGTCGGGTTCATCGTCAAAAGGCAGCATGGGGCAGAAACAAAGGGCGTCCAAGGAAGCCACGCGCGTCGGGGGGGAGGGGATCCGGGCGCGGCGGGGGAAAAAAGACGAGGAGAGGGAAGACACCCCCGAGGGCCCAACTGAAGTACTTTGACGTGGTGGAGCCTCCAACATAAAAGGGAAAGAATGCCTTGCTAATAAAGGAGGGAGAACGCGTAGTTCACCTGGAGACTCGTTCTACCTCACCACCAAAACCCTTTCCTGCTCCTTCTGAGCTCGAGACGCTTGGGACAAGGAAGGCAGAACCCGGTCGGGGAGAAAAGAAATTACTCTCAGGAACGGGTTTGCTTCACACTGCTTTTGCCCTCTCTTGGACTGGCGACAGATTCGATGGACGACTAACTAACGTTTGGGAAAATATCTGGTCGGGCAGAGGGTTCTCCAAGGCACACTTCGACTCTTAAGAAGACGCACCGTGCTTTCCAGAGTTGGAAAACCTGGGAGGGGATTGGGGGGCGAGAATCTGCTGGGCAGTGAGTTCGTCAGAACGACCGTCCTCCCTCCTCACCAGAGTGCATGTTCTACAAAAAGTCCAAAGTCAAAGTGAACACCTGAGTAGGAAAAGGGAAAAAGAAACTCGATCCGGCCGGGGGTCGAGTCAAAGAACGTGCTGCGGCGGCTTGAAGACGCAACGCCTTCCAAGCGGGTAGCCAAAAGCCCCATTATCCAGCGGACTTCGTGCATGATTGGAAAGTTTTGCACTGAGGGCGACCGCGCCCGCCGTAGGGATTAGGTCTAAAAAGTCGTAGCACAGGCCCGGCGGTCTAACACAGAACGAGCCGCCCACCAAAAGCTATCTTCAGCTCGATCCTCCTCAAAGGCAAAAGCACCAGGGGGAAACCCGCGCGAGAGAAAAAGACATTCTCCGGACCAAAAGGCCGTTGAAGGGTTGTGTTGAGGTCGAAGAAGCGTGCCCGAAGCATGACGGGGTATTAATCCGCCCGGGGCCACCTCTCGACATCTTGCAGAAAAAACACACTTCAACAGAAAAGAGGCCCAAGGAAAATACCAACCTCTCCCGAGGGCAATTTGTCCCCTCTCACACGTCGTGCACAGGATCACGTGACAACGAGAAGGACTCAGAATGATTCGGGGAGAACGTTAACAGACTCTCATGACTAGGGGGAATCCCGGCCTTCCCTGGTCACAGGGCACCAGTTTGACGAACAAAAATCCTATATGAGGGGAAAGGGAGAGCCCAATTTCGGAATTCCGCCCCAATCGGGAGAATGGGGGGAAGAATAGAAGGACAGTTCTACACGTCAAGAAGGAACGCTCGGAAAAAAGAACCTTCATGGACGGGCATCTTCCTCGGGGGGAACGGACCTAATCGGGAGCCGACGCCGAGCCCTCTACTGTTCCCGAGAGGGAGAAAGCATAAAAGGGAGAGACATAATCGCCGGGGGAAACGCGCTCGGAGAAAGACCTCTACTAGCGGAGGAAAAAAAAGATCATGAATAGCAAAAGCTATTATGGAAGGTAACACAGTACTGCTAGGTCAAGGACAAGGAACGCTACTCGATGGCTCAGGAGTGGGTTCCTCCTAGCGCGGACACCGAGACTCCGGACGAAAGACTCCTTGCGTATATGGAGAGAGAGGGAGGCGCTTTCATCAAAGAGAGCCTACTCTGAGACAAGAACTTCGGTTCTCGTATAACTAGCAGCGAGAAAGGGCTCCGTCCATAGATGTGGGGACGACCCTCGGAGATCTAAACAGAAGACCTCACGGAGAAGAGAACCCGGAAGGGGGACTTCTCCTCCGAGAGATGGAGCACTCGACCCGCCAAGCTTCTTGTACATCAAAGTTTCGACTCGCAGCCTCTGGATCGGAACGCCACAAGAAGAAAAACCCTTGAGAAGACAGAGGGCTTCTCGGAGCTGCGGCGAGGAAGAACCTAGAGGGATCAGCGCGTCGGCCTAAGGGGTCGGAACCTTCCCAAAAAAGAATCCCTTCCTCTGACCAGAAGATGGCGGGAAAACCTACACCTTCGGAAGGATCCGAAAAATCTTCGCCTAGCTACTTAAAGGGAGTTAAGGAACGTTCCAGCACTTAAACTACTCGTCGTCGCCTCATCATGGAAGGAAAAACTAGGAGGAGTTTTGGCACGCTAAGCCCGAATCGGGGTTTCTCTTCTTGTCAACGCGAGGCCGGCAAACCGTATGACATCGCGAAAGGTAGGGAAACTGCACGTGAAGAATTCCTCTAGAAAACTCGATCTCGCGGGAAAACAGAGGGAGGCTTGCTAAGGGGTCTCGGTGACCGAGAACTACCCGTGAAATGATCCAGGTCAACAGTGTGCAGTCCACAGAAAAACGAGGAGGCCCGGGCCACAGGAGCTCATCGTCGCTTCGGGGGACAACAAAGAGCAGAATGTCCCTCAAAGAGACCTATCAGCCACCACCTGATAGCCTGGCCGGGGAGAAGGAAGATCGAGGACCAGTCTCGAGTAGGTCCCTTAGTTGCGATGTTCAGGACTCAACTGGGCTCGTCCTAAATCAGGAGAAAGGGCTGGGAAGAGAGGAAGGACCTCCGTAGCGAGCAGGTCCGCCAGCTACTTTCGTGACACAAAGGGAAGAGAGAACCAAAGGCGGATCGAGATCCTGCCTAAAAAAAAAAAAGGGGGGGAATGAAGGCGAAGCGGTTCCGCTGGGCGCTAGATAAACATCTCCAAGAGAAAAAAAAGAGGGGGAACGTCCTCATGCGCGACGACAGGAAGTGCTGCGGCATCAGATACCGATCCGGACGCCTCCGGGAAGTCCAAGGACCAGAATCCTCCGCATAAAAGGACGATGGGGTGGCGGAGCTCACTAGAAGGACGATTTTGCTCCGGGGCGCTCGAAAGGAAGACCCCCGAACTCAAGAGAAAGGATCGAGTTTCACGAGGAAGACATATCCCGATTAGTAAAAAGCATCTACTCTCTGGCCGGACCCCAAAGGGATGTCCTCGCGCCGATGACAGGAAGAAAAAAGGGTCGCGAGGGAAAAGGGGAGCTGCCGAGGAGGACCGTATATTTGCGACGATCCATCTTGAAACCCCGCCCCTAGGCGATCTACGGCTCTCTCCCACAACCGAGAAAAAACGTTTCTCAGAAGAGCAAAAAAGGCCTATCCTCGCACCCACCGGAATACGCACGCTGTGGAAGAGGGGAAAACGGACTCATAGAGGGCAAGGCGGAGTGCGCGGCGAAGTTCGACCTTCTGGCGGCCCGCCGGACCTTCCCGCGTAAGAAAGGGAGCTGAGCCATGCATGGTGGGCTAGCCACTGAGCGATGGGACGCGGAGAAAGAAAGAGTCTAAGCACCCGTTCCGTGCCGCCCGCCCAGAAAAGCCGCTCCGCCTCAGGGCCCTTCCCGAGCAGCGAGCGCGCCTCCAGAGAAAAGGGGAAGACAGGATACTCCCATTTCGCAGAAAGGACGCCGCGTGCCCGGCAGGAACGAGAGCCAAATAGAGGAAAAAAAACTCGAGCAAGAAGCAACTTCATCGAGCATCGGATCCCACCGGGGGACGCCGTACGTCCTCGAGGAAGTCATTTGCCGTCTCTTTATTGTCGCTACTCAGCACCGACTGGACGGGGATCTCGCCTAAAAGGAAAAAAAGCCCTACGCCTCTGAGCAGCAGAGAGGGAAGGACTGCTTGTTACGGCAGAAAAAAAGGAAAAGAGGACTCAGGGGGCTCGGAGGCCAACCGAACGCCGGCAAGTTCGCTCGTCATACCGCGCGGGAGCACCAGATACAAAGAGCCGCTACACGCACTATCAACGGGAAAGAAGAGCGGTTCTGGAAGGGAGAAGGAAGGTTCGATCCGTATACGGAAAGAGAGAGGC
>Ga0179593_1703884_pt1 | contig 12931 bp, 9 predicted proteins | sample CZODoug2_1_08_16_FD_185931 | JGI IMG/M metagenome (GOLD analysis project Ga0179593, IMG submission 185931) | Vadose zone soil fungal communities from Angelo Coast Range Reserve, California, USA - CZODoug2_1_08_16fungal (PacBio error correction) | ecosystem: Environmental > Terrestrial > Soil >...
GCCCGCGAGCCTAATTCCCTTATCAAGGGCTGAAGAGACATAAAACATCACGAAACCAGGCAGGAAAAAATCTGCAACGCTTAGTTTGGAAAAGGGGGGAGTAACAAACTTCTCGGTAAACAAGCAGTATAGGGCCAAGGGACAGGCCGTGAGTATCGGGAGCAAAGACCAAAACGCCGTTAGACCTCGCTGAATCACAGAACTAGGTGGGAAATCTCGAACTGACCAGGGTATTTCACCCACGGGTAAATAAGGGGTGCCTGCTGCTAATCGAAGCGCTTGCCCTAGATAGATAACACGAAACGTGGACAAAAGGGTCATTCACAAGAAACAACGCTGAAAACACAGAGGAAAGGAAACCGAGGTGTCAGTTTTTAAGTGTTGAGGACGTTCGGAGGGTGGAAGAAGGCCTTTCACCACCGTCGAGCCGTGTACGCACCAAGCGGGAGAAGAAGGACGCAAGAAAAAAAAGACCAAATTGCATTCATCTGAAGAAAACGGCGAGTCGGCCGTGGGGTACAGAGGGACGGGGGGAGAGGGGAAAAGAAGAACCGCCGTGCGCAGCCACTACAGAGGGCGCTGAGTACGTGTATCTAAAAAAAAAATCCCGGAACAAAGAGGGTAGCCGGTCTGGGGAGAGCAAAAATAAGACCACATCAGCCGGATAACGCGTCATCTGAGTGAAGTTGATGGATTGTAAGGAAGAAAAAAAAAGAACCTCCTTTCCCAGGACTCCTGATGAGAGAAAGTCGCGACTAATGTAAGCGATTGGGGGAGAGGGGAAAAGCAACAGGGAATATGTACTCAGGGAGGGCGTTCCCTAGTGAGGAGGGGGGCGACGGTCGAGCTGCAGAGGGCGAACTTAGAGGAGGGTGCTAAAATGTGCATTGCTGCATGGTTTAAGAGAAAATGAGGGGGATGGAGGGGGAACTGAAACGTGGAACAAAAAACGTGCGCTCGTAGAGGAACATAACCACGAAAAAAAGAAGGAGAGACGAGTTCGCTGTTCATGTTTTTTGTACTAAGAGCGCAAAGGTGTGGGTGGCAGCAAAAAGAATAGATGGCATCTTCAACCAGCTACCCAAGGGAAAGAAACGCGCGACAAGGTTTTCCAATAAAAGCAAGCTGAGAAAGAGGGAAGACTCATACTTACACGACGCCCTAGTGAGACGAAAAAATTAAAAAAAAAAAACCACTCGAAAACTCTTCGACACGGGCGGCGGAGACGCAGAACCAAAGATGGAAAGAAGGCTAGTCTGCGTCAATAGGAGACAGGAGAACGGGATCAAATTGAAACAAGAAAAAGCATCAGTCACGCTGCAACTAGGGGTAGACGAGGAAGGGGGGGGGTGGAAGCAAGCTGACTGGCGTGTCAACCAAAGGGGGCACAATACATTCGGCAGAAAGAAGGTCATCGTGCTAGAAGGAGGAAGAAAACTAGGATAATAATCTTTCCACCAAGGAGACCCCTAAAGGCAGGGGTAATCTTATCGGGCGGTAGGCGCTCGGTGCGATGATCCCGAGTGCGTACAGTAGATAGTCGTGATGAGGCAGGACGAACTAGGAGACCCTCCTAACAAAAGGACGAACTAAAGGGCACCTTAGAAAACGGGTGCCGCAACAGAAGATCGATTAACGGGCAGAGCAAACATCCCACGTTTAGGTAAGGAAAGTCATGGGGAAAGAGAGGGGGCGGGGATATCCAGCCGCCTTCACCTTCCGAAGAGAAGGAGTTTGGTGAAATCCAACAGGGAAAGAGGTTTCGAGCAGCTCGGACCAAACACGGAGGGAGGGGTAGATTAGACTAAGGTAGAAACACGAGCTCTCGGGATCCCGCAGCCTCGATTGGGTAATGCCTCGCAAGACGGTTTTTGGGGAAGGAACAAAAGGTCTCCGGGGGCTTTGAAAAAGGAACTGGTCGGGGCAGGGTGTCGCCGAGCTCAAGTGAGCGGAAAAAAGGAATGGAGTAAGCTTCGTTTCATAGCGAATCATCCGGAGGAGAGTTCGAGCCACGGAACACCTCTAGGGGGAGTTGACGATCGTCACCTACCGGGACCCTTTGTCGGAGAAAAGGGAAGGTCTCGAGGCGAAATGGCCCCAAAAGGGAAGGGGAAAGAGACCGAGTTAAGTCGAAAGGTTTGAGTGCCTATTCTAAAGGGAGAGACCCGAAGAGCCGGTTGAAGTTTTTTGAGGTAGGTTCTTGGCGAAGTAATCGAAAAACAGGCAAGTCCCCGATATTTATTGGGCGTCAAAGACAACCCATGCAATAGAAAAACGGAGAGGTCGCGGCGCGATAACAGGCGGCGAATATACCTGTTAAATTGAAAGGCGCTGTCACAAAGGGAAAAGGGTTGGAGTTCGGAACCTCCTGAATATCTCGCTAAAAAAAAGGAAAGGTGGTTGGGAAAGCACTTCACAAATGGGAACGGAACAGCAATGGCGAACCAGGGGTGCTCAAGAGTGCTAGAAAAGTACAGGGGCACATTGGTAGTAGGAATTACTAATGCTCCGAGAATCTATATCGGCATAACAGACTCTTCACTGGGGTTACTACAACCCTGGGGAGAGCGATGCTACGGGGGGAAAGAGAAAAGAGGGTGACATCGTGTTTACGAACTCAAGAATCCAGAGTCAAACGGGTGGTCACCCACGGGGCTAAATGGGGAGGAGAACACTAAGAACGCCCGGGGGTGCGATCTCGCGGACGGTACAGAAAAAAAAAAAAAAAAAAAAAGGCGTAATGAAAAAAAGCTTGGTGTCCATCGGCAAACTCGGCAGGTGGGGGTACATGACGACAACACAACCACAAGAAAGATGGAAGCAGAAAAGGGATACGGTACCACGCTCCCAAGCAACCAAAAAGTCGATACGGAACCGGCGCAAGGCTCACAAAGTTGCCATGCTGTCAAGAAAGGATTCGGAATGTAAGGAGGGGATCAAAAAATTACGAGGACAAAGAAGATAGGAAAATGCGTAAAAGAGAGAGTCGGCGAGGGAAGGGGGGAACCTGTAACCGGTAACAACAAAAATGGTCGAGCGCCCGTAAACGAAAGAAAAAAGATTAATGAGGGCCAGAGAGACGAGGGTTCGATATCCTGTCGTCGAAAAAGAATTCATCGAGGGCGCGAGGCCCGATCGGAATAGTACCGTGGTGCACTTTGACTCAACTGCGCAAAATCCTAGAGGAATCGGCAGGAAGAGCCTAAATCTACAACGGAAAAGAAATAATAGGCAAAAAAACTTGATGAGTCCGCATGAATCCGTAGCACAGCAGTCGCCCAGGACTAGATTATCGGACTTGTAGGAACAACTGCTCTAAAAGTACGTCAGTCAAAAAAAAAGAGGACTAAGGGTTTGCTCCTCGGGACCCAGCATCGTGGATGATAAAGACAAGGGAATGATGAGGGGAACTCCGCTGGCCTTCGGGGGAGATGGCTTTGGCACAGAAGCAGGGAGACGCGTGCGAACAGAGGAGTCAGTGCCTTCATCAGGTGGTTTAAGCAAAACTTTCGTAACAATCGCAATGAGAAAACAGGTAGGCGGTGACCCTCGAAATGAGGTGGCGGAAAGACAGACTCTAACGGGGGAAGTCCTGGGGGAAAGTAAAATGGTTAACGGGCTGAAAAAACTAGAGTGGCGCAATCATCGTGATCAAACGTTAAAAAACTGCGCCCTCGGTGATAGGGAGACAATTGAGAAAGTCACAAGGGGTCGGGCGTGAAGAGCGGTAATTCGTATGTACGCGTCGGCAAACCAAGCTGGCTGAAGCAAGAGGAGTGAATATCCAAACGAGGCGAGGTCCAGAGGCTGTCGGAAGGGATGTCGCGTTGGGACAGGAAGTAGGCTAGTAGGAAAAGAAGTGTATACCTCAGAGCGGTGTAACACACACTCCAACGAGTCTTAAACTATGAAACCATCAAAAAGGGTCACTTAACGTAGAGAAAAAGAAGATACAGACTCAACTAGAATCTCACAAACCGGAGGGGAAAATATATATAGTAGTTTTTAGAGAAAGGAAGAGGAGTATACCCGAGTCTGAAAAAGGGAGGAAGAAAGTACCCGTGGCGCTCTTCCAAAGTATCGATCCTTAAAGACGTGGAAGGACCGACGATAGAAGTCACAACTCTAACAAAACCAGACAGACTTAAGTGAGAAAGACGCGCGGTGTCAGGGAAAGCTTCTACGGACAAAAAGAAAACTCGTGTCCAATAAAAGGGGGGAACGACGAGCAGCAGAAGAACGACCAAAGAAAGGCCCAAAACCCAGACTAAGCAACCTATGGGTGAGTCCACGCCGTGAAGGGGTGGAGCCGTGAAGCTCACGCTTCACAATGTGGTCAACGACCGTCGATAAATTGGGCAGGAAACACGATTTGCAAGACTCGCCTGGGAGTCCAGAAAAGGAAGGGGTCCCGCATCCACCCGGGCACCTAAAGAGGACAGTTGAGAAACGGCACGGGCAAAAAGCTCCCGATAGGGAAATGCCTCCCACCCCCATCAAGGGCAGCAAAAAAAATACAGCCGCGCAAAAAAACGCCGGCTCTAAGTCAAAAGGAAATATAAAGTCTAGGATCTGATAGCGGGAGGTGCTCGGCCGAGGGTAAACGGGGCAAAACAGTAGTCTGCAGTCTCGTGTGAAGCGAGCTATGAAAAGGAGATGAAAAAAGTTGCGAGACGAAAGGGGCAAGGCCACAAATTCTGCGACAGCGGGGGGGAGAAAGGTCAGGCGCGCTCCTTAAGACGGGCGGTAGGGCGGATATCTTGAGATTGGGGACAATAGGGGGAACGTAATCCAGTAGCCCGATGGAGGAAAGCGTCGTTCGATTCATGAAGGAGCGACGCGAAACCTTCTCCAAGCGAGGGAAGTACTCATCAATAAAGATGACTAAGCCATCATGTTCAAGAATGGACGGCACTAGGGAAAACGACAATTTCCCGCTAAATGAGGTCAAATAGGTCTCGGCATAAAGTAAAAGGAGAGCTCGAGAGTCCGTCACCGAGAAAAAAAAAAGGGGTTGGGGGGAGGAAGCAGAACGGAAAAAAGGGACGCAAAAATTTGCCTATAGGGCGATAGAAACGGTACTCGAAGAGACGAAACGGGGGTGCCGGAGGGGCGCCGCTTTTAGAGTAAATGGTAAAAATGGAGGATCAACGATCATGTTTGGGGGGTGTAGACGTCGGACCAGCCGGAAAGGGGCGTTTGAACGCAAACCGGAGGCACAAAATACAACCGCTTCAATGAAAGAGCGATCGTGGAGAAAAAAAAGAGGGAGAAATTGAGAGAAACTGCTAAAAAAGTTGTGCGCGGGGTCGAACAACAGAGGGCTTGAATAAATAAAAAAACGACGTCAGAGCAGTTTACACGATAAAGACGCAAACAACACGCCGAGTAATGAGAAAAAGGCTGAAATTCGAGCCTGTCAGAAAGAAGAAGCCCAACGAAGAAAGAGAACAAACAGGGGAAAAAAAACCATAGAAAGAAAAGAAAGTGAGGAGAACTCACACCACCGTTTAAGTTGAAGTTCAAAAAATCTCGCGGAAAGTGTCGTACTAACCCCACCCTGTGGGTTGAGAGAACGATAACTTAAGAGCTATTCACCCCAAGTTCACCTAAACCAGAAGAGAGCCATTTAAAGAAAGGGACTGTCAGTAAACCCGACGGGGGGGAAGGAGGACTCGGTTGGGATACGTCAGCAAGGGGTTGGCGAAAAGGGAGAAAAAGAAAGTCTCTACAAGGGGCTCCTACTAAAAAGGGTAAGTCACTTGCCAAAAAAAATAGACGCCTCTCTAGAGATCTCCCAGGTTCACGTGTGGCCAGACTAAAAAAAACCGGCAAAAAAGATACAAACAGTTCGGACTAGAAATCAAACCTTACCGGGGGGACAAATCGATCGACCAAAACGGCAGAAGGACTCCCACAAGGGAGAAAGAGTCGAGGAAGATTTCTTCGACCGCACGCAAGAGGGTGTGCTCTGGGGATCAGCCGAGGCGCCAAAGTCGGAATCGCCACGGCTCGCTTCCTTCCTAACCTAATGGATCCGCAGAAGCGGCTCGAGGCTACGACACGGCCAGAGGGAAAAGAGGAATCGGGCAAAAACCAGTGGGCTAACCAACCGGAAAAAGGGCATGGGAGCATCGCTTCAAAGAGAGGACGCCAGAAGATCGAAAGCGCCGCGTACTAGAGAAGAGAATACCAGCCCCCTGTAGTGGGTCTCCCCTCAGGGGAAAGAGAAGATTGGTTGGAACTCCACGTCAAAAACCGGTCCTGCGGCGGAATCGAAAAAAGAACTGCCGTCTAATGAAAGGGGCAGGCAAATGTGAAAAATTTTTTTAAATGAACCGCACTGCTAATAGGGGGGTGAAAAAAAAAAAAACAATTGGTCGGGTGGAAGTTATTAGGAAAGGGTGGATGAAAACACCTCGGACAGACGCCTGATCAACGAGATCTTTCCTTTAAAAAAAAGTATCTCGTTCGAAGAGCGAAATACCATTGTCCCTAGAGAGGAAGTCGGCGGGGTAAAGCAAGCGGCCTGTGAGGGAGGGAAACGAATCGGTAATCCCACGACTCCTAGAGGAGGGCCACACGTGGAATTCACCCCGGGATACACCGGAGGAGCCGACTTCTAGGGAGGCAAAAAGGAAAGGGCACCAGCTGACGCGGTCACAGTAGCCAAGAAAGCGTAAAATGGGGGAAGGGGGGATTGAGCTAGGAAGAAGAATGAAAAAAGCCCATCAAGGATGGAAAATAAACGGTTTGGTCGCACGGGGACGGTTCGTCCTTAAAGGAAGAGAAAGGAACAGCGAACTGACGAGAAAGAGGGGGGCGCGCAGGTTCGGGCAAAAAGGTCGCGCGGTTTAACTTGGAGGAAAGGGGGGGTGGCAAGTGAAAAGAATTGGAAAACCAAACCCGCTGTGAAAAGACGAACGCAACAGCTCGAAAGAAAACTCTAACAAAGGAGAAAGAAAGTTTCGAGCAGGAAAGAACGGGGTGGGGTGGGGGCCTCGGTCCTTCGTGGCTCAAAACACACAGAAAATGCACACGCAACCGGGAAGACCGTTTTGACAGAAGACCTCGAGGATAGCCTCAAGAAGCCGGCACGAACCTGATACATCGGCTGGTGCCATGCTCTGGAAAGCAGAACGGGCTAACGGGCGCTATAAAAAAGAGGAGAAGGTCGGCGCATCGGCGTCAGCCAGACACATCAAAGGAAGCAAAAAAATCACTCAATGTTGTCACGACTCCCTAGAGCTGAGACAATCACTGAGGGGGGAGATCAGCGAACGGTCAAGGCGGAAGCCAGGAACTATTGTCACGCAAGACACTTGTGCAAGGGTTACGCAGAAAGTGGGTGATGCTCGCACGGCGAGGTCCAGGTAAAAGCAACAGGAAAACACCCTCCATAAGGGGTTCAATGTTCGAGGGAGTAAAAGGCAGACAGAGACCCGATAAAGAGGGAACGATTCTGGGATGGAGATCTAAAAGAGGGGAGAGGGGGAAGGAAGCTCCCAAAGCCCTCAAAGAGGAACATTCTTTTCAAAAGAAAACACACTCTGGAGGGCAGTGGGGGAAATGGATAAGAAGAAAAGCCGCGAACAATTCATCAATAGGTTTCCGTACTCGAGGGAGATCCGAGGAAGAACCACAATACTAGGGGGACTTGGAGGGGTTGCAAGTAAGACAAGTAAAGTCGAGAAATCAAACACAAAGTTGGCGGAAGGGGGAAATGATGCGTCATAGGCCAAGGCGAGTGGGGGTTCGATTACCTAAAGGAGAGAGGAAGATTGCCATAGAATGTGTGGGTTTGACGATGAAAAAATGAAAGAAGTGTGCAGAGGAGAAAGATTTCAATCTCGTCTCCGGGCTAGAGGGAGCGACGGGTTGAGATGACGGTCGGGCCAGTCGAGTGGAGGATCCGCAAGTAACGGTTGGGACAGACCAGGGAACACGATAGGAGGGAGGTGTCGAAGAACGCCAAAAACGACGGAGGATCTCCTTGGGGGGGAGGGAAGGGTGAAAGAGGTCGCGGAATTAAGTATTTCCAAACGGTCCAGGTGAAAGATTGAACAGGTTTGATAGAGAGGGGGGACCGTCTGACAAATTATAAAAACAAAAGGAGGATCGGAAGAGGGAAAACGAGTTCCTCAGACGACAGCGGATCGAACCTCGGGACCGGACCGATAATGAGGGGGAAAAGAAAAGGCAGGAAAATTGAATCATCGCACAAACTTGAAGAACCAACAGGGGTCGCAAGAAAAAGCCTGTAGAAGGTTAATCCGAGACCCTTCAGTACCAACGGAAATGGCTAGGGGTCGAAGGGGGTTGGGGGGATGCCCTCCCGTTAGAAGGCCTAGATTATTGACCCAGGAAAGGTGGTGGCAAAGACAATTGAACTGCAGATGGTGGAAAGAAAGGCACCAGTGGGAAGTCTAAGTGCCTCGCACTTCGAGGGTTTAAGAGGGCTTAAAAAAGGGGAAGGAAAGGGGGCAGCAGAGTTCAATGATCAGCATTTCATGAAAGGAAGCTTGGGGTTCTCTGAAAAACTTAGCGGGGATGAAATCACTGTTGCGTCGACGAGGGGATAGACAAAGAAGAAAGGCCCGATGTCTAAACAACAGAAAGGAAAAATCGGGGAGGGAAACTGGGAAATTCACGGGTCTCAAGGTCCTTCAGGTCAAGCGAGAAGCTTCGTGAAAGGCAAGAAGCTTGCGGTTTCAATCGAACAAAAGCATGTAAGTGGTGAACCGAGGGAGAACACAAAAAAGAATATTGAGAACAGTGACGACGTGGGAAAGCGGGCCAAAAGTACGCAACTCAAAAAATACGGCAATCGCGACCAGAACTGAGCGCACATCAACCCACGATGGGGCCATGTTCGCAAAAAGTTCGGCCTGTTCCTGCTGGCCAAAGTTCGGCTAACTGAAGAGCGCCAGGGGGAGTGAACCGCGAGCTCGCTTCGTAATCGTTGGGAAGGGGGAAGCGGGGACAACCCGGTTGAGAGACGGGAGAAAGGGGGGAAAAGATGACACGCGTAACTACAGGGGAGCGATTGCCGCTGAGTAGAGAAGACGTGAGAATAAGGGGAAATGTCGTCGACGCGGCACATTCATAGGAACACATCCGAATTCTCTATGTGAGAAAAGAGGTGTAACGGCACGAAAAGAAGCCGATAAACGACACGAAGCCGCCCGACCAGACTAAAACCACTATCGCAAAAGAAGAGGAGCGGGGACTGATAACTCTGGGCAACACGCGACCGAATACTCGTCAGTCGATGCTGTTCAACCACCGGCTCTACCCTAAAAGGGAACTACGACAAACAGTGTTGGGACCCCGGGGAAAATAAAAAAGTAACCCATTAAATAGGGGTATCAGCTCCTTGAGGGAGCTACGCGCATGGGGCAAAGAGCTGGCCGTCGGCGGTGCGGCTTGGGTCGGGGGGCTGCCGGGTTGCATGGAGGGGCGTTGAAAATTTGTCGGGGGGGACGTGAATGCACTCAAGTAAGAAAGCGCACTTCAACGAGCCGGGAGAGTTCAACCGCCGAGAGGGGAAGGCGCCAAGTACCGAATCGAAGATTTTAGGAATGTCGGTTTTATGGCGTGAAGGCGGCCGTCCTAAAAAAGAAAGCTAAAAGGGGTAAAAAAATCAGCTCATCCCGAGGAAAAACATCAGGGCGAGTGTACGGGCCCGGATCGAAGTCGTTTCGAGGAATGAGGGACAGGGGACGGGTTCAATTCAGATTCGGGTCGTATATGGAAGACGTAAAGTCGGTACAAAAAAGAGGAGACGTCGACAGGGAAACTTCCATACACCGAGGAATAAAAAGAACGGTACACTGCATTTACTGGGAGGCTTGAAGAGTGGCCTTCGAAAGTCACGAAACGTGAGGGACAAAAGGAAGATAGGGTTCAAACCGGTCATGAAGACGTTCAACCAAACACAAGAGAGTTCACAAACTCTGATCAAATGAAGGGAATAGACACTAAACGAGAGAATCAGAAACACAGGGGGAGAGAAGGTAAGGGTGGAGGGAAAACGGGGCAAACAACTATCTAGAAAAAAGTTGCTGCTGGCCACCAGAAAGGAATTCCCGGAGAGGGTGGGAAACCCGGGAACTACTGACCTACCGAAGGCACACAGAAAGACCTACATCGCTAAGGTGACTCTAGGGGAGAGGGGTAAAGAATCCGAACGTCGGACGTAAAGACAGTTTGGAAATGCAGGAGAGGGCAATCGACGCTCAGCACACGGACACCTAAACCCGAAATGCATCGAAAAAAACGACGGGGTAAAAAGAGTGCCAAAGGGTATTTGAGAAAGCAGGAGCGGTGAAAAAAGGTAACGTTCATTGTCCGGAGCGTAAAAGGGTCAGAAAAGCGGGTACGAAAGACGCCCTTGAGAGTCTGACGGTGATATGAGCATCGTAAACAGGCCGAAGGCCGAGAAGGGGATATAAATAAGGACGAATCGAAATAAATCTCAAAGAAAAGGTCCATGCAAAAGACACGCCAAACTAAAAAGGCCTGCGTCGTACACACGAGAGCGTAGTACCTAAAAGACGGGGAGAAAAAAGGACGGACTAAAGGCACCGGCAATGAAAGACGGGTCGCTTGAGGAGGTAGTTAAGGGGAAGGAAAAACCACCAACAGGGGGGTTGGAAGAGCCTTTCCCCTGAACGAAGACACTCGACGGAAGGTCCATCTCGTGATGACGTCCATGCGAAGAGAAACCGCACAGACCTCATCGCTGTCTGCTCTTGAGGGCGCTGAGGAAAGAAAGCTCTTATATCGGCAAGACAGTGCGACCGTTAGGAAGAAGACCGAGCAGCTCCGGACCGAGGCGCGTGAAAGACGCGTCGAAAAGACGCGATCACAACAAGGAACGGACCGCGACCAGCACGTAGACAAAAACAATCAGACATGGTTGTGGAAGGGTACTGGAAGAGGCGCGAGACGAACTAACATTTGTCCCGAGAACCGGCACGAGACGAAGCAAATCTCGCCGCGGAGCCGGGAGGGCCTCGCCGACCTTGGGGGGGGGGTGCGGGGAAAAGCAGGAACAGTCAGAATTCTCTCGACCTAAACCTGTTGACGCGGAAAGGGCGTGGCGCGATCGGCAAGCGGGGTTGGCGAGTGGGAAAAAGGGAGGGTGGAAAAAGGTCTCATAGATTTAATGGGGGTTGCGGTGGTTCGGAAAGGAAGGACCCACCTAGCGATTTGAAAAGCAGAACAGAGGTAAGGAAATCCCGAAAATCAAACTGACCGAAACGAGATCGACAAATAGAACCAAGAAAGAGACCTACAAAAGGGCTCAGACCGGAAGAGACCACGGGTGGAGCGGATAGAAACCAGCGAGGGGAGCTTAAAGTACCCCTCTAGCGAACAGAAATCGGCAGAGGCAGAACTAAACAAAGAAAGAAAAGCGGAATAGCGAATGAGGGGAGCTAAGCTTGAAAAAAGTCACGTAATCCCCTCCTACAGCGACACAGCTGCGAAGAGAAATTAAAACAAAACGAAAAAGGTTAAAGCCAGCATCCTTTCACCATCGATTACGGGAAATTTCGTCAAAAGGAAGGAGGGGGGGCGGAAGCGAGAGAAGAAGGGCGCGGAAAAAAACCCCGTTCCCAAAGGGGGGCAAGAAGACTCGAAAAGAAGGTGGTCTAGGTCAAGAAAGAACTACACTGCTGAGCAAAAACTCAGAAAAGTTTGAAAGGGTACAGATGACGACCGGGGAAGAACCAAAAAATATAGGTCGCCTCCGCAAACCCCAAAGAAAAGAACGAAGCCGCAACAGAAACGAGCAGCCTGGATCCCGTTTCTGTGGAAAACAAGACGGCAACACAAATAAAAAGATCTCACCTGAAAAGGGTTGGAAAACAGAGACCGAAATCGACACGTAAAGCTCAGAAACACAAGAGAAATAAAATAACCCCCCGGACAAACAGGGAGGGGGTTGAATCATACCAGGGAGAAGGTTCTTGGTGGATCAGGAAGGCCTGAAGACGTCCTCCAAAAATGTAAGGCTAGGGAGTCAGCCGCAAAAAATTATTTCGCGAAAAAAGAGGGGGAGAGGAGGGAGAAAACCGAAAAAGGACATAACTCTAGAGGGGACCATTTAAACGGACCATGGGGATCAAAAAAAAAAAAGACCTGGAAGAAAGGAAGGGGAAATCGCGGCATGAAGCACCGAACCCCTCAATGGCATATGACTCCTTATCTCTCCAGGGATGGGTCGATAGGAGGAGAAATCTCGATTTCACCCCACCCGCCTCACTTCAGGACCGTGCTGTGAAAGGGAGAGAGATCAACGTAGGGTGAACTAGCTACCGTAGGACCAGCAGCCAGGATGTGGAAAAGGAAAGGGGGAAATACATAGTGTGTGACAATTCAAATTTGGAAGGTCCATGTAGGGGGAACCTGGCATGCAACAACTCGACATCTGCAAAGGATAAGCACAGGAAGAGGGATGGGACGGGGATCCAGCAAGGAAGCCCGATAGAGAAAAAACTTGCAACGCGAGAGACGATTCTAAAGTACAGTGAGACTGCCTTGTAACGGCGGCGAACCCGTGCTCGACGAAAAAGACGCGATGAGAAAGAACACGATTTGAAGGAAGTGCCCATCGGCCCGGAGACCGGAGGAGGCTCCTGAAAGGGGAAGGGGCAAACGTAAAGGCGTGAAGAGTAAACTCTCAAGAAGGGGGATGGCATTGATTCCATCTAAGAAGGGGAAACTAACACCATAGACATTGATGTCCATCACCATTTTTGGGGAACTCTTTTCGCCCGGGAGGGAAGTAAAACGACATGTCAGCGAGGTACTCGAAAGCGCGTGCACCTTAAGTCAAGGAAACGCCAGAGGACTTGGAAGGGGGATTATTTGCTCTACTGTTAAAAGGGGGGGGACGTAAAAAAAAAACGCTCGGAAGAACACG
>Ga0179593_1335910_pt1 | contig 12930 bp, 12 predicted proteins | sample CZODoug2_1_08_16_FD_185931 | JGI IMG/M metagenome (GOLD analysis project Ga0179593, IMG submission 185931) | Vadose zone soil fungal communities from Angelo Coast Range Reserve, California, USA - CZODoug2_1_08_16fungal (PacBio error correction) | ecosystem: Environmental > Terrestrial > Soil >...
CTCCAAACAACACAAAAGACTGAGGGATAACTCTCAGTCATCCTCCCGGGGGGAAAGGGGAGGGGTTATGTCTAAGATGGGGTCTGCCGTTGCAGTGATTAGATTACAGAAGATGAAGCTATAATAAGCTTATGCTGATACGAGCATAAGAGATCGATCTATGAGGGCGCTTCGCAGGAGCAGAAGCTTCCAGGGCGCTTCCAACTGTGGGAAAAGGGGCAGAAGACCTTACGTCGGGTTCACGCAGGCAGCAAAGAGCGCATGAAATGAAATTGGAAGCCGCAAAAATCAACTCGAAAACAACACGCAGGGCGGTTGGTGTTGGTAAAGACGCAGGCCGAGCAAGCTCCTTTAGAAGGGAGGACGCAAAAAACAACTGGGAAATCGAGGCGCTTCAAGCGCATACGCGAGCTGGGCGCGAATTGACCTCGGTTATCAGATCTGCGCTCACGGAATGGCCGGCAGGGGCACGTCGTGATAGCGGTCCCTGGGGGACTGAATGTGAGCGCGAACCGAACAGAAAATTGAGGAAAGCACCCGCGGTCAAACAGCGCGGAAGAGAAAAATAAGGACGCAAGGTCCGTCGGTGAACAATCGAAGGGATTAGGATAGCCGCATATTCCCGAATCTACGGATGGTGGAGGGCCGGGAGGCCATGTCACGGTCGGACTGAGTGGAGCATCCAGGTCGATACCGCGCAAGAAATCAAACGCATCAAGATGATGCAAATGTCCTCCTGCCGAACCTAGGAAAACGGTTGCGTCCCTGCTGGGCACTTCGTAGCGCGACGCTACACGCCCGTGACAGCACGTAAAACGGCGAGGGCCCAATTCCTCGCGTTGACATCGCTACAGCTGACGACGACCATAGACGTGGTTTGGGGATGGTGTAAGGAATGTCAAAGTTTAAATAGGCCGATGAGAAACTGGCAGGGTCTGAAATGAACTGGAGAGCAACTTATTAACACGGATACAAAAATCGCTATGACCATTAAACGGCGACGCCAACAACCGGAAGTCGAGGGATGAAGGGAGGAAGGGGCCAAAGTCATCTATCAGTCGGAATTAAACGGGGCTCAAAATACATGCCATCGTCTGAAAGGGAAAACTCGTTCCACCATTACATCAGAACGTTAGGCGCTAAAATGTTGGTCACTACTAGACGTGGAGAAAGGAATCAGGATCAATAGTGAACACGCTCCACCAAGATCGAGACGGCGAACCAGGGCCACTAATCTTGAGAATTGGAGATGCTAAACTTGGTCAACGGGTCTGGCGCAGTAGGAAGACAGGGAGCGCGAACAAACTATAGAGCGAGGGGCGATATGCCGCATAAGGTGGCGCTCGGGGACGCCGACATCGTGCAATAACGCAAAACAACAGCCGGGGCCAAACCCTCCCCGCCAGCAAATGAACAGATCGCAAGAGTTGTCAGTCGCGTCTTTTTTAAAGATGGCACGATGCCTAAGAAGAGGGGACAATAAACGTTTCCGCCAAGTGAAAAAAGGCAACTATGTTGAGGCGGGCTGGCGCGGGGTTCTGTGTGTGTAACGCACATAAAGGGAGAGCCGGGGTCGAGAAAGTGAAAATCAGTCCAAAACCTTGCGGTGGGTGATATCTGACTGAGTGACCCCCCCCGCACACAGAGAAATGTCCGACGTAGGAAAAGAGCAAAGGGAACGCACATTAGAGCCAATTTTCCCAGTTCCGTTTGAGAACTGGAGACAAAAGGCGACAATCTGTAACTAATGGGGTGTGCGGGCGAATTGATGGGGGCAACAAATAGAAAGTCCCCGTCCGTTTAGGCAAACCCAGGGAAGAGATCTCAACAACAAACGGAGAGGGAGAGAGATACACCTTCCGGGGATAAGGTGTTACTAGCGCGCAAAAACTGTACCAGAGTGTGTCAGTAACGGAGGGAAGCACTAGAAAGACAACAAAAGGGACATTACTTTCTTTGTGGCGAAAAACATGTCTCCTTAGAGGTTCTTCACAAAACTTAAAAGTGAGATTCACGGTGTCTGTCGCCAGGCCAGGACCATTAAGGGTTGGGTGGGCATTGGCAAGGGAAAAGTGAGGGCCAGACTCCCCACCAAGAAAAGCTGTTGGACGGGACAAAGCAACAGTGAATTCGGACCCGCCGCCGGGAAGAATAATGCACGCATACACAGTGGGGGGAAGTAACGAAGTGGTGAAGGCCCTGGTTCGAAGGGGAAGATAAAGGGCGTAACAAAAGACGCAGTGCCACTTGCTGGAGGTGACATAACCAGATGCAGGGCTTGCAAGAGGGAGGGTACAGCCCGTTGTTTTGTTGCGGTCTGTCAGAAAGGCTGGGAGGAGCGGGGCAGGCGGACGCCAGACGGGGCCAAACATCAAGGACTAAGAGGGAGACAGAAACTCCATAGAGCACGGGCGATTCGTATCGGGAAATGGGCGGCATCGAGCCTCGTAAAAGGGCGACGCGTGAACGACGCACGGGCGGGGGAGACAGGCTATCCTGGGCGGGGAGGAAAAGTTATCAGGAGGAAGTGGTATAACTCGTACTCTCGCTCGGTAAAGGAAGAGAAAGGTCTAGGTCATAATTTTGAAGGAGTTCAAAAAGGTCAGGCGGGGAATTGAGTGGGAGCCGCATTTCCGCGCTTATAGAGGAGTTGGGTGGCAATAGTTGAGTGCGCAACGGGCGAGCAGGGGGGAAGGTCGGTGGCGGGGGCGTGTTGGTAAGAAAGATGGGACTGATTAAGCCTGGCTCAGCAGTAGGAAAAGACCTGTAAAAAATGACAGGAGCCAGATTCTGATGTAAGGCGCCTAAACACCAAGGTAATGCATCCACGCATAGCCAAAAAAAAGATTCCGGGGCGCGCGATGCAGGCTGCATGGGTAAATTAGGTAGAAGGAGGGCCAACATAGACGTTGAAGGTACGAGGGAGGAATGACAAGCGAACGTCCCGCGCGGGGCCGTAGGTTCAGGAAGAGGTGAGTCGGTCACTTGAAAGAGGAGTGGAGTGAATGCGGTGCCGAATCTTTCCGCTGGACAGGCGGGTATTAACGTGCAGACAGACGAAAAACAGAGACGTAGATCAGGCACGATGAGAACAGGGGAACAGCGCATGTGTGCCCTGCTACCACTGGAGTAGAATGGGTAGATGACGGATGGCTTTAGTTCGGGTACGGGACCAAAATACGTACGTGGTGGAGGGAGGGTGGATAGCCACTCAGCGAAGCACAATAGGCAAAAAATAAGTCAGAGGAAAAATTACCTGGACGACGGGAAAGGAGCGATCCCGAGGTCGCTCGCTGGTCAAAAGTGGGAGACATGACATCAGATAGCAGGGAACAGACGGGGTCGCCCGTCGAAACCGGAAGCGACCGCAAGGCCCTAAAGAGTCGGTGGGTGACACGCATGAAAGTAACGCAGGTGCGCTCTTAAACTGAACAAAGACTGGCGAAGGCACGATGAAACTGTCCAAATCTTGGCCAGAACGACGATGGGGAAGGTAGAGAACGGACGAAGAGAGGCGGAAAGCGCTGCATCTAGGGTTAAGCAAGGAAAGAAGGAAAGAGACTGAAGATTCTCGGAAAGTTGAAAAAGATAAATAAAATGACCAAGAGGAAAGTCGATCTTAACATACGCGTACGACATTCCTCTTACAGCTCTATCTATAGAAAAAAAAAAACGGGGGTAGGAGAAAGATCATATAGCGATCACGCACTTTTCCTTCGAATTATGAAGGTAGTGGGTAAGAGGGCGTGGGAATCGTGGAATTTTGACTGGATTTTCATCTCTAATAAGATATAAAGTAAGAGTGTTATTAATACTCCTACAGATATGGAATAGATCTCCGTCGCAGGGTGCATGACGGCTTTCCGTGGAATTAGGATGAAAACCAGTCTAGAATGTGACATCGGAGTACTCGGAGGCAATAGAATTCTTGCCGTAAGCCCCAGTCGGTAGTCTTTAAATCGCCTGAAGTGCTGGGGAAAAATCAAGAGCACCACCACGAAAGAGTGTGATCCTACGTCTCGTGCGGAAGTATGATCTCGCGTGGGGGTAAGTCAGAGGGCTACATCTCAAGGCAACAGCTTCGCGGGGTGGCCCCTCAGGGTCGTAAAAGGAGAAATGGCCTCAGGTCATTCCGGACGAACGTTGGGGGTTGTCCTCAAGAGAGGACTGAAGCGCGCTTCAACTATGGGGTGTAGGGAGAGGAACACGCTAAAATAACAGACAGCGGTACGAAAGAATACGAACGTAAAAATCATTGTGAGAATCGTCCAGGGGAGAAGGATCGCCATGGAGAGGCGGGGAGGCCTCCTTATCTAAATTATGGGGCTCAGTGGGCCAAGAACTAAAAATGGACCATCAATCGAACAACGGCCAGGACGCATGGAACAGAACTCGGTGTGGGAAGGAAAAGACGCTGAAAAAGAAGAAAGGGAAGCTATACGTATTCCTGACATTCGGAAGCGCGTAAGGAACGTCTACGAGTATCGACCAAGGGCGATCGCGTCACCACTGAAAAAAAGCATTCTTCCTTATCAAGCAAGGAAGGCACGTGGAAAACATAAGGCGCGGGGGTGGACGTGGAAAGGGGGGCTAATCTTCCAGGGATCAAGGCAGCTGAAGGAGTACGAAGGGGGAAAGTAATAACTTGGGGATGAAAGCAAGGTCAGCCGGATAAAGAGAGAATATACCATAAAAGGACCACACCTAAACACATTAAAAATTCGACATCGGAAGTAAAGAGAAGACTAGGAGCGATAAGGAAGGCTTAATACTGGAGACACCATGACGGAGGAGGGAGGGGCAGGTGGAGATCGTTGAACGGGAAGGGTGAAGTGCGCTAGGTTCGTGTCAACAGGGAGGACGATATCATCAATATAAGCTCCAAGCACAAAGAACGGGAGATCCAACAGAAAAGTTCGATTCACTCGGACGCAAAAGTACTAGGTCACACAATAGGAATAGATAGAAAGGAGATAGGTAGGCGGCGAAGGAGGAAGACCGATGTTGGTACGTTCCTCAGACCGAGAATGGGGGAAACATCCAACAAAAAAAAAAGGGACAGTTCAGAACCGCCGCAAGAAACTTCTCCCATACGATATATGACGAAGAATCTCGCAGGGGGGAAGGAGCGTCAATTTTGCGGAGGAACATATCCGAAAAGAAAGAGGGGAATACAAATCTGTCACCAGGTAAGTGGAGGAAAACTATGGGGGGGGAAAGCTGCGAATAAATTGTGGCTGGGGTCGCGCCTCATGAGAAGATGGGAAAGGGGGAAACATACAAACGTGATGGGATGTGTATCGTCTGGACAACCAATATAAGGGGGGGTTACCGAACGACGACAAGGGTTAATCAATTGGGGGAGGGTGGGGGTAGGTTAGGTGATAACAATTTGCGAAAGGGGGTCGCGCAAGGGTGGAAAGAAAAAAAATTAATAAAAAAACAGGCGGAGGACACCAACAAAGGGGGGAAGAGATTAATAAAAAAACAACAACGGGGGGGACGGCGGCAACACTAGCTCACGTGCGACCCAGGGACCGGGGTCGACGGTTGGGCATCCCGTACGGCGACAAATGTAACACATTTCCCTTTAAAAACTAGAAGCCAAAAAAGGAATTTGTTGCCCCTGGGGAATTGTGAAGGGGAGGGGAGGAACCTGAATATGGTGTCAGGCGAGAAAGAAGGAAGCCGGTATGGGAGGGGGGGAGTCATGGCAAAGAACGTTCTGGCTCTAGAATAGGAGAGGCAAACGGCGCAGGATACAAACAGGGAGAAGAAGTAAAAAGAGACAGGGTGGGGTTGTGTGGGGGGAGTCACATGTTGGGGCGAAAAATTGGAGGGATACTGAGGGACAGAGTCGTGACGAAAACCCGTACAAAAAGACCTAATGGACAGAGGGGGGAAAATGGTCAAAGCTAGAGGATGGAAAAACGACGGCAAGGAAGGAGGGTCATACCTGGGTTGTGGTGGGCTGGTCTGTTAGCAGATGAAGAGGGCTGCTCACGAAGACAAAAGGGCGGAACGGGAGCCACAGGACCTGGCTACTCAATAGACGATTTTACAGCCTCGAAAGCTTACTATCGCACGCAAGGTGATACAAGACACAAAGGGGGAGTGGTGGAAGCACGTCGGAGGGTTTTGACGGCTGGGGGGAATGCGAATTGGGGAGGAAATGATGGGACTCAACTCCAGGGAAATCTGTCACTCGGAGCACGGGGAAGGGGTACCGGAGGGGAATTTGCATCGGAAAACCCTTTGAAAATCTCCTGTAGGTGGGAACACGCCTTCCCCGGGAGGATCTCTTATATGGTAGTGCGACACGTCAATTACAAGGCATTCTCTCTCAGCTGCCAGGGTGGGATGCTGGGGAAGGGGGCCAAAGAGTGAGGGAAGGGGAAAGGGCGCGAGAAAAAGGGAAGGTGCTTCCAGGAGGAAAGAAAACGGGAACAGGGCGGAGGATGTTAAGACCACAAGGTCGGAAATAACTCCAAACATAGAGCCTGAAGGGCGGCAGGGAGGGGGGAGAAGCGCAACTTTCAGTACTATGGATAGAATTGAGTTCTCTTGAGTCCGGAGGCGGGAGAGACTCCCAAGGGAGGAAGGACTCAGAGTGGCGGCGCGGTTCAGCGCAAGGCGGGATACGGGGACTACAAGTAAAGGGGAACAAGGGCGTTTTAAAAAAAAAGGGGCGAGAGATGCGTGGAATCTGCCAGAGGGTCGCGAAGAGGCTAACCGAAATCCGTAGAAGAAGGGCCTTGAAGAGAGTACGAGGACGAGAAAAAGGTTCGACGTGCAGGGGGGGACACAACCGGCCCGGTCGCAGGGAAGTGATCGCGGGAAAGGGACTGGACGTAGGGTGCTTCGCAGCCCAATGCCACGTAGGTCGGGGGAGCAAGCGAGAAAGGGCAGTAATGGGCGGGAAAAACACGTCCTCGACTGCATGCACGCGGGAACGGCAAAAAGAACGAGGGGAAGTCGAATGGAACTGAGAGGAAATGGAGCGAAGGGGAGAGGAAGACTGATTAGAGACAAAACATAAGGGGGGCTCTCCACAATAAACAGGAGAGGCAACCGCGGGGCATCAGAAAAAAAGGCGGGTTGGGGCGCGTAATAAAGGGGAAAGCGCAAAGCCTGCGAACACAGGGGAAAGGGAGGGATGCTCTGTACTGGCGCAGACGACGGGGGGAAAAACAATAGACTTGTTCCGCCCCGCCGCGCGTGAAGGAAGTATACATAGGGTACATCAGGACGTACTACCAGAGGGAAAAGGCGTGGAAATGAGGGGGGCGCAGCAGTCGACTCTGTCAGGGAAAGCATTTACAGGACTCAAAGAGCGAACAGGGGCGAATATGAAGGGGAAAAGGAGTGTGCCAAACATCAAATGCATGCAGGTCCAGCTTCAAACAGACAGATAAAAGGGGACGAGGGGGAGGGGGGAACTTAGGGATAATCTCGAGGAAAAAAAAAGAACACGAGGAGGAGGCAAAGGATAGCGCAGTAAGAAATGTCCCTTTCGTGATAGGACGTTTACTGGCACTCGAATTGGGAAAAGGGGAGAAGGCCACACGTCTATGCAAGAGCTATAAAAGCGTTCAGGCTCAGAAAAAAAGGTCCAGGAACGAACGAGCTGAACGGCTATGGGTAAGACTGTCGGGAGGGAGCATGGGAAGGGGGCAAATGAGGGACGAGAGCCCCCAACCGCGAACAAAAAGGGGGAAGCGGCAAAAAGCGGGGGGATAACCAGGGGTCAGCTATTTAAAACTACAAGCGCACTGAAGAAGCTCAGCAAGGGGTCAAAGGATGGGGGGTAAGGGAAGCTTACAATTACAAGGATGTATGTGGTAAGCACACTACAGAACGTCAGGGACAGGTGCCATAAAAAAAAGGGCCTGTCACGACTGATATAACGGAATTAACGCTGGGCAGCAAAAGCCATCAGAGTGGGAGAACGAGTGACAAAGGGAGATTCTGGGGGAGAGAGAGGGGCGCAAAATCGGACGAACACAGGACTTGGGGAGTGCTAACAAGAAAGGGGGGTATCGCAAAAAAAAGAGGGTTACAAACTGCCTGAAGGAATGACTCTATAAAGGATCATTGGTAGTTCCGCGTGCCCACTTAGCGGAGGCGCGCTAGAACCGGACGCAAACCGAGGGAGAGCGAAACACTAACAACGAGGTCAGCGAACAGAAACGCAACGCGTCCCGACAAAGAGGAGGGGCCAAAGGGAAATATTTAATTCCAGAGCATCGGCAGGGGGGGAACTACGGGGGGGGACGTGGCTGATCGGAGTCAAACAAAAGGGGGGGGAGGCTACGACCATCTGCATCTCAGGTAATGTCGAACAAATGTCCTCAAAGCGACCAAGCTGATGGCTAGAACTCAGAAAGCAGCGACGACCTGACCGGAGGCAATTTGAAAACTACTGGAGTCACGGGGGAAGAGAAAAAGAAGGGAAAGCCCTCGGAAAGACAGTAGGAAAAGTCATCTGAGACATTCGCCTGATCACACGAAGACTCTGTCAGGGAGGAGGGTTGGGGTATGAAGGTAAGCTCGGTGGAATCAACTCAAAAAATAGAAACGGTGTAAAGTGGCCAGGGTGAGAACTGAGCAATAGTCTCCGGCTAAAATAGAGGATAAAGAAGCACCCCCGACCGGAATGAAGGGAGCGAGAAAGAAACTGTGCAACTCTCAGAGGAAGGGCAGGGGAAAGCCAACATCAAAAAAGAGGATGAGTTTATGAAGAAAGGAAAGTGGAAAAGGACCCAAGGAGACCTTGACGTGGGCAGGAGGCAACGCAGCGTGTAGCGTGGAGTAAGTGAAGCGGACCTGGAAATCAAACCAACGAGCGAAGTAAACAAAGCGAACTGCAGGGAACCAGGAGGCGCCTGAGCTCGGATGCGCAAGGAAAAAAGAAGGAATGCCAAGAAGAAAGGGATAGAAAACCGAGGGAAGAAAGGGGAGCCGCCGACGGATTGCAAACGCCAACAACAAGGCGGTTGCCAACCTCCCGCAAGCACCGTAGATGGGTCGCTCAAGTTGGCAATTCAGGAGTCAGGGGGGCACAGAGGGACGCTAGGAAAAAAGCGAACACGTCGAACAGAACGAAAGGACTTATGTGGAAGGCTGCGGAAGGTGCTTTGCTCGACGACTCAAAGGCAGCACGGGAAGAAAAAAGCAGGAAAGGGGGAGGGAAGGCTAAACACCAAGATACCTTTTGGGACCAAAAGAAGTCTAAACGTGCGCAGGGGGACAGGACCCTGCGTTTGTATATGGTAAGCGAAAAGGGGAACAGGGTGGTCAGAGGGCAGGGGGTGGAGACAATTTATCAACCCCGGTCAAGTTTCACCGTAGAAAAAAATCAACACAACAACAGGAGGAGGAGGCCAAGAAGCTAACCGGGGGAACATTTTAAGATGAATTTTGGGGAGAAGAAAAGAAAAACGGGAAAAATTGTCGCCTGGTTGAGCAAGAGAGAGACAACGACGGGATGGATTCCCATTGCTCAGGGGAAGAAGGGGCGCACCTTCGCACTAAGCATCTAGAAACTGGAGCACTTTGATGTTACAGACATCGGCCGCACGAAGGGAGGCGAACGACAAAGAAACACGCGACGCAGCAACAAAAATGTCCGCAAAAAAGCAAATTGGTGAAGACGTTACCCAGTTTCGGAGGAGAGCCATCAGGACCAAAAAAAGACAACGCGAGATCGGGGGGAGAGGAGGACTGGCGAGGAACGGAGGGAGTGGCATAACAAAGGTTGGGGGTTGTCGGAGGAAAGAAGCGTCGCCACTCAACAGGGAGCGAGCACGACTATAAAAGTAAAAAATCTATCAGAAAAAGGACGCGAGAAAAATGCAAACACGAGGACGAGGACTCGACTTACGACGCAGGTTAGGGGGGAAAAAATGGACCACGTCGGAACACAGGAAAACAGGGAAATCGAGGGAAGAAAATCCAGGTAATTGAAGAAACAGAGAAGGCGTTGCGGGAGAAAAAATTCCGGGAACAAAAAAAAGGTCAAATGGGACCGAGGGTCCACCTGTCCGATCTGAAAGACATTCATTAACTCCTGCTTAGAAGATGCCCGTAGGGGCCAACAAGAGACAATCTGGAATGAAGGGAGGGGGGGGCGCAAAAGAGGGGGGTACTAGATTGAACGGATAACAGATGAAGAAAGGACGGACATAAGTACCATAACAAACGGAGAAAAAATGTCGGACAGAAACATGCACCAACCGAGAAGGTAATGTCGAGCTGAAAAACAGTCATTAAGACTGGGGGACATCGACTTAGGCTCTCGGGGTAAAAGATCTCGACGCTCTCACGCCAAAGGGGGATCAGAACCGAGGAAGGACTGTAGCCAGGACGGGGTTGACAGGAATCTCGAGGTGCGGCCTATTGCCTCTGAGGTGGAACGGGGGACGGGGGACAGAGATCAAAGAGAGAACAAGACGACCAGCGTATGACAGATCTTGAGCAGTGATACCATAGAAGAAGCGGGAAGATCGGTTCCCCCACCCGAAAAAACCCGTCCATAGGAGGCTTCGTGGCGAGAGGATGTCCCTGTGAGGAAGTGCGAAAGGAACCAAGCAACGTTGATGTAGGGATGAAAATTAAGCCGAAGCACGGCGTGCAGTCAAAACAGAAGTCTCCGGCGTCTCACATCCAAGCCGGCACAGGGGAAAGAAGGGAGGACGTGGGGCAAAGAGGAAGGGGAGGGAAGCGAAGCTGGAGCGAACATGATACTTAAACGACAGAAACACGGGGCAAAACGGACGAGAGAGAGAGAAAAGAAGACGTAGGACCAACGCTGAGGGGCAGTGAGGCGGGTGAAATTCTCTCGGGGGGCCAGCCTGCTAACCGAAAGGGAGGGGGCCGAATGCGAATGCACAGATTTGAATAAGAATCCGTTCAAACGGAATTCAGCATCGAACTAACGACTAAGGAGGACTAGAATAGAGCAAAGAGGGGCGTCAGCAGAATAAGCAGGAAACTGTAGCTCACTCTAGGGACCATCAGTCAAGCAAAACCACAGTCACATAGAAAAAAGACTAAACGACCTAGGACGTCAGGATATCGACTAGAAACAACAACACATTAGGAGAAAAGAAGGGGGAGCCGGCGAAGAAAAAATGGGGGGCCGTAAGGGGACGGGAAGAGGAAGGGACGCGTTGCGTTTACGTAGATTGGCAGACGGAACAGGTTCATTCAGCTGATGGAGGACGAAGAGCGAAAACAGGAAGCGAGATAAGGTCCTCGTCATTAACAAGGCTTCATCGCCAGTAGGCAGTCAAGGCTGTCTCAAAGTTGAGATTTCAAACCACTTAAGCTGAAGTGAGGGAAAAAGGGAAGAGAATGAGAAACTGACAAGCTGCGGGGGACGTAAACGAGCAAAAGCAGCGTTTTGAGAAGGGGACGGCTGCGCGATAAACTAAGCAAGCCGGGGAGACAAACAAATGGCAAAAGGAAAATCAAGCAGCGAAGGGAGATAAACGACGGGAATCAAGGAATGCACCAGAGAGACGAGGGAACAGCGGTGCCAGACTAAAGGGACGTTTTTTGAAAAACCAGGACACAGGGGAAAAGGGGAGAGGAGGCACAGACTAAGAGGGGGGGGAGTGTCGGATGAACCCTCTCAACAAGCGCCAGCCAGGACACCTTGCGTCCTCGGGAAACAGAGAGAAGGGGGGAAAATCTAAAAAGCGACATCTGCCTGAGACTGGGAGGCGGTAGGAACGGATCGTGATACTCTCAAGCGGGGGGATCAACAAGAGCAACAAGGCGGAAAGAATGAGACACAATCACAGAAGCTTGACACAAGAATTCCTCAGACGATCCCCGAGGGACCTCTTTCCTGGGAAAAGTGGGAAGCAAACGTACGCCCTTTAAAGCTGACCACGCGGAATACACAGAAAAAAGTCAACAAAGGAATGTCGCCGGAAAGAGGCTCCTCAGGGAGGAAATGGAGGGGCAGGGGTGGGGGAAAGGAGTGAGAGGGGAAGAATCAGGGTTGCTGCGGCTCAGGAGGAAACCTCAAAAAATGTACGAAAGTGGAAGAAGGCCGATGCCCGGGAGCTGTGTCGACTCTATAACAAACGGTGTCGAAAAGAAAGAAATATCTCCAAGTCAGGAGATTTCATCGTGGAAGAAGATGGCCAAATCTCCTCTTAAAAAGGGGGGGTCGTAACACGGCCACAGCAACAAGGCAGGAAGTTTGAACTAAAGGAAACATGACTCAAGGAAGAACGGGGGGGAGGGAGGGGAGGAACGAAAGCACCGAGGCATGTAGACTGCATCAGTATACGCCAAAAAAAAAGAACCAATTCTACTGAAAACAAGCCAAGAACCTAAAGGAAAAGGAAGAAGGGATCGACCCATCAAGTAGAAAGAATAGATGCTGCAGTATTCCGAAAAACGGTTGGGCAGACGGAGCGCTCACCAGCGTTGAAGCGACAACAAAAAGAAAAGGTATGCAAACCTAGAAGGAAAAAAAAGAAAAGAAAAGTTAGGGACCAGATCGAGAAAGTTGGGAAAGACGCGTCTTTGGGTTCAAGGAAGTAGTGAAGAACAAAGGAAGAAAAGAGGTCAAACATACCAGAAGAGGGGGACGACTGGAAAACTCCGCTTGGTAATCAAAAAAGGGGAAGAGGCCAGATTGATAAAAAAAAACGAGGAGGGGGGAAAGGAAGCACTGGTCAAATGGGAAAATCAGCGGGAAAAAGCACTTCAACAGGCGGGACCCAAGATCAAACCGGTGGGGGGTGGACGAGCTGGAAGGAAGAAAAAAAGGGAGACAATGTGACAAGTGGGAAAAAACTACTAGGGTCCGAAAAAAAAATCCAAGGGGGATCCATCGACCAAATGGCCGAATATACTCGAAGGGAAGCGTCATGGGGGGGAAGATGACAGAGGAAAACGGAGACCTGTGCA
>Ga0179593_1403199_pt1 | contig 12930 bp, 12 predicted proteins | sample CZODoug2_1_08_16_FD_185931 | JGI IMG/M metagenome (GOLD analysis project Ga0179593, IMG submission 185931) | Vadose zone soil fungal communities from Angelo Coast Range Reserve, California, USA - CZODoug2_1_08_16fungal (PacBio error correction) | ecosystem: Environmental > Terrestrial > Soil >...
GCCCGAGGAAAGGACGAAAGAGGATTCGGTAAAAGGGAACAGCCACCAAACAGGGAGAATAAACGGCCACCACCGGCAAAAGGTAACTTGAAGAACGAAGAGATTCGGTCAAAGAAAAAAAAAAGGTCGAGTCAAAGAGGGGGAGAACGTACACTTCAGTAGACTCGGAGGAGGGGACCCGGCTGGAGCTAAAAAAATCAGACGCCCCGCACGGGAAGAGTTAAGAGTATCGACGACCTCGAAAAACTAGGTCAACATAATCTGTAACGTACAAAGGCAAAAAAGGGCAGAGCCCCGAGAGAGGGGGGGCGGGTCAAACGCTAGGACCGAAATGCAAACGGGGGATCGACCGTAAAAGGAGTACTAACACTCACCCCAAAGCCGCAAGACCGGCGCAACCGTCTACAAAAAAACAATTCGGTCAAATCTCTCCAATTCACCGGGAAGCGTCGAAGCCGAAAACAGGGCACTGGTCAAGCCCTGAAAAACTCAAATAAAAACAAGCAGTTTTGGGGGGGGGGGGAACCAAGCGGGCGTATAAGACCGGAGAACAGTGTGTGAAAAGAAAGCGACTGAGCGTGAAAAAAATACAAGAGCCGCAACCAGCTGGAACGGACCATGAAGGAAAGACCTGGCGCCACGGGAAATCAGTTTTCGGTAATGAGAGGACCTTTGACCCTTCACCGTAGGGAGAACAGGGGAGGACTCGTGGGAAGACCTCGATCACACGAGCAAGCTTCCATCGGGGGGCATTCGGGCGCCACACCGCACTACAGCTCTCGAACAGACCCAGCCGCCCCCTGGAAAAGGAGCTCAGGCCAGAATCTAGTAAAACCCACAGAAAACAGACGCTGCCGGAAAAAGCGCCCGACACAGCTCTGCAGACCGGGGATAGGCTCGGTTCCGGGGAGGAAGATGAAAAACTAGGGTCAAGCATAAGATTAGAAAAAATGAGGTCAATCCAGGTAATCCGAACGAAAGGACCAGCTCCTGCCGAGCACAATCGGCAAAGCGGAGAATCTTCTAAACAGAAAAACATCCCGTGACTCGACAAGGCCGCGTCAAGGGGTAAAACCGGGGTGAAGTTCTAAAAGCGGAAAAACATCCAGAACTCAAGAGATGAAACGTTCAGATGAAATAGGTCTCCCTTAGCAGGAAGGCAAGAAACACTCCGAATGAACCTTTGACGGTGATAAAAAAAGGTTAATGGGGTCCAAAAAACGTAGGAGGATTCCCCATAAATAAATCAAGCCTCCTTCCAAAAAGTAAGGGAGAAAGCGGGATCAAACAACCGCGAAAAAAGCAAGTAAAAGGAAAAACGGGAACTAAGCGGTAGGGTCAGTGGTACTAACTAGAGGGAAGGACAATGCAGGGACAATCCCTGGCGGGAATCAGGAAGGGGAGCTCGGCCAAGGGGCTGCGGGATCTCCTTCGGCCCTGAAAAACAGTCGTGTCAAAACGGAGCTCCCTTCTTAATAAACCAGAAACAGGTGGACGCGGCGAGGAATAGACGGAAAAAGTTAGCGCAAAGGGGAAACTTAATAAAGATTACGTAAACCCAGTTCCCAATCCGATTCTGCAAAAAGAGCGGGAAAGGTCGAGAGCCGAGCACAAACTCGGCTCAAGGGGAGTAAAAAAAGGACGTCAATGGAAAAAAAAGGGGAAAAAAAAGAAAGCGAGAAAATTCTTTCTGCTATGACAGGACCGGGAGCCAGAAGCTGACAGAAGGAAAGGTCCTCGGCCGCCACCGCGTTCAAAAAGCAGGACCAGCAGCCTAGATGATAAGCGGACCCAAAGGCAAGGGATAAAGGGAGAGACCGTAGGCCGATCCATCCGCCGGGTCCCACCCGAGATAACTAGAAGGACAAACTACCGAAAAACCCAAGGGTGAAAAACCTGAGGGCTGCTCAAAAGAGGAACAACAGTTGGACAACGCGGGAAGCGCTGGCGACAACGTGCGGGAAGATCATTAAGAAGGCGAGGAGTAACGTAAATGGACTGCCTGATAGGCAGGTTCAAAAGTTAACGCAAGAAAAAGGAAGAGGAGGAGCGCGAATCGACTCAAACGAGTCGTAGTTCAGGGGAAAAAGACGGGAAGATACGCAACCGGACGATGTTCCCTTAAAAAGACGCAGCCGACGTCTCACATTCGGCAAAAACAGAGTATAGACCGATAAAGCGAGCAAAAAAGAGGGGACAAGACGGGAAACGACGAACAAAACAAAAAAGCCAGCAAAAGGAAAGCAAACCGGGAGGAAAAGAGAGAGTCACCTGGGGCTGGTATTAGCTTGACGACACAGAGGCCCCGGCTCAGGGACTCAAGAAAGATCAATCGACGGAACCTCCTGGGTGGGAAGACAGCTGGGATACGCACGGAACTGCGGGAAAGCGTAAGCGACCTGTGACGACGAAGCAGGAGAAAAAGAAGGGTAACTCGGAGACCTGACACCCTGATTGAACGGATAAGGAACGACGTCAAAACTCGCAAATCTCAAAATAAAAAGATAGGGGCAAAAAGGTCGATCCGGCGCGATCGATATCGCTACTCCAGAAGGGGGGGGTTGACAGGGAGGCTTCGAAGACTGTCGGTGTGGTCTAGGCGCCAATCAAAGGCATGGTTCAACCCAGGCTATAGGCGGTGTGGATCTGACAGGTATCACTCAGGTGTAAAAACGCGGGGGAAAAGACCTAAACAACTCCTTCGCCACGAAAAAGTGATAAGGTCCGCAAAATGCAGCTAGGAAGGGGGCCGTCAGCTAAAAAAAGGCGGTGACCGGGACGGCGAGCCGTGCAACAGTTAAGTACCCTGTTAAAGGGCGGAATCGGGAAAAAATAAACCTGGCTGAAAAGGCGGAAAAAAGAAGAAAGACTTTAATAAGATGCGGTGGCATAATTTTTTGCGACGCTAAATGACCGAAAAAAAAAAAAAGCTAGGTCAAGCAAGCGCGAATAGGAAAGCCGACTGTTTTTGGAAAGGAGAACGGGGCTCTACACTCCCAAAGGAGGGCCACGGTCAAGAGGTGGAAATACGACTAAAACACGGGGGGATCGAGCGTCATCGCGCGCCTCCCTCTCGATAAAACTGACGTGAAAGAACTCAGAAGCGACACAAGAGGGCGGCTGGTCAAGACGAAGCTAATCGCGCCTTCGGCGCTCAGGAGAACGTTCAAAAAGGATCCTGATCCACTGCTGGGGATGAAGCAAGAATCGCGAGGGTTGCGCAACACAAATGGAAAGCCAGCTTCAGTAGCAGCGATCTTCAGAGGACCGAAAAAGGGGAAGGGGATCCCTCATCAATTGATGGGAATGAGCCGGAGTGAAGGGAAAAGACTGACCAAATGGATAAGGCAAAAGACGAAAGAACTGCAGGGTTCAAAGGGGTTTCAATAGGGAATGAACAGCGGATACCGGTGAGCGTCTATGGCAAGGAAAGAGGGTGGAACTCGCAAAAAAAAACGGATCCGGGGAAAAGGGTAGCACAAAAAAACGCGGGAATCCAGAGCTGGATAAAGGAAGGCACGGCCGCTGATCCTGAAAACGGACCGAGGATAGTGACTGGAACAGAGGTTCAGAATTCCCTGGAAAGATACGCGGTGAGCTGGACAAGCGGGACGGAGGAAGATACACCCTGGGAGATTAGCGAGGGAGGGACGGGGAACCAAAGGAAGGCGTCGAGAAAAAAACACAACTGACTGGGAAGAGCTCTATCCAAACCAAGGGACTGGGGTTAGACTGGAGGCCGTGGGGAAAGGACAGGAGTCCCAGCCTTCCCCACCAAAAAGAAAAAAAAAAGAGGGATCGGGCCTTTCTTAGAGAGGAACCGGAACGGGATCGAAGCACTTGCGTACTAAAACGGGGAAAGGGAAGAGGACCTATCGGAAGCTCAGACAAGGCCAGAAAACGACATCCAGGGTCGCAGGAGGGATCAAAAAAAATTAGAGGTGCCAACTGAAGGGGAAACTGAAAGAAGGTATAGAGCTCAGCGAAGGTGAGAAGGAAAACTGGCGGGACGAAGGAATCCGGCAGCACAGGCAGCTGGGAGGGAAGAACGTAGGAAGAAGGCAAATCCTGTACCGTGCAAAGGAACGTCCCGCGTCACGCGGACTACGAGAAGGCAGGGGGAGAAGAAGGAAGCCGAGCTCGCTTCTAGTTCGGATACGAAACCTTGAGGGAGTACTGAAACCGCGATCGGTATGACGAAACATCGGCGTTCGTACCAGAGCAAGGACGGGAGAGGAGGAGGGGGTTGTGACAAAAGGTAAAGAGCGGTCCAGAGATCTGCTCCGAAGGAAAGAAAGCAGCCCGCACATATGGAAATGGCGGGGCAAGAGAGGAGACAGGAAGGTACGTCCCAAAACAAAAAAAGGCGAGGAACCGAGAAACGGCTTTGTTTAAAGGATCTTCAGAGCAAAGGAACGGCAAAAACGCCCCTTCGGAAATGGGTTGTGGGACAGGGGTTCAAAAAGGTTGGGTGGGCGGGCATATCAAAAAAAAAAATATTATTAGGAAGGAAAAGCGCAAGCCGAGACAGCATCTCACGCTTCAGGGAAGCACCACACATGACTCTACGCAACACGTCGAAAGGTAACCGAGAGAGTTCGGGAAACAACGCGGATCAGTCTTCGGAGGAGAACAAAGGGCGACAGAACTCAGCACTCAACCAAGCGAGAACCTATGGTGCGGAGAAGTCCTTCCGGTCGAAGCGGACGCGCGATCACGAGGAAAGGATCAAGGAACCTAGGCGCTAAGGGGGGACAGAACAAAGGAGGAGGAGGACGAATCAACAGAACCGGTTCCGGGGGAGGACGAAAGGCGTCGAACAACCCTAAAAAGACAGCGGACTTGACAACACTGGTAAGCAGCGCCGCCCATCAAAAAAGAAGCCGAAGTACAGGGCCGGGAGCCAACTTAGTATCCACGCCGAGAACCCGGGGAAGAGCGGCTAGCGTATTCAAAGACTTCTCCGTGGTGGGGAGGAGTGAGACTTGTTCCAGAAGGCCAGATCGCAAGGACAAAAACCCTTAACATCATACCGCAAAAAAGGATCGGGCAGTGACGTACGGCTAGTGAAATGAAAAATTTCCTCCCCTTAAAAAAAAAAAGCCAGCAGAAAGAAAAAATCACGGCACGAAGCTGGAACAGGGGGGACCAAAAAAAACGACGGAGATCACAAAACCTCGATCTTCAACATCCCCAGCCCCTGGGTAAAAACGTCACGTAAAGGCCTACTGGAATAGGGACCACAGAACAGTCCAGGAAGGGGGGGACGACACAAAAAAAACGGCACTCGTAGGGAAGGGGACGTTCGCGACCAAAACTCACCGCGGTTCGCGGAAAAGTCAAGTCGGGGAAAAGGGCCGACAGGAAAAGACGAGTCCTGTGGGAAAATCATCCGGCTACTGACCAGCAACTGAGGATGACGATCCAGCCCTTTCTAAAAACATGCCTGTGTTCGGGTGCGCGAAAGGGTAATCGAGCTCCGTGGTCCAGGGGCTTCACCCGGGCGGAAACTCACGGGCAGAGCTTATGCCGACGATAAATACTAAGACCAGAAAGGAAAAGGATTGCAAATCGGTCCAATGTTCCTAGGGAGGTCAACTAAGACACATCAAACTCCAGCCAGGAAAAAAGCAATTCTCGGATCCTTTAAACAGGGGGACGAGCTCGGCCGTAAGCAGCTCAGAGAAGCAGCTTGGGAGTGGGGAGCGCACTGGCATCACTTGAAAAGGGCGTGGATTGCCGTTTTCCATCTGGCTCGACACCGACGCCGGGCTTAAAGGAAAAATGTCCCTAAGAGGGGTGCCCGGCGAGGCAACCGCCGATGAAGTCCCAGGTCAGAGGGGGCGTCGAGGAAGCTTGCACAGATCCATGGAGACGCTTATAGGGGGAAACAGGAGAAAAGATAGCGTCAGGTACAACCGCTTCTTTACAAAACCATGCGGGGGAAGTCTCGCGCCAACGAAGCCAAAAAGGGAGCCTTGGGAGTCGTATCTTTCCGAGGAGGCGAGGAAAACTTTACCGCACAGGTGAAGCAATGACAACCGAAAAGAGGAAAAACGCCGACGGCGGGCAGAAAGGACGTGGGGGAAAAAAAAAAAATAGAAACTGGACGATATGAGACGTACCCGACAAGTCACCAGAAGTAGTCTCCATCAGCAGGGAAAAAAACTACCTGGAAGAGTGAAAAAAACCTCCTCGGACTCCAGAAATGTGGGTGGTGCGGACATGAAATAGGGAGGACAGCAAGAAACCCCCTAACTTCTGACCGCGCGCACCCCCCGTGCGGAGAGACAAAAATAGAGCTTCAAGGAGTGAGGAATGATGGGGAAAAGGCGGGGAATTGGACGAGGAAAAAAAAAAACTATCCAGAAGAGGGGGATCAGCGACCTACGCAATCAGAGGAGAGGATGGAGACAAGAGACAAAAAAAGGGAAGGGAAAAAGCCGAGAAAAACGGAAATCTCCAGCGCAAAACCCAAAAGGAAAGGGATACCGAGCCACTAGATCTGCCCCCCAGCGGGGGAGCCCTAACGAAAGAACGCCCAAAAAAACACCAAAACATAGGAAAAGAGAGAGAAGGGATGGGGGGGTCGATCGCTGTCGCTTGAAGACCCTCAACTCGAGGAGAAAAGCGGTGAGACCTAACGGGGCAATCCTGGTGGGTCAGGGACTCAGGGATACGTGAAATGCGAAGCCTCCACCGGAGATCTTAAACGAGCTACTAAGAGAGACAAAGGACTCAGAGTCGCTGATCCAAGAGGAAACAAGTAAGAAAGGCCTTTGCGAAGCAATCAAAAGTTGTTCTGAATCCGCAGTGGGCGCCGACGAGAGAAAAAGCGGAGGTCTCCGGTTTGCTCAGCTAAAAAAAATACGTGCGACGGGGGGGGAGAGCAGAGCCAGCGGCTCTAAAAAAAACCCGTGGGCGGGGGGGGATAGGCGGGTTGGGGGGACTCCAGGGATCCGGGACCCGGAAATAGGGGAGAAAAAAATACGGCAAGAATCCATTCCCTGGACGGCTCGAGGCCGCTCTCCTCTGAAGGAACCCAGACGGGTAGGAGGGAGGAACCCAACCAGCCAAAAGACAAAGGGAACAGAATGGCTTAAAGATCCGGAATGAGGAAGGGGGTCGAATAGCAGAAAATCGTGAAAAAAGGGGGAAAGAAAAACAAGGTACTATAAGACGCTTGCTTCAAAGGGGAAAAATGAAAATCCAAAGAACCTGGGGGGACCGAGGGGAAAAAGGGGAACGAGACTACCGGAAAAAAGGATTCCCAATCTGTGTGACAGCGGAGAAAAGGGACGACAACTGGTCCAGCAAATATAATGAAAACAACGCGCCTCCCTCCAAGAATAAAAACCTGGGACTTCATAGGAGCGAGGGGAGACAAAGGAATGGCTCACGGAGAAGAGAGCCAGGAAGGACGCCGGAATAGCGGAATAGCAGATCCCCTGCAATGTGAAAAATCGCGGCGTTCGTCAAAACTGGTGCCAAAGCATCTTTTCGCAAAGTACAGTAACAAAAACGAGGTAGGATGTGGTGGTCAGGGGTCCGCGAAGCCCCACAGGTTTCTGGGAAGGAGGCGGGGGGGGAGTTGATGGGCGGGAGGGTACGAGACAAGGACCAAAATAAAATCAACCCGGCCAAGAAAAAGCAGGGTTAGTGGGTTCGAGGAGATGTTGAGTAGAAATGTTCATGATGAAAGAGGTCGAGCGCAGCCGTCGGGTACGTCGAACGAAAAATGAATGCGCTCAACTCTGATAAACATCGCGCCTGATGGTCAAAAAGGATCAATCGCACGCTGCGCTGCGACAGGATAAAAAAAACGGAAACACAGGCAGGGAAGGATTCCGGGGAGGAAAGACGGGTCGAGGGCACCGCGCGGTCGTGCAAAACGGACACTCCAGTTACCGTAAAGAAGGCTCGCCGGGCGGGGGAGGAACAGGCGGGAAAAATGGAATGGGTGGGAAAAAGAGACGTATGGAACTACTACGGCACGAGTTAGGGGGGATGGGAGGCGCGGGCGGGCCGGTGAAAGGCTGCTGACCTAAGGGGGTCCCACTGAAAAAGAGCCTAGGGAGAAGAAAAGAAGTAAGCGACTGGCTGAGACACTAAGGGGAAACGCGACTAGTAGCGATAACGACTGTAAGGCACCTGGTCTCCGATTGAGCGGGGCCAAGATATGGGGGACCGCGGGTTTGCGCCGTGGCAGGGAGGAAACTCAATCGAAAAGTCTCCTAGGAAATGCCTATGGAAGTAGAGCAGGCACGTCCTGGTACAAGGGCAGCTGCGGGGTCAAAAATGAGAAGTCAAAAAATGCTTTACAAGGGGGACGTCAACGGCCGTAAAGCGTACTGGGCTGCTCGCGATCAAAATCTGGGTCGCCGACGGAATTGCTGCGAAGGGTGGTAAACTTTCAAGGTAAGGAAGAGCGGACGAAGCCGTTTGAACCGAGCTAGCGGCGTCTAAACAAAAATCAGGAAACGGCAGGAGGGTACATACGGAGGCGGAGCGCGAAAGAACTGAACCAGAGAGCAGGAACGAAAAACCAACCAAAGGTTCAAGGGAGCCGAAAAAAACCTGCCCGGTAAAAAAAGAGAAACACTCATGGCGATCATCCGGGGAAGAACAGCTGGTGGGGGGGAACGAACGTCGCCCAAAAGGTACCGGCAGCAGCCCTCCGGTGGGTGCCGTGCTTCGAAAGGGGGGGTGGTAACCTGGACAAATAAAGTGACGCTGACACGGCGGCGATAAAAAAGAAATCTAAAACAAAACAACGAGGAGGGAAAATGGAAGTAATTCCGAAGCGCAGAAAGCGAGAGGGAGAAAACGCCAGGACAACCGCGAAGACAGCAACACCGGACGGGCGCCGGAACGACGAAGTCATACGAAAAGAAAAAGCGGTCGGGGCGGTTCCCCTGAGGGATGGAACGAGGACTGCAGGGCGTCGAGGAACAGAGCAGGAAAACTCGTGCGGTAAATGCGATGACCTGCCGTCTTGAAGAAAAGGGGAACCCATAAGGTCACAGAAGCGAGAAAACATGGGGGGCTGTGGAGAGATGGGGGAGAGAACGCACTATGACGCGTAAAACTTCATAGAAAAAACCCCGTTTCCGCGAACAGGAACATCCCCCATACCAGCACTACAATGAAAAAGGACCGTCAACGACAACGTGCAAGATAAAGCGCAGCGGAAAAAGTCACGGGAAGGACCCGACTGTAAAAAGCGGTAAATCTTCGAACTCCCGTCCACTCACAGAGGCCAAAAGGGGACCATATCGCGAGCGGGCTAACTGGTCTCGTAAGGGTACGGGGCGAACCGCTGATGGGAAAAATCAGATGAAGAAGAAAGCGGCGTATCAACACGGAAGGGGGATAACTCGCGGACCAGGAACCAGTTGACGTCAAGGGAGAGGGGACGATCGGCCCGGGAGAGTCAAAAAGAGTACGCCTTCAAGTGGAAGAATAGATCAATTCAAAGCAGAGGCCGAAAAGCAGTGAAAAGAAAGTCACCAGGAACAGCAGTCTTAAACGCAATGGAAAACGGAACACGTAGGAGTCAAAGTCGCGGGCCCCACCAAGCGCATTCCCGTTCCAAAGAGAAAGAAAGAAACGCCTACGACAGGGACCGGGGCTCGTAACACAGCGCGGTACGGATCAGTCGATGGTTGTGAATTACGGAAAAAGGGGTTGAAAAAAGAAAACTGCCCGCAGGGTACCGGACGAAGAGAACTCCAGAAGAAAGGATAAAAAAAAACTAGACTCCACAGGAAAAGGGTCGCGCAGTGCCGCGAAACGCACGCGCAGGAACCGGGCTACGCATAAAACGCCTGCACAACGGACTAAAGGAAAGTAAGCAAAAAACCGGGAAAAAAAGAACCCAGAAAAAGTGATGTCCAGGTATGCATGGGTCACCGGCGCGCCAAACATCAAACTCCGCAATACCAAGAACAGGGGAGGGAGCGATCATGGGGAAAAAAAAACCACAGGCGACTCGGCATAACTTTAAGAACATCTGCTGGAAGGAGAAGGATGGACCAGTTTTGGGGCGGGCGATCGATTAGGTTAGGGAAGAACGCAGTGACCATTCAGGACTGAGTAGGAGGAGACGAACGTCCGTTCGTCGCAAGGAAAGAACGACCGTAGTGATAACGCCCTGGCGACCAAAGAAAAAAGAAAAGAGGGATGAGAGAGAAAATGAAGAGGGACCAGAGGAGAGGGGGACGAAGTGAGGAAACGGGAATCCGAGATGAAGGAAAAGGGTCCGGCAAGGGAGTGGTCAGAAATCGGAAGTCAAAGCGAGAAGCGAATCAGCGCTGCAAAACCGGATATTGTCGCAGGGATCACGATCTTTCATCGAACGATGAAGGACTGAGAAAAAGCAAAGGAAGCTGCCAGCAGACAAGGTACGTAAATCGAATTGGACGCCCGGCGAAACAGGGCCAAAAGAAACCGAAGGCCCTGAAAAAACGATAGGAAGAGCGGACAAGACATAATAAACGCGGAGCCGAGGCCGCTCCATCCAAGGGAAAACACAAAGATCCTAAGTACAAAAACAATCAACCGGACAAGAACGAAACACGGGTGTGGGTAGGACAGGCCAGAAGACCGATGGAACAGAACGTCGACGCAAGCGCAACCCCAATTGCTGTAGGACAAAAAATAAATAGGCGTCCCCAAAGAACGAGGGAAGGGAAAAGCGGAACATGTCGAGGGCCGCGAAATCCGGATAGGGTAGCAGAGACTCGAGCACCATCATCGCAATCAAACAACTAAGAAGAAGAAAAAGAAGAAGGAAATCGCAGGACCGACCGGAGCAAAAAAAACCGAACCGGAGAGTCCCGTCGCTGACGAGACACCGGCCCGCGACACCGGCTAAAATGGTCGACGCCGAACGCGACTCTACACAACCCGGAAGAATAATTAATGGGTCTGGTGATCGTCGAAAGGCTGCAGCGCAAGGGGCGCTCAGCGGAGAAGAAAGGGCGCAAGGGACTCCTGGGGAGGGGCGCTGGTAGACCGGCAGACCGTCAACACTCGGGAAAAGGGAGGGGTATCTTGAACCGTCGGACTGGGCGAACATCACCGAAAACAAAGGCTCGTCTGACCAGAAAAAGGAAAATCGTCAAAAGCGGACCTTTTGCCCAAGGGCTAGTTCAGCCATCGCGGGGAAGGGCAACTCTAGGATGATAAATAAACCGCAGGGGGGGGGAAGGCGGAATGTCAATTGTCGGTGCTGCGGCTGAGCAGGGAATGGGCCCGACAAAAAGGACAGACGTGGGGGGGGGGGGAAAGGTTCTAACAAGGCAGAAATTCCTCAAGGACGTTGAAACGTGAGTCGACATAACAGGCAAGGGGCCTTCGGGCTCAGGCGGGGATGAGACCGGGCGGGAAAGCGAAAATGGACCAGTAAAGGCATGCAGCTGTCAAAACAAATGAAAGGGGCATTTAAAGGTCCCGGGAAGAGGGAAGAAACTGGAAGAGGAGCGGCCAGGTAAGAAATCAAGAAAAATAGTGACGCGGTAAGCCGCCACTGGTTTGAATAAGGAACGACAAGGTAAGCCAAGGGTAAGGATTCCCACTTTCACATAGGAGGAAAAATGAACCGAGTTCCATCGGAGCGGAAATCCTCGCCGTCAGAAACCGGATAGACCCGGCTGTCCGGAATCTTCTGTAAAAAGAAGGAGGAGTCACGGAGAGGCGAAAAACCTGGGGGAGACAAATCGCCTCCAAACGGAAAATGAAGGAGAAACGAAGGAGTCGCAAAAGTCGAGAGGGAAAATCAAACGAAACTGGGAAAGACTCAGGGAGGGCACTTGTTTGGGCTGCCTACTCGGAGGGGTTGAGATCAGGAAAGGCGGGATTCGCAGGAAAGGTAAGGAACAAGCTTAAACATGACATGAAAGAAACCAGTCGGAATTGTTAGAACGGCGACGTGCGATCGAATGTGGGTGAAGGGAAGAAGCCAATCCCTGGAGTTCCAGGGCGGTGGCGAGGCGGAGAGGTCGCAACGGGAAAGAAAGAAATGCCTTTAGGGAAAGAATCGGGGATTGGGCCTGAAAAACCGGTCCGCGTTGTCAACAGGAGGGCCGGAATGAAATAGAAACTCACTTGAATCACCGGAGGACACGAACGGACCCCGGAATACTAGAGCTGGGGCTGCGGAGAGGCAAACAATCTGGAATGGTTAAAGCGAATCGGTGGCCCGAAAGAGACGTTGGCATTCTTTTGGAAAAAAGTGGAGGGGAGAAGGCGCCAGTGTCCAAAACCGTGGAAAGAAGAAAAATAAGATGCCACGCCGGCCCTGGCGAGCAAAAGAGACAATCCTCGATCTCAGAAAAAAAAGAAAAAGCCCCCTGTCGCCGGAGGAGCCTTCTCTGGGATCCTGGTAGCGGCATCTTAGGGGGAACATCAGCGACGGGGACCAAAGCAGCGAACAAGAGAGAAAAAAAAAACAAAAATTATGGGGCCCCTGGCGTGATAACAAAGGAGAGACGTAAAAAAAAAGGGTACCGTTCGTGAAGTCACGATGAGGGGGAGAGCTCGCGTCCGAATGGGGGGAAAAAAGACAGAGTGAAGTAGCGGAGGGGGCGGGGAGTGTGGACGAAGTAAAATGGAAGGAATAGCCCGGAGCGGCGAGCCTGACACTCAGGCGGCAAAGTCTCGAAAAGAAACTCACGCCTGAGGCTGTGGAATACGAGGGGGCAAATTCCAGAGCGCAGGGAACAGCAGAAACCCGAACCAGATTTTAAGAGACCGGACGCGAGACGGCCGTTCAAGCGAAACATCGAAAGAAAAGACCTCTCCGAGACGCGGCTTTGGGTGGTAACGAAACTCTTCAGGAAGCCCGGGTACCGGGGAGAAGGTGGGGAGGAGAATGGGGTGCTGACCTAAGAGAATACGAGGGTCGAGGGAAAAAAAAGCGGCGGGACG
>Ga0179593_1405766_pt1 | contig 12930 bp, 14 predicted proteins | sample CZODoug2_1_08_16_FD_185931 | JGI IMG/M metagenome (GOLD analysis project Ga0179593, IMG submission 185931) | Vadose zone soil fungal communities from Angelo Coast Range Reserve, California, USA - CZODoug2_1_08_16fungal (PacBio error correction) | ecosystem: Environmental > Terrestrial > Soil >...
GAGGTGGTGAAGGGGGGATCTATGTGCTCGATGGGGCATCTGGAGTGGAGGCCCTGATGAAAGTTGCACCGAAAAGCAAACGTGTGGGATCTAAAAAGACGCCCCCGAAAAAAGAAAAACATAAAAAAGGGAAACTAGGGAGGAGGGGGTGCGAAGTCAAGAAGGCATAGGGCAGGTGTCAGTCAAAATAACAGGACGGGGGAGGAGGAAATGGTGAAAGGGTCAAAGACGGTAGTAATGTAGGGGGGTTTTCTAGCTTGTAGGAGACGACGACAGAAACCAACACAAGGGTGGTGGGGCCAAAGTCTCCATTGTGAGACATGAAAAGCGCATGTGAGTCGTTGTAGATAAATAGATGTAAAAAATCGCCCAACAGAAAAGGTATAGGGGAGAGCGGGTGTCGGCAAGTACAAAAATAAAAACTTAAGGCAGGAAAAGCGCTAGTATCAGAACCAACATGGTGGGTGGGGGGGGGAGGGGAAGAAGAGACGGGAAAAGCAAAACGCAAGCGGAGCACGTCAAGAGCTCCGCTCGCTCGGTGACAGGGGACACGAGGGGGGGTTTGAAGGGGGAGGCTACGACCCAGAGTCGAAAACAAAAGAAAAATCAAGAAATGTCATGTGGAATTCAAGTAATAGAAAAGGCCCTGAAAAATGACAGAAAGGGGGGGACTATGTCCGGAGAAAAAGAGAACCAACTTGCTCCCGCCGTCGCCATGGGCTGAAGATGAGAGGCAGGCTTGCCTTGTTAAAAACAAAGTACCACCAGCAGGGGGGGGGGAAGGCGCCAACAAATAGGGACGGTGGGCAGAAATTCCATCAGGGAAGTTCCGAACTCCTCTGAAAGCGAGCAACGCGTAAAGAACAAGGGGGGGGGGGGGCAAGGCGCACGACGAGAAGTGGAACCGCGCCGGGGGGGGGTCTGTTGTGCCCAAGAAGTTAGCGCAAATGCCGCAAGGAACGAGCACTGGAGACGGGACGAAGGAAGCGCGCGATGCTGTAAGGAGGAGGGGTCGTCGTAGTACTGCGTGGGGGGGGTGGTTGCAAGGGACCCTTCACCTGGAAAGTGCCTTACAAAGAGCAGCAAGGTGCCGAAGTGGGGGGTAGAGCCGGCCAGGATCTAAGGGTGGGAATGACATGGAGGAAGAGAGCGCTCCGTTGCAGAAAGCGACGACAAGACAACACGATGCGCAAAGTGGGAACACAAATTAAGAGGGAGGGGGGAAGGTGGGAGCACAAGGAACTGGGAGGAAAGGGGGAGCGGGAGCTCAGGTCACCTGGAAAGTTTCGCGGTAGTCAAAACCTAGGGAGGAAAAGTGGGGGCCGAAGTCGGACCATCCTGCTCGGAGGGAAAAAGGAAGAACAAAAATCCCAAGAGAACAAAGACCGAACGTAACGATGAAGGGTTAATCTGGGGGTCGCTCATAAAGAATTAGAAGGAGGAAGTACAAGTCCGAAAGACGAACATGGCGGAAGGGACGAAAGTTGTGGCATCTTTCATGACGGAGGTGCAAACTGTGATCTAGGAGGAGGGCAATGGGTTTTACATAGGGGGGTGAGGAAAAGTGGAAGGGCCAGAAACAGAAAGTCGAGGTCGAACGGAGGGAAATTCACACAAACGAAGAAAGGGAAAAGGAACTGGGAGAACACAATGGGGAAAAAGAGTTGGGGGCAAAGGGGACGAAACAGATCGCAAAGGCGGACTTCAAGAATTGAGAGAACTGTAGGGATTTAATATTTATGGAGTTCTCGGGCAGAATCCGAAGGGGAAGATACAACCTTGAATTCCGATCAAAACTCTCAAAAATTGGAGTCGGGGGATTACGGAAAAGTTGAGGGGGGAAGAGTTGTCTACGCTGTGGGATGGGGGATGGTTTGTAATCGTAAACCTAATGGAAAAACAGGGCATTTGGGAAAACTTGTGAGGCGGGGGAAGAGGAACCGTTGAAGGGCGCTAATGATCACTCAAAAGTATAAGACGAAAGGGAAGTGGGCCTGGAAGAGGCAAGAGTCATTGACTCACGCCATGACGAAGTCAAAGGATTATGGAGAAAGAACAAGCAGAAGGGGTGAGGGCTTTTCAGGTCGTGTAAGTGACCGGGGTTTCAGGCGGCGAGAACGTCGGGACGAGGGTAAGTGGGAGGGTGAGTGATGATTAGAATAAGAAGGGAGGGATTTCTAGGAGAAAGGTGTGACGGTCACTAACGACAGGTGAAAGAGGAAAGGCAAGAAAGGAGGGGGAAAGACAACTCAGGGGAGTTCGAGCCGATAGAGGGTCGGGGAGGAAAAACACCTGATGCGTAAAAGCGGGGATTTAAAGGCGCTGCCTATAAAGTCAAAAGGGGCAAGAGGACAATATGAAAAAGAAACGTGTTTCGGACAGGTGGGGGTTTGAGGGGATGGGGGGCCGAAAAAAAAAAGGAAAAAAAAGGTTTGAGACTGGAAAATCCAAATGATGATAAACTAAGAACCCTGGAAAAGGGTGACGAGAAGCGGGGGGTGGAAATCTGGGGAAATGGGGGGGAAAGACACTCGAGCGAGGGGGGAGGGAAGGGGGTGGGGTGGAAGAAATACAGTCAAGCTGGGGAGGGGGGTCGTCCGGGTTGGAAGGCGTGGAGAGAAGAGGGTCTCAGGTTCGCGCTAAGTGATTCTGGTCTTAAAGTTGGACAGATACCAACATGGTATCCGTTAAGTATTTGAGGTCGGAAAAAGACCGGTTCAAAAACACGGAAGCCTACGGCAATCTGTGAACTCCGAGAATCATGTACGCAAATCGAAGTCGAAAAGATCATCCGTGGGATCATAACGGAAAATTCAGAGCATGCAGGGTTGATAAACGAAAAGGGGGACGCGCAATGGGAAACTTGGGGGGATAGAAGAGGAAGAAGCATTGTGCGTGCCGGATGGAGAACTATGTCAAAAATTGGGTGAAAAGGGGGTCTCAGAAAAAAACAAGGAGGGGGAGAGGGGGAAGGGAAAGGGGAAAGGAGAAAAAGCAAAAAGAGGAGAAGTTCCAACCTCTAAGAAGTGGTGCGAAGTGGCTGGCGGATCTGGGGGGGGGGGCAGATGGGGGGTGCTGTAAGGAAATAAAAAAAACCCAGGATCAAAAAAAAAAGGCGCAACAGTCAGGACCGTGAATCATACTGGGATGACTGGAAGGCGGGAATCAAAATTCAGAACCGCGGAGGGCAGAGGACGGGAGCAAAATGAGGCCTAGCTGATCGGGGAGGGTGGTGGGCACGGCGCGGGGGTGGGTCGTTGTGCGGGTGCCGTGCAGATGGACAAAAGGTCGTCTACGGGACTACCCCATAAACAGCGGAAAGTCGAGACAAACATAACTGAGAAAGAAAAGACAGCTATGGGAGGGTACGAACCTGGGGGGAGAATTACTGAGAGGGGGCACCAAACAAAACAATGAAAGCATAGCAAGATAGTCGGGGGCCCCGTACTCGCAACCAGTACAGGAATATGTGGGAAGACCATTTGGGAGCGCATAACCGATGGTTTCTACAAAAAAAAAACCCCAAGCCAAGAACTATTTTGGCATAAGATGAACTTGTGAAACCGTGATTAGGTTCCGAGGCTTCACCTGAACAAACTCCGAAAGGTCCGCGAGGTAAAAAGGGGGAACTAACCCTCTAGAAATCGGAAGAACGTCACTGGGCTTTACGGCTTGTCCAGCAGGCCACAATCTGACAGATGCAGTTCCAGAACCGACACACCATGGTAAAGAAAAAAAGAAAGAATGATGAAGAAAAGCATCAAAAAACACACGAAATCCACCCAGAATCGAGAAACATTAAAAAACGTACACAACAAAAAATAATAAAAAAACAGACGCAGTCAAATGGGGAAATCAATCCTTTTAGGAACATAGGAGAGGGGGAGAACAGAAGCCCATCTGCACCAGGACCCTGCCAGCAAAACGGAACTGATAACGGAAATACCCGCTGCAAAAAACCGTGACCAGGGGTCGGGTACGCAGAGGCGTGAAGTAAGTCAGAGCATACCAGCCGAACGCGCTAACGGCACCAGGAACAGGGCCAGAAAGATTAAACCCTAAACCGGAGACGTAGTAAAACCTGTCCAGAAAGAAACCAAGTAGCCAACACTACGCAACTGGGGGTAGGTCGTAGAGAGAGAAGGTACGAATTCACGCGGATCTGCGATAAATAAAACTCAAAAATCCCAAGAGAGAGAATCGATGCAGCGCCGGGAGGAGGAATGGGGGGGAGTGGATGTGTGGTGCGGGGGCGCCGGGCAAGGCCAAACACGCCACTCCAGTGTGAGTGTCCTGCAGAGTGCCAGGGAAGTAGGCTAAAAAAATCTTCGGAAATCAAAGGAAAGCGCAAAACACGGAGAAAGGGAAAATTGACAAGAACAGCGGAGACGCAAAAGGAGGACAAACAAACAATCGCAGTCAGAAAAGATCTAAGCGCGTCATGCCAGAGGAACAACCAGAGGCGGCGGCGACCGGGTCAAGGCATGAACGTTTCGTATCAATGAGAGAAATTGGGGAACCAACCGCATCCAGTCAAAGAGTCTATTGATTGGAAACAGATGAGTTGAAAGGAACCCGCGTGGGATAAAGTGCTCGAAAAGCTAAGGGATGGCGCGGATCCCAAGTGGAAAACTGGAGTACCTCCAGCCCAAAAAAACTCAAAATGAAAAAAGGGAATCCTGCAAAAACATAACATAAGGAAGTGGGCCACATGAACCAAGAAAGAAGCGCTCGAAAAGGTGGGAAAGGGGGGGGGATAGGAAGAGGCGAAAAAAATGTAAAAGAGGCGAGGAACAGGGGTCACTCTCCGAACTAAAAATGTAGAAAATAACAAAGGAGAACCTACTGGAACTCATATCAAAAAAACCTTGATGGAAGGGAAAGGAAGGGAGGTGAAGGGGGCGGACTGACAACAACACCAGCGGACAGAAAACCATACGACTCGAATCATTCGCGAAAAAGGAGTAAGCGACCGTCGGCAGGGGAGGAAATAGCGGCGAAGGAAAGAACAAGAAAGGGGAGGGTTATTTTTGTTTTGTTTTGGTCCCAACCTCAACGCGGTGCGCGCCGCCATATAAAAAATGCGAAAGAAAAGGCGAGGGAAGCTATAGGTAGGGGAGGTACTAACGAGGAGTGGCATCAGGTCCACGAGTTGGGGACGAAAGACCTGGGCTGGATACACGAACCGGCACGCCGAAAGAAGGGAAAGGGGGAGGAAAGGGAGAATTGAGGCTTCAAAAGAACAGGTCACGTCAAAAAGGAAGGGACTAGAGACTGAGTGGTCACCAAACTGGGAAGCATGTAGGTTGGGGAGGAGGAGGGCTGGGTGTAAGCGACAGGCAGAAAAACAAACCACAAAAGGGTAAACAGACTCAGCATTGGTAAGCATAAATCCTTTTCGGCGGGATATCAAAAAACGAACTGGAAAACATCCAACAAGACATGTGGGACGGCTCGATCAACAACAACAACTTAGTTGATAAAAAAAGACCGAAAAATGGGGGGGGTGTGGTGGTGGCAATACGTGACTAGACATGCACACAGGATTTCAAGTAATGCTCTACAGAAGATAGAGGTCCTGAAAAGATTGTTTGGGTTTGGGGTGTCTTCGCCCGAACCATCGCAAACAACCTTAAAAATTTAGGGGGACGGAACTATGACACAAATTCACTTGTCCCAGACGGAATTCAACTAAGCTAAGCGGACGAAAAAGCTCCGACGTAAACTGGGTCTAAGTGGAGAAAGAAAGTTGGGGAATGGGGGGTCCAGGACAGAGGAGAAACAAAAGATGGACGGTTAAGTTGTACATAAAAAAGATGGCGCGATCAAGTGCAAAGAAAGCAAACTCGCGACGTGTGCAAGCGAGAAGGGGCGGAAAAATGCTTTGGGAAAAAAAGGAGCCGTTGAGACCGGCGTCCTTCCGCCAAAAGAACTTGCCCGCCGGGTCTTGGGGGGGCAAGCGTCGTGACGTAAAGACGGATGTCAGTGATAAAAGATGAGGGGGGGGGGACAGGCGAAAACCTGAAACCACATGAAAAATGGACGGTTCTCCGGGCATCACGGGGCCAAGTCAGCAGTGGAAAGGCAGGAGAAGGGGAGGGGAGTCTTCAAGTAAGTAGGGGACGGGGAGTGCAGGCTGCGTGGGTAAGAAACGCGGGAATGACACAACGGCCGAGCTCTGCGAAGGCGGGAAACAAATTTCAGGAAGCGCAGGGGGGAAACAAAAACCACTAGTGAGTCGCAGCCGGGGACTGGACGCGGACGACAACTGAAATCTTACAAAATCAGATATCAAAAGAGATACTCAGGCCAAAAGAAAAACATAAATGACGAATCCTGAGCGACAAAAACGTCCCACAAGCAACTGGTCGGGGGAAAAAAAAAAGGGCCCAACAGTCGTAAACTACCAAAAAGTCGGAGGACAAGTGGGGGGGGTCTGTCCCGTGGGCAGCGGGCGGGGGGGGGGGGTCAGCAAGGGAGGAGACAAATTACAGACAAGACCATGGCTCCGAAAGCGGGGCCTCAGTGAATGAAACGCGGTCAGGAGAAAAAAGGAAGGCTCGTAGGGGGGGGGAAATCGTAAAGGGGGCGGGCTGAATCGTCCGAGGGGGGTAAGAGGGGGAAGAACATGGCAACGCGCCGGGACAAACTGGCCCTGCGCAATGCAAGACGCGGGTGGGACGGAGGCATGTGTGGGGCGGACAGAAAGGAGAGAGCGATCCGGGTGCGGCGGGGGGGGTGGGGGACCGAGGAATTAGACTGGAGGGCAGGGCAATTACTGGTTCTGGGTCTCGACGGCAGCCAAAAGTAGGGAGGAAAAAGGACGTGAGGATCTAGAAATCTAGAAAAAATAGGTGGAGAAAAGGGAGTTTGACGGGGAAAGGGTTGGAAAAGCCGGCTGTTTTCCCGGAGACCGGAGTGGGGGGGGGCCGAAGTTTACCTAAAAGGGTGGCTGAGGGGGAAAAAAAAGTCGACGAGAGGACTTGCGTGCGAACTTGCTCGAACGCTTAGCTAAGGCAAACGTAGAAGGTGTCAGGCAGCCGTGGTCCGGGATGGCGCCTTCAGAGAATCGACAGGGTAGTGGTCGGAGGTCCGAAAACTGAGACAGAGGGGGGGAGGAGGGGAGGCTGGGACGTCCGCGATTTTCAATGGCTAGACGGGATGGGAAAGTTAGGGCGGTGGGGGGAGGGGAGAGGATGGATGAGCGAAATTAAATGGTGGGGATCCGGGAGGGAGCCTCGGATCACGAAACGGCGGAAGGCCAAGCCCGCGTGGCGCCGTCCTGCTGAAAGAGGGGGTACTGGAGGAGGGAAGCAGTGCGAATGCCGGACCAGTGGAGTGGCACTAAGGGTACCCGAAAGGAGTACCAATCAAGAAGGACGAAGGAACCAAAAAACCTTTGGATGGGTTCAATGGGGGGTGGACTTGGGTCAAAGAAGCGAAAAGAAAGGAAGAAAAACGGTATGAAAACTTGCAACAGGTTGGGGGAGATCTAAGACGGGGAACATAACAACAATGAAAGCGCTTAAGCATGCTGGGGGGTGGGGGGGGAATACAGCGCCGAAAGTACTAGACGAAAGAAAGCGTCTTCTGAAGCGGCATTCCGGAATGTAATATCCACGTATGATCTTTGGGTGATGATTGCCTTGAACTTGGGCGGGGGATTTCAATGGAAAAACTTATCCTGGGAGGGTTTTCGGGCAGCAACACGACCGGCGCCACAGGGGGGGGGGCGGGCGACAAAGACTACACTGGGTCCAATCGCCAACAGATACAAATCCAAACACGTACCAGAATGCAATACAACAAAAACAAATGAGTCAAGTCCTCGCTGGCTGCTAAGTGTCCTTTAATGGGTATCAGAAAAGCAGGTGGGGAGAACGCACAGGGGGACTGCGCAGGCCAACTAAGGAAACTGACTGGAAAGGAATGCAGGGGACGACGAGCCCTCTTTAGATGGATAGATCTAAAAACAACAAACAGACACTTAGGAAAGGATGGACAAGAGATAAAGCGAAAGGAGAGGAGGAAAGGCAGGACTTCCACAACCCGGCGCAACAAGTGGAAGTGAAATTAACCCCAATGGTCGGGTAAACTCCTGCTCCAAGCAGGACCAGGCAGCAGCGGATGCGCAGGAAATCTTAAAAAATGAAAGGAATTAAGGAGCATTAGGGGACCAAAGCTGGAGTCACGGCAAATCGGGGGATCACGGAAAAACTGCAAATAAACGTGAGAGAGCGAAAAACATCCGAATAACTTCTGAATACAAAGAAATGAAGAACAGAATGAATAGGCGAGGGGCGAAAAGGAGGGGGGAAGACCAATTCGCATAGGAGGTTCGGAAAAAGGATCTGGTGCAGCATGAGGAAAGCGAGTAAAATCGTGAAAGATGGAACAAACAACCAGTGGAAAAATTGTGAATAGTGGGGGGGGAGAGTAAGTTCGGGGGGGGCGCTAACCTCTGGTAAAACAAGAAAACCCAAAAAACCCGAAAAGGGAGTGTGAGGGCAAAAAAAAAAAAAACAAAGGTTCCCCCCAAAGCGCACGTGTGAAGGAATGAGTAGGAGAAGCAGCGGATGGGGCCAATCGGAAGGTCCCCAGGGTAGCACATCGACCCGCTGTGCTCGACAAGATGAGGGCGGGGGGTGACCGCGGCTTGCCAAAAAGTCAGGGTGACTTTCGTGGGGAAAAAACCGTTACAAAAGGGAATGCGGAGATCAGAGTGTCGTTATACAAAAAAACAAGGTCAAAGAGAACTCCGGACCGAGCGGGAGCCGGGCCAGGAAAATACTAAAACAAGAAAAAAAACACCCATGAGGGGAGCCGGGATTACGATCGGAAATGAAGTTTGTTTGCTCCTGTAAATCTTTTCACTGAGTAAAGACATTTGGGCTAAGACAAGCCCCTCGGCCCATAAAGGCATCACTAAACTACTTTCACGCAAGGCGCGGGAAAAGAGACACGACAAGACAAGTCGATTCCTAACATTCTGGAAGGGACCAAAAACATTACGGGCAACTGCTGACAATTCCGTGAGAACCACCACCGTAAAGCGGAGACAACACCGAGGTCACGAAAAACCGCGGACATCCACTACCACATTGAGATCTATATCGAAACTCAGAACCAAAGGGCGCGGCTGCGAGAAACAAGCTACAAGGCCTGCCCTCCCGTAGAACTCCGGAGCAGTAGGAGATATGAAGGCGTCCGCAAATGCTAACCACCCTCGGTCAGGAGATCCGCTGCTTCCTCACTGCGCGTAGAGAGTGAATCAGGGCAGACCGCTCACACGCTACGACATGGAGGAACAGAGATGACCAGACCCCAGGAACGATGGTTTTTTTTCAACCAAAGAAAGCGCAGAGCCGAGATCCGAAAAAAAACGGGCATTAAAAAAAAAAAAAACTAAAGAAACCATAGGTCAGGCGCCATGGAGAGTAGGGAAACGCTATCAACGGGAAATTATGGGGAAAAAAAGCAACAAAGAAAAAAAGTCTTTTTCGGAAGGAGCTGGGCACTCAGAAGCTTGGGCGTCCCGAAGAAAAACTCAAGAGCGCTACGTCCAAATGAATAGAAACCTAACCTCCCGCCCAGTCAAAAAAAAACAGCGCTTGGCACAAAGCTCAACGGGCGAGGGGGATCCACCGCGAACCTAACCGAAGAAAGTTTTCCTCGGGGATCAGGTTGGGGGGCGAAGGGTGGGCGCGTCCGCGGAGGACATCAAGAAAATCAGAAAGACTTAATGAAGGGAAGCCCAGGGGCTGCAGCGAAAAAGGGGGGCTCAGACCACTGGCCCAGTGTGCTCAGAAAGGTTGGGGAAGGCGCGGGACAAACCAATCAAGCGAAAACAAAGACTAATAAACGACAAACAGGAGTCGCGACAGTGAACGCAACGGGATCGGGTGCAAGGGGGGATGGACCTGGGCAAAAAACGACAAAAAAAAGCACGGGGCAAGGGGACAATAAAGCATAGAGGTCGACCGAACAAATTAAAGATCACCTTCTAGATTTTCTAGAATCAAATCTTTCTTAGTGGTCGGAATACCTTAGTCCATGGGCACATCACCATGCCAATATTGGGAATCAGTGAGCCATGGACCCCACGGAAAACATCCGCACGCCGTACTATCAATAAAAAATAGAATTTTGTCTAGAGTAAGAAGCAATAGGGGGCAGTTCCTAAGAAAATGCCTGAAAAGGCCCAAAATAAACGAATGAGGTGGGGTAGAGAGGGGGCTGTTGAGGAGAAAAGAAATACTACAACACCACACATATTTTAAGGGACAGTATATCCAGCGGTAGGAAGAACTGGGGGAAATAAGTGACTTTTCGAACCCAGGTTGGTTGTTGGGGTTTATGACAAGCCTCCACCCCACCCCCCAAAAAAAAGTGGTGGGAAACATACCCACATACATTGGGGGAAGGGACATCGAAAAACAAAAACACGAGAGGAAGAGAGAAGAAAAAATTTAGTGTGTGGGTTTGCGTGTGGCATAGACGGGCTCACAGCGGAACGCGGAATTGTGAGAGCCGCGGGCTCCTACAAGCGGATCTAGCAGAGAATTCCGCTCGGATGGTTGTAGGGCGGAAAAACAACCGCGCAAGAAAGACAAATCCCGGTTTTCGGAAAAGGCAGTATATAGAAACTGGGACAACTGGCAAGAAAGACCGTCCACGCCAACTTAATCCAAAGTAAAATTGATGTCAAGGCAGAAAACACCTTGGGGGTGGGCAAACCCATGGGTGAGCGGGAAAATATCCCCACAAAATCTGTGGAAGGGATGGGGAAAACACCTCACCAATCCATAGAGGCCACGAGCAAAAGCCAGGTTATCCGAGGGGTAGTATGCGGCTCCCCGATGAAAAATAAAACGCAGGTGAGGTTTGAGGAAAAAAGAGTCTAACGGACGCCCATTCCCCTTTCCGTTCAAAGGAAAGACGGAGCGGAACTCTCTGTGAAGTCGGTTGAAAAAGGGTTTCCTTCAAGAGGCATGGGTTGTGTGCTCCCTAAAATCAAGGCCGTTCGAAAAGGGTCATGAAAACTGGGCACGCAAAAGGCAGGTAGAGGGGAGGGATTCTTCATTGAGGTATGCATTATCCGAAAAGGGGTGGTAAATGTCGCCGCGTGAAAGAAAAAAAAAAGAAAAAAACTCACGGGAAACTTGATTGAGGCTTTTAGAAGGTAGTCAACCTGAGAAAAATGCAGGTGTCGCCGCTACCTGTATATGTGTTGAGGGGAGGGGGGGGATGGTCGAGTGAAGAGCCTGTTAAACCCATCTTGGGAGGCCGTACGACCGGCGCAAAAAAACAGGGCCCAAGCAGCGTAGGCTACCACGAAAGGTAAGAAGGTAATGCTGTTTCGCCAGGCACCTTGCAAAAAGTATAGAACGAAGGGAAAAGCCGGAAGACCATGGTGTACTCCGCGATGGTGTGGCACCGAAAAGCAAGTCAAAATCGATCTAGGAGATCAGCGAGGTCTTTGGGGTTCATAGAGGCTGAACTTCGGTGACAGGTCGAAACGTCGCGGAGCTCCAGCAACGCAGACCGCGACGTGTGAGAGGTGCCGAAAAGTTTTTGGAAAAACTCCGAAACGAACGGACGTGGAGGATTCATTGGAGGAAGAGGCGAGATCGTGAATAAGGCGCAGGCCGAGAGGGGCTTCAGAGAAATTTCTTCATTTAAACTGGATGGGATTTTATATCTCCGACGAATTTGGAGGATGGAAGGCCTTGCGACTCGTACTCGCCCCCAACTGGGGGGAACGTAGTGGGGACGGGGGAGGGGCGGGAACCGAGTTGTAACGCTGTTTTAACCGGGGAGGACGACAAGAATGAAAAAAAAAGGATTTGGGGCCGAGCCAGGGGCAAGGTTCGTTAGGGGAAAACAAAGGCTCGATAGGGGCATATGCGAAAAAGAGGAGGGGATATGGAAATCGGTCGCATTCAGGGGGGAAAAAAAAAACCGAATGGGGGTGGCGGTCGTCGACTCACAGGTCGATGTTCGAAAGGGAGGAGGGAAGAAACTGCGCCGCAAATGTTTGTGCGGCTGGAGGGGCTGGTAACGATTTGCGGGAGCGCGCAAGGGCGGGAGGTTGGGCGGGGGGGGGGGATAGGTCAGACTTGATGATCCATGTGGGGGTTGGGAAGAGGAATGGAAAGACATGGGAACCGAGGAGAAGCCAGCAAAAGGGGCACAGGCCCCCGAACAGGTCACGATAGAGGTACAAGTGCGAACACTGAAAAATTGCAGGGAGGGACATTAAAAAAGCGACGGAAAGGATTCCACGGCAAAAAACGGGAGCGCCAAACACCGTTCGGTCCAGTTTGGGTTGTGGGGTCCTGGGGAAAAAGGGAAAAAAACGCACATGGTAGCACACCGATTCAACAAGGGGCAACAATGGGGGGAAAAGTAGTATCGTGCAAAACCGAATTGAGCAGGGAGAGAAGGTCACGCATGCGGTGGTGGCACGAAATGACCAAAAACCGAGGCAGAGAATTCGATTAGGGGAATCGAAGAGAACGGGAGCGTAAAGATTATAAATGGTCTTCGACAGGGGGGGTTTTTAAATGGAGGAGGGGCACGTGACAGGGGAGTATCACGAAGGACCGGCAGAAAAACGAACAGTGCCCAAAAGAACAGCAGCAAGGCAGGGGGGGGTTAACGAACTCCTCAGATCGTTACGAAGAGAAAAAAATCGAGTCAGCTCATCCGGCGGTAAGGTACCTGAAAAGGGGGACGGGAACGCTGGGGGAACTTAAGCGTCCTTTCTCCCATTGAGGGGCATGAAGGAGGGGGAACGCACCGCCCTTGCGATTCGCAGAACAAAAAAGAGAATAGGAAATAAAGAAGGCGACGTATTTACTATTAAGTTCACCTTAAAAGGCCCGTTCTAAGGAGGCTGGGCACAAAATGGGAGTTATCAAACTGCCC
>Ga0179593_1426668_pt1 | contig 12930 bp, 8 predicted proteins | sample CZODoug2_1_08_16_FD_185931 | JGI IMG/M metagenome (GOLD analysis project Ga0179593, IMG submission 185931) | Vadose zone soil fungal communities from Angelo Coast Range Reserve, California, USA - CZODoug2_1_08_16fungal (PacBio error correction) | ecosystem: Environmental > Terrestrial > Soil >...
AAAAACGTAGTTGTCGAAAGGGAAGAGGGAAAAAGCAAGTGAGTGAAAGGGCAGAGAGGACGCGGACTGAGTTGTGTACTACTCCAAAAGAAAAAACGAATGGGACTAAAGTCTTGAAGGGAGGAAAGAGAACACGCGTGAAAGAGGGCACTAATTTTTACACGTGTAAAAATCCAGAAGAGATAAGAAAACGGGGCGGAGAAGGTAGAACGGACATAGAGACACGCAGTCTCTAACTTTTCCCGCGCAAAACTGCCGGGGAAAAAAAGACAAAGAGCCGGCGGGCAGGGGAGACTAGGTCAGAGGGCTACAGACGACACTCGAAACAATCAACATAAAAAAGGTCGACCTATGCCTTACAAGAGGGCTGCCCACAGAGGAAAATCCAACTTCCGTGGTGAAGAGCAAGTCTCGACTGTCTTAAGATGACAGGAAGGAAACTCGAGACTGACCCAGAACTTCATAAACTAACTTAGAGACGTCAGGGAGAATGACAAAGAAAAAGGTGAAGCTCAGAGCGAAAGAGCCGAGTTTAGTAAATCCCTGCTGGAATAGCATAGAAAGAGGAAACTTGGCGACCAGAAGACGTCATGTCGACATAACGGGGAAGCTTACGTGTACTGCGACGGGGATAAAATTCCATACAAAATCGCATACTCAAGAAGAATGGGGGCGAGCGTGATCGAACATACCGGTCAGTGTACTATCTGCATCCCGCTGCAGGGGGTCTACCGGAGGACCTAAAGATCGTACAGGCACACGTGTCCAGATGGCAGGCGAGTGCAAAGAAAAGAGGACCTTCGGCAAGGGACTGGGGCGGAAAAAAACACAGGGGAAGGGATTTGAAAAGGCTCTGGAGGCGACCAGGGATAGAAAGGGGTGCAACAGAACTTGTGTTCAGTCGTGCGGGAATGTCCCGCGACAAGGAAGCTCGTGGATAAGGCTAGCGATCAACCCAGTGCTATCAAACTGAACGACCCCAAGAACGTTCACGCGCAAAAAGGAAATAGAAACCCTATCGCCGGCTAGAACCGGGAACTTCAACTTACCTCGGTGCTGCATCGGTGATATCGGAAGAAAAACTACCACCCGACACAAGGCAAAGAGAAGACGGAAGGGGAACACGATGGGAATCGAAAGCACCCCTCCTGTGCGATAAGGGGGAAGGCGGTTTACTCGAAAGCGAAGCCAGGAAAGAGGCCGGCACCACAAAGAGTGTAACTGGAAAGTGAAGAGCGTCAGAGCCCGGGACGCGATTCAAAAAAATTTTGATCGATAAGGAATTGGGGCGGCCGAAGTAACGGCTCATGACCGTGCGGAAATTCCGAGTGAACTCGCGAGAATAGGGATGTCGGCGATGCAAAGGAGAATTAACGTGCCGTGAAACGGAACAGGTCACCCACATAGGAGCTTGGTGGGGAATACTGGTACGGTAGTGTCCACCGTCATCACTGGTGTCCACGGCGCTAACGCGAGGATCCTTCCCGCACGACGCCAAGGGGGAAGAGAGGAGAAAAACCACCTGAGACAAGTAGAAAGAGTCCTGATTGGAGTCGGAACTTCTGCAAGAAGAGAAAACAGATTAGGAAAGGACAGTTCAAAAAAGACTCAGTCAAAGGACGAACTTGAGACCGGGAGGATACGGGGGATAACAAGCAGAGAGCGAAAAATTGACGTTCTGTAAAAAAGAGAAAAATCTCAGAACTGGATGGATGAGACAAAGAAGAAAAAAGATGATCGGCAGGACATCTTCCGTCACGTCAAAGAGACGCAACTGCATGTGCCACCTCGATCCCAAGTATCCAAGCGAAAAAAAAGTTCATTGAAATATCGTATCGACACCTTGAGGGTCCGGGGGAGAAGAGAAAACGCCGAAAAGAATACAGAACTCAGGAAGGAATGACTCTACGCCTACGGCAGTGGGGTGGTCAAGATCGCGGACGGGTCAGGGACGGGCGAAAAGAATTGTCGATGCCAGAAAAAACAACCGCTGAACCACCATCTGAAAAAAATCAGAGTGGGGTGTCCGGGGAGAGGCGGAATCAAGTCGATTTACGCGGCGAAGAGCAGGAGCCACATAGGATGGGTCCAAAAGGAGTACTGAGAAGGGAAAGAAGGTCGAAAAAAGACCTCTTAAGGGGAATATAAGCAGCCCAAGGAAGGTTGAATCGAATGATGGGGTTGTAATTCGCGAGCAAACGGTGAGCAGGAAACAAGGGGGAGAACGGAAAGGAAACGCTGAAGGGCGGGGTGTTAGAAAACAGCGTGGTGCTCCTGTCAGAGCTACTGTGCGTCGTACCGCGATGACAAAAACCTGCAGTGAACGCACTGCAAAAAACCAAGAATGTAGAAGGGAAGACGGGGGCCAAGACCCAGGGATCGAGCCGGAAAGGAATGGGAGTGCAGCAGGGGCAGGAAAGATCGACAAAACTAGATGCAGCGGGTAAGACGGAAAAAGAGGATGCTTCATTCAATGACTAGAGTCAAAGAGGGGTCACTATTCACAGGGTCCGGAGGGGAGGGTCGGGTGAATAGATCTGAGAGGAAGAAAAGGAATGGGGCTTCATCGTCTGAAAGAGCGACAGGGGAGAAAAAAAAGGGAAAAAGCTTGGAGAGGGGGGGAAAATGGAACCTCAATAAGGAAAAATTGTTCTGTTAAGGATCAAGCAAGTCGAATAAGAAAGGGGAAAGACTTCCCAGAACGCCCAGGGGTAAAAAGCCCAAAGTTAGGGACGGGAGGGGAAGAAGAAAAGGGGAGAGGAGGGGGAAAAAAAGGACACTGGTCATGAACGCGGAAAGCGGGAAACCGAGAATACTGGGAGAAATACAAGTAAAGCATGAAGGTAATGAGAGACACGAAAGGGGGGAGAGGGGATTCAAAGTAGTAAGGTGGGGGGAAAGACCCTGAGTCGAGGGAGGAGGAAAAAGCGGTCGAGAGGACCAATGAGGATTTGCGAGCGCTTTAAGCGTGGGGGGGAGAACGAAGTCAAAGAAGAAGGAGAAGGAAGGCGACCGAAATGACTCTCCTAACGAGAACGGGAGAAGGAGCGACCGGAAATGGGAAAAGTTCGCGTCACAAGAAAGATTTCACTCGTAACGCCTCGATACAAGTGGAACCGGGAGGGAACTCAGAAAAGAAGCCTGGGAAGTGAAAAGTAGGGAGGAATTTCGACCTGCTTCGAGATGAATGTCCTTACCTTCCGCTCACCGAAAAAAACTGCAGACGGTTCACAAAAGGTCAAGCTATCATGGGAAAATAAAGAACTTAATAATTGAGAGGGAAGAAACCAGGGTTATTGGGGGGGGGAGGGAGGGCGGATTCACTCGGAAAAAAAGAGAGATAAATTCGCGCTGTCGGGAAAAAAAAAAAAGCAAAAGGCGCGGGGGGTAAGGGGAAAAATCAAGCGGACTTGGATGGAAAGAGATGCGATGGGGAGGGAGAGAAAAAGGGGGGGGTCGCACCATTAAAACTAAAGAAGAACGAAATTTCCGATATAGGGCGCGGAAAGGATATCAGGCTACAAAAGGGGACCTGAAAAAACTATTTAGGAAAAAAGGCAAGAGGTGAGAGAGCAATCCAAAGCAAAGTTTAAAAAATCTCGTAACCGCTGAGCGAAGGAACACCGGGGGCCGCCCCGCGGTGAAGGAGGGAGCAGCAGACCAGGAAAAAGTACCAGGATTTTTTTGGTTTTTTTGTGTAATCAAAAAGAGACGAGGAGAGAAAGAAGAAATTAACAGCGTGGGCTGAGGAAAAAAGCAGGTTAAGAGGGGGCAGGTTCTAGTGGGAACCCTGATACAAAAGGCCCGAAAGGAAAGGAATAGTCGAAGGGAGGGAAAGGAAAAAAAAGAGGGGAAAAAAACATGGAAACGTCCGCTTTATTTCGAAAAAAAAAAGGGAGGAGGGAAAAGTCAGATGAGGGAATGAATGGGGATGAATTGCGGAATAGATAAAGTACCTGAGCGCGTCGGAGGGGAAGAAATCTAGAAATAAAAAAGGGACACATGACGAAATAGCAGTGGAAAAAAGGAAAAGGGGACAGGGGATCAACTCATGGGTACATTACAAGAGAATATCAAAAAAAAAAAAAGGAGGAAGGAGGTAAAGAAAAAGAATATTTCCCTGAGACTACGGAATGGGAAGGTTTCAAAGTAAGGAAATCACTGACTTAGGGGAACTATCTAAAGGAAGATAGGAAGAGGAGAGCGATAAGCAAAAATAAAATGCCCCAAGAGGACCCTGACATACGAAAAGGTGGCGGGGTCGAAAAGCGGAAGGGTTGGAAAGGGGAACCCAATCTTAGTAGAGTGAACTTCGACCTCTATATAGTTGATAGGGATAAAGAAGAAAAAACAGCGTACAGCTGATCTTCTGCACAAACACCGCGACTAATGAGGGTAAGAAGGATCAACGTAAGAGGAAAGGAAGACGTGCGGTTATTTCTCTTGGAAGAAAAGCTGGATGCGTTCTTAACAAACTCTTGCAGACTAGAAGGAACGTGAAATGAGGGAACGGATGGACAGGGAATGAAATAGGAGCATCTGCCAAGGGGGCTATACGATGGGGGAAATTCACTTGGGGAAAGAGAAAGACTAGAGATATAAAAAAGGAGGTGTAGGCTATATAAGAGGAAAGGAAAACGCAAAGTACTACTAGACTGAATAATAAAGTAAGTCCTTGCAGGGGAAATGACAACTCTCCGGAGGGAAAGTCCTGGAAAGAGATATTGAGGGGAGGGAAAGTTGGAGGAAAGAGCGAAGAGCAAGACGAAACTACCATAGTAGTAGACTATAAGGTATTGGGGGGAACAAAAAAAAAATTAGCCGTGGAACTATTACAAGATCCCTTAACTGGAAAGTGGGGAAAAAGCCGTCCCGGAGAAAGAGGAAAGTTACTCTACAATTAAGTGAAGAAAAAAGAGAGAAAAGGACCAGAGGAATAAAGACAAATCTCTTCTTTCAGCTCTTAACACCGGGAAAAAAAGCACTAGGACAGGGGAGGGGGGGGGGGGGGGAAATCAGAAAGAGGTATAAGAAACTCATTTCTCCTAAATAAACGGCCATAGGGACTTACGTCAGGCAGTGGACTGCTAGACGCGGAGTGCGGCGACGGGGAACGTTCTGAATCTCGACGAAAACGAAAAAGGAAGAACCGAAGGAAAACAGGGGAGACCGCTATCCTACATTGCTATCTTACGGGGAATAACGAGCGGATGTAGAGAAGCGTATCCCCTTCGGAAACAAGATCCATGGAGGGAGAGGGAACGTCAACGAGCGCACGAGTTAAAACGGGACAAGGTAAAACAAAAAAACGAAGAAAAAAGTGGGGGGGAGTTTGAAAAAGGGGACTCTGTTAAAGATGGAAGAGATCGTCGACTGAATATGTGAAAAAAAGAAAAAAATAAAAGAAAAAGGAAAGGTGGTCTGCGCCGGGAATTCCACAACAGAGACAAAGAGGAAGGCTACGGAAGGAGAGGCTCTACGGCCCCCTTGAAGGATGAAACCTAGGAGACAAACGACAAAGGAAAAACGTCACGAGGAAAAGGAACAAAAAACTCTCTATCGTCAGGGTCGAACGAAAAGATAAGATATCATTAAAAGAGGAAAGAGAGGTAGGGAGAATGAAGATAGAGGACACCTGATCAAGAAGCAGACTGGAATCAAAGGGGGGAAAGGGAACTAAAGTAGGAAAGAAAAAGGAAGGGGAAGAAGGGAAGAGGTAAGACTTTACTACGTAGCGACGACAAAGGACAAAACGAGGCAGGGGGGCAGGCTACACTACGGAAGACTTTTCTCCAAATAAAGACCACCGGAGAAGACGAGCAAAATAAGGAAGTAGGAGATTAAACCAGTTTTTAACATAAAGTAAGTTAACAGTAATTGGGGCGAATAGACCCTCTTCTCGAGTGACGAAAATAAACGGAATTCGAGGAAAGGAAGACGAAAGAGGGGAGGGGGGGGGAGACGCAAGGAGGACTCCGAGAAGCCTGCGGTAGCCTTAAGGTAAGCCCCGGCAAATCCAACCAGAGAGAGCTTGGTGGTCCAGCAGTAAAGGGCTGGTTAAAAGGAGTGGAAAGTGAGCGCACTACACGAGCGAAACGGACCGGAAAGGGAAAGCGAAGAAAAAGAGGAAAAAAAAGAGAAAACGGGGAGTGAAACGCGAAGGGGGGCTGAGGAGGTCGGCTGTGTCGAATGAAAAAACACAAGAGCTAATAAAAAGGTCGTGAAAGCCAGGAAACCTCTCCCTCTCTTGCCATTCTAACGAAGGTACTGGGGGGTACAGTAGGGGATGACAAGGCGGAGACGGAGGCAGAGGTGATCGAGGAAAGTAAGGGAAAGGAGAATCTTAAGCAAGCAACAAAAGGAGGATGATGAAATGATTACTCGAGCAGCTCAATCACGAAAGAGAAAAGCACCACAGGGCACTTGATTGATAACAGAGATCTCAATTCAAAGGATAAATGGATGGAAAAAGACAGGGGAAAGGTGAAAGGACAAGAGGGGAAGGTAGGAGACGGAAAAATAAACCACAGACCATCAAAAAGTCAAAAGAGTAGTCTCAAAAAAAAAACGGACTAGAGGTGGCCGTAGTCAGAAGTGGGGATTCTTAAAGGAGCGAAAAAAAGGTCTTTTGGGGGAAGCCAAGAAAAAGGGCGAAAAAATGAACGCGACGACTACGCTCCAATCTCTGTGGGGATGGGGCCGGGGGCGGGAGGTCCGGAAGCGTGACTACCACCGATGTTTAGGATCGAGCAACAGATCACAATCGATGCGTCCGCGGAGACTAAATTTCAGCCGGGGAAAAAGAAAGGTGAAACTGCGCGCAAATTAATTGAACGAGTGAAACGTGTTGGAATAAAACAGGTTGAGCAGCGGAAGACGGGAGGGCCTTGCACAGGGAAGAGCTTCAGGGGATATCCCTGCGGATGGACGAACCGCGTCCAGGCGGAGAACTTCGGAGGAAAGGGGGGAGAGGACATTACTCGGGCCCATGCGAACCTTGATTCGAACATAAAATACAAGAAAATGCTTAACGAGCTGCGCTGGGAAAAAGGAAGTAAGGAAACTCTAGACGAAAGACTATGCAAGGAATAGTGCATTGTCGGTCGAAAGGGAGGAGAGAGGAAAGTGATCGAGACCAAGGGCCGCGTGAACGTGACACTTTCATGAGTAGGACTGAAGGGAGCACAGTATCGCATAAGGATTATCAGGGCGAGAATCGCTAGACTAAGCTTCAGCTTAATTGGGGGGAAATGACCCCCAACAAGAGCTAAACTTTTCGTAAAGTTGAAATCGCGCAAGGAAGACACGAGAGTGTACAGAGACCACACGCCCGGGAAAATCACAATCCACCTGTCGGACGGCGTGTCAGGCGAACGGGAGAGGTGAGAGGGGGAGAGGAAGGTTTAAAGTTGACTCTAATCATCTATGCGCGATGGAGAGATCTGGAGAAAGGCAGAGACAGCGATCGCGTAACAGGGAATCGTTGGGTAAACGGGAGCGGGAGATAAAAAGGGGGAGGTAATTCAATTCGTTGCTAGGAGTCTTCAAAGCGGGTGGAATCTTGCCGGAATCCCCACGACGACCTCCGAGGAAGGAAGGCGCCCGCCGACTAAGTAGGGAAAACGTTCTCCAGGCGCCTGAAAAATAGGGAGACAGAAGGCAAGGAACCATCCCCCCGGGACGGAGCCCTAAAAGTGAGCCCAAGGGTTCTTCGTTCATAAAAGAATTCCATACTCCGGTGGGAAAATTAAGGTTGCCTCCGGCGGGAAGGAAAGCGAGTGAAGGTGGAAGGCCCCTTAAGCGTCAAACAATACAGCGAACAGACGGAGGGAGGTAAACACGGACCTTTGGACACGGCTGATAAGAGGACCGTCTAATTCAGGTACAAGAAAGTAACCTCACAGAAGGTTTAAAAGTTCCGGAAAATAGAGGGAGGACCAAAACCAACGCTCGAGAGGCTCTCACTCTCCCCGAGGAGCGTGTCAGGTCCATGCCTCACGCGGAACGGGAGTATACGCAGGGAAAGCCCAGCTCCGAAATGCCAAGACGACAAAAAAACAAAAGAAGGGGGGAGGATACGTCTCGTGATCGGCAGCCTAAACTCCGAAAACGGGGGATAAGGGAAACTCGGGGTTTTCGCGAAAACTGGCAATCCCTTAAAGGCAAAGCGGCGAGTAGTGAGAAGCGGGGAAACCATTCCCTCGTCCGCTTCAATGTCCATCCTGCCGGATTCGTACTAGAGAGGCGGATCAGTCTCACCTGTTAATAGGCTTGGGTCTTGTTTCACCGGGCAAAAAGCAAGGCCAAGTTTGTCCCGATGCAGGTTCTGATCGGCCCGTAAACATCGGGCTCTTTCGGCCGGAGAAGTGCTCGATACAAAAGTGTCCCTTCCCACACGGCAGCGGTAGAGCCGGAAAAGGTCAGGGTGACAACTGCAGAGGAATTAAGGGAATAGCTCTTGAGGGCCATGGCAGTAACGTAAAGTAGTAGGCGGGAAAAAACACAGGGATGGAACTAGATCCGTTGACCGTCCCATTGGCGGCAGCATGTATCCGTGTAAAAACGTCGCGTTGGAAAGCATCTGACAAAACAAACACCTGAGGAAAGAGAGATAAATGCAAGCCACGGACGACGGAAGAAAAAGCATGGGGAAAAATGGGTAAGGGTAAAAAAAAGGGCGGCTCGTCCGAGGAAAACGGCTTCAGGGTAGGTAGAGACTAAGAGAAAATCGCAGGGAGGAAATACGAGAAAAAATCAAAACAAATACCGCATTCCCGGGGACCATTCGACAAGTGATGACGAAGCAAATCGGTCAAAAAACCCGATGGGAAGTAAGACAGCGTGTAACTTACCACGAAAGCGAGTGGCTCGGGTCGGAAGAAAAATGGAAAAATGTTAAGAAAAGGGCGCGGTGCCGGAGACAAATAAAGAGTACGACAATTGACGAGAAAGCTCGAGAAAAACGAAGCCGTGGTGACGGGGGAAGTTCAGCACAAGACGAGCGGGCGCCGAGGGGGAAAAGAAAAGGAGGGAAATACGAGGGGGACGGGGAGGAACACTAACGGACACGTGCAAGAGGACACGACGGTTTCAGTGAGGAAGGCACACACGACAGGAAAGAGATAGCGAAACGGGCAGGGGCGGCGAGGTAACGAGGACCATAAAAAAAAAGACAGGCATTCCGGCGCTCTACTAAAGTCCTCCGAGGCTCAACTGACAAACAAAAACAAGGGGCGCCGGGACACAGGGCGAGAGCTGGGTGGACAGAAACTACCTCGGGGACACATCAACATGGGTAGACTCTGAGAAGTACCAGATGAGAGTAAGGACAGGCTCGGCCGTGAAAGCAGCCGTCTTATACGCATCGGGTGCGCGGACTGAAAGCCGCCACCCATACGGACCGATCACGGGCTTCTGGTAGAGGTCTAACTTTGGTCTCTAGCACGCAAAGACAGCGGGGGAACGCCTCCAGTTTGGCTAAAAAAAATAAGTTACTGTTCTGCCGCAGGCTCCAGGCTCGCAAGCGCCGGAGGTCGGTGCCGCTGCCTCGCCTCGGCTGAAAGGACACGTAAAATAAGGAAAAAGAAGACGAAGAAAGCAGACGAAAATTCAGAAGAAATAATCCTCGGTACTGAAATAACGCATCCCGAGAGACGAAAGTTCGATCTGGGGGACGAGCGGCGAGATGATCTTCCCGTATCACGCCAAGAAGAGGAAGCCGAAAAAAAGAATCCAAGATGTACGAGGTCACGAACGCGGGCTCACGATGCCTGCCTAAAAAGTAGGGGAAAAAGACCAAGCGGACACGTGGAGGGGAGGGTCAACAGGGGAGTGGGAAGCAAAAAGCTCCGCTCGAACGGCGAGCGATTTACGGGAAAAAGTGGAGCGGGGTGCAAAAACGGAAGTTCAAAAAGGAGCAAGATCGGAACTAGTCTTCGCCGATTAAAAAAAACCCGATGCGAGGCCGACTACGAAGTTAAAGATCAAATAAAAGCACGCAACGGCCTGGAGATAAAAGAGACAGCTGAAGGCTCGAACTGAGAAGCCTGTGACGAGAGTACAAGGCAATCACGAGCGGAAAGAGGGGTACTACGGCGCAGCGAGAGCATCTCGGAAGTCCTTTAGGGGCACGATGACGGCGAAATAAACGGGGGCCGAAGGGAGATAAGGGGCTACGAGCTGGAACAGAATAATCGACGGCAAAACCGTGCAAAAACGGGAAAGCCGTCCGCCGTGTCTCCCAGGGCACGAGGCTCAGCCCTAGAAAGGGAAGGCAAACACGCCACCACGGGCAAAAGTCATGAGGGGGCGAAAACAGGACTCAATGTTGTCGGCACCGAGACTAAAAAGTACTAGCGGGCATGAAGGAGATGGGGGTACTGCCGCGACAGAGCAAAAACCCTGCGGTACCTGGAGCACAAAACCAAAATCGAAAATACTTGGGTGGTGTAAACAGAGGAGGGGGGTCCAAAAAAATGCGCAATGGTGTGTCCGTTGAAAGGCAGCGCTACGGCTCAGTCTCCGTCCGACTCCATGACTGACGAAGCCGACAGACAGAGGGAACCAAGCGAGCCGTAGGAGTAATGCGAGAGTTGGGAGGGTCAGGTGTTCGCAGGGTCAAGTGCGGGAAACGGAAAAACATTCAACCCTAGCAGCTCGTTTCAAGAAACTTGAGCATAGGGGTATCGGCAGGAACGCAGGCGAGCGTAGAGAGAGTTGATCGCGTCGTGGAGAGGAGCCGAAGAAGTCAACCAACCTCTTGGAGGAGAGGAAAAGAGAAAGAAAGAAAGTAGAAAAGAGAAAAATCAGACGCTCTCCCTGCCTCTGCCAGAGTCCCGTTCACAAGTTCGCAGGGAGCGGCGGTTGAACGGAGAGGACAGGCGGAAGAATCGTGTTTCGCGAAAAACACCGATCAAATCAACAGAAACGACTCCACGCCACTAGAGATGTGGGCCGTCGTGCGACAACGGCGCGTACGCGTAGCTCAGGACTGTGAGGACTAAAGGGCTCAAGCCATGGAGAAGGACGCTAAATACGAAACCGCTTTAAAACACCACGCTCGATGTCGGCAGGGTGCGAACATACAATAATTCAAAACGATTCGCGAGAAGACGGGGGAGCAAAAGATGAGGAAACCGTGAGTAATCGAATCTTTCCGACCGGCGGAAACCGACTGGGTCATGCTGACGCCCTCCGCAATGAGTGAGAAAAACCGTTTGGATCAAAAGGAACGGTGACGAGGAGAAACAGCGAAATGGCTTCAGGGGAGACCATCGTATTGAGACGTCCGGGGGAGGGTGGACGGGCGTGAACCTGCTCTGATCGTACCGGGAGAAACAACTCTACGCCCTGCAGCCACCTGCCCGGGTGAGTCGAAGGCGCGTGTGGCCAATCAGTGCTAAAATATCTGCGCAGAACAGGTCGGCCGTATAGGTCAAGACAAAAGAGATGAGAGCTGCATCAGCTGGGATGTTCGGCAGTGAGGCCACCAAAAGAGAGCGAATAGGGGTCTTCAGACGGCCGCTGAACGGGGAAATCTGAAATTCGTAGCGGATAGAAAAATATCGCAAAGAAGAAAGAGCGACGAGCCTTCGCTTGTCAAATAACCCGCGAATCGAACAATGTTTGTCGAAGGACGTTGCAATCGCCATCTACAGTGCCCAAAGAAAGCTCATATGAAAACATCCAAGGGTCGGTCGGCGGGCAAGATCGAAATGTGAAGGAAGGCGTCGGCCGATCGTGGGGAACTCAGGAAAAAAGCCAATCTGGATCTGGGTAGGGGTAATTCTTTAATGTACGAGTACATCGAGAAGGAATGAAACCCAGATCTTGAGCTCAATGAGGGTTGGGTCCATCTGGAGCGGCGTTCTCCTAAATGACTGGAAAAGAAGCGTTGTATGTTAAGACTAAAAAAAAATCAAAAAAAAAAGCCGAGCGGAGCCGAAACGAACAAGACGCGCCGTCGAAGAAGGGCGCCGCGCTACCTCACAGAGGGATACACTCCGGGATGAGACACAAAAATCCGCCCGTGCCTCGTGCAAAGAATCCAACAGGCTCGGGGTTCAACGGAGAAAACGGGAAGGGACAGCTGAGTGCCGGCGGCGTTTCCTTTAGGGGGCGACTGCGTGGTCCATGACTGGAAATTTCACCAAAACGAGACGACGGGACGCAAACAAGTGTTCACTGACTTGGGAAGAAGAAGGTGCATGTTTACGCATATAAGGGGGGGACCCTCAAAAATTGGATTGTTTCACCGGCGTCGTCAGAGGCCGGCACACTTCTCGAAATCAGGCAAGATCAGAACACTAAAGAAGCGCGGGGGTCAAGGCCCTGCACTCGGCGGAAAGGAGGAGAGCGGGAAGCAACCTGACTGGAGTGAAAAGAATTGTCCGCAGCGATCCTGACAAAACCCCGGGATATCATAGCTCGCAGAACTTTCGGCCCACGCAAGATCCGAAACGCAGTGTGAACTAATCGCACGCGTGGTGAGAAAAGCAAAAGAAAAACAAAAAAGTTCAAGCCCCTCGGAACCCGCGGAGCGTAGGACCGCGGTTCGCAAATCGTCCGCCGTTCGACAGGGGAAAATTAAAATGAACTCAACCCTGCTCTACCAGCGGAAAAGGAATCGCTGAGAGGCACCCGAAGGAACAATCACGGAGGTGCAGTCCGAAATCAGGGGCAATGGTAGGGGTTACGAAAAAAGAGATAGAGGAGAAGGAGAAGTTATCAACGGAGCGACGAGGGTACTTTCAGAAAACCAGGAGTCCGCAAAGAAAAACGGTCGAAAGACACAGGGCGTGGCATTAGTTGAGGTATGCCATTCAGGCTGATAGAAGGAACAACTAAGTGTAGAAAGGTCGAACGACGCCGGGCCTGGACGATCGGTTGAAAAAAGAACCATTCGGTACAGTCTAAGGTAGCAAGGCACAA
>Ga0179593_1491424_pt1 | contig 12930 bp, 12 predicted proteins | sample CZODoug2_1_08_16_FD_185931 | JGI IMG/M metagenome (GOLD analysis project Ga0179593, IMG submission 185931) | Vadose zone soil fungal communities from Angelo Coast Range Reserve, California, USA - CZODoug2_1_08_16fungal (PacBio error correction) | ecosystem: Environmental > Terrestrial > Soil >...
GCAAAAAAATAATGAATTGAAATCGTTCTTTCTCCATTAGCACGAGGCGGATGCGCGATAGAGAAGCGCACAGTGAACGACTAGGAGCTGCTAACAGCTACCACAGAGCCTGAAAAAGCCTAAGTCTTTGCTAAAAAGGGGGTGAGGGAGCTCTGCACCCCCCAACCCCCAGAGCTGCCGCCCAGGGGAATAGCAAGACAGTCGCGGCCGAGACACACGGAGTCCTCTAGACGTCTGTTAATCTTGGGAAGATCATGGGTGGTCTGCGAACCAAAAAATCTCAACAGAAACAGGTGGAGGCTGACATCGGCTACCTACTGTCGGCATCAGTGTTCCGACAGGACAAAAGGGGGACTGTCTTGCCCAAAACTCTAACACAGCAGCCGACATCCATGAGGGGAAATGGTTCTTCGAAATGGCAGGGATCTCAAGAAGAGGGATCGTCAAGAAGAAAAGTTGAAGACTCCGCGCGGTAAGAACAGGAAAGAGAGAGTGAGCGAGGAGCGAGGCAAGGATAGGACACAAGCCCTTCTGCACAAGAGGAGAACTTGACAGGGTCTTTCAGAGGGGAAAAAAGCCTACCAAAACAAAAACTACTCACGAAGCCGGGGCCCGCTAACACGGACCCAGAAAGGGGGGGGGGAAAAGGGTGGCTAAAACTCGGGTAGTTAATTAACCGTGGGGGGGGGGGTTTTTGGACTCTAATTAATCAAGTAAGGGACCTGAAAGAAAGGGAGAAGGAACAGAAAGCGAGCCGAGGGGGGAATGGCAGGGAGGATGGCCAAAGATTTTCGAACGATCGATGTGCCATGCACACGAAAGTACGATGGGGGACCGTATCGGGGACTGGAACTTAATTGCTCAAAGCTTGCGGGGAAGCCAAAAGAAAAAGGAAAAGGACGCAGATCATAATTCAGAGAAACAGAAGACGGAGGCCTATAGGGGGGAGCAACAAAAGGTAGGAACAGCAAGAGGTTGGATCTGTACTATTGGTTGGCGGTGTTGAGTCCCTGAACCCCTATAAGAGACGATGGAGAAGCAAAATATCTTACCCGTAAACCACATGTGCAAGATAAGTGCTATGGAGGGGATAAAAAAACACTTTCCCATAAAAAAACCGTATAAGGACGAGGTAGTGGCGGGGTCCAGCCGACCAGAATCTACAATGGGAAGAAACATCAAGGCGGGAAGTTGGTCTGGAGAGGGTCGGCTCAGCAGAGGGGAGCAGATATTCTCTCTTAACGTGGGTAAGGGGAGGACTTCATATCCACAGTTGAATTTCGAAAACGAGTTTTTTGGGGAAACGAGAGCATCAAAAGAGAAGGAGGGGGAACGGAACGCGATAGGAACACGTGAAAACTGGTTCTTTCAGTTCAAGCGAACGGGTGCTGGCTTTGAACTCAGGCAGTCTACCGAACCGGCAGAGTGGGGAAAAAAAAAGAAAAAAAAAAAAAAAAGCACTTAGAGCCGCGATCATTGCTCTTGCGATATCCAAACGTTAACATATGAAAAATTCAGAAAGCTCGTCGTGGTAAGAAAACAAAAGGAAATTGTCACACATGCACTACTCTTTATGATTGTCAAGTTGGGGAGGGGGGGCGGTATATATCAAGGGGGACAAACCGGTCGGCGTCTCAACAAATGGGTCGATACGTCCGGTTGGGGATCGTCAAAAAGAAAAGAAAAATCATTGTTGGGGCTCGGAATCAAAAATAAGGAAACGAGGCAGGATTCAGTGACCTTTGTATGAAGGGGATCCGCTCTAACTACATTGAAAAACACTCGCGACGAGAGTCTTGGGAGAAAGGGCTCGCGAGGACGCTTGCCTCGACGGAAGAGGAAACTACAGGTCAGCAGTCACTATGAAAAACCCTAAGCGGCAGTGCTTGGGGAATCAAGGACGGCAAGGGAAGCAGGCATGGAACATCTCGGAGCGAGAAAGCAGACACAAGAAGAGGAAAAAAGCACCTATCACAGTAAAAACTATGACATACTCTTCTCGACCTGCGTAGCAGTTCAATGAGGGGAGAAAAAAAACAAGCAGAGGGAGGAGCAGACGCGGCAAGGGAAGGAGGCCGGGTGGATATGCGTCGCGTTGACGACGGCAAAATCCAAAAAAAAGAGGGAGGAGAAAGAGAGGTGGAGCCGCACACTCCGGGGGGCCACCATACTCACAGTGCAAGAAGTAATTGGCAGCGGAGTGCGATAGCCGATCTGGTGGAGCCTAATTGGCTAAGCCAGGAGTCCGAGGCAGGTAGGGGGAAGAGGAAACTGTTGCATATTCAATTCCTGTAGGTGTCTCGCAAAACGGCAGAACGAAGAGGGCCTGCAGGCTGCCCGGGGGGGAGTCTGCGGATCATAATAAAAGGAAATGAAGGTGAGTCGTAGAGGGGGGGGTGACTTGCTGCACAGGGTAGTGTTGAAAAGCTTGGTCTGAATCAAACAGGGAGGCCAGAGACGCTCACAGGCTTCTTCTGTTAAAAAAGGAACACACGCAAAACACACCGCGGGAGGGATCACCACTCACTACCAAAATTAAAGATAATCGGGAGGGGTAGTAAGACGATCCCTGGTGAAAGAAAACGTCAGACCCCGGGTACGGATAGAAAACTGTGACGCGACGGATCGGGGTGAGGTACTTGGGGGGATAGAGGACCACAAAAAACGCGCAGATCTGGACACGGGTAAGAGGGGGGAAGAAATTGTCAGGGTTTCTAAAAAAGAAAATCCGCCATGAGAAAGGGAAAAAAGATGGCAAAGAAAACCGAGCCTCGCCAGGAGCGCAGAGACTCCGTCTTAAAGCTTGCCTTCTCCTGTAAAGAAGGGGAGACAAAAATATCCAGATCTTTACGAGCCGGTGCAATCCATTGAACCAATAGCGAATACCTCTAGAAAAACGAAGATTTCCGCCAGAACGGGGAGAAATTGGGACGCCAGGGGTGGTTTGGAAGAAGGAAAAAATGGCAGATCTTTAGACAACAAGGAGGAAATAACTACAAACGCGAGGTCAGTCATCTGCATCCGAGCTGGCAGGAAAGAGGCAGGCCTCCAAAAACAACACAACTCTGCCAGGGGTAAAGAAGAGGGACTGCGGCCGTTAGTTAAGGACCCCTAACTCACACAGCATAAAGAAAGTCCGGTAGAAACTGATAGACGGGGGACAAGAGGGCCAAACCTCCTCCTTGAAAAGGGGGGGGTGAGGAGTGTCCAGTCCTATTTGAAACTTGGTGTCTAATCCTCATAACTAAAGGAGCTGTCTTCTTCCCTTTCCTCTGGTCTGTTCCCTTTTCTGTCTGCAAGGTAGAGTTTCGAAGGGGTCGACTCCGGAAAGGTGGGCGACACGGTGGAGAAATGAAAGGGGATAAAACGGTATTCTGATCGGGGGGGGGGTGGGGGGGGGTGTGAACGCGTGGTGTGTTGGGACGTCTGTGCGTGGGGGTCTGGCGTGGGTCAGGGCAAGAGCGAAGAGAAAAACCGGGCAGAAAGCGGCACGGTTTTGTGAGAGTCGTCAAATGACACCGGGTGGAAATCGGGGGCCAGACTCTGCAAAAGACGTGGGGCGGGGGGGGGAGCTCTATGCTAGGCTCGATGCAAAGGAAACAGTAAACAGAAGCGTGTGGTGGCGGGGGGGAGAAAGCCAACTCATGTCGAAGGAGCGCAAAGGGGGACTTAAAGTAAGAGGTGAGGAAATGGCTGAAAAACGCGGGATTACACAATGGTGGCGCGGAACGGAGGCGAGGGGGTGGAAGTTGGCGGGCGACGCACAACCGCCGGAAGAGCGGACAAAAAGAAGGTGGACGGGGGTGGAGACAGCTGAAACCTGCTCAAAAACGGACCTGCAAGGCACGCGCGCATGGAAGGCTGGAGGTTTCCGAGGCGATCCTCGAGGGAATTGAAGAGACAGAAGGGCAAGGAAGAACATAGAAAATGTCGAGGGGGGGGGATGGTAATATTGGCCTGGGGGGCATTTGGACCGGGCGAAAAAAAATGGCGAGAACCGCATGAGGGGGTCGTCGAATAGAGGGGCAGAATGCGAAGCGTCCTGGTTGGGCGCAGAAGAAAGGAAGGCAAAAGTCGTCGGGGGGAGACCCTTACTCGGAAAAAAGCTCCCGAGACTGTCGTGAAGAGGAGGCCGTAAAAATGTGCCTGCGCCTTGTAATCCAAAGCGGAGAAGGGGGGACTCGTCTACTGAGGTCTCGCATGCCGCGTCGAGGATGGAACTAGGAGGCCGGAAAGCGACAGCGCCTCTGCAATTGCACAGATTAGGAGGTGACGATTTGGTGGGAACTCTCCACTATTAGGAAATCGGTAAAAAAAGGGAATCGTACTTTCAGCAAATCTCTCATATCGGTCTCGATCGGAAAGAAAAGGGCAAAGAACTCTAACGGGAGGAGCGCAAAAGCGCGCAAAGAAAACTGACTCTAATGCTGGGGAGACAGGGAAGAGGCCGGGGGACAAAAAACATCTAGGCCGCCTCTATCAGAAAAAAAAACAAAAAAATTGAACGCCGGAGACGAGACGAAGGTCGAAGAAGCCGCGCCGGGTTGGTACGGTCTCTAATTCGCAAAAACAAGAAGAAAAATCTGAGAAGACCGCAAGAAACTTAACGGTCTGATTGTAAAAAAAGTCCGTGCTTTACACTCGCAAAATCTAAAAAGCAAGCGACAGGAATGGAGCCATCTGACTTAACCTTGCAAACTCGTCAAGGAAGAGAAGGAATCTGACACACAAACCTCTCATCCCCAATGGGACAAAAATGCGTCGATACGAGAAGGCAGCAGGAATCAGCAGGGGAAAAGCAAGGGTGGCAAAAAATGACTGGATGCTCCCCCGTACCTGACGCTGGTGAGATGTTACGTTTGGGCTGAGAAACGGGCCGCCCAACAGGCGCCACCTCAAGAATCCGCAAGGCCGCCTAAAAAAAGGCCCCACATCTTCACGTGGGGGCAAATAACAGAGGAGGGACAGTAGGCACATAAGACGAGCAACTTGTAACAAAAGGGATTCCGGGGAAAATAGCGAACGGGGAACGAAAAAAGCGAGCAGAGGGGTGACGGGTCGATATTCTCCTCTCTGATTAAAATGTAACTAAAGAGAGGGGGGGAAGGGGATATCAAGAATTGAATACCATCGGAGGGGGTCGACGGGGGCTAAAGATTGGGCTGAACGGGGAGTTATGCCCAACTTGGAAGGTAAAAGATCATCAATGCGCTGTGATGAAATTAGGAGGAATATAACAACAACTCAAGGAAAGGAAGCTTTAAGATTCCAAGGGTGGTGGGAAGTTGGGCAAAAAAAAATGGAGTACCTGAACCAGAAAGCAGATTGACGCAGGAGCAGGACATCGGCAAAGGGAACCCAAAAGGGCAATAGAAGTTCGGATCTAGAGAGGTTCTACCTGACGTTTCGCAGAGTCTGGATAAATGAGTTTCAGGGGGAAAAAAAAAAAAGCGCATACCACAAGATCGACACTGGAATAAGCAAGATGATCTGTTCTCTTATTTGGTTGGGGAGGGCGGTCTGCAGAGGTGGCCGGCCGGATGGAGCCTATAAAATACAAAGAGTAGAAGAGGGGGCAAGTGTCGAAGATCGTCAGTTTAAGAAGCAACGGGTTTGGAAGAAAAAAAGCTCGGTCAATGAGCCGGAGAAGGGAGATCAGGTCCGAAAACTCCGGGAGGTAAAAAAACGGGTATGATTGTCAAACGAAAACGATATACCGGAAAAAGGCCGAGTCCAGAAAGGAGGATCTGGAGATCAGGGCGGCTTGAGGCAGTCTGTTCCGGCCTATAGATAAGCAGAAGCTAAGGGTCTAAAGTATCAATCGGGAATCACAACGTTTGAGATATGGGGATGGGGGGAATCAGCTAGAACTAAACAACTCTGCAAAAAACTTACAAGGGGAACTATCCGTAAAAAGAATGGGTGGGGATAGGAGGAATCGAGCTTCAGTTGGTGTAACTAAAGACATAAGAGGGGGGGGGAAAAGGGCTACCTTTAACCGTGGGGGGACTTGGGCGGTTTAGCAGAGCGTAAAAATTGTCTACTTGCAAAAAACGCAGAGGGGAAAGCAGGGGGAAGGGGGATTTGGGGCTAGGCTCTAACGAGCTCGGAAAGCTGAGGAGGAAAGGGAGGGTCAAATAACAGGGATCCAAAAAACTGTCACCGGCCACCCAAAAGCAAGGGGCGGACACATTGACGGAAAAAAGAAGAGGAAGGGGAACATCGTCGTACTACGGGAGTACCCAAAACAAAAAAAAAAGAAAAAAAAAAAAAAGAAAACCCCCACCAACCAACACCCCCCCACCCCAAAACAACAAATGCGAGGAATCAGAACTCAAAAGAAAGGCAAACGCCGGAAGGCATCGGGCCTTGCTTACTTTGGTGCCAAGGGAGAAAGGAAAGCAAAAAAGGGGCAAGAAAAACTACGCAACGCAGCGAAAAGGTCCAGGATTGGAATCGGGTTGCAAAACGGAAAGATCCAGAAGCACAAAAAACACAAGGAAGGGGAAGAAAAAAGAGAGGGAGCCGGGTCGCCGCCGACGTCATAGCACAGGCAATCCTGGAAAAGGTGGGCACGAGCGTGAAGCGCTCGGGTGATTGGGGTTCTGCGCTCCTCATTGGAAAAGCTAAAAAAAAGAGGACCGGTAGGGCCTCGGCGAAAGGCATGGGGGGGAGTGAGGTAGACCCTGAAAGGAGTTGCTCAGGAATCGAGAGAAGCGGAAAGGGGAAGGAAAAGCTGATAGTCCTCCGTGAAGCAGTTGTCCTTTAAGGACGGAAGAGAAGGGTAAAGGAGTCACCATGTTAGGGGGGGGAAAAATCAGAAGGGGGAACCCTGCGGGGAATATCGCTCTGAGGCAGATATCAGGGGGGTGAAAGTCGCAAACCAGCAACGCGCACACACCCATATAACACAACAGGGACGCCAGTGGCCATCGGTTTCTTTGGGGGAGCGTCCGAGCACCACACCAGGATTTGAAAACCGCTATACGAGAAAAGGTCTGGATACTCTGGTTTCGCCGCCAAAGGTTGTTCTCGGTTTCGAGGAGCTCAACCAAAACCATCACAAGCGCTGGACAAATTGTGGGTAGATGGGGGAAGGGACACTGGTTAAAAACAGAAGCCAGTTAACTCCAATAGGCAAAAACGGAAAAAATATACGGGGGACCGAGGAGAACGAGACAGATAGAAAAGATAAAGCCGTTCTAAAACGCGGAAGAGTCCGTTATAAGGTCCCATCCACCAAAAAAAAAAAATGAAGGGATGGAATACCTGCAGAATAGGGTTGACCGCCCAAAAGAAACCTTTCAGAAATAACAGGAATTTGAAGGTGCCAAAAAAAACGTGGGCTCAACTGACGATATGACGGGGGGACAGAAAACCCAAAAGAGTGTAACGAGGGCAGTGGCCAGGCGGGTCCGTAAAGCAAATCCCAGGGAACGCCAGCCGCCAAGAAAAAAAAATACTCTCCTGGTCAGTAAGTAAAGGGCAAAGAGGAGTCCGGAAAAATTGGTTCAAAGATAAGGCTTAAAGTGGATTCCGGCTACTGCACAAAATCAGGGCGGCGAAAAAGTCAAGGTAGGACCATATCGCCGGGGGGAAAGACCACCTCTGTCCTTAACCATTTGTGGGTTTCCTGCATGAAAGATAAGGAGATACGTTGGGGCAGGACAGAAGGAGAAAAAGTCGATTAGGAAAAAGATACAAAAGTGGGACCTTGTCGAGAGAGCAGGGGGGGAGGAACGATAGCGGTGTTCTCTCTCCTCAGCATATAGCGGAGGAGATGCGCGAGATATAACGTTTGGAACGTCATGAATCGTCAAGGAAACGTGACAAGACGGGTAGAGAGGACCAGAGTATCCTTCGGAATCGCACACAAAAGAGGGGGAAAAAAAAAGGGGCGAACAAGGGAAGCAAACTGGCGCTCGTGGAGTTAGGGAGTGATGAGGGACGGAATTGGGCGGGTGGCTTGTAATTTGGGGAGGGGGGGGGGAAGGCGAGGGTGGGGGGGGGTGGACAGGCGGGGCGTGGGGGGGGAACAGTTGCCTCTAGGCGGCCGACCATTGCTTCTTCTCCGCGATTGTCGCCGGGTTCGGGCGACGGCCACTTACTGGGGCAGTGTTTCTTCAAGTGGGCAGGGGGAGGTGCGGACGACCAAAACCGAAGGAAAGAGAGTAACAAAACGATAAATTTGGGTGCTGAAGGAGACGACTGGAAATAATGATCCCAAGCACGGGCAGCCTTCTATCTTAAAAGTCAGTCCCAGGGTGGTAATATTTGGTTCCAGGGGGAACGATCATCGAGTTTAATTGCTCCAGTAAAGAGAATAAAAAAGTGGGGAAGGCTGATGTATATCAGTAGGGGTGATGAAGGGCAAGCACGGCCTGGGAAGGGCGAACAAGGCAATCCGCATAGTCTCTATGAATCATCATTAGAAGAATGAGCTTTTTGGTGGGGGGGTGGCTAGCACAGAAGCCAGGAAAGAGAGCCTGGGCGCCGCGTCTCGTCGACGGAGAAGAAGGGAGTGGAGGGTGCGGAAAAACTGTGGCAAAAAAAACAAAGAGGCCTTCTCGCCCCAAGCCTTCGAGATGGGGGCCGGATAGAGTGTGCGCGAAGACCAAATAGGAGGGAAGGGCGAGGGTCACGGGATCAGTGGGGGGAAAAAAAAAGAATTATAGCGAAGGACTATTTAAAGTCGGGGAAGATGTGGAGATCGAACAACAAACAACGTATGATGAAGAGGAATCAAAATGGCAGACGACGGGACAGAGGGAAGTCGGACTGCATTGCGAAAGATGGAATACGCAGGAAATCCGTCGAAGGGGGAGGTAGTCGCAAAAAGCTCGACCAAGAACAGGCACCTCTCGACTTGGGCGCACGCTCCGGAAAAAAAGAGGAGGGCTATATCAAGAACGGTTCTTCCATTCACTTCTCCAGACAAGGTCTTCCGAAAAAGCGGCGCTTGGGGGAAGGTCTCAAAGGTGGAGGAGAACCAACACCTCTCACAAAAAGGAACGTACAGTCATGCTGGCTCGGAGAATACCTACTGGGCGAAAGTTGGGGTTCCCCAGGCAAAAAGTCAGGGGTGATTGGAAAACCCTACCACATCATTGTGACGCCCCGGAAAAGGGGTCGGCCTCTAGGAGGGAAGGGATGGTGCGAAGAAATTTCAACCCAAAAAAGAATAATTGGGGACGAGAAAAGATAGAACCTGACTGCAGGGGGGAAAATCAGACGTGAGGGCCCGGCTCATGCTTCAACACCACTTCCTCAGATGGTAAGAATTTCAATGACTGGTGGGGGGTCATCAAAACACGAAATAATCAAAAATGGAAGGAACTAAAAAATCAATACTAACAGGCCGCCTATCCAGAAAAGGGACGCCGGGGGGGGGCTAAACCGTTCCGAAGAAAACTACTATGGGAGAAAAAAGGGATGTCGCGGCAATTCTTAACTTGATAAAACTACGGTGTCACGTGTGAGGAAGGAGGGACCAGGCGGTTCGGACCTACAAATCGTTTGCCGATAACAGTAAATGAAATTGGGGCAAGACGGGGGAAAGGGGAATTTGGGAAAGAGATGCACTGCGTGACAAAACGTTGTATATTTACATATCATCAAAGGCTTATAGAACAGTAGGGGAAAGGGAAGAAGAGAGGGGAGACACACCCTGTTTAGTGCTGTCACAGGATGGGGGGGGGAGGGACCACCCGATTAAAAAAGGCTGTAAGGTGTCACTTCCCTAGAAACGGCGAGGGGCGAAGGAGCGGGATTAGCGGACAGGAATAACCAAAAAAACCTTGTGTCTAAGGGCAAGGGCGGCGATCAAGGAGAAGAGGAGGGCGATTTGCTATTTTTCAAAGAAAATATCTCCCACCTAAGAAGTAAGAGAAAACTGTGGACGTGGCAGGAGTGGGTTGGGGGAGGCGGCGAGGTCGCAGGTCATTCGAAAAAAAAAAACAGCGAAGCGGGGTAGAGGTTTCTCGCTAAATTGGAACCATTTTGTGGGAAAAGCTCTTGCAAAAAGGAGAAGGGATAACGGAGGGGCGCGAGGGTCGAGCGCGGTAAATGTGCTGCCTTAGTAACTCAAGTCGTTGGGCTGATTTCGCGCCTTCTACCGGAAACAAAAAGCGGTCATCACGGGAGGGATCGGGCAAAAATCATCTAGTCGAATGGACAGGACCGATATGGCTCAACGACAGAGGGGCGGGAGTGGGTGTGGACGAAACCCAACCTCAATCAACCAACGGGTCCAAGGCTTGGAGCGGTGGAGTTGGGATCTATCAACCAAAAAAAAATCAAAACGCCGGCGGCGCACAAGCTGAGCCGAAGGGGGTTAGCTACCATCAATAGGTGTGTGTGGGCTAGTACAGTCAAGGAAATGCCAGGGCCAAGGGCTTCCAGGTACAGGGGGTCGTCAAAGGGAGGTATCATCGGGAGGAGGGAGGGACGCAACACTCCTACGAGAGTTGCATGAAAAACAAAGGAAGATGGCCAGGGACTGTGGGGGGGGGGGGGGGGGGGGGGGGGTTCCTGCTAACATGGGAAAAGGGAAACCTGAACGACGAAGAGCACAACCAACAAAAAACACATGGGGAAAAGACGGCAGTCGCTGACAGGGGAAAAAAGAGGCGTCGGAAAGAGGTCGGCATGTCTCATAGATTAATTCTAACAACGAAGTATGGACAGGCCAGACAAGGACAGGGCGCTCTTGAAAATTATAGGAAAACAAGCATAGGATAAAGCAAACGCCCGCGGAAATGGAACAGGATGCATGGGGGGGTGGACGTCGGCGGTCCGACCGCACAGATCGGTCTCAAAACAACAATTGTAAAAAAGAATATTTAGGGCAACGAAGAGAGAAAGGAAAAATACAAGAACCTGGAAATTGTTATTTGGAGAGCCGAGGAGATGGGGTGAGCGCTCCTCAGGGAAAAAGCTAATCCGAAGGTGAAAGGGAGAAGGCAGGAAGGAGCGACCTGTTTCATATGCTTTTGAAATATAATCACGAGAGGGATGGGAAAGTGCCGCCACCGTCGCTACTAAAAAAAAAGCAGAAGCATGGGGGGCCGTCAGTCTGAGAAGCAAGGGACCGAGGGGGGGGACAGTAAGGAATGGACTAAACTTACTGACTGAAAAAAACCACCCCCAAAGTTGTGACAATGCTCGGGGCAGGGGACGAGACGGCCGCGCTCAAATAACAGACGACACAGAAACGAGGAGGGAGGGGGGGAGAGTGGTGGCCTGGGGAAAAACCAAGCCCGCGCGGCTAACATTCCCGGCTAAAAAGTAATGAAGACAAACCTGGAGTGAAGGGAGTAAAAAAAAAAGAGTGACAAAAAGATCGTCTACACCACAGAGGTAACTGGATAATTTTCGAAATCATTTTGACGGCGGTGGTACGGAGTGGAGAGGAGCCAACCCCATCAACCGCAGCAACAAGGGGACAGTTGCGTATTGACGAACTGGAAGCCAAAAAAAAAAAGACATTAGGCGGAGAAATATTAGGCCTTACCAGAGACTTCCGACGAGGACGCCATGAATAAGCAATCCTCCTCAAGGGGGACTGACTCGCGTACCTTTAGACTTGCCGTTGCCAACCCAGAAACCATGGAGCAGGACAGAAAAAAGGGGTTTCCCGCCCGGCTCGACAGGGGCGACGGCAAGGAACTCAGGAGAAGTGGAAGAGCTTTCGTGCAAAAAAAAAAGGGGGGGCACCTGCCACCGATCTGCCGGTACAATCTAATTTCAGGCGGAGAAGGAGCTGATACTCCCCGACAAACAAAAGCAGCCAGGACGAAAAGCAAAACACCTCTAATCACTAGGAAGGCAGCTCTACCATTTGTGGATGGTTCGTAATGTGAATACGCACTCACGGCCAGCTCGTCTCCCTTGAAAAAGCAGCCATGCAACAAGGGAGGGAACTTTGACCCCGCTGGTCTTGGTCACTATCTCCCAAAATCGCGCTGTCTAGGGGCAGGGAAAAAAAACAACTTAGCCCTTTTAATTTTCGGGTCCATCTCAAAAGATGTGAAGTGGAGATCGAACAAGGTGGGCGCAAGATTAGATAACCGTGACTCTACTTTCTAGTCACAGCTGATGAGACTCAGGTACCTCGAAAAAAAGGGGAACGAATGCAGCGCATTCAACTTTTACAACAATACGGGGGTCTAGCAAGTACCGTGGAGGGAAAAGCGATAGGGGGGAGGAAGCGCGTAACAGTTTTACAATCTTCTAAAGAAAGAGAGTAGTCAGTGAGAGAGACGATTAAACAAAAATCTTATAAAGGGATATATTTAATGGACGGAAGAATCGGGGGACTGTAGACCAACGGCGTAAGGGCTCGGCCATTTTATGTCAGGCGGGATAATGGAGGGGGAAAGTGAATGAGGTGGCGGATAACGCGCTGGAGCTGACCAAAGCCGGTTGAGGGGGGGGACAGCAGGAAAGATGCCAAGACCTGCTACACTCGGACTGTGCAGGGCGAGATCGGAGCATATATTTTCAGTGCTGGGTGCCTTGGGAAAAGAGACTCGAGTGTAGGAGAGCAGAAAGGGGAAAAGGGGGATCAAACACTGGCCGTCTAAGGAAAAGGGGTAGCTCCAGGGGTAGAGTGATGTGACACGGCATTGGTCCTGGAGGAAAAACAGGGCGACCCTCAGTGAGGAGCGATAAACGGCAATGGGGGTTGGGGGTCGCATTGTCCATATAGCACGTAAAACGCTAGGGATCTGTACCAGATCTGTCGAGCTGGAGGGTGCAGTGAACCTTTCTGATAAATGCTAAAGATGGGGGAAGGGCACCTGCAACAAAGCATGAAGCAGGGTCATTCTCTGGGGGTAGGCTGGAAACCTCGATTACTTCTCTAGCGGAATCGCTCCGGAGACGACGCTATAAAATTGCATACGAACGTGTGGACCCTCTTTGGTTTTG
>Ga0179593_1636807_pt1 | contig 12930 bp, 16 predicted proteins | sample CZODoug2_1_08_16_FD_185931 | JGI IMG/M metagenome (GOLD analysis project Ga0179593, IMG submission 185931) | Vadose zone soil fungal communities from Angelo Coast Range Reserve, California, USA - CZODoug2_1_08_16fungal (PacBio error correction) | ecosystem: Environmental > Terrestrial > Soil >...
CGCTGAATGCCGAAAAAAGCCTATAGACCTTAAAACGACTCCTAATCCGCCCGCTCGGACAAGAAAAGGAAACATAAATCAAAGAAAAAAAAAGGACCCAGCGGGAAGAAGGGAAGAGAGTGTACTGAACACCAAGGAAAGGGAGTCACGATCGTATTCATCTGAATGAAAAATAAAAAAGGGAAAAAAGCGCTCCTCCGCCGTCGTGCAAAAAGAAAATGAGTTGTGAAGAGGAGAGATCCCATACCCCGGGAGGGGAATCTTCCCACCTTCATCAGCGGACTAGGGGAAACCACTGCAGGAAGAAGAGGGGAAGGTTGCAGAGAAGAAAACGCAGTGTCGGAGGCTTGCTCCTTGGGAGATCCGGGGAAAAGCGAGAGAATTCTCGAAAAGAGAAAGAGAAGGGGTGAAAGCCACTTCCGAAAACCTCTAACATAAGGGAGTCATTAGTAGCCCCAGATGATAGGAGCTGCGAAAAGAAAGAAAAGATGTCCGCCCCGACACGAGAAAAGATTTCCTATCATGGAAAAGAGTCCCTCCACAAAATCCCGAGAGAAATCCCCAGGAAAAAGAGGAAAACTCCCTCTACCCAGCACAAAAGAGTGGATTTAAGAATATCATCGAGTGGAAAAGTAAAAAAAAAGAGGAAGGCGCGACGCAGCGAAAGATGAAATCGCGAGCAAGGAAGGGGGATCTCCCTAAAAGACGAGGTTCGATGTAAGCAGTGGAAAAGGCGGACCTTTTTGCGGTACGTCGAAAAAAGTTCAGCACGAAAGAGGAGCACCACAGATCTTGGGGGATGACGCCGCGCCAGCGCCGCTACTCATGAAAAAAAAAAAAAAGGGGCCGATCGCGACAGCGAGGAAAAAAAGAAGAAGATTCCCCGAACGGAAGAAAGCCACCCCGAAAAGCTAGCGATTCTATTTAGTGAAGAAAAGGGAAGCGAGGCGCGAGATGGAAGAAGCGGCAGGCCCGCATCAAAAAGGGGACGGACGTTGCGGTTCAAAAAGAAGGAGTTATTAAGAGGCGCCCAGAATCCGTAGAAAAGTCCCCCCCCCAATAAGGAGGAAGGAGGGGAAAGAAAACATGACGTCTTCGATCCCCAGAAAGAAAGGAGAAACCCTCCGCATCTCTGCGCCGAAAAAGAAAAATCGCTCCAAAGAGAGAGAAGCGCTACGAAGGAAGAAAAAAGGCTGGAGATTGCCTTTTCAAAAGGAAAGGGAGGTCCGAAACCGGGCGGAAATTCGGAAAAGAAAAAGAGATCGTCGCCGAGGAGAAAGAACGATAAGAGAAGATCCTAAGGAATAAAAAGAAAAAAAACGAAGGATGCACGCAGCAGGTTTTAGGAGGAACGGGGGAGAAGGCAGCACGGCTTCCTGCTTACATGCCATCAGGAAAAAAAAAGTCGGCAAAAGGAGAATCCTGCGAAAGAGAAAAAAGGAAAACACCTTCTACAAAGGACAGACTCGCCGCGCCCGAACGTCCAGGGACCTTAGTAGCGAGAGGAGTAGGGTGAGTTGCTAAGGCAGAAAGGGGAAAAGACTCCGACATCTGAGAAAATCGTTTCGAAAAAAAACGTCTTGGAAAACGAAGAAAACGAATATCAACCCGGCCAAAGGAGGGAGAAGGGGGTCCGCGAGGGACTGCGAAAAAGGGGAGGCGCGTCGACGACAGAGAAGGAGGGGGGGGAGGATCGTCTTATCAGCCCGATGAAAGAAAGTTTTTTTTCAGGCGGTGGAAAGAAAAGAGGAGGGAAGAGACCGTGCGCATGAAGGAGAAGAGACCTGACCCTTCAGGAGGCTCCAGTTCGTCAGGCGAGTTGGCGAAAGGAAAAGGGAGAAGAAGCGCACGCGCGATCAAAAGAAAAGAGGGGGGGCTAGAAAGGAATCGTCGTCTGCAAAAAGGAGAAAAAAGGGGCCTTCGCCCCCCCAAAAAAAAAAACCCCCCCCCAACCACACAAACCCCCCCCCCCCACCCCCAAACAAAACAACCCAACCCCCCCACACCCCCACACCAACCACAAAAAAAAAAAAACCCCCCCCCCCCCCCCCCCCCCAACCAAAACCCAAAAAAAAAAACCCCCCCCCCAAACCCAACAAAACCCCCCCCACCCCCACCCCCCCCCCCCAAAAAACCTTTTTGTGCAAAAAAAAAAGTGGTTACCGGGGGGAAGAGGAAGAGGTGCGCATTCTTTCGGAAGGGGACATAAAGGATAAAAAAACGGTGCTTGTCGCCCGAACGGGGCAAAGAAGAAGGGGGAAAGAAGCACCGCGTCCCGGAAGAGAGGGAATCTTTGCCGAAGGAATACCACGCCTATGGCCGCGAAAAACGAAAAGGGGGAGGGAACTAAGAAAAGGGGCCGCCGCCGTTCTTAGGGGAGAGATAAGCGCTGTCTTCTATTCTACTGTTCGAGTAAAAGAAATCTTTCTCACGCTGCAGCACGGAGAAAGTCCGTTTGCATATGGGTCTTCCCGCTCCAGCACGGGAAAAGCCCAAGGTTCCTTCACGTCCTCCTGGGGATGACGGAGGGAAAAGAACGGTGCGCGCTCGTACTCGTCCGGAGAGGGGAACTGTCCGGACGAGGGAGGGAGGGAAAGAGTCGGTCCATTTGGATCGTTTATCTGAAAGAAGGGGTCCAACGTAGCGTCCGATAGCTGCCCAAAAACGCAAAAAGAAAAAGAGAAAAAAAAGGAGACTGCACCTGCGGGTGGCCCCGAGATCAAAGAAAAGAGGAGGGAAGGTCATCGGTGTGAAGGAGACCACACACCACGGATGAGGAAAGGAAGCAGCGCGCTTTCTTATTCCATACCGCTGAGAGACCCAGACCCAGCTCGCGGAGCGCCACGGCAAAGACGGGGGGAGAGAAGGGGACCCTCACCAGGGGACAGGGGATCAACTCTCAAAAGGGGAAAAAAAATCGAGACGGCCACGCAGAGTGAAAACGAGATCAGACGATGTCGACGGCAAAAAGGATTTACGACATTGGGACCGGAGAAAAATAAAGACTTGCTGGAGCTGGAAGACCAAGAGGTGCTCTGCAGCTGTACCATCAAGAACGAGATCAACAACGTCCGCAGGGAGAGCCCCAAGGGCCCAATCACCCCGACGCGTGGCTGCTTCCTTTTCGAGGGGAGGAGAGAGGGTACGGCCTGAATCCAAAATTACGAAAGGGAAAGGATTCTGAAAGCTCACGGGGGGAAGGTCCTCGGCAAGAAAAAAGGAATCAACCTAAAGGGGGGGGGGGGGGCCCCCCGCAAAGAAAAGAGGCGGCACTCTCGTATCAAAAGAGGCTAAGTCACCAAGACCTGCTCGTCACGAAAAAGGGGGAAACGCACGACTGCCTGCACATCGTAGGAAAACGGATCTCTATTCTTCTCAGGGAGGGAAGTGAGCCGCAAGTACCCTAGAAAAGCAAAAAGGTTTCTTCTCAGAGGGGAAGGAGCGTCGTGAAGGGGAACTTCATGTCATCGCCACGGGAAATCCTAATCCTCCGGTCAAAAAACCCCAATCCAACGAGCTTTGGAAAGAGAACGCTACCTCCCAACGCGAAAAAAGCGAATGTCTCTTACTCTGGAAAAAGAAAAGAAAGGACGCGTCATCCTCAAAAAAAGCGAAAAAATCTCGTGGTCGGAAGAGGGAGAGGCTGGCCGGAAGCGAGAGAGAACGAAACCGCCCGAAGATGGAAAAGTCGACTTCTGCACGAAAACCGTACTAAGAAAAGGAACTACGGGAGAATAGAGCCGTCTAGAAAGGGACCAAGCTCTGCTGCTGGGAAGAAAGGGTGTCGCCGGATCCTATCGGACCGGAAACGAAAAAGAGGACGCCGCCGTCCGGGAGGGGAAACGTCAACTCGACTCGACCGAAAAAGAGAGTGACGCCTAGTGAACTTCATGGTCAAAGAAAAAGGAGAATTCGCGGAGCGGTTCTTTACTCAAAGAAAGAAAATCAAAAAAGCAGGCGCCCCGGTTTCCGACGGAAGGGAGGGGGGGGGAAATTCCCCCCTGTCGAGAGAAAAGAACGCCTGGCGCTTGCGGGGAAATCTTCTGGAGCGCGCTCAGCTAGGATAAAAAAGCGGGTCCGCCGGGGACCGGCGGGGGGGGAGAGAAAAGTCATGTTCTGGGAAAAGAGAAAAAGGAACTGAGAGAGAGAGATCACGCTCACCAAAAAAAAAAAAAAAAAAAAAGCAACGACATCGTCCACGTTGCGGGAAGGAACATCTGTTCCTCAGGGAAAAAATAGAGACGAGATTCTCGAGCAAAAGACACCGACCAAGAGGGCTCTCTGACGCAGGGAAGGGCTCGCGACGGAGGACCTCATGATGGAGGCGAAGCAAGGTCGCGCTCGAGGGGAGGCTTCGCGGCAGAGGTCACAAAAGGGGGAGGCGAGGAAGGATACGCCCTTATAAGAGAAAGAGAGGGAGGATCGGGCTACGGGTAGTCATTAAGGCGAAAAGGGGCGCCCTCCTATCGCGGGAAAGGAAAAAAACACTCGGTCTGGACCGGGAGCAAAAAGGGCTCGCGATTTCCGAAGAGGGGATCTGAGCATTCGAATGCACTCTTGTAAAAAGACGCGTCTGAGGGAATCAAAGCACAACGAGTACTCGAGAAAGAAGTGCTGTTCGAGTGAGGGTTGCAAAAGGGAAGGGGTCTGGATGGAGAAAGAGGGGTGTTAGGAGGAAAAAGAGGGGGGATACGAGGGACGGTGTTCTGGATCCATGGTCAGGGCGGAGAGGAATGTCGGGAGGCCTGCTCAGAGCTAGTGGAGAGAAAAAAAACTTTTCGCGGTGGCGGGCAGGGGAAAAAAGGGATGCTACTCTGGAGAGAAAGGGGAAGAGAAACAAACTTAACAAAAGAGGAAAAAAAAAAAAGAAGACCGCACTTCTGTTGCGAAAGCGAAAAATCGCCTCGGGCCGGGGGAAGGGAGGGACATCATCGGGAAAAACGGAGAAAGGATCCTAGAGAGACAGGGAGCGCAATTACCGATACTTTTAAAAAGATGAAAGGCCCCGGCACGACGGGGGAGAAAAGGAGTTCCGAAACCGGAAGGAATCGTTTTGGGAAAAGACAGGGACCCGTTCCTGTCTTAGATGGAAGGAAGATCGGACGGAGGGGGAAGGTGGGAAGGGGGGAGGGGGAGGGGTTCTCTGGGAAGGGGAAAGGGACACGGCGAGCAGGCGTCAACGTGACTAGTAGGAGAATATTCACGACCCTGCTGCCTCAGCGTCGAGGAAAGAGAACACCACCACAACGTGAGATGTGAAATGCGATGCCTCCTCGAAAAGGGAAAAACCCACGGGGGGGGGTCGCATCATATAGGACCTGAAACGAAAAAAAGGAGCTTAAGGGGAACGTATGTGTCGTCCGAAAAGAAAACGCCCCTTCGCAAGAGCCAAAAAAAAAGACTGTCCTAAATCGCGGTGGTAGAGGAAAACGTTAGTCCCTCGGATGCCGTCGAAAAGATGACCTTTCTTTGTAGGGAAGAAAAAAGGAAGTCGCCTGTTGCATCAAAAAGTGTGTGTCGTCAAGAAGTGAGAAAAAAGGAGAGGGAGCGCTCCTGATCCCAAATGCTCGAGCAGATGACTAAGGGTCGAACCTCGATGATTTGAAAAAAAAGGAGAAAGGCGGCCGCGTCGAGGGTGCTTGAGCGAAAAACCAAAAAGAAAGGCGCCGGTGGCCGCTCTGGAGGGGGGGAGTATGTATCAAGGAAAAAAAGACGCGGGACTTGCGTCTCGTGAAACTTCCAACGGAAGAAAAAACGGCGCTTTCATTCCTCAGTAGAGGGAACAGAGAAAACTCAGCCAGCCGCTGTAAAAAAGGGAGAGCAGCCCCCCGATTCCGAGGGAGTCCAGAGGGAAAAAAGCCCTCTATTAAAAGGAAACATCGAGATAACCAGAAAAAAAAAGGGGGTGGGACTCGTAGGGATTTAATAATATCAAAAGAGAAGACGGTACAAAGAAAAAAAAAAGAAAAAAAGCGACGCCGGTCAGTCCGGAAGAAAAGACATTTGGAAAAACGGGGAAGCGCCCGCCGATTTTCGAGAGGGGAGATAACGCTCGCGGGGGCATACAGGGAAGAATAAGCCCTACGAAGAGAGGATTCAGCACCCACCAGAGCGAACCTTTCAGTGCGAAAAAAAGAAAGGCCTTAAAACGAAAACTGCAAAAAAAAAAAATGGATCTCTACACGAGGCCAGGAGTGAGCCTCCATCATGAGGCAAATCGCTAGCCCAAGGAAAGGGAAAGATTTCTGTACAGGGCGAGGGGAAAAAAAGGGGAAGCATGGCGTACTAGGAAAGAAATCCATCAGCAGCAAGGGGGCGATGAGGGTAACCAAAGGAAAAGGCGGTCTTATTGGAGGAAGGAAAAAAAAATCCGTAGAGCAGTCCAAGGGGGGGCACTAACATGACGGAAGAAAAAAAAAAACGTTCCCCGAAGAAAAAAAAAAAAAAAAGGAGGGGGGCCCGACATCGCGCATCTCTCAAATGGAAAAAAGCCCATGCGTCGATGGGAAAGGGAATAAAAGGGTCTGTCAGGGAACCAAATGAAGGCAGAACGGTCTAATCGGAGGAACGGAACGCGCGATCCTCATGGGTAACAGCAGGAGAAAAAGGTTCGGGTCGAGTCCGCCGGGAAGAGCAACAGAGACTGCCGACGCGGGCGCCATCAGCGGAACGAGATCTTCAATAAGGGAAAAAAAAGAAAAGCGCCCAGCGTCGACCCAATCTCAAAGAAAGAAAAAGGAAGCTCTTTTTACTGTAGGGAGGAGTACGTTTGAGTGAGAAAGTCTACTCGGGGGGGGAAAAAAAAGACCATCTTCGGGCACTTAAAAGGAGGAGGCGAAAAAAAGCTTCATCTCGGCAAGGAAAAATCCAGCCGCGGTTTGGCGAGGGATGAGCGGGGACTTCGAAGGAAAAAATGAAAGATCCAGTCGAATTTGGTGGGCGGAGGGGGAAAAAACACTCGTATGATTGGGCGGGAAAAAAAGGGGAAAAGGGGTCTACATATTCGGAAGGTAGGAGGAGGAGGCTCTCAAAGGGGAGGGGAAAGGGTTGGCTACATCCCCCGCTCAAAAGAAATTTGGCGATGACAAGAGGAGACAGTCCTCGTCGAAGGGAAGAAAAGTAGGCCAGCTCCATCGCTTAGTGGCAGGGGGAGGGGGCGGAAAAAAACGAGCAGCGTCTTTTGGCCTTCGCAGAGGAGAAAATCGAGGTTGCGCAGGCTGGAGGAAAGACTAAGATTTTTTGCTTGGAAGAGAAAAGGGGAGAGGTGTCCGCCGAGGTTACAAAAAAAAGATCATCCGCTACGTCCTAAAGAGGACTGTTTGTCTTGCAGGGAGGAAGTACGAACTCCGGAAGGGAAAGATCCGACCGCTAACGAGAACACGGGAAGGCAAAAAAACCTTGTGATCTCAAAAAGGGGGAAACGTTGTTCTATTCGGCAAGAGACTGAGAGTCTCTTTCTAAAAAGAGAAAAAAAGGAGGACAGTCAGGTTTGCTCTTTTCCAAAAAAAAAGGCCCTGCATTTCTTCACGTCCAAGAAGAAAATCTTCCCATACGGAGAAAAAGAGTAATAGTCTTCAAAGGGGGAAAAAAAAAAAAACGTCTCGAGTTCGACTGGGAGAAACTCGTAAGGGGAGGTTGAGGGTTCTTGTCCCCGGAGAGCAAAAGGGGAGAAGGATCTCCTCGAGCTGCTTGTGAGAAGGGGACGGAAAGATATCGCCGGGAAGGGAAGAAAAGAAGAAAAAGTTTGAGCTATCTCTCTCAACACACTGAGAAGGAAAGAGATAAGAAAGGGATTCCATCCTGCATCTCGGGGAAAAAAAAAAAACTCCTGAGCTCCAAAACAAGAAAAAGAAAAGGGGAAAAGACACCCCGAAAGGGGAAAAAGACGAGGATCGCCACTGCGGAGAAGAAAAAAGGAGCTAGTACGATCGCGCACGGAGAAAAAAAGAGGTAGGCCTGCCCGAGCCGAAAAAAGAAAACCGGAGTCTGATACGTAAGAGAAACAGAAAAAGAGCAACCGGACGTCTAAATAATCAGGGGAAAGCGGAAAAGAGCAACATCCGATTAACAACGTAAGCAGAAGGTCCCCAGGGGCCACATCCAGGACTTCGCACTCAAGTGGAGCGGTCTTCCTTTTCGGAGTACAGGAACGGAAATCAAGACGCCCTAGGACAAGGGAGACTTCTTGGGGAAAAGGGGAGATGGTCGGGCTGTGAAAGAAAAAAAAACCCTTCCGGCTCAAAAAATCCAAACGCCCACCCCTCACTATTTCGGCGAGCTAAGAAAGAAAGGGATCATCTCCCTGTACGTCGCGAAAAGGGGACCGATAAAGAAGAGATCATCCGCGTCTAGGGGAGAAAAGAAATAAAAAAAAAAAATACGCGATGGCCGCTTGCCTCAGCGGAGGAGGGGATGAGAAAATGCCCCGCCCCGGGGGAAGAAGAAAAAAAAGCGCCTTACTAAAGAGCGTACAGATCTGACGTGGTCCGGGAAAGAGAAGGAATCATTCATCGAAACTGTCAAAAAATCACCAAAAAAAAAAAAACCGCACAGAAGAAAGGAAATCGGACGCGGAGGAAAGAGAAAAAAAAAGAGCTCCCACATTCCTTCGGAGGAGTAAGTCCAACGACGCGGTCATCCTCGAGAAGGGGGGCTTTCGTGGTCGGCGGCAAAAGCGGAGGGGGAGGGGGCTGGCGCCCGAGGAAAGGGGAAACCGCCCGAATATGGTAGGTCATTTCAGAAAGGGACAAGGTACTACTACTAAAAAGAGGGAAAAGTCCATAGCTACTAAAAGAGAAAAACGGAGAGAAGCATACAGGAGGAAGGAAAAAAAAAACTTCGTCATGTTAGGAGGGGCAAGGAAGCGATCATCCGCCGGGGAGCTGATGAAAAAGACCGGCCGGCTTCCGGGGCAAGAAAAGGGGGACTGGACTCGACTCACCAGACACTCAAAGGGGGACCACTGTTCGTATTCAAAAGAAAATAAGGGGCGACGATAAAGGGACAAAGGCGCCCGTTTTCCTATAAGGGAGCATGAAAAAGGCATCGACCAAAAGGAGGGAACTTCTTCGCGCAGGATCAGACGGACACGCGAAAAAAGAGACCGCTTCCTGAATAGGAGGGGACTGGGGGAAAGGCTTTTGCTCGCCGCCGTCATGTAAAAGCGTTCACGACAAAAAAGGACTGATCGGGGCTCCTAGACACGCGCGCCTCCATCCTCAGTGCAGGAAAAAAAGTTGACCGCAACGACATGAGAGAAAAAGGACGCTGGTCCTCGGTAAAATAGAGACTCAGAGAGGAAAGGCAGTGGCTCCCCCTCTAACAACACCAGGAAGAAGAGGGGGGCGCCGGACGGGGAAGAGCTCCTTCCGGTTCCGAAAGGAGGGCTAAAGGCCGGGACTGTCCTCGCGAACAAAAGTAAGGTCATCGTCATCTTTTAAAAAAGGGGGAGGAGCTACGCCTTAGCGAGAGGATCGGGGGGTTTGGGGAAGAGGGAGGGATCTGCAAATAAGGACATACTTAACTCCAACCTGAAGAAATCTGATCTCGACCGAAAAAGAGGCAAGAGGGGGCTCAGGGGAGGGGAGGTCTTCTAAACAAGGGAAAAGCAGTTTAAAACGACGGACCTGCTTCCTTTAAGGCGAAGGACAGAAGAAAAAACAGATCACTCGTCTGAAGGGAGGAAGGGCAATCACAGAGTACCGAAAAAGGTTATCTTCTCTCTTGTGGAAAGGGAGAATGCCCGCGGGTCGTTGTCCTGAAAAACTTCTCGACATATTTTTATGGATCCCTTGGCGGAAGGAAAAGTGTCTTCTTTCGCCAGGGAAAAAGACTAAGGTTTCTATACTCTCTTTCAAGGGGGGTTCTCTGTTGTTCGCGGCCGTTCACACACTATCCAGGAAAAAAGACGCTGAGCTCCAGGAGAAGAACAAAAAAAGGCCCACCGGCGCAGAAGGGGAAAGGAGGGTCTTCTTTCGCTTCCCGATAAAGAAAAAACTCTACTGAGACGGGAAGAAAGGGCGTGGTAACATCATCGCTTTCGAAATTCCGTAGATGCGAGAAAGGACTGCATACGATACCCGATAGGGAGAAAACTACCCCAAGTTGCGCGGAAAAGAGGAGGAATCGAAGGGGAAAAAAGAAAGGCATCGTTTTTCCACATACAAATCCGTTCCTGTAAGGGAAAGGACACACAAAGAGCTGTTCCTGACTGGCAGAAAGAAGGTGAGGGGTGGAAAGGAGTTTTCTGGTTCCGGGATAAAAAGAATGTCGGGCATGAAGGAGAGGTAGTCGTTTCAGGTCTAATTAATAGGAAAAATTCATCGTCGCATAGCAATTAGCTCTAAAAAAAAAAAATCCAAGAGAGGAGATAATGGAGATGAGTAAGGGGCACTAGGAGGGACTAAAAAGGAAAGAAGCCGACGACTCCTTCCCAAAAAAATGGGAGAAACGTAAACCTGAAACTCAAAAAGGAAAACTTCCCAAAAAAAAATAAGGGGTGTTAAGGAAAAAGGGAAAAAAGGAGTCACGCTTTGATGCAGGAAGGAAAAAAATCCCCCTTTGGAGGCCGCGCCGAAAAAAAAAGATTTCGCTGATCAGAGGAGAAGGAGATGTAAATGCTCCTCCATGGGAGAAAAGGAGAAAACTGAAGGGAATCATGGGTTTCACGTCAGATGTGAAAAAAAACTAGGGAGGAGCGGGAGCAAAAAAAAGGAGTCTGTCGGGCTGCGAAGCTCGGCAAGGTGTGGGAAAAAGGAAACTGGGGAGAAGAGCGCTTTCCCGGCTCGAAAAAAAACGACCAATGCGAACAAGGACATTCATTCTGAAACAGAGAAAAGATGGAAGTGCGCTGGCTACCAAAAGGAGGAAATTCCAAAAGGGGGAGGTCCGATCCGCTGACGAGGGAACGCCCCACCATCACGATGAAGGGAAGCACGATCATCAACCCTCCCGAAAAAAGGGTACTCGTTTGGTGTCGAGGGGGAATCATCTCGAGGGAAGATAAAAGAAAATGACGCGGCTCGAAGTACTCCGAGGAGGAAGTCGGGAAGTTTTCGCGCCAGACCGCCAAAAAGAGAAAGTGGCGATCGGGGCCGTCGATAAAGAGGGAGGGAAAATTTGGCGGGAAAGAGAGTCAGAAAAAAAATTATCACCCACGGAGAGAAGCAGTCGTCAGACGCCGAGGGAACTCGAAAAAGACTATTACAGATGACAAAAAAAGAAAGGCCGGATCTCGAACATGGCGGGGACAGGAAAAGGGATAATTATCCACATGGACGTAGGGCCGCTCTTCAGAGAATTAGATAGGGAGGCGAGGGGGAGCCATGGGTGGCTCCTCAGGTCTATTAAAAGGGGGGGGTGGGGGGGGGGGGGGGGGGGTGTTCGTAAAAAGAAAAAAAAGAGCAACGTGGCTATGCATTGCGGGAAACGTAAAAAAAACTCCTTTATAACCAAGAAAATCATTCCCTGCGTGACCGACGAGGAACATGACTGCGTCTCTCCCAAAAGGAAAAGGAAAGCCTACTAAAGAAAAAGCGGAAGGAATGTCGCCGATGAGAAGAAAAGTCTCTCACTCCGGGAAGAAAACCATGCGGTCGATTCCGTTAGATAGGGAGAGAAAACGCCGCGTCGACCTGGCGCCTACACATGCGGAAAGGGCGATCGTCTCCGCTGAGGTCGACAGCACGCTACAAAGAGTCACGCTTACATGCCCGTCCAGGCACGCGTCCATGGTTATGTAGAGGAAGCGAAAAGAACACGGGCATCCGGCCTTACGTAACTTAAGGCCAAAGGGAACTGGGATCGGCACGACGTTCCAGAGAGGAGAACTCGAACAGCGCACCAGGCAAAAGAAAAAAAGAAAAGAGACGGCCTGGGCGTAAGTACTCGTAAGGGGGACCGGGGGGGGTTCGTGCGAATTCCGACTCGGTAAAGAAAAAAGATTCTTTCGGCTCTAAAGGGGGAGACGTGCGGCCAGCCGAAGGGAAAGAAAGATGCGCATACCACGAATATCCCAAAGGGCGGGGGCAAAGCGTCGGGAGAAAACGGCGTCTCGCAAAAAAGAGACATGGGCTTGTGGGCTTCATGGTGAAGGAGGAAGAAGGGATTTGGCGGTGGGGGCCTTCTTTGATCTAGGACTTTCGACCGTTCGATGAAAGAGAGAAAACGCGCTCCTTACCGAAGGTAAGGAGAAAAAAAGCCTAACTTGGCGATGTATAAACAAAGGCTCTTCTATGAGACACACCGTCCGCCAGGAAAAAAAAAGGGGGGAGAGGTTGCAGTCCGTATTCATGAACTTTGAGGGGAGGAGCAAGGGTGCCTTCTCCGACTTTACCGGGAGTGAGGAAATGTCTCCTTCGCGGAGGAATGAACAGAAAAAGGGGGCGTGGGGAAGGGGATCCGAATGACAGGGCAGAAAGGCCGCTTTCACCACCGAGGGGAATTCAAATCCTTTCTCGGAGGTAGTCGAGGTCCTTCCGCCAAGCCGATGGCCCGAGGGAGAAAGAGAAACTAGAGCAAAAAGGAAAGCCGGTCGGCTTTGAACCCGGAGCAAGGGTTTTCGCTCGGCTGTTGAAAAAAAAAAAGAAAAGAGCTCACGCTGCCAACGCGGACAAAGAACCTTGCTCTTTGCGGAAGCAAGAACGTTACGGACCTCAGACTTCTTTTCTGAGAAAGAGGTGGGGAGAAAGCGTCTGCTCCTCGACCGTGCGCAAAGGACTCTTTCTTCACGTTGACGCGCCAAAAGGGAGAGGAGGGGGCGAGCTGGCGCTCCTCGGAGCAAGGGTCTTCACCATGGCAGTTGTGCAGAAAAGTAGCGGGAAAAAAAAAAAAAGGGTGGATCTTCCGCGAGCTTGGGTCAAAAAAGGGGAACGAATCGCCGGAGGGAAAGCGGGTCGGTCAGCGTTTTGAGCTCGCTCGAAAAAAAAAAAA
>Ga0179593_1658919_pt1 | contig 12930 bp, 8 predicted proteins | sample CZODoug2_1_08_16_FD_185931 | JGI IMG/M metagenome (GOLD analysis project Ga0179593, IMG submission 185931) | Vadose zone soil fungal communities from Angelo Coast Range Reserve, California, USA - CZODoug2_1_08_16fungal (PacBio error correction) | ecosystem: Environmental > Terrestrial > Soil >...
ATCCTTGGGGGGGGGGCATTCCATTTCAAGGAGGCGCGGGGAGGACCCGAAAATGAAAGGGTTGGATTCGCCCACCATTTTACGAAAACTATCGGGAAGACAACGTTTACCCGTAGGTCGATGGCAGGTCCCGTCCCAGGAGACGGGAACCATCCGTTTTCTTTCCTCGCACGAGGAAAAAACCGATGCGCCCGGCCCGGGCCATAATGGGAAAAAAAGCGTGGGGGGGCGCGATCGCGGCAGAGGGCTTCTCGAAAAAGAGAAGCGCAGGAAAACCATAAGAAGGGCAGCGGCTTCCACGGGGGGGTTTCAAGGGGACCTGAGGAGCTGCAGGAAAACGAACCCAGGGGGGCTTCGTCTGCGTCGAGGGCCGGCGGAGAAGCTATATCTGGGAACATTATCGAGGTCGAGCAGGCTGGAAAAAAGTGAGTGGACAATTGCCCTGCCCTATTGTCCCATAGGAAAAAGCCCAAGGGACACTATAAGGCCAGGTTTGAGGCGTGACCCAAGTCACGTTAGTCCCAGCCAACTGTCCAAAGTAAGGATAAAGTAAGGAAAAGGGGAAGACTAATCTGGCGTCCGACGACAGGAGAGCCGAAAAAGATTTCGCCGCAAGAGAAGTCTCCACTACGCCCCGGGGGAGGATGAATAATCTGGCGTGGTAAGTCTCCGACTTGGAAAAAAATGAAGTCTAACATTTCATGGGGGAACAAAGACACCCATAGAAAACTTCAACTGGCCGGTTTCCGCCGGTGCTCATCGCCTACGGGGAGGGTGACACTGCAGGAAAAGATACGAGAAATTTCGGGGAAAAAGGAGGCGGAACCGCCCTTTTCAGTACGAAACGTAAGACCGACCGAGGGGGTTGAGGTGCCCTGCGAGCTGTCGTGAAACGATACTAGGAAGGAAAAAGAAAAAAATGCTCGGCAGGACTAGAGGAAGGGATCTTCACCTATGGGGAGTGGATCGGGCAAGTCGGCCATGAGTTCCAACTCGCCTCCCTCAGGCGTTCTTTGTCAAAAAACGGCTCTCAACTTCTAAAAAAGGCCGTCCGGGGAACTGTACACTCGGGGGACCTAAGGGGGGCATGGAACTTTGGCTTAAACGGCGACCATCCTTAAGAGAAGTTTGACTATAAGGGGGGCCTGCCTTCTGTATGAAAAAAAGGGGGCGGATCCAAAAAAAAGGGGCGTCAACTCTTCTCTGGGCCGGACGTTAGCAGAAGGAAGGGCCAGACAGGAGATGAACTGTGCTCGACCAAAAAATGTTCTTCACTAAAAAAAGGGACACGAGAGAGGAGTCACGCAGGAAAGAAAAGAAGGGAAGGAAGTGAGATGCTCCTTATATCACGAGGGATCGAAAAGGGGAAGGGAGTCCGGACCGCCTTCTCCCCTTCCTCAAGAAAAGTCCAAAAACGTCTCCAGGACGTAGTCACCATGGAAAAAAAAAAAAAGAATACAAAAACGGAGGAGAGTAAAAGAGGAGGAAAAAAAAACACCTCCGGGTGAAGAATAGGTGGGTCCAGAGACCTGGCGACTTGGTTGCGGGGTCTACAGTTTCTTAAGGGGCGCCGGTCGGCGGAAAGAACTTTTCGAACGTGTCCTTCCAGATGCGGGACGAGGATCCCCAACTCCAGAAAAACTAGGACCTCGCCCCCCTCCGGAGGCATATCAATATAGGGGAAAACTCGAGTGTAATTTTACGAAAGGGGGGAGGGGAAGGCCCAAAAGCTGGTTCTCCCTGCCGATCCTTTGAGAGGCTGCCGCCGGCAGAAAGACCGCCCTCTAGAACCCTGGGAAAAAAAAAGGCGGTCCTACGAGGGCGGAAAAAAAGAAACTATAAGGGTCGCCTTTGTAAGCCGGCTACAAAAATCTGGAAGAGGACCCAGATCCCCGTTCACGGGAAGCCGCGGAGACTCGTAGATCCTGTCTGACGAGGAGGGGGGTGGCCATACAAGGATCTAGTTGGGGGGGTGCCCCAAAACCATCCGTCACAGACCCACGACCTCGGGGGGACCCACCTTCGAGCGCCTCCAGAATAGATCCACTCTCCGAGATAAATTCGGGGAGAACGACAAAAAAGAAGGCCCACCCTCTGTCGACCAGACTAAGAAGGGGAGTCCATAGAGAGAAACGAAGTCCTAAAGGGGATCATCGTGACTCCTGCGAACTTCCTTTCAACCCTCACTGGCGTCATGATAGTTTCGGAACCTGAAAAAGGCGTAAAAGGGTTTTATGCCTAGGTAGCTGGGAATTCATTGGGGGAGAAAAGAGCCCGGCACCGGTGAGTACAAACTGCCGCGAGCATCGGGCAAGGGAGTGGTGAGAGAACGTAGGGAAAAGGGAAGAGGGGGGGCGGAGTTGCGGGCTTCGGGACCCCACGGATCGACCGGTGATCACCGGTCAAAAAAAAAAAAAGTTTAAAGACTCCAGCAGACTACTCGGAGGACCTGTGCCGAGGGCCTAAAGGGGGGAAAACCAAAAAGGGAGGGGCTATATCATTAAACTCACGGGCAAAGGGAGGGAGGAGGTCACATTCGAGGGTTTTCCTTCGGAAAAAAGGGGGGGGGGCTCGAGAAAAAAGAAAGAGGCCTCGGAAAACGCCTCGGGACGATATCTATTAACCGTCAGGACTACGAAAAAGAACGTACGGGTTTCATCTCCTGCCCTGAGGGACTTTCCTTTCTCAGCTGTCCAAAGGGAATATTGTTAAAGGGAGAGGGCCCCCGATCCTTCTTAGAATGTGAGCAGAGGAGCTCCGGAAAGTTGGGTCAACGAAATAGAGGTCGCTTGCGAGTGGGCCCGAGGCGACTTCCTGTTAAATTGCCGCAAAGTATTCGACGGGGAAAAAATCAGCGGCAACAAACTTATTCCCACCTGAAAAAGGCCCGAACCTCGCCCTCCTTTTCCTACGAATCACCTCATCACGGAAGATGCGAGCGAGAAATGCTAACGAAAAGAGGAGCCGGGTCGGAATGTCTTCCTATCTCATCCGCAAGATCCCCGCTACAGTTAAAAGGCAACAAGAGGAGGAAAAAAGTGGGGGGACTTGATTGCTTCCAGTGTCATCGGATATGCGTCTGATCTCAGAACGCCAGGCCCTCACCCAAGGGGGGAGGGGGGAAGGGAAATTGACCCGATCGCGTCCGACCGATGAAAACCGGGAGGAGGTCGAGAAAAACGCCCGGCCAGTATGGGAAATCCGGTCTTGCCTAAACGCGGACAGAAAACTCTGAAAAGAAAAAAACAAACGCAACGTGCCCGACACCTTAATTCGAAGTGAGGAACTAACGAATGGTCCCAGGGGCAGGGGGAGCTCACACAGGAGGAGAGTTCACTCAGTCCTGGATTCCCTGAGACGTCGAGCAAACTCGGCAGAAGAATCGGGAGAGCCCGTAAAGCGGGAAAACAGCCAAAGAAGGGCGGGGAAAGGTAGGGACTCCTCGATCTCGTCAGTAGGGAGGGTTCTAGGTAGGGGGGTCCAGGCGTCTTTAGAGAAACAAAACCGGCAAGGGGGCAGACAATCAACTCACCCCCTGTTGGCATAGGATTACTATAGAAGGGAGGATTACCGGGGCGGGAGGCCACGACTCAAGGGCGGCACGTCCTCCTATGTAGAGAGGAGGGAGCCCGGGAGAGGAGTCAAGAGGAAAAGGCAGAAGCCGCCACTCCCTCACCAAAAGATTTCAGCGGAATCTCAAAAGAAAAGATAGGGAAGCTGGAAGAACTCACCTTTTCCTCTACTCCTTCTCCTGAAGAAGACCAGGAATCAAAAAGGAACCTCGCTCAGAAAAAGAAAGAGTCCATCAGTAAGGGCCTTTTTTCCCGAAGGCTGGAGGCACTGAGGGACAGGGACCCATTTCGACTTCGAAAGTCAGCATTGACTCCCGGTTCCGTACGGGCATACTCTTCTAACCTACCTAGGGGAGTCAATGTTCTGAAAAAAAAGAGAGGAGAACAGATCTCTTCTGGTATGCGCTCGGATGGCAAGAGTGCAACGCCGGGAGTAGGGAAGCGGGGGAAAACTCAAACGCCAAACTCCCCCTACTTGTGGGGGTCAAAAAGATCCTAGTAAGCCAAAGAGAAAAGAACCGCTCACTACTTCTCCCGGGTAACGGACACATCTAGAGGCCGGAAACAGAGGGACGTCTTCAACTCGACCATCTTAGACACAGTTTAGGCCCGGAAGGGAGGGAGGAAAGAAGGGGGCGACCGGGGAAGCTTTCTTGACAGCGCTGCCAGTCGACCCTGAGAGAGTCGGCCAAGATGGGCCGCCTGGCAGGGTCTTACCACGACCTTTTCGTAAAAAAATCCTTTGAAAAAAGAAGAGGATCATAAAAAAGAAACTCGGGGTCTCGCAAGGATCTTTATGCTCACCGGCGAGAAACTAGGAGGGGACACTTTCAGCGCAGCCAGGAGGAAGGACGCCCTCAGCATGGGTTGTGACTCAAAAAAAAAGAAAAAACCGGACGATGGAAAAACAGCTGGGGGGAGAAGAGAGAATAAAAACAAAGAGGAGACAACTCTATCGGTGCCGCAACACGGATGGAGGGACTGTGAACGTGCTGACGGAGGAAAGCAGCTTCGGCTGTGGGAAAAAAAACTGTAAGGGAAAGAAGCATCTTCAGAGACACTAGAGGAAGGAACCGTCTCCACTCTGTCGGCGGAACACCCTGGAGGCCCTCGGAAAAAAGTACGTCCTAACGGGTATGGACGACCCAGGTCGGAGGAGCCATCAGTTCCATCTCCAGGTCGTCAGCCGTTTTATAAGGGGGAAGCAGCGTCAGCCCTTACCTCCACTGTCCAAACCTAAAACTCCCGAGAAAGAACTCCGGAAAAAAAGCTCATGAAGGGGGGTTCAAAACCCGCCTGTTGAATAGGGAAAAACCTCTTGGGAGAGGGGGGGGGGGGAGGAAAAGGCCTAGGGTGTGCCGGAAAGGCAAGTGCTTTATAAAAAATTCGGTCGAATTTTTTTACCATCACGCCGAAGGGGTGATGGTCGCGAGTTTGGAAACTATGGCCGAAAAGAAAAAAGGGGGGAAAAAAGAAAAGACGACGAAAAACGTCTATCTCCTCCGCGAGCAGGAGAGAAGGGACTCAAAACATCGCCAGGCAAGGCCAAAGGGCCCCCCCTCTTAGGAAAGATTTCGTTAAGGAAGGGAGAAAGCACCGTGCAGCCAAAAGAAGTCGAAAGGGACCCGTTCCCCAATTCCGGAAAGCGATTAATTAAAACAGGCAAGGGGAAAAATGCAGTCTTTGAAGGGATTTCGATTTTTATCTTGAGGGGACCAGGAGCAGACAAAGGGAAAAAATCGAGGACGGGATTACCACGGAAATCATCGGAAAAAAGGGGTTTGAGAAGAAGGGAGGCGAAGACTTAAGAGGGTTGCGTTTGGGGTATTCTTTTCGTCGTCTTCAGAAAAAGGGAGAAGAACGGTCGTAGGGGCGGACAAGTCCTCTCCTTCACCGACCAAAAAGGGAAACCCAGGGACCTTTAAAGGGGGGGTACAGGAAAAGAAAAAAGGGCGGCTATTAAGGTAGGAAAGGAAGTAGGGAAAATGCAAACACAAGGTTGAGTGTGATGGGCGGATGAGGAACCTTTGGAAGGGGAAAAAAAAAGACGCCGAAAACGAACTCGACCTCAAATACATTTACGAAGGAGGGCCCGGGCCAGAGGACCTACGTCGCCCCCGGTGACGTTTGTTTGAGGACACAAAAAGGAAATTAATGGAGGGGGAAGTCTCCTACCTTGCCGGCCATCCGAGTTGTTACCTGACTGGGTAAGAAGGTTCAGACGGTAGCTCCTTCTCCGACTGCCTGGAGAAAAAAAAGGGGCGTATCGAATTGGGGGGGGGGGAAACTCATCTGAGAGGATGCGAGGGACCTCACTTTTCTACTTCACACGTTCATGGCAAGAAAATTGCGGACGGGAGGAGATGTCGCTCGCGCCGGCGTCGGCACGAGACAAGAAGGGGAAACGGCACGGGCCCTCTCCTCCTGGACAGCAGGGGGCCTGGAAGAAGAAGAGGGCGGAGGCGATCGGGAAACGTCAACAAATGGCTTCGACACAGGAAAACTGAGGCTTTTTTCGGGAAGGGCTTTCGAAGCCAGAGAACGAGGTCCAAGAAAAGGTCTCTCTCAAGTATTATTAAAAGAATAAGATCACATTTCTTTAGGAGCAAGTTCATCGGTCAGAAAAAGGAAGGGCGAGATCCGGAAAAACGGAACTCGGGTTGTCGGGGTCGATTCCATTACCCTTCAGGAAAAGGTGTGGAAGAACGGGGGAGAAGGAGACCCCTAACGGCCCCAAGGACTTACAGAGGGGTCAAGGAAGAACAAAAAAATAAAAGAAACCCAGAAGGGCCACGGGCCATGCACCGTAAGTCAATTGCCCAACTCGACAATCCTCCTCCTATGCTGTGGTGAGGCGGCGAGCGAGGGGCTCCGCAGGGAGAAGGAGGGAAGGAAACTGCCAAAGAAGAAAAAGAGCTAGGTTGGCCAGGGAAACCGGCCGATTAACCTTAAGGGAACGAGACTGCAGCACACAAAACAAAAAAAGGTGGCAGGGGGAGGGAGGAGGGATGAAGTGCTCAATCCTCGATCGTCCATGATGCGAGGTAATGGGGGGGAGAACCAAGACCAAAGGAAAGGGAAACGCCTGTGAAAGGAATCGCAAAAAAAATCACCCTTTTTTGGCCCTGCCGGAAAGGAAGTAAGGGTTAAGGAACATACCGAGGGTCACCTCACTTTAGCACTCCCTCCAAAGGAACTATGAAAGTTGGAAAGGTGCAAACGAAGACGAAGGCTGCGGCAAAAGTTCCGTAGACCGTACCCGAGAAGAAAACACCAGAGAATGGGAACCCTACTTCATCCACAGCCCCGCTCCTCGATGATTATCGCCTGGGAAGGGGGTCAGGAGGAACGGCATGCGGGAAGACTAAGTGAGCAAAGGGCATCTAACCGCTCACACTCGGAGATCCCCTTAACAAAGAAGGAAGATCCCAGTGAAGGGGTAGGCAAATAGACAGCCGTTTCGGTGCACGGCGTGGGGCGCGACGAGACCCTAGTGAAAAAAAAAAAAAGGGCTTGGAAAGTTAAAGGAAATTTCGGAGTACCGAAAGAGTGGGTATAATTTCCATTCCGGCGCTGGAGGCCCTGAGAAAGAGAAGGAAAGGGAAGAATGCTCGGCGAGTGGGATAAGAAGGAGAGGTGGTGACTTCCCGATCGTGGAGTAGGGGGGCTTTCTGGGAAAAAGACGGTTGAAAAAGGAGAAAAAGGAGCGAAGGAACAAAAAAGTCTAAGAGCCGGTCCTTCCTCACGCCGTCTCCTCTTGAACTCTCAAGAAAGGGGGGGGAATATGGGCCTGAAGAAAAAGGATGTTGGGACGGAACTGCGGTGTCCTTCACGCGAAAGAAATGAAGGAAACATTCCTGAATGCTGGTAAAAGGATCGGCAGACGGGGTACCGAGCGGGCGGTAAACTGCTTCCTCGCAGCCGGTTCGAATTATTCAAACGGAAAAGGGGATCGGAAGGACTAAAGTTTCACTGTAAACACTACCTTTCCACTACCGCCGAGGACTCCGGGAGAATTCAGGGGAAGAAAGGGGGGCTCAAGATGGAGCTCCCGTTTCTAGCTCGACAAAAAGAGTTTCCGACACAGTCGACCGATGCAAGTTTCTACACGGAGAGAAGCGACCGACGGCGCAAACTTCGAAATCAACAACGTCGCCCGGACGATGAAGGGGGAAAAAAAGAGTCCATCTTTGGGGAAAAAGACTCTCAAAACAAAACAAAAAGAAGGAGTGGCCAGCACGAAAAAAGCTTACTAAAGCAGGGGGGGGGGGAGAAGGTCCATCGTCACTGGGAGAAAGGGTCTCTTCGACGTGGGCGGGAATGGGCCGTGCGTTTGGGACTAACGGAAAAGGAATCTTCAGAAGAAAAAAAGGGTCAGGAAACCAAAAAAAAAGCTCGGAGAAAAAATTACCCCCCCTACTTCTGATCTCCTCGGCACAGTCTCCTCGGAGGAGCCTCCGCGGAGGTAGTGGAAAGAGTGTTATATACCAGGGCCAGCGCCGTCTCCCGTGGGGGGGTGGGGGGGAGAGGGGGAAAAGGGTGAAAAAGGAGACCAGGCTGCCGCCTGAGCAGTACCGCCCTCTCGACCGTACTCCTACAGAGAGCAGGTCGTCTCGCAGGCCGGATGGTTAAAATGGAAGTAAGGGTCCTGCGCAGTTGAATACACAAGGTCCTAAAGAGGAAGTGACCAAACGCAAAGGGAAGGGGGGAAAACGCGACACAGGCGTTCTGATACTGCGTGCGAAGGAGGAGCCCATTGTTTGCCAAGAAATCATCCAGGGGGATTTGCTGAGTTTGGAAAACGAACCATCAAAGAGGAACACCCCAAACGACTCAGGTGAAACCGTCTAAGCTGCCCTCCTCAGAAAGATCCGCTCGCCAGAGAGATGAAAGGGCTCTTTTCCCCATCTGCCGGAGGGAAAAGATAAAAGCTTTAACTCCAAGAAGGAAAGAAGAAAGAGGGAAGGAACCGGAGTCCATTCCTGCTAAAACGAAGTCGTGTAGTTAGAAGGGGAGACAAAGTCGAACACGAAAAGAGCTTACAGTCGGTAACCGGAATGTTCTCTGGGGGAATTTGATGGAAGGGGGGAGAGGGGGGACCTTGATCATTCACTCCAGCGAATTCTTCTCCGGAAGTTTTATTAAAAAAAGAACTGATCGAGCTCACGGCGGATTGAAGGGAAGAAAAAGGCGAGGGAGAGGAGCAGGAGGCCGGGCGGCGGATATCCGTCACATGGGAGTACGCCCCTCTTCGGAGTTTAACGGTTAAGAAAAGGGAAAAAGTTCCTCGCCGGTAAACGAGAAATGGGCCTTTTTGCTTGTGACAGGACTGTGAAAGAAAAGGGGTATAAAAGGGGGTTACTCACGGGCATGGCCAGATGAACCCAAAAAGGGTTTGAGGTGATGGGCGGATGTCCATCGTCTTACTTGGGGTCCTTCTTGGGGGAAACTTTGGGTTCGACAGCCCGCCGGACCAACCTCCTCACCTCTCAGAAATGGGAAGATACAGCGGACCAAAGGAGAAAGGGGGGAAGGCCACACGGGTCGTGTGGGGGGGTGTCTCAGACGTGCCGGAAGGGTTACTGACGGACTCCGACCTTACCGGGGGAATCCTGGATTTATCGAGATGTTCACTCCCAGGCGCCGGCTAGGAACGCCGGTCGCCACGCTGCCAAACCATTGGGGAAGAGCGTGTGGCAAAGAAACGGTTGGCAACGGTGGAATGGCCCGAGGTCCGCATCTTTCTGGGTGGACTTATTCGCAGCGGGGGGGAAAATGTCGCGTGCGGTCTTCACAACTGAGTATCCAGAGAAACGGGAAAAAGAAAAGGAGGGGCCCTTCAAGAAGAAGACACGCCGACTAAGTCTAGTCTATCGGGAGTCACCATTGGGCCAGGAAACCGGTTTGGGGTGCCATGGCGGCCTCTCACGGAACGAGAAAAGCCATAAAAAGGCTATCAACACACAACTTATTATTGAGGAAGAAAGATCATTGAATAGGGAAAGGGGAAAGGGGCGAGGGCGTCCAATGCCCAGCCAGGATATTTGTCGGGGTAGGCTAGGTACGAGAAAAGTCTTCAGTGAGGAAGAAGGGGGGGAAAAAGGATTCCCAAAGAAGTCGGACTTTCGTGTGTCACGCCGAGGCGCTATCAGAACCCAAGAGGAGGACGTCATGCACAGCGACAGAGACCTGACAAGCTTAATTCTAATATGGCAGAGAGAAAGGCCGGTGTGGGGAAAGTATCTGAAGGAGGACCAAAGAAAGGGAGCGCCGTAGGGCTTCCATCTCTGTCTATAAAATACCCACGCGGGTGGTGGATTTCGGCGCCCATAACATGAAGGTAAAACCACTACGGGGGGGGCGTCAGACCAGTCTATTTCCTTGAAAGCTATTCTCTTCCTGAGGGAAGGTCGATGCTGGGGAGGCGGCGGGGTAAAGACACCCAGGGACCAATCCTGCCACGGACTCTATGTTAGTCCCAGAAAAAGGATTCAAAGGAAAGGGGATTAATTACTATGACGCAAGAACCTGGTTAGTGCGTTACCCCATCACGGGGAAAAGAAACAAAAGCGGCACGGTCCCGCCGAGGGGGAATGGGGGAAACGTAGGAGGTGTGCCAATTATCAAAGAATCAAAGAGAAAAAAAACCCGAACAATCGACACCATCTATCTTGGGGGGCGCCCTCGACCGTATTCTCCAAACCCGCGAAGGAGAGATCGCGGGAGGTAGAAAATCCCGTGAGGAAAAAGGGCATGGGAAGAGCCTCCATGGGGAAACCGATAACCTAACCCATCCCTTCCACGCCTGAAGAAGACCCTGAATGGGAAAACCGCAATCATTTTGAAACTGCTTGGCGGCCGGCTTCAATGATTTCAACAAGAAAGAACGAAAGAAAAGGTTCAAAGGTCTAGCCAGAGAGAAATCCAGGGGGGGGTGTTGATCGAGGGCCTTAGGAGGAGAGGGGCGGCCCGAGAAAGAAAACATTCTCGCATTCTATTTTATCTCTCTGTCTTATGCAGAACGAGGAGAGTAGGGGGGGGGAAAAAAAAAAAAAAAAAGAATGACGGGTTGCCTGGCTCCCTCGTGTTGGCCAACTCGACCAAATCCGCAGAGAGGGTAAGGCCAACCAAAACTAATCGTAAAAAGGAACTCCCGTCTCCGTCCTTCTCAAAGAGGGTCCTTGAAGAAAGTGGGGAAAAGGGGGGGGACGTTCTACGGCTACTCATCCTGAGGAGCTTTAGTGACTCAGCCTTCCTTCTAGTAACGCGTTGGATTCAAAGTCTGCGACGGGGCAAGACGGTAGTTGCGCCTGTCTCCCTGATCACCTGAAGAGGGGACTGGAGAGGATAAAGGACGTTGAGGGAGAAAGAAGGAGAAGAATGGACACGCCTACCTAGGTATCTCCACGCCGGCGGGGGACTGGAGTAACAGAGGGGGGGGAGAAAAGCTGTGAGCAAGGGCGAGTAGAAAAAATTCCGCAAAATGTAGACCGATTCTTTTCTCCAAGTGAATCCGAAGAAAGCCGGGGAAAAAAAGTAAAGAAAGACTAAGAGAGGAAAAAAGATTTCTTCTCAGCTGGTCCGTTCTGACCAATCTCTCTCAAACACGGAGGTAGTAGGTGAAGACGAGCCCACAAGCTGGACGAAGACGGTTACGACTGGTCAAAAATCTTCCGGGTCCTTTTTTGCTCTCAGAGGAAAAAGTGTTAGGGAAAAGGTGAGAAAAGGAAAAAAAAAAGAGAGGTCCGTCCACGAGTCAGAGCTCTGCCCGTGAGCCCTGAAGAAGAGGCTTCTCAAAGAAAAGAAAAAGCCCCGCGGCGGAAGGAGTGTAACCTCGGCGATCCCCTCCTGGAAAGACCAGGGGAAATCTCATGAGGAAGAGAAAAAAGGATCCCCGGATAAAAGGGATAGGATAAAGGACGTCCGGCAGCGCTTGACCTCCCTATCTTCAGTCTCCGACCGGAGGGGGAGAAAAAGAATTCTTCAGCCCCGCAAGAATTATTAGTCCCTCAGGGGTTGAGCGAACGGGGGGCGGGAAAAAGAAGAGTCCTCAGGAAAGAAAAAAAACTTTAAAAAAGAGGGGGTCCAGGCTGAGAAGGGGACGTACAAAAAAAGAATGAGCCGTTTTGTGTCCATCACCTGACGAAAGGGGGAGAACTAGTTGGCACAATGGCCACAAACCAAGTCCAAGAAGCAACTTCCCTTCACTCAAGAAAGAGTATGAAAAAACTCGAAGGAAAAAATCGAAGAAGTAGCCTGCTTAGGCGAGTCTCGGGGCCGATCCGCCAGGGAAAAGAGGAAGCCCCATCGTACTCCAGAGAACGTAACTGCGTCCTTAAACCGGGGTCTACTAAGAGTAGGTTACTCAGGGGGAAAACAAAAAAGGAAACTTAAAAAGAAAGGAGGGCTAGTGAAGAGGGGAGCCGGCCAGTGTCCCTCGATGATTGCGTTTGGAAAAAAATGGTGAGGGGTCGATGCGTCCTGACCGGTCTGGCCCGTCTCAAAGCCGAACAGGTCAGAGAATCTCTGCGCTGGGCCGTCAGTGTAGAAACTGAGAGTCTGGCTGGCGAAAGCTAGATGTTGAGTTGCGTGGAGTCGGCGGGGGGTCAGAACTCCAATCTTACGGCCCTTTCGGGTTTAATGGAAGAACTGGAAAAGGCAGTAAAAAAAGGGGGAATAGAATTGCCTGGGGGGGAGGGCTTTGCCTAACCTGTGGGGTCAACGCCCGAAAAAGGGAGAGCTATAGTATTGAAATTTCCTGGGGGTCTGCCCCACCAGTGGGGTAGTTTATGGGGGAAGGATTCTGTGGGAAAAAAAAAACCTTTGGGGGAAAAAGACTCGAAAGGCACTAATAGACAAAAAGACGATATCAGACCACTGGAAATCGACGCCTGGACGCCGGAATAGTGGGGGGTAAAAAAACGGTGACCTTAATGTGACCTGTTGTCCTTCGCCGACCTGGGGACACCTTTGAAGGAGTGGGTATCTAGAACTTCGAGAAAGCTAAGCATGTTAAGGACTCCCTCTGCCCGACGAAAAAAAATAGAGGAAGGGTTTAAAAAAGAATTCGGGAAGGGAAGAAAAGAAAGACGTTGAGTACGGTTGAAATGGAAATTTGCGGGGTCCGCATCGGTCAAGTTGAGTCGGAGGAGAGAGACGCCGGAGCAGGCACGCACGGATGGTACGAATCACTGGGTTTCCTGAAAGGGCCGCGACCCACACCCTCAAGTCAAATCAGAAAAAGAGTACTAGTGAGGAGAGAGGGAAAAAAAATGGGAGAAAAAAAAACGAGAGGGAACAGTGTGGGGGGGAGGGGCGGCCGATCTCTGCCGCCCGAACCCTCTTGAAAAGCCAGATT
>Ga0179593_1377029_pt1 | contig 12929 bp, 11 predicted proteins | sample CZODoug2_1_08_16_FD_185931 | JGI IMG/M metagenome (GOLD analysis project Ga0179593, IMG submission 185931) | Vadose zone soil fungal communities from Angelo Coast Range Reserve, California, USA - CZODoug2_1_08_16fungal (PacBio error correction) | ecosystem: Environmental > Terrestrial > Soil >...
TCAAAGAAGGCAGTGGGCGGGGGCCACTACGAATCAGTCTCAGTCAAAATAGAAACCATGCTTTTCCGTATGCACAGAGGAAGGAAAATATCGGAGGAACCGAATCAAGGGAGAGAAAAATGATTCGCACTTACTGAGCCTGATGGGTGGAGGATGCAATACCGTTCAAATGACACGGACTATTAAGGACAAGCCAAGGAGAAAAGGGGAGAACTTGAAACCGGCAGAGAGAGGAAGCGATACCGGGGACGAAAAGAAAGGACTAAAAAGCAAAAATTCCATCTCGGACAAGAAAAAGGGAACTCGCGGGGGGAGTTCAGGAGAAAAAAGATGAGAACAAGGGTCAGGGTTTGAAAAAATGACAAACATTTCGAAAGGGAAAAGATAGAGGTTCTCGGGTCAAAGAAACCGGAAAGGACCGAGATTTCATTTCTGGGCAACAAGAAATCCGAGGGAAGGTCTCGAGCCGAATGGAGCACAAAGAAAAAGTCGAAAAAGGGGTGCCATGCTTTATCAAAAAGGAAGAAAACTGAAAAGGTCGACCCGAAGTCGAAGCCGCTCGTTCGAAACAAAGCACATGGTGAGGGCAAACTCATCGACCAAAAAAAAGAAAAAACATCAAAAGAATGTCTGCCGAGGGGGAGTGGTCGAAGGAATGGGCAAGGTTGCTCTCAAAGGAAAAAAGTGGACTAAAATCAATCTCAGCGAAGAGAGAAGGTGGTGGTCAGAAAATTTCGCGGGGGAAGCCGTGCAGGGCCCGTGGTGAGAAGAGGAGAGAACACAAAAGATTGGACCAGTAAAAGCGTGATTTCTACTAAGGAAAGAGGAAAGAAAAAAAAGGCATAATGGGATCGTTAAGAATCCAAGCGCCAGCCCCGGGAGAAAAGGTAGCACTTCGATTTAAAAGGGATATAAAAAAAATAATTCCGCCACTGCGGCGATAAAGATGGGAGAGCGGAGGGGGAGGGGTGCACAAAGGGCGGGCTACCAAATTATTTTGGGTGAGGACAAGCTGTCAAGGAGTTATAAGTAGCAAACGCTCGATAAGGGAAACCATGGGAGACACCTCTCGCTGTAAAAAAAAAAAAGGAAAAAAAAAAAAAAATATCGTCGGGAGACAGGGACTAATTTTGTGGAAACACTGGCAGGGGGATTCTCTTAACGTGTCAACCAGTCTTCTCTCTGCATTGGCAAACTGACCCCTTAGAGATACTCAGCGAGGGAGGGAACGGAACTGAAATTTAGTGGCGAGACAAAACAAGCACGCGTTCGATGTGGGTCCGCATAGATCATGCCTTAAAGGATGCTGCCAGGCTCCTTGGGGCCAGTGGGTTGGGGGACCAATGCTAATCCACACGCCATCAGGGAGAAGGAAAGGATCATTGCGAAACTAGAGTCCGGCCCTTTCGCCGCGAGGGAGAGATTGGCGTGGACTGTCTGGCAAAAAAACGACACCGCGTGGAGCTAAAATGAATTTACATCGGCAAAACAGAAAGGGAGGCCAAAAAAAACCGAAGAAAAATTGAAAGTAGAAGGAGGGGCCTGGTCGCATTCCAGCAAAGCACGTGTCCCTAGTTAAAGGGTCACGAAACAAGAACATGGGGGGGGGAGGCTACGTTACTACTGCTTTAGACGAAAAAACGAGGCTTTAGACGGACGGGCTGGACACTGCTTGCCGGCGAGAAGTGCGACACAAGGGGTCTAAAGAAAGGCGGTGCGGGCCAAGAAAGAAAAAGACCGTTTTTTAAAAAACTGTTCAAGCGGAAAAGGTGTGGGGACAACCTCAACTCGAGGTGCTCTATTCTAAGAAGGAGAGAAAAAAGGGGGGTCTACGGACAGAGAAAGAAACGGCGGCCCTGGGCCGGCATCAAAGTCTCCCTTACTCTCAAGGGCGAGAAAAAGAGATGAAGTGAACGGACGGGTCTGGGGGTGTTCGAGAAGGGATAAAGCACGAACCCTCCAGCAAAGCGTAAAAGGAGAAGAGGAGAGGAAACTCTATACAGCTCTCGCTCCTTACGAGGGGGAAAGGGCACGGGCGGACGATCGACTGGCCTGCACGCGAGGAACGAAACTGAATTGGTGAGGCAGAGGGAGGAAGATGAGGAAAAACCTAGGGGGGTCGGAAAACAGAAAACCACAACAAACGGAGGGAGAGCGAAAATAATTCATTCGTCGGCAAAGGAACATCAAGCGTCAGGCGAGGCACCCAAACAAAGGGGAGAACGGGATCGGGGAAAGCTTGGAACCTGTTCTTCGTCAGGACGATTGAGCGGGAGGGGAAAGTCCGGGGGGAAAAAAGAGGAAGCGGTGTCTCCATTTCTTAGGGGGGAGGGGAAGGAGGAAGGTACGCGGAAGAAAAACCAAACGGGAGACTGACAGAAATTTCTTTCTGACGCCAGGGGCAAGAAGTTCAGGATAGGGACCACAGGCAAAAGCGAGTGTATCGACACCGTGTATGAAAAAAAAAAAAAAAAAAAAAAAGAGTAAGACCATCGTGAATAATTTTAATCGTCATGCTCTATTAGCTCGCTGGGGGGGGGGGGGGGGGGGTGGGGTGTCAAACACCGAACAGGGGAAATCAAAGTACTCGGTTCACCGTATCTCCTTGGCAGAAAAGCCTTCTTTGAGAAACTGTCGAGGGGGGAAAACGGGACACAACAAAATACTAAACAAGCAGGGGGAGATAAGGCGAAGGCTAGTAAATCGGCCTCACAACCAAAGGGGGCTAGTTGGAAACCACCTCGTTAACTCCACGGAAAAAAAAGGGGACAAGAGCACTTCGCCCGCAGGTCCTTCAGAGGAGGAGGAGTCCTGCCGCAGAAGGCTTGTGGAGAGGAAAAAAAAAAGGAAATTCACTGGTGGGCGACGCGGTCGTGCAGCTTTTTGAAGAAAAAGGAATGGCAGAACGCGAAGTTGGGGGTGGGGGGGTGGGGGGGGGGGGGGGGGGGGGGTTGGGGGGGGGGGGGGGGGGGGGGGGGAGGTTGTTTGTTGTTGGGGGGGGGGGGGGGGGGGGGGGGGGGGGGGGGACCCGAAGAAAATGCTGCTTCCGCCCCGGCCTCAAAAGCTGATCATCAGATAGAGAGCTGGTCGTTGGCTAGAATTTGCTACAGTCAATGGGGAACGCTAAATCGCAGGAGATTTAGAGGGGCTTCGACACCGCAGGAAAGGCTAAAATCGGGCTTGTCGGGCTCGAACATGGAACTCGTCTCTCCACTCAAACAAAGAGAATGATAAAAGAGCTATCCTCTAAGGGGGGGGGGGGGGGGGGGGGGTGTGTTGGGGTGTTTTTGGGGGGGGGGGTGGGTTATTTGTGGGGGGTTTGGGCATGTTCACCGTCCAGAGAACGGGGACACTGAACGAAGTCGAGGAAAAATCGCAACAATCTTTGGCTGAAAGAAAATCCTACAATTGAGGGTTAGGCGAAAAATCGCCAGCGAGAGGCCTTGTAGACCAAGGGTGCGGCGAGGGAGAAAACAGGAGAAAAAGAAAGGGGAATTAAAAAACGCATTCAAAAAAACATGTTCTTGAGCAACGACGGGGGGGGAGAAGATTGACTAAGCGCAACGTCCGGGTGAATCCCCTTGGCATGAGCACTTAACGCAGGGGGAAAAAACGGAGAGACGATCGGAAAGGGAGGCCGTCAAAAAAAGGGGAAGAGCGAACTCTTGGGAAACCCGTCTTCGATCTTCGCCTGGGTCGTCAGAAAAAAAAAAATGCGATGGGGAAGAAAATTGACGAGTTCGAGAACCAATTCCATGCAGCGGAGGACAGACAAGGGGCCAAGAAGGAAAGGGACAGGATATTCACGAAATGGTTGCTGGTGTCTGCGTGCCTGCAGGACGGAGAAACCGTTCTTGAAAAAACACTCAACTCGGCATAGGCAAGGGAGGGAGGAATGAGGGTATTGCTCGAACAAAGCCTCGCTTCGGGGGGACGAAAAGCATAATTCAGGGGGGGCGGACAAAAACTAGCAAACACCCACACCACCGTCTAGCAGGGGCCCATAAGGAACATCCCCCGGCGAAAGCCGTGTTTCTTGTGGGGGCTAGAGAAGAGATCGAGAATGTAACAGGGAAGTAAAGGGGGGGGGAGAGGGGTCTTGGCAAAACGAATTCACTCGGTGCACGCCTTGAAGGGTGAGTATGGGAAAGAGAAGACAGATTCCACTCCGGTCGGAAACTTGGGGGGGGTGGGGGGGGCTCAATGTGAGGTACTAAAAAGAGAAGGCAGCTTCAGATCCTTTTCGATCCGCAGAGGGGGAAAGGGACAAACTTCATCTTGTAAGCAGAACTGTGGGAAATCTCCTTTTCTCATTCTTGGCGAAGGGAAAACTGCCGGCGTTCCGAGAAAGAATTCTACCAAGGGCTTCATATTAAGCACTTTGCTAAGGAAGAGGGGAAGAACCTTGGCACAGGCGACGGGGGTTAAAAGAAGGAAATTCGCAAGCCAGTAATATTCGCAAGAAGATCTTTATTCGCATAAAGGGGAGAAAAACTATAGAGCTAAAAAAAGCCTTGGATAAAGGGCGAATCAGAAAAACCCGAAATGACCACGCAAAAATCTTGGTAGACGGGAGAACAAAAATGAGGAGGGCATCGCAACAAACAAAAGAGGAGAAGAAACAGAACTGGGAAAAAAAAGGTCCGGGGCGGACTCAAAGGAGAATCGGTGAGGGGGACTATCAGTCACGGGCTTGGCGATCGACCGGGCGAAAGAGATGGACCTATGCGTGCGCTGGGAGAACGGGTAGGAGAAAAAAAAGGACCTGCTGTATGTCGCCTACTGGGGTAAATGGAGAGGACATTGGGTTTTCAGAGGAAAAGGCCAGACTATTCAAGGAAAAAAGGAACCAAAGCAAAGATGCCGCAGAATGGAAAACTTGACGAGAGCGGAATCCGTCAAGTCCTACCTCGGACCAGTGAGCAAAGGAAGCTGACGGCAAAAAGAGGGGGGGGACCATGCCCAAGCGCGAGGGTTTCGCCGAAAAGAATGTGGGGGTCTGAAGGGAAGAAGAATTGGTTCGTATCAACTTTCAAAGAAGGAACGCAGGGGGAGCCAGGACGTATGCATGAATGCAAGGGGATCGTGATAGACAACAAGGAATTCCCGAGGCATGAGGGGTGGGCAGAAACAAACGAACAACTTGAGGGAAAGGAACAGTGGAATCAAATTGAATCAAAAAGAAGCGCCAAGCTGTGGCAGTCATTGGAAGGGGGAATTCCTTCCTAGAAGTCAGTCGACCAGAAGAGGGAACTCAGTCTCAAGGGAGGATTTGTTTCGAAAAACTCATAAATGAGGCAGTCTGCCGAGTTGGAGTTGGCGCAGGGTAGGGGAGTTGAGTTCTCCGACAGGAAACGGCATTGACTTCAAAAATAAAGGAAAGCGCAGGGAAATAGTGCCGGGAGGGTGGTGGGGTCACCTATAGGGGCGACTCTGGGCTCGGGTTCATTTCCGGGTTGGTGGGAGAAAAGAAACGATTGGGAAGTAGACTCCGAGGTTAAGGAGCCAAGGTCCAAGAAGGGGTGAAAAAAACGGCATCACTTGGCTGATCAGTGAAAAAAGGCCGCGGCCAGGGCACAAGCGGAAAGTGGAAGATCCACAGGCTATTACGTGCTCGAAAGGACAGGGATAAGGGTACAAACGTAAGAAAAGATGGGGGAGAGGTAGTATTGGCTTTTGAGGGCAAACCAGATTGTGTTGAAGGACAGCTGTCATAGGAAAAGCCACGCTCTATCGAGGGGCACACGACTAGTCGGGAGGCGGGCACAGAGAGAGAGGCGGTCTCCCCGAGGGGTGGGAAAAAAAAGAGCTGCTTGCTGCACATGGAAAACTTCTCTCGGCAGTGAACTGAACAAAAGGGAGAAAAAACTCTCTGTTCTTGTGTGCATACAGCGGTTGGAGAAAAGGGCACGGGGGGGAGCCCGATCTATCACGAGATAAAATTACCTGTGGGGGCAGGGGGGGACGCCGATCGAGACAGAGGGTTCACCGCCTCCTTGACCTTGAGTTGGGGCAAAGAGAACAAAATACTCCGATGTCGTCAGCGGGAGGCGCGGGGACGGGGGGAAAAAATGATCATGCTTTCGATGAAAAAGGCGAAGCGGAAAGGGGGGGTAAGTAGTCTTCTGATCAAAAATCTGTCCCTAAAAAGGTCAGAAGCGGAACGCATGACTGGCGCGGGCGCCCACAAGACGTAAGAGGAAGAAAGTTCGTCAAGAACTGTAAGGGCAGGAAAGAAGCAAAAGGCTTGAAGGGGTGACAACGATTGAAGCTGGGGGTAGGTGCCAAGGACTATAGCAAGCGGTTGTTTAGGGAGACTTTTCGAGGGAGGAAGAGACGACGCGTCCTGCTTTGGGGGGTAACGGGGGGGGGGAGGACGGGGGCTCCTTGCTCAACCATGTTTTCTCAAGAATTTGCAGGGCAAAGGAAGAGTACCGGGATGCCGATACGTTAGAAAAGAGGGTTCACCACCTCAACCTAGAGACGCTACGAGGGGGCCGAAAAGCCTTTCAATCAAGAGTCTAGACTGAAAACACGGTCGAGATACTTCACCTCGAGAGGGGGGCCTAGTTGAGAAATCCCGAAAGCCGAGAGAGGAAAACACTGAAAATTGAAAAGAGGATCTGGAGTCAGGTGGGGGTGAGTAGACTGAATTAAATAGACAGAAAAAGAACTAGGGCGAACCACCATGGGGCGAAAACGGCACCGACACAGCATCGTCTCCTTAACGAGTTAAACAAAGCGAAGCAACAGGAACGGGGGGGGCAGGTGCATCCCTGACGACTTGGATGCTTGGCGGTCCGGGGGGGACGATCTGAAGGGATCGACTCATCGGAGTAGGGGAGTAAAAATAAGAAAAAAAGAAAAGGTCAATGAAAACATGGCTCGAATCCCAAAAACCAATCAATTCCTTCAAAAGCGAGAAAAAGTCGGCGGAAGTTGGGGCGATATTGTTAACCGCAGAAGTCAAATTAATCATGACGTCGTCGGGGTCGGGAAAACGGGCGCACTAAACGCTGCTTTATGTTGTTGAGGAGGAGGAAGTAAAGGGATCAGAACAACCCAAAGGCAGCCGTGCACTTCTCATAAATGAGAGGCTCGAAAAAAAAGGGATGTCCGTGCAAGGCAGGGGGGGGGGTAAGGTCGTCCGTGGAGCAACCTTCTACCATTCATTGTAGGAACGAATTGTCGTACGAATAGCTCGGCATGAGGTGTTGGCAACAATCAGCAGGTAGGGGAAAAAAACGGTCTGCAGGAACGACGAAGCACCGGGGGATCTTAAGAAATCTAAGCCGTCACGCCGGCAACAAAAGAAAAAATAAAGAAGTGCGTCCAACTAGCGGGCAAAGTTGGTCGTAAAATTCTGAGGCCCCCCCGAGAGGCACTTCGAAGCGTCGAAACCCAGACAACGTGGGGGAACGCGCGAAGGACCGGCGCAGTCGCAGATGAGCAAGAGAGGAGGCCGAAGGGGGCTTGTTGCGCGAACAACGGAAAAGAAAACGCGGGGGAGGGTGACAGCTTTTGGCGCGAAAGGAAAAAGTGGGGTCGCTGCAAAAGGAAGTGATGGGGAGCCGACAGAGAAGAGTCGCGCACCAGGGGGGGGGGGGGGGGGGGGGGGGGGGGGGGCCTCAATGCTGATAACCTGATCGTCAGCGGGAGTGGAGTGGGACACAGAGGGGTCAAGCGCGGTCAGGCGGCAGGGCTTCGCGAATGCTCTATCGGCGACACAGGCCTCCAGAAAGGAGAGGAAACAGGCGTGAATTTGCTCAAGAGCAGGTCTCTCCAAAACAACGTCCAAGATCAAAAGCGATATCCTCTCCTTTGAAGGAAATGAAGAAGAAAGAAAAAGAAAGGAACAAGAACAATGGGTCAAGAAACTTCACACTCTTTGCGACGACTCAGGAGGGGGGAAAGAAGACGCCATTCTGGGTATGAGCCGACTCGCCGCAGAATTACCTGGCTCCCCTCAAAGAGTAAAGGGGACAGCAGATTGTCATTAAAAATAATTCGAGTCGGTCCAGTTCAAGCTAAACTCGACGCGTTAAAAATAAAAATTTTTATCGAGGGAAAGAGAAGGATGGGGCACGAATAATCGCCGGAGAACTTTGGCCTCCAGAAAGGGGCTGGAAATGGAGGCCTTCGTGAAACGAGTCGAAGTGGGTGAGCCATTTTGCACCGCTTAAAAACATTCGGCAAGGAAAGGACTCGATGCAGGCAAGGGGGAGGGGGACGGGGGGGTAAGAGTGACTCGACGTGCGGCACTCAAGGGCAGGATGACACAGAGAGCCCAGTCGAGAAAAGGAGCTGAGGGAACATTCTGTCCGGGAAGGGGAAGGAGTCAAGCCAAACCTTGCCCATTAATTAAGACGAACCTTCCAACTGTCTAGAGAAAAAACTTAATTTGGGAGGTTGGACTGGTGGAGAAGGGGGAGACAAGCTGTGGCACTAATCTAGTAAGTCGGCAGAATCGTTGATCCCTGGGAAAGTGTCAGGCCAGAATGCGGCCAGGAAAGGGTGCAAACGGGGCCTTTTCTTGCGGGAGAAAAACTTTTATCTGATAAAGGTCGGGCAACTAAAAGTCTGTGGGGTTGATTCACGAAATGAGCCTCCCCTCCTGTGGATGCTTGAGCACGAAAAAACTGCTCGGGGAAGCCCGGGAAGGGGGGGCCATGTGATCAAAAGGGCCTCTGATTCTTGGGAGGCGACTCACACGCGCGGACCAAAATTGGCCTCGCAGCAGGAGGGGTAAAGAGAAAGGGGATTGTTGGCGCAAGTGGGCGACTTGGTTAGTCCTGTGAAAAGACTAGAGAGGGTCAAGTTCTCAAAGAATAAGTGAGGGAAGTGGCAACTTCTTGGGCAAAGAAACTGCCGAAGCGCAAAAAGTAAGACAGTAAACGGTAAGTCTCTCATCAACAGACAGAAAGGGAGAATAGGCGCAGACAGGCGCAGTGCACGCCGAAATCGCTTGGAATAGAAAAAGGCGCATCGCAACAAGAGCCGAAAAAGTCTGAAAAGGTAGACTGGTCCGCCCACGACAGAGGGAGGGAGAATAGTAACAACAAAATGAGGAGAAAGACCGTCCATCGATTTCGGCTCATTACGGGAGGAAAAGGGGGGGGGGAGAAGGAACTGGTTAGAGAATTCATGGCTTGGCGATTAAATGTGTCGGAAAAAAAAAACCGGGGAGGGCACCGTGGAATCGCGGCCGAAACTTATGTCTAACAAAGCTGAGGAGATTATGCCTATACACGCAGCGGGCTTATAAGGGGTTCGACTGTGCAGAGGGAAAAAAGGCTACTAGCATATGTAGCCCTAAGGGGAGAAGGGGGATGGCGAGAAAGGCGGAAGGAAAAATCCCAAGACCCAGTGAAAAGGGAAAGTAAAAAGAGGGGTGAGAAAGCTTGAGGTCCATGGCAAAGGGGGGGGGGAGGGAGGTGCGGGGAGTTAGGTCAAAGAATCTGAAGGACTCCAGGAGGCCGCTTTGGGCAGTAAAAACACAACATTAAAACACGGAGAAAAAAAAGCACGGGGGGAGAGGTTAGGAATAATCAACAAGGGGAACGAGGCTAGGGACTTGGCATAACCTCAAAGATGCTTTCTCGCACGACAAGGGAGAAAAGGAAGAGGACGAAACAAAGAGTGTTAGTGGGCATGCGCGGGTGAGAAGAGAACAGTCCTTCGAATCTGCCGACGCGGAGTAGTCAGGCTCAAGCACGGGGAAGGATGGGGGAATCAACTCATCTCGCAGACAAGTCAAAAGAAATGGGCTGTGTTCAGGAAGAACCTGTCATGGGTGGTTGGCTTCCTACATTGAAGGGAACGGAGGAAAAAGTTCAAAGGAGACGCAAAAATCGACGGCAAAAGGGGGGGGGGGGGAGTCTGGGCTACAAGGCCAAATTGTGACAGCACGTTTTTTGCCGGCAAAAAGAGCAGGGGAAAAGGAGAGAAATGGGCATGGATCTGGGCTTCGCTGAAAAATCAAAGGGAGAGAAAAAGAAAGGGGCACGGCTCACTTAGAGAGGAAGAAAAGGGGTCCCGAGAAAGGAAGGATGGGGAGGGGAGAAAATCAGGGATTTTACTCGATGAAATCGCTATACATAAAGACGTGAGGGGCGGGACGAGAGGGGGCCAGAAAATGGGAAGTAAAACCCAAGGAATTTTGGTTTGACAAAGAGGCTAGCCTACGGCAAGAGAAGGGCCAGTCCAGGGGAGCCCCTCGCAGAGAGGGGGGCTTAACAAGATCGGTTCGGGAAAGAGTCAAGGAGTCCCCTGTTTTGGAGGTCAAAATGGGGGCCATCCCTGATCGCTGGAAAATTGTAAAACCAGTCTTCAGGGCTGAATGAAAAGGAAGAGGATAAGCTAAGGTGAGAGCCTCTGGAAGTGGAGGGGAAGAACGGGGCGGGAAAGAAAGAACTCGTTCAACGCTGTTTTGGAGGAAGGTGCTTTTCGCCTGATAGGGAGAAATCCGGAGCAGTGAGCGACAGGCGGAGACTGGTTAACGATTGCGTGTGGGGGCCTCTAAAAAATTCAGGAGACCTGTATGATCATTCTTGAGGCTCGGCGTAGGTCAGCAAAGACGAAAGACCGGCGAATTTGTCACGTGTGTGCTTTTCTGTCGCTCAAAAAAGATAAAAAGGCGCCAGACGACAGTGAAGTGAGACGCCAACAAGCGGAGCAAAAAAGTCGACAAAAAGAACTGTGACCCTGGGAGCGGGGGGAGCAGGAGAGCCTATGACGGGGTTTGGAAAAGGGGGACAGGGGAGCTCGCGACGGGAAACCATGCTTGGGCAAGTGTGGAGCGACGGGGGACCGACGGAAAAAAAAAACAAAGGGAGTTTTACGTGGCGGAAGAGGGGGTAGCGTGGGAGTGGGGATCAGCAGTTTTCGAAAAACACCGTATTCATCTGTCGGGGTACAGTTTGACTTGCCCTGCGTTGTTAAAAATTAAAGCGAGATGGCTCGGATCGTCTGGAGGCAAGAAAAGACACCAACCACAAAAAAACCAAAAAAATCAACGAGGGTACAGACGGAAAAAAAGGGGGGGGAGACTAAAGCCCGATCAGGTGAACCGTCGCCGGGGGGACATAAATCCGCTTCTCGTAGCGCAAATGGGGCTACAGAGGGTTTCTGCAAACGTGCACGCTGCTGGGGGGTTCAAAAGCGTCAACAAACCGCCCCGAACGGAAACAGTTGCTATTCAATGGAAAATCGAACCTCCGGGGACGTCAGCTGAAATCGCTCTCTGACGGGGTTGACCAATAGGGGAAAAGATAGAAAAATCTGCGTGGGGGGGGGAGCGGCCGGGGGAGGGCTGACCTCTGGTGGGGGGAGCGCAATCAAAACAAAACGGAGAAAAAGAGAGAGATACCCCAAAAAGGGGGGAAAGACCCTCAATCACTCGTCAGCAAAAGGGAGGGACAAAAAAGAGGGGAGGGAATCGGGAAGCGCTACATGGGACAAGCGGAGGAGCGATGGAGAAAAGGTGACGAGAGGGAGAAGGACATCGGTGTAGAAAAAGCACCTACTGGAGGTGGAGGGGGGTGCGCTAATGCGGTCTCGAACAAAGCAGCGTGCCAATTCAGAAGGGAAATTGGCAAGAGAGAAGCGGATAGGGAGGGGGGGAACGGCAGGGCAAAAGTATGGAAAGAGAAAAGTCAAACCATCGTGATGAAATGATTTTCGGCAAAAACCCCCCCCAACCCCCCACCCCCCCAAAAAAAAAAAACGCCCCCCCCACCCCCCAAAACACACACAAAAAACACAACAAAAACACCCCCCCCAACCCCCACCAAACCCCCCCACCCCCCACGGACAAAAAAAAAACCAACAACCCACACCCGCAACAAAAACCAAAACCACCCCCCCCCCTGCCCCCAAACCCCCAAAAAAACCCCCCCCCCCCCCCAAGTCCCCCAACACCAAAACAAACCCACACAAAACACAAACACACCCCCCCCAAAAAACCACACCCCACCCAACCCCCCCCCAACAACAAAAACAAACCCCCACCCCAAAAAAAAAAAAAAGACCCAAAACCCCCCACCCAACCCCCAAAAACAAACCCCCCCCCTTCTCTATTCTCTAGAGTCTCGGAGGGGAGCAATCAATAAAAAAGCAGGAGAACCGTCCGGCCGTTAATCTGCCTGGGGTCCGCACGGGTTGAAGCTCTCCGGCACTCCTGCCAAAAAACGAACGTAAAAGTTCAAGGGGCGTTCTGCGGCTGAATAAGTCTGTCTCTCACCCGACGCATGGGGGGGAGGCTAAACGAAAATACGTTTAACGGCACGTAAAAGGGAGACTGAAAGGGAGACCGCGACCAGGGAGTTCTTTCGACTTGAGGGATAGCCTGCCTTGGGGGGGGGATGAAATTGCACTTTTGAGTTCTCAAGCGGTAGGCAGCTTTTTTGGCAGTCCAAGCATGCGAAATTCGGTCCGGGATCGGAAAGGGGCCTGACGAAGGCAGAAGTGCATAAAATCATCGTATCGATCTAGGGGGGGAGAAGAAATGGGGGAAACAAAGTCAAGAGTCAGGCACGGGCATCCACAGAAGGGCTGAGACGAAAGATGGAGAGGAAGAGGGACACCGTTAAGGAACTAACAGTTCTAATAAGAGGGCGTGCAAAGACCGACGTAAGCCACTCCACTTCCAGAAGGACGCAGAGAAGTTGCTGCTCGTCATCTCATGGGGGGAGGGGGGAAAGGAGAGCAGAAGAATGGTGACATCGGCAATCCATGGGAGTCATTGGTGCTCGAAAGGAAGAGGGGGATCCTCGACGCAGGAAGGTTAACTAAAAAACAGGAAGGGGCCTGTATAAGCTTGAACCCTCTCTCTCGAAAGAAGACAGGCAGAGTGGCAAAATTCTTGGGGTAAAGAAATATGCAGGATAAAGCACGCGACTCGCGGAGCCATCGGGGGACAAAGTAGCAGA
>Ga0179593_1472917_pt1 | contig 12929 bp, 16 predicted proteins | sample CZODoug2_1_08_16_FD_185931 | JGI IMG/M metagenome (GOLD analysis project Ga0179593, IMG submission 185931) | Vadose zone soil fungal communities from Angelo Coast Range Reserve, California, USA - CZODoug2_1_08_16fungal (PacBio error correction) | ecosystem: Environmental > Terrestrial > Soil >...
TTGGAGAGCCATGTTGGAATGGTTTTTGGTTACATTTTCATGGGTTGAAAGTTGTAGGAAAAACAGATAGAGGTTTATGTAAAGGTCAAGAAAGGGGGGGAAAAAAAGGGGTTGGTGAGAATCCACATGGGTACACAACAAATTTTGCAAGGACGGGTGTGCGAGGCAGCTGAAGAAGAAAAAGAAAAACACTTTTGTGTGAAGAAACAAGACAAGAAAAGGAAGTGGGGCACTCCAATAAAGAGTGAAACGTTAGGGGCAAAGAAATAAAAAAAAAAGTTGGGAGGTTGTTAACTGCTTGCAAAACAAAGAAAAGAAGTATCAAAGGGGGGGAAGAGGGATATCAAAATATTCAACGTACCAAAGGGACAATACCAACGGCTTTAAGTTTAAAACCAGTGTTGGGAAAAGGAAACAGGACTCAAGTTAACACATGTGCTGGGGGCTCAAGGCTGATTTGTCCGGGGGGCTTTTCAAGGATTGTGCTCAATAGGACCGACACTTATGGGGTTAATTGGTGGCAGGAAACCATTTGGGTTAGGCAAGCGTGGATTAAGTAATGAAAAACTGGGAGGGGGAAAGGAATACCAGAGGTATTGGGGGGTGGGATTCGATAGAAAAATCCAAGTGGCACATTGGTAGATTCGGTAGCAAGACGTGGAATAGGAAAGGTGGGGGAAATAGCTAAGGAGAAAAGGAGTACAGGGCGAAATCTTAAATTACTAACAAGAGAAAAAACTAGCAATAAAAAAAGAGAAGAAAAGGTTTAGTTTGGTGGGGAGGGCAGAGAAATGAATGGGGTTAAAAAAGGGAGAATTTCACAGTCTCAAGGGGTTCTAAGGTTTGAAAAACGAACAAAACTCAGGTGTGGGGGGGGGGGGGTTTTTTAAAAACACTTGATTTTAAAAACAAAGCCCGTTGTTTGAAAGGTTACTTTGGAAGGGTCATGGGGGTACCGATAAAAAAGAGGATTTTAAAAAGATTTGATGAAAAAATTCATGATTGGAACAGCGAGAACCACTTTGGAAAGTTACGCCCGGTACAAAATTTAAAGGAAGTGTAAAAAGAAGGCTGGAGGGGGAAAGGGTTACTTGTCATTAGTCATTTGTATAAGGGGGGCGCTCCCCTCCCTAACTAGCGTTTGGGAAAAGGGGGAGACTCTGCGGCTGAAACCTCATTGACAAAAGGGGAGTGGCATCCCATGTAAAAAGCTCACCAGAAGGCCTATCAGTTTAGATCGTGCTGAAAGCAAAGCCTAAAAAAAAGAAAAATACCCGATTGTAGAGAGACGGGTGGAGGGTTATGAAGGCCACAGCAATGTCAATCCTTGTGAAGAAAAAAACCCATGAGGAAAAAAAGCAAAAAACCTAGGTATGGGGGTCTGGTTAATGGGGGGGAAACAGGGGAAGAAAAAAGGTGAAAAGGAAAGATGTAGGAATCGAAAAAAATTGGCACACGTGGGTAAATGGCAAAAAAAATGGGGGGGAAAAAGGAAGAAATGAACACTGGCAAAAAAGAATTTCTTAAACATGAAAAGATTCGGTTCGAAAGGAAAAATAGAATAACGTTTTGGTAAAAACGACAATTCCAAGGTGCATAAATGGGATAGTTTGGGGTACTTTATTCGTGGTCAAAAAAAAGAAAAAAACTTAATATTGGGAACAAAACCTATTAAAAAATAAAACGAAAAAAATTAGGTGTATTTGGGTGGTGTAGCCTATGAGGGGGAAGAGAGGAGTTTGAAACTATGAGATGCGGTCAGCTGAGGAAGGACGGAGGCGAATACCATGTGGAAAATGGGGGTTGTTTTAAACGGTACTCGGAAATTGATGAAGGACTAAGTCACCCTGCTCACACATTTGTGTGGGAAAAGGAAAGACGAAGGGGGTAAGGGTAATTGGGTCATTTCCCCGCATGGGGGGGACCCGCGATGAAATGTTTGATTTGGGGGGGACAGAGTTCAGTCGCAGAGTGGGGGCGTTTAATCACAATTCTTCACCTGTGTTCTATTGCTGGGTGATCTTTGCGAGAGGGGTCCTGCGTCCACATTCTTCTTTCGATAGGTTCTTTGCGCGTTTTCGAGCCTTGGTAGGCTGTTCGATACCCCATCATGTTCCTCGCCTCTGCGTGGAGGGATAGGGGTGTAAACCACCCGGAGACCCCTACGCTGCTCAAACCGTTTGCTCGTGTTGGATTTTTGCAGTTGAAATGCGGTTGTAACAACAGGAGCGGGAAAAACCGACGTGTCCGGGTTTCGGGAAACTACCCATCCGTGTTCACCACACCAAGACCTAGGGGTAACTGGAGAAAGCTCTTCTGGAAAAAATGTTGGAATACAGGAAAGGTGCTGGATGCCTGGTGAAAAGAGTTGGTTACAAGTGTAGCAAATCACCGGTTAGTCGGGGTGTCAAAATGAAAAAATTATGTTCAGGCTTGGAAAGAAGTATTTGGGGAGAGGAAAAAAAAAAATTACACAGAACTGGTCTTAGAATTGTGTGCCCCATGCACCTTCAGGACTGCTTGTGTGATGGGCAACACACTAGTAATTGTAAAAATCTAAAAGTCTACTAAAAAATTCGACCAAGGCAAACAAAGCAGATAACAGGGGGTAGATTTTGGGGGGGGGGAACATATCAGCTATAAAAGACCCGCTAAAAGCTACTAACCGCTATTTGTTTATAAGTAGCGCAGGACTGTTTTTAAAGTAAAATGTTTTCAACTAAACTAACCCTAGTTTGGAATTGGGGGTTGGGGTGGAAATTGTTTAAGGCTGCATTAAAAAGGTCTACTGACAGGGTTAGTGCTAGGTAAGTAAGAAAGTGTGGGAATGGGGGGTTGGTTGTGAATTTTCGGGGGAACGTTGGGATTGGGGGGGGAAAAGGGAGAGAATTTCGCGAGCAACCAACAACCCCTCGGCGTTTCCCTCAAAAGGAAATCAAGGCGATCGAAGCCCCATCTCCCCTGCAACCGCAACCCAATTCCCACGACCGCTACTCCATGGAAACACTCCTGAACGGTTATAAGTTCACACACCAGCAGGCGGAACCTTGGTTCAACAAAAAAACTCCAACAACGATCGAATACAAACGGCCCTTGACCCCCCAGCGGCACGAGGGGAAATTCTCACCAACTCTTTGTTCTCAGCGTTCAGTTTTGACGAAGAGAGGTAAACAAACAAAAGAATCCACGTCTAGGGGGGTGGTTAAGTGTTCAGGGAGGTTATTCCTTGAGAGTCTGTGAAATTATTGGGGAATTTGGGGGACAGAGAATGCCGGAAGTAGGGGCCGTAAGGCTACCAAAACAGTAGGGGTGTGGAAGGTTATTGTGGGGGGATAAACAGAAAAGGTGGAAGTTAAACCACGAGGGAGGGAAAACCCAGAACGGTGCAAGAGGGGTGCTGTAATAAATGAGTGGCGATTTCAGAACGAATTGGTGACCTTTGCTCCGGGACCTCAAGATAATTCCAGAAGGGTAGAGTATTGTGGGAGATGGGGTTGTTTGAGGGCTAATAAGAAGGAAAGATGATGTGCAGAGGGGGGGGTGTTTGGTAACAACAGAAATCAACGCCAACAAAACAAGAATAGAAGGTGGAAATAAAGTTGAAAAAGGTTTGAAAAAAAGAATCCTCTGGAATTAATTTGCATGTTGTATAAAAAAAGGGGGGAGTAACACGAAGGAGAAAAGACAGGGAAGGAACCCTGCACAAAAATTAATAAAGCTAAAGAGGACACCTTGTGGCCAACCACATTCGTAACTGTTAAAGAAAACCAGTCCTGGAAAAAAATCTGGAAAATCCGAAGGGAATGAAGTAAGAAAGGGAAAAAAATGCATCTGTTCATGAGGTATTATCCTATGTCACGGGGTAAGGGTTGGAAAAAAAACCACATGTGAAGAAAAAGGGGAGAGGGAAAACAAAAAGGAAAGCTCGAAACTGACAGCCCGCTGCTATCAGGAGGGGAAATGGGACGTACAAAATAATCAAAAAAAAAAACATATTTGGGGTCAGGGGGAGGGGTGGAAATGGAGGTTTGGGAAAAGGAAGAGAGAGGGGTTTTGTGTTGAAGAAGTGAGAAATGAAAGTAACCAGTAATAGATTCAAATTGTCAGTGGGGCCAGTGGGGTGGTAACCGTATGAAGAAATCATTGGTGGGAGACCGAAGTGTACGGTTGTGAAAATAAAGGGCGGGGAGGGTTTAGTAAGTAATTGAAAGGGTGTTTTGGGAATTTAAAAGGGGTGAAGGTGGAATTCAAATGGCCTACACTAGTGACTGAAAAAAGGGGAGGAAATTCTAGGGCACCAAATTCAACCAAGAACAAGTGCACTAGGTGGGGGAAATTACACTGAACTGGGGGGTGAAAGCCTACCGGAAATGGGGCAAATTAAGGAAGCAATACCAAATCTCTAAATATGGGGGAGTTTGGGAGGGCAGAGGGTGAGGAAGATTGATCGCAAAGAAAGGACTAGATTTAGAGCTCTAAAATGTGGTAAAAAGGGGGAAAAAGGATGTGGAAATCCCGCAGATGAACATACGAAAACAAGAAAAAAGTTTTAGTTTCTCTTATATTCACAAAGGATAATATAAATTACCGAGGAAGCGCTGGAAACGGCTTCAAAATCCTCTTGACAAGGGTTTCCACGCAAGAACCTGGGGGACCGAGCAGGTAAAAGTCATATGGTGCCAACAAAAAAATGAGGTGACTTCAGGAAAATCCCAAAATAAAAAACTGTTGGGGTGGGAAAAATAAAAGAAAAAAAATTGTGTTGGGGGGGGGTTGTGAAGAAAAACCGAGGAGACCTAATCATAATTTTTTGTTGAAACAATTATAGTTTATTCGGAAAAGACAAAAACAACTTAAAAACAGCTGGAGACTGACCGGGAATTCGTATTTCTCTGTTGGATGGGGAAAAATTTCACGGGGAGAGTACCGTCCTTCGAGGGAATATCCATTAAATGGGAACGAGGGTAGCGAAAAGACTGTGGAAATGGATTTTTCAGAAGAATCCAACAAGACCAGGGGAGGAACCAGGTAGCTTGGGGTAAGGAATCCAGATGGGCCAAATTGGGGGTGTAAACAAACAGGGGGACTATGTTGTGGTAGAAAGGAAAAGCACCCACTGGCACAAAAAGAAGGTGCTATTTAACCTGGAACATTTGCCGGGTGTCGTTGCCAAACGGGGGTTTCAAATGGGGTGAAAAAGGGGGGTAGTAGAAGTTTGGAATACAAGGGAGATAGTATGGGGAACTTTACCAGGGGGCTACGACGTGACCTGTGTTGGGAACGGGTGGGGTGAAAAAAAAAAAAATGACAAAATTTGGGGGGGCCAATTTATCAGGATAATGGGAATAGGAGTTCGGGTCAAAGTGGGTTCGGTCTTAAGTGTGACTAGAACAGATCCCGCGAAAGACGGGAGCACGGCCCAAATTGTGAAATGGAGCCTCAAAATTTTGGCTCAAAATTGGGGGGACCTAATATAAGGGGGAGGGAGGGGGGTGGTTAACCCTTAAAAATTTAAAAAAGAAAAGAAAAAACAAAAGGGAGTAAAACAGGGGGGAGGGGGGGAAACTAGAAAAAAAAAAAACAAGGAGGGGGAAGGAAAAGAGAGGGTTTATGCCATTGTTCTATTGTTTGTTCATGATTGTCAGGGAAGTTAAGTGAAAACAGATTAAGGTAGTTATGGTACGGAAACACTCAAGTTGGGGGAAAAGAAAGGGGGCCTTTTACAACAGAAAAAAAGTGGGGGGTAGTAGAGTTGCGCTTTAATTCTAGAAAAGAAAAAAAAGTGGTTTAATACCTAAAAGAGGTGGGGGAATAAGAAAAAAGTAATTCAATTTATAGACCAAGCATAAATGAAAAAGTGTATGTTCACACAAAGCTTCCAACTCGTAGTCAAATTGGAAAGGAGACTTAAACACTTGTAGTAAAAACGACTCGAATATCCAGAAGCGTGAAAGTAAAAAACCATTGAAAATAACCCCTTAGAGATGTAACCTTTAAATGCTCAAAAGGGGACGGGGGCAGGTGTTATTTCTCTGCAAACAACTGGGGGGGTCACTGGGGGGGGGGAAGACAAAACAATTGGCAAATCTGATTGATAGGGAGAAGAGAGTGTTGGAAACGGGAAATCCAATTGGGCAAGGAAAGGGCAAAGGAAAAAGCAAGGAGGAATTATGGGGATCTGCGAAGGAGGTAAAATTCGAACATTCGGACTAAACAAGAAACTATCGAATAATCATGATAGGGAGGTGGTTTTGTATGGACATAATGGGTTGGGGGGGAAAAAAAAGGTAAGTGCTGGGTAGGGATGAAGAGTTGGGGAAAAAATCAAGGGGGTTTAATCAAGTTATTTGAACTCCGTTAAATATTTGGGGGGGATAAGGTAAAAAAGGACATATAAAAGGCGGTGGAAGATTTTTTGAAATTGATGAATTGCTCCGACGCGTCGACGGTGGGGAAAGTGTGGAAGCAGGGAAACGTTACGAAGTCCAAGCTGCAAACTTCGGGAAAAGGTTCAGCGTTAATATTATGTTTCGTCCCGTGGTGCAAGCGGCCAATATAACTGCTGTTTTAAAAAGGAAAGGATTGCGGAAGGCTCCATCCTTTTCCCAAGGCTTTGGGGAGGATCAAGAGCCAACCCATTGTCCGCTAACGCCTAGGGCACCTCGCAAGCGATGGGAGAGCGATTGCAGCACACACACCACACGAGTAAAAAGATAATGGGGATGGTAGTCCGGTCCCCGGAAAGGCAAAAGGTAGGATGTCCCAGAACAAAGAACAAAACCGGAGTTAAAGCAAACCTAGGAGTGTTCAGGGTGAATTGGGGGGGACGCTAAGAAGCAATGGTTCGAAGTTGACATGGGGAGGAGATCATCAAAATCAAAACTTTTAGGGACAAAACAGTGGGGATTAGGAGGATAACAATGGGAACAAGGGATGTTAAAACCAAATGAATATCGGGTTAATGATGAAGAGAAATTGGAAAACAAACAAGTAAAAACACGCTAATTTGGGGGGAAAACATAAGGGGGTTAGAAGGTGTTGGTGAATGCAAGTGCTGGGGTAAAATAAAAAATCTAATGAAAAATAATTGGACAGCACAAAAAAAAGGGGGGAGTAGGTGTTGTATCTCGCTGAGCAAAGAGTTTTGAACTACTGATATAGAGAGAGGAGCTTAGCAGCTTCTTTGGAGAATGCAATGGGGGGGGGAAAAGTTGGGTTTTTTTAAAGAAGTAGAGATTATTAAATAAATCATGCAAAGCAACTATTGTTTGGAAAAAGGACGTACAAATTGGGTGGGGGGTGGAGTCGGGTGTGTCAAGGACTGTAGGTGGTTATGGTTAAACAGGATAAAAGGAAATGTGGATGGGCAAAAAATGTTAATGTATGTTCAAGTGGGATTAAAGTTGCTCAGGGGGGGCAGGACCAACCCAAATACGGACGTCCAATCGTTTGCGGCTGTCGACGTTTTGTTCTACACCTGTAATTTCGTCTACAAGCAATGCGTTGGGCCGAGCCCTTGTAATACATTCTGTGGATTGTAGGGTGTGGGTTGGGAGGGGGGGATTCGGGGGTGGACAAACTATGGACCGACAATGTCATGGGTTAAAAGTTAAAATAAACTAAGAGTTACAAGTCATAAATCATGGGAGAGTAGGGCGTTAACTGACAGTAAACGTTGGAACACTTTCTCCCCGAAAATATTGTACAGCACGTCAGGTGATGGGTCGGTTAGGAGGTTTTAAAAATTTAAAAATAGTGGTTGTGGAAAAAAAAAATTAAACAGAACGGTTACCAGTGGTGGACCATGGCAAATGCGCATGATTCGGTCAAAAAACTCAATAAATGGTAAAAAACTATCAAGGGGCAAATAACCAGGAAAACAAGAAACAAACGAGAGGAGTGGTGGGGGGGGGGTGTTAATAATCTAGCACCTAAACTAAAAGTTTGGGGAAAATGAGATGGACATTCCTTAATGGTTAAAAAGGATGGGGGGAGAAAGAGTGGGGGGATTGGGTGTAAAAGGTTAAGTGAGGGGGAACAACTAGGCTAGTTATTTCTGGGGTTTGGTTTGTTAATGGGGGGCGGTGGAGTGGGGAATTGGAAAAAAGAAAAGGGCTATACTAGGTCAGGACTCTCAACAACAACGGAGGGAGAAAATAGGATAAATTAATAGCGTCCCAATCCAACGCAAAATCAAAAAGAAAAAAAAGAAATAAAGAAGACGTGAGAACTTGCAAGGGAAGACGTTTCACAGACGGGGAAGGGAAATTTAACATAACACTATGTACATATTACTGTTGAAAAACGGAAAAGGAACAACAAATGAATGTCAAGGGGGGACCAGAATAGTTGTAACTAGGGTAAGGTTTTCAATGAGTCCCACCAAACATCCACAAGGGGCTAAATTGGTGTTTACGGGTTCGTTGACCATTTTCTCGTGAAGTCTGTGAAAAAATTATTTAGTGGGGGGGGGGGGAAGAAAGGAAGGAGTGGGGAAGGAAAGAATCTCGGAAAAAGTGGGGGCGGATTTTTTTTGTTGAAAAACTCAGGGGGAAATTTAAAAAGAAGATGGAACCCAGAAGGGACGTGGGGGAGGGGGCTAAGATGGGTACAGCTGCATGAAGTGGCAAAAATTTGCGACTGGGGTATACGCGCAAAAAATTGTGTAGTTGAAAAGTTAGGGGTAAAATAGAGGGGGGGGGGGGTACGAATCATAAATCTTAAGGTCACATGGGGGGGGCAAAAAGAAAACAGCCAAAAAACTAGAATAGGGGGAATAGTTTACTGTGGGGTCATGTGTAAAGAATCCTCGGTAGATAAAATGAGGGGTATAAAAAAAAAAGGCTAAAGGGAACACAATACTAGACAGCATAAAAAACTAGAACTTAACTCTAAATATCACATTTTGTTAAAACAAGCCCACCTTCGGGAAGTGTTCCAAATAAAACAATCCTGGACAACAGAGGAAAAAAGTCTAATGGAAAAAAATGGGGTAAGGATAAAAAAACAACAGAGTGCAATTGGAAAATATTTATATTTAAGAGGAACTATTACTTGAAACAACAGGTTGGGTTACAACGGATGAGACTAGCATTGGAGAAGCAACGAAAAGCAAAACGCTCTGAGAGAAGAGTCAAAAATATGGTGAAAGAAAGACCATTTTTTTCGTGGTAGTGAATTTAGGGTGGGTGGGTCAGGAGGGAAGTTTGGGGGGGTTTAAGTGGACAAACGAAATACAACCCTGATAACATTATGAATGAGGGGGGGGGCGTGGGTGCAGGTGTGTGTTTAAAAGGAAAGGGAGATCAAGAGGGTGACCGACCGGAATAATGGTGTATAAAAGTAAAAGGATTTCTATTTAAGATTCCATTTGTTGTATTGGAAAGGTTTAAAAGGTTGAAAGGAGAGTAAATACAAAGGGGGGGACCACAACGGTTGGAATTGACGTCGCAGGGGAAAAATTAAAAAAAAAAATCACAACCTAGTGGAGTAATCGCGGGTCGTTACTACCATACTTTTGCAATTCGGTGACGGAATAAGAACCGGAGGACTAAAAATCTGGGGGAGGTCTGTTGAGAAAACAAAGGGTCTCAAATATCTGTAGGAAGCTTTTAGATCTCAAAGGGGGATGACAAATTGGGAGATGTGATAAGGAAAAAAGCAGAAGAAGCCAGCCGTAAAAAAAGAAGAATGTGAGGTTTTCTAGTTCTCAAGGAAAAGAGAAAAAACTTCCGAAAGCCTTATCGATTGGGGGAAATGGCTGTAAAGGGCAAAAATGGTGAAGAGCAGAAAAAAGAATGGGGGGGGGGCACCTAAAAATGAAAAATGTATAAAGCAAAACAAATAAACAGTTTTTAAGAAAGACTGGGGTAAAAACAAATTATTTTGGGGGGGGGTTGTGTTAAAACGGGGAGAAAATAGAGAACGGTCAGGTGGAAAAAAGAAGTTGAACGCTCATGACACAACCAACGTATAAGGAATGTACGTATTTGATAGTTGTCTGGTGGTGGGGGAAGAGAATGTAGGAACGAGAAGGATAAGCTTTGTAGCGGGAAAACAGTGTAAAAAGACCTACACTTTGTCCAACATAAAAGATGGTAGGCATCCATAAGGTTTGAGATACAAGAAAGGGGGGGGAGAAAAAAAAGGGGGGGCAGGACAAAAAGGTTGTAACAGGTTTGGAGGAAGATAAACAAAGGGAATAATCAGACTTGAAGCATTTTAAAATGTGGGAGAAAAAAAAGTTGAGAAGTGTTTTGGTGTCAACTGTGGGGTAAAAGGGGTAGGGCGTTGTTATTAGGAAAGTTTTGGTAATGAAACACTGGTATAGTATTTTTTTTCCAATGGGATACTTACGTGAGTGGAAACAGTGGGGGGGGGTGAAACATAAAAAGTTGGGCAAAAGGGAGTCAAATTGGAATGATTGTGGTGCAAATTCGGTGTAGGTGGAAAAAGGGGGGAGGGGAAGGGAAAGCAAGATAAAAAGCGGACTCGCATTCCAAATTGTGTATGGGCTAAGTTGTGCGAGGATTGAATCGGAGAAGGAATATGGGGGGGGGCCCTTAAGGAAAAGAAGAAAGAAAAGGGGGGAAAAAAAAAACATGGAAACACCGGTTAGAAGCTCTCACTCCTCAACAACAAAAAAAGAAATGAAGGCTGGTTTGAGACATAAAAAACCGACTGGGGGGTTCATGATGTTAAGGGGAAAGGAGGAAGGAGGGAAATTGGTGATACTCTCAAGTGGGGAAGAAAAAGTTGGGTATCCACCTTTTGCAAAGAATGTTGTAGTGCTTTGCGCGGAGGAGCTAGAAAAAGAAGAGCAAGTGTATAAGCTGATTATGCAGGAATCCATCTGCCAAGATAATGGCAGAGGTTGAAAAAGAAAAAAAGGGGGATGTGTCAAAATGAGGGCCAACTCAATGAGCACATTGGAAAGAACAATACCGCCGTTAGTATTAAGGTACCAAGCTACAGGGAAAAAGGTGAAAAAAAGGAAAATGAAGGGAAAACAGTTGTGACTGATCAAGGCGATTGCTGTGGGGGCAGGTAAGAAAGCAGAAAAAGGATTGGGGGGAAAGGTTTGTTTGAAAAAAACCGGGGGAATCAAGGAAGGATGAGGATAACCGGGGACTGGAGGGGGCAAAGCTGTATTGGTGCGTACGAACACTCGGGCCAAAAGTGGGAGTCGTACAAAGTAAACGATTGATCGAAAAATAGTTCAGACAGGAGAGAAATTACAGGCAAATGCGTAAGTATCATATAAGTTGTGGTTGTGATGCAAAGTTGCCCTTGGGTTGGAAAAAATGACAGTGCAGTTAGGGATAAGAGGGGGTTAAAAAAAAAAAACTCAAGGGTGGTTTAAGTTCTTTTCAAAAAAAGTTTTTTAAATAGTTGCTCTGGGGGAGTTGGGACCATTGGAGGGCACATGAAATTGTACTGAGAAAGGGATCAAGGGGGAAAGGTGGGAAAGCCCAGTGGCAAGAATTGTAGAGGGTCACCTCTTGCCGTTAAACATTACTTCAGGCTTTGTTGCTAAATAGGATAAATATCTAGTGGAAAGGATCGGACGACGGGCAAATCCTTTTGCCAAGGGACGGGAAAAGATCCCCATTGAATCTCCAGGAGAAGAGAAAGTTTGGGATCTATTATTCCAAGTTCCCCAAGACCCAATTTGTAAGATACCATGACAAAACAGGGAAAGGGTGCAAAGGGGGAGGGGTCAAAACCATGCTTATCAAACAAGAAGGCAGGTGGGGTGGGGGACAAGAAGGACTTGAGGGTGACCTTGGGAGGGATCGCAGAAACGGGGGGGAAAAACTTTTACAGGGCCAAAAAAGGGTCAAAATATTAAAAGAAGAAACTGGGCTTAACCAGAAGCAGGGACAATGAGAGACTCGTTGGTTTTTAGACGACGGCACCATAAGTGCATAGGTTCGGGTTGTACTTGTCATGGGGAACGGAGAAAAAAAAAACAAAGAAGGCGAAAATATGACATAGTTTGACACCCGAAAAAAAAATGGTTTTATGTCTTGGTTTATCCTACGAAGATGTTGGGAAAAACTACTGAGAGAAAGGGGGATGTCAATGAGATGAAAGGAGGGAGGGAAGCCCTGTTAAAAAATGGTTTTTGGAATACTCTGAGTAAATAAATTGAAGCAACTGTTGGAAGGACGTACATATTGTTGTAAGTAGAGGGAAAAAGAGGGAAAGAAGGGAGGTTTTTGGAAAAAGTTGAAACTGGGGAACCAAAATGTGGTTCCGGTCTGCTTTCAGTTCGAGGCTTTTCCTGAGAAAAACGTGATTTCAAAGATGGCAGGGGGGATTTTGGGGGGGGGAGAATAATGAAAGAGAAGGATGCTTTGCAAAAAATAGGTCAACCAATTTCTTATTGTCGTGGTGGGCGTGATGAATGTGCAAACAAGATGACAAGAGTCCTGTATTAGAACCAAAATAATTGGGAAAAAAAATAAAAGTAAAGTAATTCTGGAAATAGATGATTGATAACCTTTGATGGAGGCCATCTTTAATCGTTGCTTAGAAAAACAAAGTAAAAACAGGGGGAGGCGGGGAAAGATTCTTGTTTAATGTTAAATCAAATTTTTAACAAAAAAGGGGAAACACATAACTGTCCAAGGAAGGCAAGAAGACAGCAGGAGGATCACAAAAAGCCACAAGGAATGGGACAAACAGAACGCAGAAGGGGGTAACACAAAAAGAACTGTATTGGTTACTATACTCTCAAACCACGAAAACTAAAAAGACCGAGTTGGGAAAGGGGATTACGGGTGTTTAAAAGTCCTATGGGGGAACGAAACCACAATGGGGATTTGGGGTGTTACAATTTTTAAGCAGTTGAAAATTCAATGCTTTTCTTAAGTATGTTGGGTTAGGGGGGGGCAGGGGGGAGGGGAAGGGGACGTAAGCAAGTT
>Ga0179593_1550592_pt1 | contig 12929 bp, 9 predicted proteins | sample CZODoug2_1_08_16_FD_185931 | JGI IMG/M metagenome (GOLD analysis project Ga0179593, IMG submission 185931) | Vadose zone soil fungal communities from Angelo Coast Range Reserve, California, USA - CZODoug2_1_08_16fungal (PacBio error correction) | ecosystem: Environmental > Terrestrial > Soil >...
GTTTATAAATAAGTCGGGCGGAGGCCAAGTGTGGGAGAATTAGCCCCTGTCGTAGCCTGCCCATGTCTGTTGGAAGAAGTAAGAAAGGGTTGCGGAGGGCGCTGGGTGTTGTCCAAGTCTGGAGGTCCTTCAGATCGCCGAACATGAAGGGGGTGTCAGACGGAGGACGGTGATTCCAAAGAGGGGAGTTGTCCTGTCGGTTCAGTAGGAGTGGGAGGGAACCAAGAAGAAAGGGGAAAGGGAGCGGACTCCATGTGAAGCAATAAGTCCTCCCCGATTGGCGAAATTACATAGGTGGCACTCTCAAATTGGCAACACAAGAAAATGTACCTGAGCATACACTAGCAGGCGGTTGGGTAAAACTGGAGCAACTCAAAAGGAATCAACCGGTGCGACGAGCAACAAAGGGGCGTGGGGTTACGCACAAGAAATGGGATATCTAGTCGAACCTACGGTGGTGCCTGGAGGGGAAGGCCGTCATGTATTCACTAATTGGGGGTCGTCGGATGGCTTGTAAAGGGAATGCAGAAGAAAAAAACAAAACAGTTTACCTCAGGGCTTCCGAAGTGACAGTAGTCGTCAGGAGGAAAAAAAGGAAGGGGGCTGGAGAGGGGCATTGGTTTCAAGCCGATTGTATGGCGCGGCTGTCGAATACTCTGTATTGGACCTTGGAGGGGGTTTGGTGTTTCCAGGAACAACCGAGCAGGCTGGATAGGGGGATTTTAAGGGGGAAAGACTATGTGGCCTGTCCCTTGGAAGAAACCACTGTGGGAGGCTAAAAAAAAGAGATAGTTGTGCGGGCCATCAAAAAAAAGACATAGAAGGGGGGGAATGCGGGCTGTCATTCATTCTATTGTTCCTTCAGGAATCCACAGGGGAACAAATGGACCAGAAAGGGGCTCGGGGGGGAAATTTACGCTTAGAGGTAACCTCTCAAGCAAGCGCTGGTCAGGGGGCGGGAATAGAGGAAAAGAATGGAAGGCCGAAACAGGTCCTCCGAGGATGTTGAGCTGATAATATATCGTTGAGGATTTGCAGGGCGCGGGTGAGTTGGTAAATTGCCTGTCCGTTCTTTAAAAAGTCAGGGGGAGGGGGGAAGAAGAAAATCCGAAACACCCCTACGCCCGTAGGCAGCATTAAACGTGAAAATGTAAGGCTGGACCGAAAGCGAGGCCTGCGTTGACGAGTAAGAACTGTAGGGGGGTCCACGAAGCTGTCGGTGTGGGAGAGGTGGTACGGTCAATGGGGAAGGTCAGAGGAGGTGATCACGCATTGGAATGGAGTGGAAGTGAAGAAGGGTGAAGGACAGGGCTTCGTATATCACAAAAAACGGGAAAGAGAGGGAACTGGGAAAGCCGCTGGGCATCGGGGGAAAAAAGGGTTGATGCGAACCTTCGGTTCAAGTTTCTCAGGGTGAGGGGGGAAGGGGGTGCAGAAAAGGAGGGGGGAAGGGCGGGAAGGTCAGCTTTCACGAAGCTCCTTGCTGTAAACAAACTGACCAGGACCTGAGCTGTTTACACCTAAGGGGGGTGGTTGTCCAACGTAAAGAGGGGGAGAGAAAAAGGGCCAAGTGCTAGGTAGCCCTTTGTGACTCAAATCCTGAAAAACCGTGCCCGGTCGGAAGCATCGGGGTGATGGGAGAGAAAAATCGCACCCGAGTGGGTTTTCTTAATCCAAAAACTTGCGCACGGAGAGGAAAACCCCGCGTCGAAGTCGCAGTTTCTATGCTTACGTGTGAAGGTGCGAGCAGGAAAGCTACCAGAGTGTCCGGGGGGGGGTAGGGTGTGAGTAAAATGAGGAAGTCGAGAGGGAATGGAATGCCCGGACCAAACGCTCGAAAAAGGTGAAAAGGAACCAAGTTCTAAAAGGGATTAGCGGAAAGGAAAGAGGTAGAGAGCTCGTATAAATGGGATTAGGGCAGGATAAAAATCGTGTCCCGAAGGGGGGGGGGAAAGAAAAGGGGAGCGCCGTCACCTTGTGCAGGAGACGCCACGGAGTGGGAATGGCGTCCATGTAAAAGGACCGGAGGAAAAGGAATAGCCGCTCGCGTCTGTCGGGAGGCATCCGCGAGCGTGAATGTCAAGTGGTTGGCCCAAAAGAGGGGGCAAAGAGGAAGGGTGGCCAAAAAGGCACCGTGAAAAGGGAGAGGAAAAAACAAAATGATGAAAAGAGAGAGATCTGGAAAAAGCCACGCGGGGAAAGGGTTGCAGGGAGCCAAACCCCAGCTCATCATTTTTCATACACGTTACATTCAAAGGAAAGAATGCAGAAAAGAGGGGAAGGGGAGAGGGCACCCTTCTGGTAGATGTCAGAAAAAGGAAAAATTGCGTGGGGGGTCCAAAAACTGTTAAAGGGTCGTGCGGCACTCTCTCTCCTGGAAAAGAAAAAAACTGCGAGCAAGAGTAAAAAAATACCACGCCGAGGCTTAATTCTCTCATAATTACGAGGACCTTCAGAAGTCCATAAGAGGAAAATGGGCGACAAAAAAAGTATCGTTCTTTCGGACTGTCCCCTTGTCATGGGGTCGTAGTTAAGACAACAGATTTTCACGCTTGGGATCTAGGGGAAAATGACATAGAAAGGGGAAGTCAAGTCTTCGGGAGAAAGGTGATACTTCTACCGCGAGGCTTTCGAAAGCGACGAAGCAAGTCCGGGAAAAGTCAATACTTCTGTGGGTGGGGGGGTGGGGAGAGGGTTCTAAAAATCACAAAAATGTTGGTCGGACCGTCACCGTTGTAACGGTGTCCAGTCTACCGCAAAAAGGAGGGACAGTATTGAAAGGAATCTCTTTTTCTAAGGATCGAAACCAAAGAGGAAAAGATCCGAAGGGGACCAATCTGACGTTCGCATACTGTGTTTTAGAAAAAAAGGGGAAGAAAGAATGAGTATGTGAAAAGGAAGCATCAAGCAAACTTGCGTCAGGGCAATAAACCGAAGAAGGCAAAACTTGTGCTGCGAAATCAGGTTATCAGAGGTACACGAGGACTGGAACGCTGTGGGGACAAAAGATCTCCACTGGTGTTCCTGGGTGATAAAAGACGAGGGGAGGAGGAAGGCAACGACGGAAGAGGGATCCACGCGGATCAAATAGCAAACCGACACCTTTTCTATGCAACAGAAACCCACAGAAATAACAACTGAAAGGGGGGACAGAGGGAAAATCGTCACATCCGGCACGTCCGCTTCGGAAAAGGAAAGGACAAAGGGAGAGGTTTGGCACGAAGACGGTCTGAGGGGTGTTAATTTGCAAAATGCGACTGTTTCCGTACTAACGGGAACCGGCCTGAAACGAGCTAAAGAACATGACTAAGATCTAAAGGTCAGGAAGGAATAAAAAGCGAGGACCGTCGCAGTCGGGATGGGTCTCATTCCCGTTTGAACCGCAACATTCCCCGCGAGGAAAGAGCCGGGAGGGTACTAAGGGAGACCTTCATCAAGTCAAAAGGGCGGCTTCCCCGAGAGTAGGAGAACGGGAAAAGAGAACGACAGCATCCCGCTCATTGCTTAGCTTGTAGGGAAAAATCAAAAAAGGGTCGAGAAAGATAGGACACTGGCGGAAGGAAGGGCCAGGACAAAAGGAAAGAAAGAGAAAAACGTGCCTTACAATCAAAATAAAAGCCTGGAGACCGAGTGCTACATGGCTTACAAAAAGTTCAGAAATCTGTAGACGCAGAGAAAAGTAAATCCGTCTAAACTACGAAGCAGCGAAAAGGGGGGGGGCGAGGCATACCTCATGGACGGAGTCGGTACACCGGCACTGGGCATTGACGGCGTGGCAGGAAATTTTCCAAGCCGGGAAGAAAAAGAAACAAGGGACTGCTGAGAACGCCAGACAGTGGTGCCGGGGTGTCGTATGGGGCACGATATCGGTCTAAGACATTTTAAAAAAAAACTAACGGGGGAAGAGCGCCGGTCGAAAAAAAAGTGGGTGTTGCAGCATGAAAACGCAAAGTCAGAAAGGCGCGGGGGTAAATTCCTACGATCCCTTAAAGATGGAGGCTGAAGGGAAGGTGGTATGTAATCGACAAAGATGGAATGTATAAATACAAGAAGGTCAGAGTACAGATATGGAACCGGTGTCCAAATTCAAGCGTGGGGACCAATAAGGAGACAAAGAGAGCGCACAGCGAACGATGCACACCACTGGACTGAAGTCTACAAATAGCGATGCTCCGCACTGAAAAGGCGTGCAAGAATACGAAAGGGACTGCAAAGCAACATCGTGAAAGAGTCGGGCGGGGGGGAGGACACTTCCATGGTCAGCATACAGGGGGCATTATAAAGAAAAATCGGGCAAAAGAAAGAGAAAGCTTCAATGAACCAATCTCTCTCAAACACGGGATGGACCAAGAGGGTGACCGAGAAGCTTTGTGTCAAACGAATTAGGAGAAACAGTGTCCGGAAAGGTCATTTCATGGTTTCGCACCATAAGTTCACGAGTGGGAGAGACGTCTGTTAGGCCAGACGTTGCGGCAGAGACTCGATTGGGAATAGGCATCTTTTCGCGGTGCTGAAGAGACGGGGTCCATGGGGGAAAGAGTTACGGGGGAGGAACCACGCGGAAGAAGGGGGGTCCCGGTCCTTTCAACTGGACTGTAGAAGTGGCATTCCAACAAGATTGTGTTCTATTGGTTGAAAAGAAGGACGGGCCATCGTGCCGGGAGGTGGAAATGTTACGGAAAAGCCGTAAAAGGTGGGGGGAACCGGAAAAGGACTAGGAACTGGCAACACCACCGACAGGGGGGAAAGAGAGGCAAGGGGGAGGGCGTCAAAAGACCCAGCATTTGTTCTCAGCAGAGCGCAAAGACCACCTTTTGAACCCAAAAAGAAGTGAAGATCATTGGGTCCTGCGTGGTTTTCGGAGGGGGAGGGGATCCGGGAGGTGGGGGACAACACCAACCAAAACCCGTGCAAAGTCGTGCCAAAAAAGTCAAGACAGTTGGGTGGCGTCGAAGTACGAGAGCCGTAGGACCACGGTAGGGGGGGGAGAGCAGCTCCTAGTTGTGGAAGAAGGTAGGGCGAGGCTTGTGTCTAAGACGAAGATGAACCGGGGAGCACAAAAGGGAGGCAGGGGGGAGGGGGGGGCGTTACTGCACGATTGGTGCAACTCGTACTGGGGGGGGGGGGGGTTGAAAGATCCCAAAAGTTGGGCCATCTCGAGCCAGCCCTGAAGCGTTTCGTTTTGTCCATTTAAAAAAAAGTGGGGGCAAGGCGGAGAAGGGAGGGGAGGTAGGGGGGGCGCGGGAATGAATAAACTTGGAGGAACATTTGGCTGGGAAGGCGTAAAATGCTTCGCGGTCCGCAAAGCAGGGGAAGGTTGGAAGTTCCACCACCGTTAAATGATTGAGCTCCCAACACAGTGAAGAAAAAACTCGCTCCGAGGCCGGTGGAAAGCTGAAAAGATGGATATCGAACGCATTGGAAATTGGTTTGCTAGCTGGGTAGTGTAAAGGTCAACTTGACGAACAAGTCTTAGGATGTCGTGTTAGCACCAGGTCCTCAGGTCTGAGGGCACATAGCCATATTGGCAATTGAGGCAGTTGACGAAAGGGAAGCGAGGGGTGGAACGATGACCTTCCCACTTGTCTGTTGAAACACGAGGGGAAAAAAGGAGGGGGAGGGGGGCCGGTGCAATATAACTGGGGGGGGAAGAGGTACGTGAATCATCGGGGAAAAGGATTCAAGGGCTTGTGGACAGGAGAGAGGAAAGATTTATCAAACCAGGAACCCTCAGGGAGGATCTAGGGAAGGCTAAGAGCAATTAAAAAAAACGGGTGAAAAAAGGCTTACAAAAAGGTATGTCGTAAAGTGAACAGTGCGGGAAAAAGGCATTGCCCAAAGGTGGCGGTTTAGTTCAAGTCCGGGGGGAACTCGAAGTGGGTTCACTCAGAAAACCCGGAGGCCGTGCAGGGGGAAGTGGGAGAGGTGGCGGGTTGTAATACGAGCCGGAGACAATAGATGAGAGACGGCAAGAGAGGGGGAGGACCAGTTTGATCCTCCTGTAAAAGATATTTGTCATGTCGCAATACAAGGGGGGTTTGGGGGTGGCGTAATCCCCACCTCGAGTAACTTGTTGAAAGACTTCGAACTGGGGAGATCGGAACCCCTCACGGCGTTCTAGGGTCACGGGATAAATAAACAAAATGGTGGAAAAGGTGATGTCTTTTTTGGAACATTAAGTCCGGCCCCCAACGGACAAAGGTGGAGGTAAAAATTAAGATAGTATCCTTTCCCTTTGAGGGGGCCCTCCGCGTGAACTAACGCGTTTGGTCCTTATTAAAAAATGGAGGCATTAAGGCTTCTTCAAGGTGTGGGAAAGGCCGCTTACTTCTGAGACCAATCGGGTTGGAAAGGAAAACAAGAAACGTGTCTTTTCTCCGCTGCGAAGAAGAGGGGTCCTCGGCCCGTACAAATTGGGGAGGGATAAACAGTCCCCACGTTTTAGGACGTCATGTCCTGACGAGAAGGTCCAGCCTACGGGGGGGGGTTTAGAGTCCATGAAGGAGAGACTGGAATTTCAAGATTTTATGCCCTTAAAATTCGTGTAATAGGCACTTTGCCATCCTTCACACTTTACTCTAGGAGAGTCGAAAAAAAAAAAAGAGTCTGGAAAAGTAAATATCTACGTGACTTAGGGGAAAAGGTCTAAACAAGGAGGTCCAGACATCCGGTGACACACTCTGAAATTCAGCTTCTCCGAAGCAAAAAAGGCGAATTTCGAGGCCATTGCTAAGTGAAAGGAAAACGAAAAAAAGGCTTGTGTTGCGGATCCTATAAAAGCAAGGCCGAGAGATTAGAGACGGACCACGGCTATCCAAAAGGAGGGTTCCCATAGAAATCTCTGGTCCGAACAGAAGGGAAAGGAAGGAAAAGGGGATCAAAAAACTGGCTCCATTGTTCGAGTCGGTACGAGCGCGGGAAGCGGGCATCAAACATTCGGTCAATTGACTACCCTGAAAGCTTGGGAGGGAGGAAACACACGACATCGCCCGGTCAACTGAGGAAGGGAAAGAAGACTTTCACCGCGAGTGCGTTGGACCCGTGGCAGGGTGGGCGGTAAAGGACAAGGGGATAGGGGTCAGACGGAACGATGATTGCACCAGGACAGTACGGTAAAGGGAATCACAAAGGGAATACCGCCAGCATCGGGGGGCTGGGGCCAAAAGATCACTTGTTCTAAGCAGTAAAACCGAGGGTAAAGAAAGGACCAATGAGGCCCAATCGACGGTCCGCTGAACTGGACAGGGGAGGGGGGGTCGCTGACTTCACACCTAAAAAAAGAAATCATGGCTCATCAATGACCAGTTAAAGAACTCTAGAAGAAGAAGTGTCAAAGGGACAAGAGGGGGAACGAGACTTGCATCGGCGGACAAAAGAGCTAAAGAAGGGGGACAAGGTGATCATCCGAAGAGCTTCTTAAGCAATAACTACCGTGAATCTGACCACGCAGAGTACATCCCAAAAGTGGAGGGGAATGCAACGTGAAACAAAAACGAAAACATCAAACAGAAAAAGCTCTAAAAAAAAGACAGTTAAATAATTCATCTTCACAAACCCGGCGCAAAGCACCTGAAATATGGCGAGGTGTTTGGGATGCACGAAGACGGCGGAGGGCGGTTGGGGGGGGGAACGATGAAGGGGGGGAAAAGGGAGACCGGTTACAACCTACACTCTCTAAAAAAACGACATTATCAACCACGATATAAGCATTACACCTCGGAGAAACTGGAGAAGCAGTGGAGGGGGCCGATCATCATTCACCGGAAAGGCCCAATCCGGACTGGGAGGGCGAAGCCGGAGTTCTTTTCAGGGGAACTCCAGCAGCAAGGGACGGTTTCCAGTGATTCAGACAGAGTTTCCCACGCGAGAATCTATGACGGCATGAAACTGAAGGAAGGGATGGTCATGCCAGCCGACACGAGGACGAAGAGGGGGGAAACTTGAGGATTCTTCAATTCTAAGCAAAGGGAGATGTTCTTATCAGCCAAACGATCAACCTCGCCATTTAGAACAAGGGAAGCTTTTCGCCATCCACGCGAAAAGGAAGTCAAAGAGGGGAGGGCAGCTCTGGCACGTTTGCGGGGGAACAGAGACGACTTCTACTCCAGTAACAGGTACGAAAGATGCAGTCAACTTTCCATCCGGAATCAAGACGAAAACAGGGAAAAAATCGCAATCCATACGTTGGCAACAGGGTACCGACTTAGGGAGAGTATCGCTAGGAGAAGGTTCCTGGAAACAAGGTGCAAGAGAGTCCTGGATGCCGTTGGTGGTTGGGGGGCATGCATCGGAGGGAAGGAAAAAACCGGGGGAAAGGACCGTGCCGTGGAAAGGACCGACCGGCACTCTTTCTTGAGGGTGCGCGTTCCAGGAAAAGACTGGAGTGAGATTAAAGAATGTATTATCGAAAGGGACCTACAAATGTCCTTCACTGCGTGTTTCCTAAAAACTAAAGGGAGAAAAGAAAGCGAACCGCGAAGCTATGCCAACCTCTGACCGTTGAAAAAAACACGGAGATGCACCTGAAAGGACAGAAACGGGGTTACAAAAAAAAAAAAAGCTCTGTCAAAAAACATAGGGAAAAGGGGTGTGCGCCAGCCATGGCAGTCTACGACCAGGCTTACTTCCGAGAGAAATAAGATAAAGGGAGGAACAAAAATGAAACAACCACAACGGAGGGAGGAGGAATAGGGATTTGGATAAGGAGGAACTTTAGATAGGATACTTCTGCCCTATTTGATGGGAATACGCCCCTGTCGTAGGCAGGACACCAAAAGGGGAGTCCCGTGTTGCGTCGGTAGGAGCGCAGGGGAGTCCCAGAAGGGGGGGGGGCGATCGAAGAGTTTTTTTACGAGAACACCAAAAGAGGTAAAGGGCGGGCCGGAGCTCGAAGTTGTCCTGTCAAGTTCCGGAGAAAACGAAAGAAGGTTGGCCCCGGTCCCAAGACGGCTCCGAGACCTCGAAAAGTGCTCGGCGAGGAAGGGTCCGGATGACCAATCTCCGCCCAGCCGGGGTCCGTAATGTCGGAAAGTAAAACTAGAAGCGAAAAAAAAAGAAAAGGGGAAAAAAACACCACCGCACCGAACGGCGAGAGTGTCGGATGGAAGACACAGGGTTCGCAATAGCGAATGCCATACGAGTAGACAAAAACTTGTGCCCACCTTGCAAACTTTGGTCCAAGGAGTCCTTCTGGTCGGCGGCTTATTCCGGCTGGGGGGAAGGAAGACGGTCCCCGCCCAGCAGGGCAAGCCGAAATTCACCAGTTAGCTCCTAGCTATACCAGAACTGGCCGGGAATTAAAAGGGGGGGGGGGGTTCCGAAGCTGCTAATCCAGATAAATTTGTAATGTTCCTCACACTATGCGGAGGTTCTGAGCTGTAAGGGGAAGAACGGAAGGTTGCCTTGCGACTGACGAAGAAAGAAAAAGAGAAGAACGCCCACCTTACCCACACTGGACGGCTTAAAGACTGCATTGTTTGGAGAAAAGTGGGAAAGCTGATTGCTGTCACAGTAGGGGGGGGGGAGGGGAGACGGAATAACGTGCAAAGCAAAAAATGGGATTCTGAAGGTCACCTGGAGCAGCGCGGTAAGCAGAAGCTGCAGGTGGCGGGGCAAGGGGAATGATGAAAAAGGAAAAAAAAAGCTACGTCCAACAGGAAGGAGGAGTTGTAACTGCTTCCTTTTGAGGAGGAGTGACACGTGTAGTGGGGGAAAGGATGTTCCGTATAAATGAAGTCGAGGAAGGGGAATAACAAAAAAGAAGACCACCCACAATCCGAAGAGGAGGGGCAGGCAAACCATATCCTATGTGTAATGAGTTTAAAAAAGCGAGTTGGGGGGGAAAATAATCGGCACTGTCGTGTCCGAGCTGTGTCGAGGGGGGGAGCGGGGCCAAGGGAAATGAGGGGGGCATCGTATCTGTGACACTGAAGAGGGAAGGATAAGTCTGTGTAGTTTGTTTTAGAGGAAAAAACAGGGAAAAGAGGAAAGATAGTTAAAAAACTGTTCCCGCCAGCACAAGGGCGCCAACCGATTGGGGGAGCTGCTACCCGTAAAAGGGGAAAAAACGGGTTTCGGTAACTGGGAGGGAAGCCAAAAGTTGAAGGGACGACCTCCTTGCCGGCACTCGTAACCCGAAGATTGGCCGGGGAGAGGGCTAGGGGTAATCACTAGAAGGAAAATAAGAAAATACGGGACAGGGGCTGACGGGAAAAGTTTATGACCGGGGAAAAAGGGGGAAAATGGCCGTCCCTGTCGGCAACATCGTGGGGAAGAGGGTAGCTACCGGAAGGGGGGGAGGGTTTGAAGGGCACTCACGTGACAACTCAACAAGGGCGCGGTCGCGTAGAAACTTTCGCGCCGACTTTGTTACGGGGAGGGTACGGGGGGAAAAGAACGCAGCCGTGCCGTGAGGGGGTAACGGATGTCTTCCGGGGGGGGGGAGAAAAGGTACTTTCGACTGGGATAGGCCAAGACGAGGTGGGCGGAAGGGGAGGGGATAGGTGAGCCTGGAGAGAGGAGAGGGGGGTCCCAGGAGGGGGGTCCTTATCCCCCGTCTGCTCGGCATTCTGAGGCGCAGGAAAAAGGACGAGGAAGGGAACAGGGTTCTGCATTAACCAAGCAGGTTCTGGGAGCGAAGGAAGGGGTACCGGGGAAAGAGGGGGTCCCTTAAAACCTTGAGGGCTCGGATAGACTCACAACACGTCCATGGACAGAGAAAGGAGGAAGCCTCCCCTCAGCGGTCTCTAGAAGAACTTGAAATGTCATTTTTTAACACGGAATCTGTTGTCCTACGTAATAGGGGCAAGGAAGACGTCTTTGGTCCTATCTCGAAGAGGAAGAAAAACTAAAGGTGTATCCTATTTCAACTGATGAAAGAAAGAATGAAACAAGAGGACCGTCGGGAGCCTCGGGAAACTCTAAAAAGAAAAAAAGAAGAAGCGGAGCTATGCCCTTCCGGTCAGGAAATGGCCGCCAGAAGGGATCTCCGATAACACTTTTACTTCCACGCAAAAAACTGAGTACTGAAACGAAAAGAAGTCGGGGGGTTATGCCCAGATACGCTTCCGGTCGACAGAAAGGGGGCGAACTTCATGCAGCACATAGGAATCCTGACAAGGTTGGGGAAAAGGCTGAAAAAAGAGAAAACTTCTACAGTGAGGGAGTCCTGGAATAAATCATCTGGGAGCGGATCCTTCCACCCCACTAGGGGCCACAGGTCAACGTAATAAAGAGGCTCGAAAGCAGATTCTACAGGGGGGGAGGGTGTACTATCACTCCGTGAAAGCTCGTGTAAAGAAGGTTGATACGGGGAAAAAAACAAAAAAATATTGATGGCCGCCCAGGCCGGCAACGGTAATGTCACAGGTATCACAACGGGGGGGCTAAACCATAGAGGGGGAAAAAAGTGCTGGTTCCTATCATCTCTTTTGCTACGCTCAATATGAAATCGGAAAATTCCATCAGCACAAAAAAAACGTTTGGAAGGAAAGGGAAGTGATCGGAAAGCTGACCTTCCCCCGCCAAAAGACGGCGCAGCATGCCAAAGCGAAAGTTAAAAAATAGTAGCCTTCAGAGAAGCCGAGAGACTGTATCGGCGGAAAAGTATCTAAGGTCGTGATCCGAGGGTTCCTGGTGGTCAATAGGGCTGGGAAACATTCCAGACACTATAAGACTTCCCCTCGGATCACAGAGCGAGGCAGGGAAAATTGAAAAAACAACATAAGAAGACACCCGACCAGCTCGGACAACAGTGCCAGGACGGGTCACAAAAAAAACCAAAGGGAGACACTACGGTGAACAAGATTCTATTTTTTGGCAGAAAAAAACGGGGGTTTGAAAGGTGATGAAAAAAGGAACCGATACGACTTTTCAGGTACAGTGGTAAGGAAAAACGCAATGAAGAACGATCTCCACCGGAGTAACGCGTAGCTCTCTTTGCGCAGGGGTAGGGGACCGGCAGCATTCCGCGTTGGAACCCGAAACACTGCAAGGAAGGGACGGGAACTGCGAACCGCAGTCCAAAGGCGACCTGACCAGAAAACGGTAAAAGGATTCAATCCGATGTTCCGCCACGGAAAGGAAATACAGCAGGGCCGGACAGGTCAAATTTCGTCTATGGCCATACCCTGGGGTAAATGGGACTGGGGGCTAGGGACAAAAAAGACGAAAAAAGGGTAAAAAATGATGCCGTACAGCCAAACGCTCCTCGAAGAGGGGTGCTTAGGGGGAAGGATTCAAAAACTCGCTAACAATGAAAGAGTTAAATGCGCGAGCCACCAAAGGATTGGGGGGAGTAGCAGCTCTCAATGAGTAAAGGGACCAGCTAGTTTTCGTTGCGACCTATCAGGATGACTGGGAAACGCGTGCCGTAATCAGCCGAAACTCAAGCACGGAAGGGGGGGTTGAAAGTTTGTCGCCCTACGTTGTATGGCCGATATGGCTATGTGCGAAAATGGAGGGAAGGGGGACACATAACGATCGCTTTGGCCACGCGGAGGCCTCGGGGCCGTGGTGTGCCATGTCAATCTGCGTTTCAACCTAGAAATGGGAAAAGAAAACGTGTCAGAAAGAACGACGTCCGTCCATCTGCGGCGATTTCCGTCGGTGTTCACCTAGAAGAGCAGCTGCAAATGCCAAACGATACGAGTCAAAGAGGAGTACCAAAAATGCGGGGACCAAAATTCTTAGGCGTGGTTCAATTGAAAAAAAAGAAATTCAAAAGGGGGGGAAAAGAGGCTGAAGAAAAGCGAACGATGCCAACCCTATCATCGGGGAACATCAAGGGAAAACAACGATGGGGAAAAAAAATACTTCTACCTTCGCGGAACGCACAAAGATGATCGAAGGTGGGCGTACACGCCGAAACAGGAAGCAAGTGAAAATACTGATCAGGGGGAGAAAAGGATCAGAGACCTGAAGTTAACACC
>Ga0179593_1602354_pt1 | contig 12929 bp, 22 predicted proteins | sample CZODoug2_1_08_16_FD_185931 | JGI IMG/M metagenome (GOLD analysis project Ga0179593, IMG submission 185931) | Vadose zone soil fungal communities from Angelo Coast Range Reserve, California, USA - CZODoug2_1_08_16fungal (PacBio error correction) | ecosystem: Environmental > Terrestrial > Soil >...
CAGAAAGTGCGGAAAGTTCAACTGTTGTTTGGGGCGGGGTTCAAGAAAAAAAAAAAGAAAAGAACGCCCGAGCTGTGGCGCGCAGAAGAAAAGGAAAACGGAGGCAGCTGGGGGCAGGGATGTCCTCGGCGAAGATTTTGTACTGGGAGCCTAGAGGGGAACAAAAAGTCGGCTGGGTGCCCACTCTTAAACAGAGAGTAGGGGCTGACTAACTAAGGGAAAACGGCTATTACGGACCGCAAAAACCAAGCCGAATCGCCCGGCCGCGAACTACGAGAGAGGCGCCTGTTACGGGGGAGGGGAGGGGCACAGCCTGCATCTAAATGGAGATGCAATGTTTCAAATACGGAAGCAACGGAAATGTTCGCTCCAAAAGGGGAAAAAGAGGGGGAAACCTATGGCGGCAACCTTTTTTTCGAGCGGAAAAGTTGTAAACAAAGCCAACACTTCTGCTGACCGCGGCCCTGGGAGGAGGTAACTCGCCTTCGACACTGTAGGAGGAAGGTTTGAAAAATCAAAATTTCTGCAGGGTCCGCGGTGGACGGGATCCCAAAAAAGCGAAAACGCCGACTGGTTTGGGGTCCTTTACCCGGGGAAAGGTCGGCTGTGCATGGGAGTGACTACCGCAAACCGACCTCGTGGCATAGTAGCCGCGGGAGGTGGGCAAAGAGGGGGGAGGGGTAACTTAAATCAAGCAAGGTGGTGGAAGCTTCTGTCACCAGCTTAGCCATACCCCCCCGACGAGTAACTCGGGGGTGGGAAAAAATAAGAGAAATCTCCAGGGAACAGAGGGGCGGGTAGCGGGAATGGCTTGTTGTCTGTGTGCGAAAAAGGGGCGGAAGCGAGACGGTGGCCCGTCGGGTCAAGGCGCGGTGGCTGGACGGGACGAAAAAAGGGGAGGACCGGTGAAGCCTGGTGCCCTCCGGAAAAAAAAAAGGAGAAGTGTGAACCCAAGGGTGTCATGGCAAAGGGTCTTCTTACGCAGTAAACTGAAGGAGAGCCTACGTCGTGGAAAAAAAAAAAAAAGGAAAAAAAAAGAAAGAGAAGGCCTTCCGGGCTGAAGCGTTCGAATCTTCGTGGGACTAGTCGGAGTTAAGGTCGTTATTGAACGACGTGCGAAAGCTCAGAGAGGAGAGAGATCTAGGCGGGGGCCAACAACAAGGGGGGGGGGATGCGGGGGAGAGGGAGGTTCAGTGAAGGGGGAGAGGGGTCTGGTCCGTCCATCTCAGCTGCCTCATTAATTCGCAAGGTGCTTGGGAAAGGAAGGGGGCCATTCTTGGGTTCTTAAGAACAGGAATCTCAAGGGAAGGGATTAAGTTCGTGAGAAGGTGTACCAGGTTATAAACTTAAAAGGTGCGAGGGGTATCTGCCGAGGTCGGTGGCGGCATACACCAGAGCCGTTCGGGAGAAGGGCGGAGAAGTGGCGAATGTCACTTCAAACAACAAGGGTCTGAAAAAGAGGGGGGAAAGGGAGACAAGATTGCGAATTTCGAGGATCAAATCAGGGACTGAGGGCTCCCAGGCTTGCCATCTGCTGACCTCCAGGAGAAATCAAATAAACCAGCAAAAAGAGGAAAAGGAGAGCGGAAAGAAGGGGAAAACCCCTTGGAGAGATGGCTACGAAGGAGGGAAGTCACTGCATCGCCCGGTGCCGTCCAATAGACAGAAAATGCAAAGGAGATTTGCGTTGTCAAAAGACGTGTCGGCACAAGAAAGAGTGGGAAGTCAAAAGGCCCGATGGTTTGAAATTACCAAGAGCTGCAAGATCGGTCCAAAGCGGAGTAGTGAGGGGAAAACTTGAGGGGAAAAAAAGGAAGTTCCGAAAGAAATGTCCAGGAGGATCCTGGAAGGTGGTAAGTTACCGTTGCACAAAAAAAAAAGGGCGGCCTTCAGACCCAAAACCTCCAAGGGAAAAAAGAGAACAAGCGTCCGCGCCAAAAAGTTCGAGATCCCAACACCCACCCCCCAAAAAACACACCCAACCAAAAAACACCACACCCCCACCCCCCCCCCCCCCCAAACAAACCAACAACAAACCCCCAAAAAAACCCCCAAAACCACCAATCCAGCAACAACACGACAACTCTCTGCTCAAAGAAGGGGCAAAGAGACTAGGAGCAACAGAAGGAACCAAAAACATCACCAACACCTTCAGGGGTTCCCACGTCAGGAGGGCCCCGTGAGTCTCCCACATGTTAGGGTCCGGGGGGGTAAAAATAAAAAGACTGTACAATATCTATACCAGAGAGGAAAAAAGCGTTCTCTAGAATCTATCTCACGTCAACTGGAAAAAAAAAATAAGAAAGGGACGATGCTCTTGCACCAAAGGGTCTCTCTACTAACCACCAGGAAGAAGAAAAAAGACTAGACTCACAAAAACAGAATAGATTGCCTTGAGAAGATTCAGGGGAGATTTTGGGGTAGATGGAGCGAGAGAGGAAAAAGGACAGGGACGAATATCATTCCTATTTTAATTCTTTGGGTCAGTCAAGGGAGAAGATCCCATCGGCTTTAGTTCGCGAGGGGGAAGAGTCACCCATTACGTCGGGTGAAAAAAAAGCCGCAGTGCTTGCGCCTTGCGTCAGAAAAAGAGCAGGGCCAAAGACATTGCCTTTGGTTGCTGCAATTTGTTCTGCTCCTAGTGAAAAAGGTGGGAACGCTGTGCTTGGGTACGGGGGGGGGGGGGAGCGGGGCAATGGCTTCGCGGAAGAAGGAGGGGAGAGGGGCATGACGTTGATGATTTGGGGTTGAGGACTTCCTCTTTGAGGGATGGGTCAAAGATGGGGGGGAAAAAAGTTCCCGCCTTACAAGTTTAACCAAAGGACTTCCAGGTGTATTGCACAGACTGGACGGGAAAGACAGCGTGGCGGTCCTGGGAGTTTTTACAAAAGGGGAGGGGAAAAACTGACCCGATACACGCTGTAAAAAGGGAGTATGGTCCTGAACGCACGAAGAGACCGAGAAGCTTTTCAGGGGGAGGGATTGACTTCAAACTGTTTCAGGTCTGCCAAAGTTCACTTGAAGTCAGAAGAAAACAATCCGTCTCTATGAGTCGATAGGGGGGCAACGCAGCAGGATGTATTTTAATTATAAAGTAATTTTCAAGCCATAGTAAAAGAAAACTTTTTAAGCGGGGGGATTTGGGGAAAGGGCGTCTTCGCACATTAAGGCAAAAGATTGTCGAACAGCAGGCCCGTAAATTGTTTTAAACACCCTTCAAAGAACAAGTAAACAATTGGACAATTCTCACAACGCTGGGGGGGCGATTGGCAGACAAGTGCCTCTGGATACTTTCGAAGGGTAAGTTGGTAGAAAAAAAAAATCCTCAGGGACACATCAAGAATGAAGCGCCCCCATTACCCGCACCAAGAAGGCGTGGACGAAGTGGCCTTGCGGAAGTGCAGGAATCGGTAAAAAGATGGATGACAACGGACCTAAAAAAAGCAAACGAACTTTAAACCACTGAAAAAACCAGTTTGGTGCCACCGGGGGTGGGCAAGCGAGCCTTTACATTCAGGAAAAAGCAAAAATCTTTTAAATAAAAAAAAAAAAAAAACGCCCCTAGAAAAAACGGCCGTGCCGAACGCGGCCAGGGCATGCTGTTTCGTGTGGGCGACCACAAGAAGAGGAAAAGGCACCTTTGCAGCCGACAGAAGTTCTGAAAAAAAGAGGGCCAAGAACACAAGACTGTCAAGGGAAATGCGGGAGGCCGTAGGGGGTGGATCAAGAGAACCCACGCAAGCCACCAGCGGACGGACCGCAAGAAAGGCGCTCAAAGCTTCTTAGGGGCCCGCTTGGCTCCAAGAAAAAGAGGAAACGCTCGGTAAAGGAATCAAAGAGGGAGATGAGAATTTGTGAACCAAAATCCTAAACTCTCTTGGGGGATATTTAATCAAGAGGGGTTGCAGCAAAACTATTTACGGGCCGGTCCACTTCGATAATCCAACTGGCTGCAAGTAGGAGAATAAGGCCCGAATGGCCGCATGGGTTCTGGTAGGGGACTAAAGAATTCGAACGACGGTCAGCCTAGCGAGCGTTCGCCGGTGTAGAGGTACCCAGGCCGGCTTTTCCCGCGGGTAGACAGCAGAAAAAGGATCACAGCATTCTCAGTCGGCATGTCCTAATGGAACATCTGGACTCACGGACCTTGGAATCAGTCCCGGTGGGAGGGGGGTACCGATTTCAAGTCATATCCCAAACTCGCCATCGCTGGCAAATCAATGTGCAACAATTTTGCCAGCCCAAATGCTTTGGAAGGTGATGAGAGTTGGAAAAAAAAAAAGAGCGAAAGGCCGACGTCTATAAAGCATCCGAACTCGCCCAAAAGGGTTGGGGGCCGCCTCGGAAGTTATGCGGGAACAAGTTTCAGATTGAAGTGCCGTTCCCCAAAGGGTTATAAACGGAATTTATATGAGAATCACCAGAATCACGCTGGTGGAGAAAAGCAGCGGTTCCAGCGCGAAAAGGGGGGGGTTTGTAAGAGGGCCGGCGGCGTTGGGGGTCACCAGTCCAAAAGAGACGAATGAACGGCACGCAAGCTCCTCACAACCGACTGCGCGCAGGGGGACACTAGGGCTACAGATGGGGTCCCGTGTTGGGGAAGGAAACCCACCCCGGCAACATGGCACCTTGAAGGAAAGGTTACTTCTCCTTGCTCAGAACGCATTGACGAGCGGGAGCAAGAAGGGAAAAGAAGAGGGGGGCCCGCGAGAAAAGCAGCAGACGAGGGGCTGTGGAAGAGTCGGTGGCGTAGAAGAGGGGGAAAGCTTATTATCCCCGCTGAACGTTTCAAGCCGAAGAGAAACAAGACGGTCCCGCCAAGTGAAGCCTAATGAAAAATAAAAAGAGATGGGATACATTAGACCGCACAACCAACGGGGAGGAGGAAAGAAAAGGGAGAACTATCCTCACGGTGGGGCGGGGAGGGAGGGGGGTCAAGGGTTTTGCGAGGGCCTTTTTTAGAATGACCTGTGGTCGCGGGCACAGCACGCGTTGAGGGCAGAAGGGGCTGATTCTTTACACCCAAGAAAGGAGGCAGAGGACTGGGAGATTAAGTTGAATCTTCTCGGTTGACGGGAGAAACTCAAAAAAAAAAAAAGTCAATGCGGGGGTCGGAAGGTTCCACGGGGGTCGGTGGGGCAGCATCTGGTTTCTTTAAGGGGTGGGAGTGGTTTGCCACCTCTTTCAGAGCTGTGGAAGAGGTCTTTCCTGTTCGGCGCGGAAGGAGTGCACATCGAGGGCTTGGGCGGTGACCAACGACTACGAGAGGAAAAACCACCGTCTTCGGAAAGCATCGCTACAAAAAGGGGAAGATGGAACGGCACATCAGGACGGACTGGGGGGGGGGGGGGGAAAAAAAAAGAGAGTGATAATGGGGAAAAACGAATAGAGGGGAAGGGAAGGAGGGGAGGGAGTGGGGGAGATGAGGAGTGGAGGAAAAGGAGTGGGGGTTGAGGAAGCGAGGGGAAGTGGAGAACGGAAGGTGGGGAAAAGAGAGGGGGAGAGGGGGGTGAAGATGGATATGAGGAGAGACTGGGAACGGAATAAAAGGAGGGGGTTGCGGGAGGAGTATAATGGAGGATAGGAGGGTTAGCTAGCGGGTGAAGGGAAGGAGCGGGAAGGGGTGGGTGGGGAGGGTGGGGGATGGAGGGAGGCAGAATGACACAGGGAAGGAAGGGAAGTAACCGAAATGGGTGAAGGGGCGCATAACTCAGGGATAGAAAGAGGAAAAAAGCTTAAAGGGAAATGAGGGATGCGGCGGAAGGGGAGGGAGAAAGAAAGAGAAGGCCGGGCTAAGAGAGAGTATGGAAGGGAGCGGAGTGGGTGAGGGTGAGGTGAGGGGAGGGAGGGAGATTGGAAGGGGTGGGAGGGGAGGGAAGGAGGTTAGGGGGGGGCTGAAGAAGAAAAGAGGAAGAATGGTGCGGGGGGGGGGGGAGGGGGGAAGTGAGGGAGGGGAGGGGGAAGGTTAAGGGGCCGGGTGGAAACCAGAGGGAAAAAGAAGGGGGGGGGGGGGATGATGGAGGGAAAGGTTGGAAGGAGGAAGTGTGGAGGAAAGGGAAGGAGTGGTGGGGGGGATAGAGGACGGAGAGGGGGATGGGGGCGGAAGACGTCGGGAGGGGAAGGAAAAGGGGAAGATGTTGGGGGGGGCTGGAGGGTAGAGAGGTGAAGAAAAAGGAAAGGTAGGCTGGGAGAGAAGGGGAGGAGCGGTGGGTGAGTAGAGCAACAAAAAGGAGGGGGAAAAGAGAAGTGATGGGGAGGGCAAGAGGGGATGGAGAATGGAGGGGGACGAATGGGGGGGGGAGGATGGAGAGAGGGAGTGTGTAGGAAAGGGATAGGAGGGGCGGGAGGAGAATGAGAGGACGAAGGGAGGAGAGGTGAGGTCGAAGGAGGGGGAGGGGGGGGTAAGTGAGAAGAGGATTAAAGGAATAAATGGGTGGGGAGGGGGAGGAAGGGGTAAAGGGAAGACATATAACGGGAAAAGGGGGGGGGGGGGGGGAACGCGCCTGGCGGTAGGAATGGAGGGAGTTGTGAGAAGGGGGGGAGAGGTGGGGCCGAGAATGACAAGGGGGGGGCGAGGGGGGCAGAGGAGGGGGGTAGGGAGTGAGAAAAAGCGGGGGTTGTGAAGTAAGGGGGAGGGGGGGGAAGTAGAGAAGGGAACGGTAAGGGGATAGAAAAGGAGAGGGGGGGAGAGAAGGGGACGGGGGGACAGCGTGGTTGGGGGTTGGAGGGTAGGGAGCGGGGGGGAGTTGAAAGGCGAAGAGAAGGAAAGATAGGAAGGGGGGCGAGGAGGGGAGGCGGGAGGAACGAGGGTAAGAGGTGGGAGATGAGGAATGGGAGGAGACGAAGAATGAGAGGGTTTGGGGGGGGGTGGAAGAGAGTGGTGTGGTGAGAAGAGGATGGGAGGGGAGGTGGGGGGTTGGGGGGGGAGGACGGGGGAAGGCTGAGTAGTAGTGAAAAGGAACTGGGGCGTAAAGGAGGAGTAAGAGAAGGAGAGGAGTGGGGATGGGGGAAAAGAGCAGCTGAGGAGAGGGGATGAAAGGGTGGGTAGGAAGGGGGTTGGAGGAGAGGAGACGAAAAGCAGGGATTGAAGGACGAGGAGGAGCAAAAGAGGCGCGGGAAGGAGGGAAGCGGAGGTGTGGAGAAGGAGGGCTAGGTTGGAGGCAGTGGAAAGAGGGCGATGAGGGAGGACACGAAGCGGCAAAGGGGGGGGGATGATGCGGGGGAAAAGAAAAGTGGGTGGGAGTGGGGGCGGGGGGAGTAGGGGGGGGGCGAAGAGGTGAGAAGAAAGAATGGAAGATTAGGTGGCGGGGAGAGGGTGGGACAGAAATAGCGGGGGAGGATGGGGGGAACGGGAAGTCTATCTCGAATTTAACGAGACATAACTCCAGAAGACGGCCAAACAAGGGGAAAAAAAGTGGCTAGTTATTCTCAGCCTGGCGAGGAAATGGTTTTCAAGACAAAACACTCTATTAGATGAGAAAGTGATTGGGGAAAGAAGGGGGGAGGGAGGGACTGTTTTTGCTCTCTCAAGGGTATTGGTAAAAAAGAAAAAGGGAGGGACTGAGAGCGCGCCTGTTCCACGAGACGCGAAAGGAGGGGGTGTGGGAAAGAGTTGTAGGATGTCTACGCAAAGGTTTAAAGACGGATCTTCTTTGCAACCCGGTCAAACAGGGACGCTTTTGGGTCGAAGAGGAAACTCTGTTCGGGAGGGGAGGGGACACCGGCCTCAACAAGGAGGGGGAAGAGTGGGTCCCTATGTATGCGAAGGCGTAAAAAGGGGGGACGTGCTATGGAAAAACCAAAAATCAAAAAAAAAAGGGTATTCCTTAACCAAAAAGGGGGGGGAAATAGAAAAAAAAGACACCCGCTATTTTCTTCTGGGGGGTTCAAATTCTAATAACACGACACGAAAAACGAGGGGGGGGGCCGGAGGGTCGTGGGGAGGTCAAAAGAAACTGAGGAATCGCTTTTTTCTCCATGAGAAGGAGCTTGTGCTTGGGGGCGGGGGGAACCTTCTTTTCGTTGAAGAAATTAAAAGGAAGTGAAAAGAAGAAAAGGCGAGGAAAGATACGTTTTTCAGAGTATTAAGGAAGAAGGGAACGGGGAGGACTAGGAAAAGTGCTCGCGCTCTCGGAAAAAAAAGAACAAGAGGGAAGGGAAGGAAGGGAGAAGACCGCCCGTGCTGCCTATAATTCGGAAGTTTTGTCGGGGTGGAAAAAAAGAATGAAAGAAGGTGGAAAAGGGAAAGAGGAAAAGGTTTTCCCCAAACATAGGGGGAGATTTTGTACCAAAATTGGGCCCTTCAGAGGGTCTTCTCCGTGGAGAATATTCCCTAAGAGGCAACGGAAGGGGGGAAAAGTTTGCCCCTTTCTGCTCCATGCTGGTGCGGGGGAAACAGGGCCTGCGAGAAGTCAAGGGGGCTTCCAGTTCGGCAGGGGGGTACTTTGTCAGGGGGTCCAGAAGGTCCAGGAGAGAGGCCATTCTGAAAAAAGGGGAAAACCAAGAAAGAGGGAGGGGGAATATTTCTGGCCATTTTATAAAGATGTCCATTGGGGGGGAAACCATGGCCGCTTGTTTAAAGAGGTCGACATCTGTGCAGAATAGAGATGAAGGAAAGGGAAAGTCCGTGCGAAAAAAAAAAGAAGAAAATCTCTAAGAAGATGGCCATCCCAAGGCTCATCAGGAACATAACCCTGAACGTTTTCAACGCATAATCGATCGCGAACAAGTGGAGGGGAGGTGGGGGAAAAAAGAGCTATAGGAGGGGGGGGCTCAAAAAAGTTGGAAGGGGAAAGGACCAAACTCTCTTCGGGGCGGGGGCAGTTCCATGGAAAAGTGTCTCTCATAAGGTAAAAAAAGCGTGCGCGTGAATAGGTTTCCTCAGGGTGGAACAAGCAACTCTAACCCTCTAAAGTGCTCTTCGTTCTTAAAAATCCCGCAATAAAACAAGGAAACACCCCCCAACCAGTTTAAGGGGGGACGTCGACCGGGAAAGAGGAGGTTATTTTCCCCCCAATGTTAACAACCAGAAAAGGAGGTATTCAAGAAAAATCATCAAATCGTCATTCAAATAATCTCACAAAAAAGGTCGGGAGCGGCAAACTCTAAGAAAAAGCTTTTCACAAAGGGGGGAAAAAAGGGGGCTAAAAAGAAGAAAAAAAATGCTCTTTCAAAATGGAACGGAGACGCAACTTCAATGTGGTGGAAAAAACGAGGAAGCAAAGAAGTGGGGGGAAGACCAATCCTACCTGGAAAAGAAAAAAAAGACGAGGCACTTAGAGAAAGGATTACCTCCAAAAGGGACAAGGAACAAGAGACTCAGGGAAGGGAAAACAGGGAATACGGATCTCTACTCTTACACACCATTGCAAGAGGCCATCAATCAAACAAACAGAGGAGGGAGGCGTGCTAAATGGGGGGGAAGATGGGGCGAGAGCGAAAGGAAAGGGTTAGTAAGTATCATCTGCCGGCTTTTGAATAAGGGGAGGGTGTGGGGGCGGGCCCGTCATACGTGCGCTACGAAGTCGATTACCCTGGGTCCAAGGGTAGAATGGGGGGCACACTTTAGAGGAGGTGGAGGGGGAAAAAATGTCACTTCTTTCAGTCGAAAATTGGGGAGGAAGACGGGGAAATCCCGTTAACTCTGGGGGCTGGGGGAAGGGACTTTACTGGGCAAAGAGTGCGCTTGGGGGGAGGTGTGCCAGGGGGGGGGGGTGGAGGAAAGTGTTGGAGCGAGCGAAATTTAACTTAGAGGGCGTAAAAAGGGGGGGAGAGTGGGACGTTTTGTGATTGGGGGGAAAGCCGCACGGGGGGGGGCTAAAAAAGGGGCAAAACCCAAACTCCGATCCAGGTCGGAAAGTTGGCCCCGTGCTGAGTCAATTACGTGGGTTTATTGCCGCGGGGAAAGCAACAGAAAAAAGAGGGAAAAATTGAATAGGGCTGGGGAAAAAGGCTCACACATCGTTCCTGGGTCAGAATTCAGCGCTGATTTGTGGAGGGGGACACCTTAACTGGGGCAATCGCTCGGGGAAAGGTCCTTTCCTGCAAACAAAGGGCTCAAGCCGGACTTGGACTGGTATCAAGAAGGGACAGGGAAGGGAATATCCAAAAGTTGAAAAAAGGCCCAGTACATTAAAGGGGGAGGCCATTTCCTGGTCACGAGGCATCTAGAGTATGGGGATCGAAAGCCGACTTATGTTGCAAGGGTCATTCGCGGTGACAGGAGAAAAAGGACCAAGGCTGCAGAAAGGAAATGCCACCAGCAATTAACATGCAGAAAGGGACCCTTCACACGAACTCCTTGGTGAAAATTGGGAAAGAAAAAAAGAAAAGATACGACGTCAGTTGTCGACATACAAAAGGGGAAAAGGGCTAAAAATCATGGAATGCCTGAGCCTAAAGAGGAAATTTACTAACTCAATCCATGGAAAAAGGGGGGATAAAGGGGGGAAGATATTTCATCAGTCGGGGCCGTCGACACGAGAAAAAAACCCCAAAGGAAGTGGAATACCCTGAAAAAATTGGGTGGGAAACCGGCCTCTCTCTGGTCTTGACCTAGATAGACGAGTAACATAAGAAAAAAAATAACAAAGTATAAGAAACCCGAGAGTCGGCTCCGCCGTCGCGCAGGCATAGCGGTTCGTTTTGGAAACACGACGAAAGAAAAGCAGGAATCACCTCGTTGGGGGAGGAATAAAAAGATTGCAGAAAAAACACCCCTATTATTCTTGGTCAAAATAGCCAGAGGAAGAAGGGCACTACGTCCTTGGGGTCAGCAACGGGAACCGGAACAGAAGAAAAAGTCATCCCCAAGGAAGCTCAAGGAGGGGAAGGTCCGTCTCTGAGGTCCTCAAAATGGGAAGACACACGTAGCAAACGCCTGTACAGCAAGAGGTGGGGGGTAATGGAGGGATGTGTGAACCAAAAAAAAAAAAAAAAAATCAGGAGGGGGTTCTATTGATCACGTAAACCGAAAGATAAAATCCTGATTCTACTTCCTTAAGCGCAAGCGGGAAAAAAGCACACGCTAAGTAGCATTCAAGAAGAAGTTGGGAGGTGTATGGGGAAAATAAAAATCTCACATTGCCAGCAGGCATCAATGAGGGACCACAAAAACATCGCTGCTTTGCGCCGGGTGGATGAAGGTAACCGCGGCGTAAAACAGCCAAAAAGAAAAATATTTGCTATGAAAAAAAAGGGAGGAGGGGGAAAGAGGGGAACCGACACACTGACGAGGAAGCATATGCCAATGTTTCTTGGGACCACTAAAACTCCCTGCAAAGAGAAGGAAATAGGAAGCTAAAGGGGAAAAAGGGGGCCAAATACTCTTGGTCTTTGATGGCCCGGGGGGGAAAAAAAGGGAAAGAGATTAGACTCCACACATAAAAGGTTTTGGGGGAAAAGGTGTCAATACTGAAAAGTTAGGAGCGAGGCATTACTACCTTTCCGGTAAACCCGGGGAATGGGACTGACATGTGAAAAAAGGGATAACCAGATACTTTTAGAGGAGGTGCACAAATAGGGGGGGGCAAACAGCCGGGGAGTTGTGACAAAAGGAAAGCCAATCAGTAAGGAATAAATCCTGCCCGAAAGAAAAGGACCGGATTCGTAGGGAAAAAACGGAGAGGGTAGAAACGGTTTGTAAAAATAAAAAGCCCGAAAAAATCAAAAGTTTCTACCCTTAGGGAACACGACAGGAGCTTCGCCCCATCATTGCTCCGAACCATGGAGGAAGGGGGGCACATATCGATAAAGAGGCGGAGGCAGGTGGGGAAAAGGGCATGTGGACGTGGAGAGGAAAAGGATGAAAAGTCCCCATGAGGGGAAGCCAAACAACACTAAGGAAAAAACCATTTTTACCAGACGGAACCCAAAAGGGGAAGGATAGTGTGCTCCCATATAGAGCAAACAACAAGACCAAAATAGATAGGGAAACGGCCCAAAAAAAGGTTTTTCGTGGGCTGGGGTCAAAAGTTTGGGGCTACGTTGGTTGGGGACGGAGGGCATGGGAAGGACTCAGGAGGTCATCCCTCTACTCCAAAAAACGGAGGAAAGCTATGGGACAGGTCACCTTAGCCATAACGTCGTTCGTTCGAGCCAGGCTAGGAGAACTAGCTGAAAAGGGAGTCAAAGCCACACTGAGGGGGAGCAACGTTATGCATCAAGGTCGTGATGGGGGAGGGGGGTGGCAAGTCGGGTGTTTGGAGAAAAATCAGGGAAAAGAGAGGTCCCCTCATTCATTCGTTCCGGCAAGGAGTTTGTTCAAGGCTACAGCAGGGGGGAAAGTGACAACGCTGCGAAAAAAACGTAGGATGGGTCCTAACTCATCTACACCATCAAGGGGGGGGAATTCAGGTGATACTCATGGCAAAATTAACCGTGAACCGAAAAATGGACAAGGAAGTCGAAAGGAAAAGAAATACAAAGAAGAGGGACACCAGGGGAGGGGAATTTGCTTTTCCAAAAGGGGTGAAAGTCGATGCAGGGGTTACACCCTTGCCATCAACGCCACTTGGCTCTGCAACGGGATGGGGGGGCCAAAGGACGAGTTGGACAGACTGCCTAGGGGGGGGACAAGAAACTGTTCTGCCGATGTGACCCGCGGCCCTGAGTTTCTGTCACTCTGGGCTCGACCTTCAACTGGAATAAAGGAGGTGGAATTTTAGGGAGGGATAACGAAGAGGGGGAACCCCATCAGGGCGGTCCTCAAAAAAGACCAACGCGAGGCGGTTGCCTTCTGACCTGCCTGGCAATGTGACCTTTGAGGGGAAAACTAAAAAAAACTGGCACTTCCGAAGGAGGCATAGGGAGGGGACTTTGGGCCTAAACGAGGGGGAAACTCGCAAGTTTAAAGACCTTCGCCCAAGCCAGAAAGTTGGGAGAGTCGAAGAGTGCTTCCATATAAAACCGAACGAGTTAGGATTGGGTCA